>Ga0209281_1000428_pt1 | contig 62540 bp, 56 predicted proteins | sample MedtruBG_FD_187514 | JGI IMG/M metagenome (GOLD analysis project Ga0209281, IMG submission 187514) | Root nodule microbial communities of legume samples collected from California, USA - Medicago truncatula BG (SPAdes) (version 2) | ecosystem: Host-associated > Plants > Roots > Nodule | place... | reverse complement strand
TTCTGACGTTCAGGCTGCTAAAGACGACGCAGCACGCGCTAACCAGCGTCTGGACAACCAGGCTACTAAATACCGTAAGTAATAGTACCTGTTAATAAAATGGCGCACATTGTGCGCCATTTTTTTATCTCTGCCCCGCTCATCTTTACTGCGTCATGGCTTCACCCTGGTTTTCCGCCACCGCCGCCGACACCCGGCTGTTCTGAACCGATAACACAGCACTGTTTGCGGAAGCGCCGTTTCCGGCAGACACCACCACCGGGATCCCTGCCCGACGATACAACGCTTTATCCACCAGGGTCTTATCGCTCCCCTCGGCCGTCACAAAGTCCGCAAAGCCTGCCGTGTGTGTGATTGGCGTGGTTTGTGGGTTTTCACCTTCTACCTGCGCCAGCGGTCTGTGAACTTCAACATATCGTTTACCATCCGGCTCCACGGAAAACTTCACCGGCTCGTTAATAATCTGCACACGCGTGCCGACACGCGCCTGTTCAAACAGCGCTTTGATGTCGGGCGCGTTCATTCGCATACAGCCGGAGCTGACGCGCAAACCCACGCTGTCCGGCGCACTGGTCCCATGGATAAGATATTCCCCATTACCAATGCCTAAACGCAACGCAAAGCGCCCGAGCGGGTTGTTAGGGCCCGCCGGCACCACAGGCGGTAACTTGATGCCATTTGCCAGTGAACGCGCTCTGATGCCCGCTGTAGGCGTCCAGGTTGGATTGGGGATTTTTTGGCTCACCCGGGTGGTTGAGACAGGGGTTTCCAGGCCGAGCTGGCCGATGCCCAGCGGATAAACCTGAACCCTATTCTCACCCGGCGGGTAATAGTAGAGTCGCAGTTCGGCCAGATTCACCACAATGCCTTCCCGCGGCGTATCCGGAAGCAGCATCTGCGACGGAATGGTGATGACCGTTCCCGGCGCCGGATACACCGGTGCAATCGTATTATTGGTCTCGAGGATCACCTGCGCTGCGGTATTAAAACGTCGGGCAATGGCCTGAAGGTTTTTATCCCCTTCCTGAATGGTATAAGTCTGGTTTTGACCAATCAAACGGCTGCCCGCTGGCGGCAAGGGATAATCCATCGCCCGCGCAGAATTAAGCACGCTGAAGGACCCAAGGAGTAAGAGTGTTATAAGAGACGCGCGCTTCATGCTGAGATTCCTTATTCACTGGCTGAACGCCAGAAAGCTGAAACACCCGCGGGTAGAGAACCCGCCCGCGGAACAGAATGAGAGCTGTCTGTTTAGTTTAGCTAATGTTGGCGGCTTTGGCGCGAATTGCGCGGATCATTGCTTCCAGCCCTTGCGAGCGCGACGGGGTCAGATGCTGGGTTAAGGCCATTTTTTCAAACCACGGACGCACATCGAAGGCCAGAATATCCTGCGGCGTCATCGTTTGATAAAGAATAAACACCACGGCGATGAGTCCTTTTACAATCGCGGCATCGCTGTCGCCCTGTAATTCAATTACCCCATCTTCATTTTGATGCATCACGATCCAGACCTGGCTCTGACAGCCCTGAATAATATTATCCGGGCTATGCGCCTCATCGCTGAGCGGCGGCAATCGTTGGCCCAGCTCGATAATATAGAGATATTTTTCTTCCCAGTTCGCGCAACGGCTAAAGTTACGCAATAACTTCTCTTTGTCTGGCAACGCTGCCATCTCTTGCCTCTCTCTAACCCAATAAATGGTGCGTACGTTTCAGTCCCGCCACCAGTCTGTCGATCTCTTCCGTTGTGTTATACATCACCAGCGATGCGCGGCACATGGCCGGAACCTGATAAAACGCCATGAGGGGCATAGCACAATGATGTCCGGTGCGTACCGCAACACCATAGTTGTCCAGGAAACTGCCCACGTCATAAGCATGGTGTTTACCCAAATTGAAGGCGATGACCCCTTTGCGCACCGCCGGGCCGTAGAGCGTTAAATCCGGCACGCTCTTCAGGGCATCCAACGCATAGTGCATCAGCGTCTGCTCATACTCGTCGATGGCCTCAAGGCCAATAGCCGTCACATAGTCAATGGCTGCGCCGAGGCCAATAATGCCGCCCGTGTTGGGCGTTCCCGCCTCAAAACGCCAGGGGGCTTTAGCGTAGGTCGTTCCCTCTGTCAGGCTGACCGTCGCAATCATTGACCCGCCCCCTTCCCAGGGTGGCATTGCCTGGAGAATCTCTTCTTTGACGTAAAGCACGCCAATACCGGTCGGTCCATACAGCTTATGGCCGGAAAATACATAGAAATCGCAGTCCAGCGCCTGGACATCGACCGCGTGATGCATCACCGCCTGAGCGCCGTCCACCAGCACCTTCGCCCCTGCCTGATGCGCTTTCGCAATAATGTCGCCGACCGGGTTTTCCGTCCCCAACACGTTAGAGACGTGGGTGACTGCCACCAGTCGCGTGCGGGCGTCAAGCAGCGTGTCCAGTTGCTCGAGCTGCAACGTACCATCGACATTAAGCGGAATCACCCGCAGCTCTGCACCTGTCCGTTCACAAAGCATCTGCCACGGCACGATATTGGCGTGGTGCTCCATTTGCGTGATGATGATGTTGTCACCCGCATGCACCTGCGCATTCCCCCAGCTGTTCGCCACCAGGTTAATGCCCTCGGTAGTGCCCCGGACGAAGACCAGCTCCTCCGGCGAGCGCGCATGAAGGAAGGCGCCAATTCGGATGCGCACGTTTTCCATGCGCTCGGTGGCCTCAGCACTCAGGGTATGAATCCCCCGATGGACCGCTGCATAACCGTGGCGATAAAATTCGGCTTCGGCGTCAATCACCTGAGCCGGTTTCTGCGCGCTGGCAGCGCTGTCGAGATAGGCAAGCGGCAGACCATTGACTTCGCGGGTCAGGACCGGAAAATCTGCCCGCACGTTCTCTACCGAAAAACTCATGCTTTGCCTCCGGGCAGACGCTCACCGATACGGGCCAGCACCTGCTGTTTTAACGTTTCATCACGTAACGCTTCCGTCAGTTCGGCGGCAAACGCGTAGATGATCATCTTCTGCGCCGCCTGCTGGCTTATCCCGCGTGAACGCAGATAGAACATCTGTTCATCGTCGATACGCCCCACCGTCGCACCGTGGCTGCATTTCACATCGTCAGCGTAAATTTCCAGCTGTGGTTTCGTATCCACCTCGGACAATCGGCCCAACAACAGATTATTGTTGGTCATTTGACCATCCGTCTTAATGGCGTGTTGCGCCACCTTAATCAAGCCGTTAAAGACCGCGCGGCCCTTGTCGTTAACGATCACTTTATGCATCTGACGGCTATTACAATAGCCCTTATTATGCTCAAGCCAAGTTCGGGTGTCGCACACCTCAGACTTCACCGGCATCGCCAGACTGTTAATACGAAGGGTGGTGTTTTCACCGTTCAGCTGCGTACTGGTGTTATGTCGAAGTACCGCACCGCCCAGCAGGAAGCTGTGGCTGAATGCGGCGGCATCCGCCCCCATCAACAGATCGTTGTGGGCAAAGTGGTGGCTGGCGGCGTTTTCAAAGGCCAGCTTGATATGGTGTAACTGGGCGTTTGCCGCCACGTTCATCGTCACGCGTGCGCCGGTGAAGTGCGCCAGGTGATTAAGGCTCACGTAGTGTTCAATCAGCGTGGCTTCCGCGCCTTCGGCGAGTTCCAGATGGTGGCGATAGTGGGCAGTATTGATCTCAGCCCCGTCGACACCCTGGGTAATATGCAACAGCAGTAAGGGTTTCACAGGGCGCTGATTGCGCTTAACCTGAATATGCGTCACGCCCGCAGAGAGACTTTCCGTTAAATGCAAAAAAACGTCTGGCTGTACGGGTGCCAGGAGGGCGTGACGATCGTCATTAACCGTGACGTCAAAACCGCTCTCCGCAGTGCTGTCGCTGAGCTCAGGGCGATAGTGACCATCGACAAAGACCAGTCTTACTGCATCGATTTCAAGTGCCAGAGCATCACGCTGAGCAGGGCTAACCTCGGCCGGACGGAGGACAAATTCACTGTCGAGCAGTCCGTCAAGCGGGGTGTATTTCCAGTTTTCATGCTTACGCGTCGGCAGGCCCAGCCGCAACATCTGCTGAAGATGCTGATGGGCGTACTCAGAACGATGTGCTCCCTGAGCCTCAAACAGGCGGTGCCACTGCTGCAGCGCCTTACTGTTGTTCGGTAAGCCAGCCATAACCCTGCTCCTCCAGTTGTTTGACCAGAGTGAAATCACCCGACTTAACGATGCGGCCCTGATAGAGCACGTGCACGTAATCCGGTTTGATATAGTCCAGAATGCGCTGGTAGTGCGTCACGATAATGAACGAACGCGTGCCGTCGCGCAGGGAGTTGACCCCGTCGGCCACAATTTTCAGGGCATCAATATCCAGTCCAGAGTCAGTTTCATCCAGAATACATAAGTCGGGCTCAAGTACCGCCATCTGCAGGATATCGTTACGTTTCTTCTCGCCACCGGAGAAACCGACGTTCACCGAGCGGGTCAACAAATCTTCCGGCATTTTGAGCAGCTTGATCTTCTCTTCCATCAGATCCTGGAAATCAAAGCGATCCAGCGCCTCTTCTCCACGGTATTTCCGCACCGCATTCAACGAGGTTTGCAGGAAAAACTGGTTGCTGACCCCTGGGATCTCAACCGGATACTGGAACGCCATAAAGATCCCCTCGCCAGCCCTGTCTTCCGGCGACAGTTCGAGTAAATCCTTCCCTTTAAATTCGACGGACCCGCCGACAACTTCATAATCTTCCCGGCCCGCCAGCGTCGCCGACAGCGTACTTTTACCGGATCCGTTTGGCCCCATAATGGCGTGCACCTCACCCGGGCGAACGTCGATGTTCAGCCCACGCAGGATCGCTTTATCTTCCACGCTGACCTGTAAATCTTTGATGCTTAACATGTGTTTTCCTTAATCCTTAACCGACGCTATGTTCCAGGCTTATCGCCAACAGTTTTTGCGCTTCAACGGCAAATTCCAGCGGCAGTTCAGAGAACACGTCTTTACAGAAGCCGTTTACAATCATCGAAATCGCATCTTCTTCACTGATCCCACGTTGCAGGCAATAGAAGAGCTGATCTTCACCGATGCGCGAGGTGGTCGCTTCGTGTTCCAGCTGCGCGGAATTGTTTCGACACTCCACGTACGGGAAGGTATGCGCACCACAGTCGGTGCCAATCAGCATGGAGTCACACTGGGTAAAGTTGCGGGCGTTGGTGGCCGTCGGCATGATTTTGACTAACCCGCGGTAGCTGTTCTGGCTATGACCGGCAGAGATCCCTTTCGAAATGATGGTCGATTTCGTGTTCTTACCAATATGGATCATTTTGGTGCCGGTATCGGCCTGCTGATGCCCACTGGTCAACGCCACAGAGTAGAACTCACCAATGGAGTTATCCCCGCGCAGAATACAGCTCGGGTATTTCCAGGTAATGGCTGAACCGGTTTCAGACTGGGTCCAGGACATCTTGCTGTTTTCACCCTCGCAGAGCGCCCGCTTGGTCACAAAGTTCAGAATACCGCCGGTATTCCCGTCTCCGGGGAACCAGTTTTGCACCGTCGAGTACTTCACCTCGGCGTCTTTATGAATGATGACTTCAACGACCGCGGCATGAAGCTGATAGCTATCACGAACCGGTGCCGAACAACCTTCGATATAACTGACGTAGCTGCCTTCATCAGCCACCAGAATCGTCCGTTCAAACTGGCCGGTTTTTTCAGCATTAATGCGGAAGTAGGTGGACAACTCCATCGGACAACGTACGCCTTTCGGGATATAGATAAAGGTCCCGTCAGAGGCCACCGCTGCATTCAGCGCGGCAAAGAAGTTATCGTTGCTGGGGACAACGGTCCCGATGTATTTTTTCACCAGCTCAGGGTGATCGTGGATCGCCTCGCCGAACGAACAAAAGATAATGCCCTGCTCGGCCAGTTTGCCGCGATAGGTCGTCGCCACCGACACGGAGTCAAAAATCGCGTCAACGGCCACTTCACGCCCTTCACGAACGGGCACACCCAGCTGTTCAAACGCGTCTTCCACCTCTTTGCTCAAAAAGGCATTGGTGCCGGTCTGCTGCACGGCCCCCGGTTGAGAGGCACAGGTATCGTCACAGCTGCCGCACGAAGGCGCGGAATAGTAGCTGTAATCCTGATAGTTCAGCTTGTCGTAATGCGCTTTCAGCCAGTGAGGCTCTTCCATTTCAAGCCAGGCGCGAAACGCACTCAGGCGAAACTCAAGCATCCAGTCCGGTTCATTACGTTTTGCCGAGATCGCCCGAACGACATCCTCGTTGATGCCTTTGGCCAGCTCGTCGGTTTGCAGCTGCGTGAAGAATCCCTCTTTATAGTTGAGGTGTCCGCCACTCCAGGTGTTGACGTCATCAGTTGCTTCAGTATTACGAGACATAGTACCGCCTATACCCCAAAGCTTTCGCCACAGCCGCATTCGTTCTGCGCTTTCGGGTTATTAAATTTGAATAACTGGTTTAATCCTTCGCGCACATAATCGACTTCCGTCCCGTCGATAAACGGCATGGCCTGCAATGCGACATAGAGTTTTGCCCCATCGGTTTCAAAAACGAGATCGTCTTTTTCACCTTCCGTCACGGTATCCAGCACATAGCCAAATCCGGCGCAGCCGGTCTGTTTAACGCCTAAGCGCAGGCCGATAATGTCGGGGTTTTTCGCCATGAGCGCGTGAATATGCGCCGCGGCGGCGGGTGTAAGAGATAAACCGCGCCATGTGAAATCCGCGGGGTTAAAGGTTTCAGACTGCAATTCCATAGGTCCACCTCATCGATTAAGCCACGTTGGGCATAACACCATGTTAGTGATAACAATTATCACTTCAACCCCCTGACAGCAGGGACTTTCGGTTTAACCGCCCTTTTTGGCTACTTTACTTAAGCATAGACCCTGCATAGCGAGTGAGCATCGTTGGATGTAAATGTTCAATTGATTGAAAAATAAAGCAATATGGATGACTGAAAGGCAGGAATGGTATAAAAGCAAATGATGTATCGAAAATACCTATTTTTACGATAGTTTATTAAAATGTTTTAAATTTAGTCGATTACTGCAAAATCAGTTAGTTAGACTTGATTTACTGCGCCAGTCGATAGAAAGTGCGCCTCTACATTCGCCTGAAGCATTGCCGGGCGCGTCTGCACCTGTATGAAAAACTGTCATCATAGCCCGCCTGAGAGCGGATCGCTGGAGTAGCGAGACTTTACAGCCGTAAAGTCAGGCCATGGAACTGGAGAGTATGAAGAGATAGCCCTGGCACAAAGCCAGGGTGGGATGGTCAGCCTCAGCCTGTAAAGCGACAACTAAGAGTTAGTTATGATCATCGTGCTGATGTTCAATGACCATCCCCTCAGCCACGCCCGCAAGATGTCTTACCCTTGGATGGTAAACAGGTGCTGCTGCCGGTGCAGGCGCAACATAAACCGTTTGCGGCACGGTGGTCGATAGCGCTCCGGCTACCGTGACGGATGTAGGTACCACCACGACCTTGTACCCTTCAGGGACATCCACGGTCACACTTTGCGCCATGGCTGCACAACTCGTCCCGACAAATATAAGCACAGCCGCTGTAATTTTCTTCATGAAGCAAACCCCTGTTAATAAGAGGGGTTAATATGCTTAAGAAAACTGAAGATAGAATTAAGGACTTTCCAGAGGATGTTGCAAAAAATGCGAACGCATGTCTGCATCATCTCGCGGCATGGCATAACGTTTGATTTCCGTAACGCGTAGTGAGTGGGTTATTCCTTCTGTTCCAGGAATCCCCTGAAACAGGCCGCCGGAATTTGTGATTTCGTCCACAAGTTCTAAGCTTAGGACTGACACAAAAAGGAGAACGTTATGTCATCACATGATTTTGAGAATGAAGCAGATCGCCTGGCAAATAAAGCCTTCAACAAAGCCGATGAAGTGGCGGGTGAAGCGCAATATCAGTTCGGTGATGCAGTTGATTCACCTAAGCATCAGCTTAAAGGCGCAGCACGAAAATATGCTGCCAAAGCCTCTGACGTGGCAGATGATGTCTCGGAAAGAGTGCGCGATAACCCACTGACCGGGCTGATGGCCGCTGGTGCTATCGGGTTGATTATTGGCCTGCTGGTTGGGCGGAAATAAAAGTGGCCCGTAAGGCCATTCAGAACTCTGCACCGTGGAAGGAAACAGCAAATCCTTGTTCGTGCCAGTGATCTAACTGCTCCTGCTGCCGTGCAGTAGGAGCAGTTCCCGTCCAGACGAAAATTTTTTGTCCGGGGAAAAGTTCAGGACGCGGGGAATCAATAGGGTCCGCCAGGACATCAATATGCCATCCTTTCTGTGACAGTCTCGCCGCCTCCAGCCATAAACGGGTCCTGTCTTCACAGTCCCAGCCAATCAATAATGCATCTTTTCCTGGCTTCTTACGCGATTCAACCAGCGAGGCCGCCGCTATTTCAATCAGCACGCCATCCAGCATACTGGCCATATGCCGAACCGTATTCTGGTCAAGGCTCATTCTCTGACGGACAGGCACCAGAATATTGTCGATGAGAGCTTCAAAGGAGTGTTCGCGGCGTAATTCCGCGAGGCGGGCGCGTAACTTGGTTGGGCTGGCATAACGTACAACGAGCATCATCTCTTCCTGAGATGAGGTCCATCCGCTTTGGGTCATCAGGTCTTCCGTTCCGAGCAGGGCTTTTACCTTCCCCACTGAAACGCCGCTTTTCATCAGCCGCTTTATTTCTTCGATACGCAGAATGTCTTCTTCATCGAACTGGCGATGACCGCCTTCACTGCGCTGAGGTTTAAGCAAACCATAGCGACGTTGCCACGCACGCAGCGTTACGGGGTTGATTCCGCATCGTTCGGCCACTTCGCCGATACTGTAATAGGCCATTAACTCCCTCACGCTCAGGACTTCCATACTAAAACTAACTAACCTTATCAGATTGTACAAATGAAATGTATAACTAAGAACCCGGCAGATAACAAGTGTCTGTTAAGTAAACCGGGCGTTTGTTTACATATTGTTGTACAAATTTTACAGCGCGTACAGCTAATCGTGAGGGCGATCGGCTGAGAGATTAAAACTCGAATTTCTTTTCAGGCCAGGCAATCGGGGGGATACCTCCCAGTCGTGGGCTGGCAAAAAGGTGGCCCTGGAACTCAGAAATGCCCGCAGATTCCAGCCACATCCACTCTTCTGCTTTTTCGACACCTACGGCACAAAACTGAATCTCAAGCGAAGAACAGCATTTGATGATGGCCTGAATAATCGCCTGTCGTGGGCCGCTTTTATGCACATCAGCCACTAGCTCGCGGTTAATCTTAATGCGATCCGGCTGGAACTGCGCCAGCAACAGTAATCCGGCAAAACCGGCACCAAAGTGATCAATCGCCACGCTAATCCCGGCGCTCTTTAACTCTCTGACCGCGCCTTTGAATTCGTTGAGGCGAGATATCACCTCGCTTTCGGTGAATTCAATGATGATTTGCTCAGGCACCAACCCGTTAGCCTCAATCTCTCTTAATAAGAAGTTAACCGCACCCGGCACATTGACCAGCGTCATGGGCAATAAATTCAGGGACAGCGTCTGGCTCTGTAGCCCAAGCGCACTGGCCATGGATAAGGCAACCTGCTTACTTTTAAGATCGGATTCATATACATCGCAATCGTTCAAGCTGGCAAAATAGTCGCCCGGTGAGCCGCCGGTGGGGGTACGTACCAGGGCTTCCCACGACACCACGTTCAGGGTGAACGGGTCAACGATAGGCTGGAAAGCGAAGCTGCAGTCAGCGCCTTTCGCGACAACGGCGGGCTGTTGGGAAAACGCGTCTTCCTGGGGGATGAACTCCCACGAATCGCCTGGCGGAATCTCGTAATAGTTTTCTTTTTCAGTGGCTTCGACGAAAGTGCGGAAAAACTGCAATGCCCGATCGTTATACGTCAGCTGGAAGCGGGTTGTGCCTTTATCCAGCACCTGCTGAAGGACTTCCTGCCGGTCGTAACGCCGCAGGTCAAAGAGTTCCATCCCCACGTTGCCGAATCGTCTGGACGGTGCATAGTCGTAGAGCAACTCAACCACATTATAGTGGCGCGCATCCTTGCAAATATGCTGGTAGATAGCCGTCACGCTCTCTTCTGGCCCTTCAAGCAGCTGGAAGAAATGTGTTCCGTTGAACAATAAAATTCCGGTGACGTCCGACTGCCGATTGGTGATATTTGCGGCGGCGACCATCTCTTCCAGAGCTTTAACTGGCACGTTCGCGCAGATATGACTGCGGTAAATAATGGTTGTGAGCATGAGTTCCCAGCGCGTTGATAGTGTGGACCACACGTGCGAAGCAAGGTGGGTATCCCTTGTTATACCATAATCATTGCATAACAAATAATTTACAGCTCAAGGATTTAGCGCCCCTTTTGCGGCGATTTGACAACCTTGTACAACTTTTTTCATTAACGCATTTTGTACAATATATCTTTGACGTGCCTCTTCCCAAAAAACCACGTAAGTCATTGATTAATCCAGGCCTGACAACATGACTTAAAAAAAATTCAAAAAACTGTACATTTTTAATGTACAGATTTAGAAAAAATGTATACCTTATTTGTAACGTGAGTGATTACAAATTTTTACAGGAGCGAAACATGCGACAGAACGGATACCAGCTCGATGCCGCCGCTGCCATTGCACAGTACTTTGATAAAGCGGCCCTGCCCTCGCAGCAGGAAACATTGGGACAAGTGGTGGTCGAAATTCTGCGTGATGGCCGAAGCCTGAATCGCAAGACGCTCTGTACCAAGCTACTGGGCAGACTCGAAAAGGCCACCGACACGCAGGAGGAGCAACATTATCAGATGCTGATCGGTTTATTGTTCGATCGCTAAGGTTAGCCAAACAATTAATAGATTTCCTGGGTTGTCGGTCAAAAGAACGAAGGAATGCTCCAGACAAGCGCAACCAGGCGATCAGAGATGCAGTTATGAAGAGAAGTGACGTAGACAAATTGATTGACGAGCTTATTGGTGAGGCCGTTCTTTCGCTATTGAAAGAGAACGGCCCCATCAATACGCATGCCCTGGTGCAACGGTTGAGAAGTATGAAAGCTCATGAAAAGGATCCAGAGCGGCGGGATGCCATTGGGAATGTTATCGCTGAAATTAATAGCGGTGACGGTGGATTTAAGCATTACCGGGCCGTAACCGAGAGAACGGAGCTAGAGGGATCTCAACGTGTAAAAAGTAACAATGTTGTGCCTCTGTTTAGCACTGGAAAGCCCGTCGATCCAAAGAAAATACATTAACAGCAACCTGCTACTTAACCATCACGGTGAGAATAAATGAGACAGAATATTCAGGTTCAACCCGAACTACACAACGCCATTTTTGATAGCGCCCTTTCGGAGTACTTCCGTACAGCAGGCGATCGATTTGCAGATGAATCCGCCATCTTTTCAACGGCGGTACGTTGTGTTCTGGCATCTGAAGGACATCTCTCGAATAAAGCGATTATCTTGTGGCTGATTCAGGCCCTGGAATCGACGGATGATGTGGTTCAGGCCGATGTCATCCGCAAAACCCTGGAAATTGTGGTCGGTTACACCATGGATGATATCTAACCGCTTCTCGTGCGGCTGTTGCTGGCGTGTCATCGTCATATGTGACGAACACAATGACGATGACACGCAGGCTTTCTCACTGACTCCTGTTAAATCAATGATTTGAAGAAATGGCATGAATTCTGCTTTGTTCATGTTTTCGAGACTGGTCCTCCAGTTAACCTCTTCATTTCTTAACAGGTCTGTTATTGATGAAAAAAGTCGCAAGCGTCTGCCCCTATTGTGGCGCAGGCTGTAAATTAAACCTTATCGTAGAAAACAACCGCATTCTCCGCGCCGAAGCCGCCAACGGCGTGACCAACCAGGGAACCTTGTGCCTCAAAGGCTTTTACGGTTGGGACTTCCTTAACGATACCCGCTTACTCACCCCTCGCCTCACCCAGCCCATGATCCGTTACAACAAAGGCGATGCCTTTACCCCCGTCACCTGGGAAGAAGCCATTCGGTATACCGCCAGTAAACTGAACGCCATCAAAGAACAACACGGTCCTCGCGCCATCATGACCACGGGTTCGTCTCGGGGTACAGGCAACGAAACCAACTATGTGATGCAAAAATTTGCCCGTGCGGTGCTGAAAACCAACAATGTCGATTGCTGTGCCCGCGTGTGTCATGGGCCCTCGGTTGCCGGGTTGCAGGAAACGCTGGGCAACGGCGCGATGAGCAACTCCATCAATGACATTGAAAACTCGAAATGTTTACTGGTGTTTGGCTACAACTGCGCGGATTCGCACCCTATCGTCGCCCGTCGCGTCATTCAGGCCCGCCAGAACGGCGCAAAAATTATCGTCTGCGATCCCCGTCGTATCGAAACAGCGCGCATAGCGGATCAGCATTTGCAGTTAAACAACGGCAGCAATATGGCGCTGGTGAATGCCTTTGGCTACGTCCTGCTGGAAGAGGAGCTTTACGACAAAAACTATGTCGCACGCTTTACGGATGGGCTAAGTGAATACCGCGAACAGGTCAAAGATTACGCGCCGGAAAAGGTGGAGTACTTGACCGGCGTCCCCGCAAGAGAGGTCCGTCAGGCGATGCGTACCTTCGCGGCGGCCCCGTCCGCCACGGTGATGTGGGGGATGGGCGTGACGCAGTTTGGTCAGGCGGTCGATGTCGTTAAAGGCTTATCCAGCCTGGCGCTTTTGACCGGAAATCTGGGACGTCCTGCCGTGGGCGTAGGCCCGGTACGCGGGCAAAACAACGTGCAGGGTGCCTGCGATATGGGCGTCTTACCTAATATGTTCCCGGGTTATCAGAACGTGACCGATGCCAGCGTCCGGGCGAAATTCGCCGATGCCTGGCGTATCGATGTCAACACCATGGACGATCGGGTCGGTACCCGCATTACCGAAGTGCCTCATCTGGCGCTGGAAGGTAAAATCAAAGCCTATTACATCATGGGCGAAGACCCGCTTCAGACCGAAGCCGACTTGAGTCTGGTTCGCCGTGGTTTCGACGCGCTCGATTTTGTCGTGGTCCAGGACATCTTTATGACCAAAACCGCCGAAGTCGCCGATGTCATCTTACCCGCCACCTCATGGGGAGAACACGGCGGCGTCTTTACCTGCGCAGACAGGGGATTCCAGCGGTTTGGCAAAGCCATTGAGGCCAGCGGCAACGTAAAAAGGGACTGGGAGATTATTAGCCTGCTGGCAAGTGAGATGGGGTATCCGATGCATTATGATTCGGATCAGCAAATCTGGGATGAAATGCGCGAGCTCTGTCCGCTCTTTTATGGCGTTACCTACCAGAAAATGGGTGAAATGGGCCATGTGCAGTGGCCCTGCCCTACGCTGGATCACCCCGGCACGCCATACCTGTACAAAGATAATCAGTTCGATACGCCGAACGGTAAAGGCCAGCTGTTCGCCGCCCCCTGGCGGGCACCCGCCGAGGTTCCGGATGCCGATTATCCGCTGGTGTTATGTACCGTGCGGGAGGTTGGGCATTACAGCTGCCGTTCAATGACCGGCAACTGTGCCGCGTTGCAAAGCCTGGCAGATGAACCCGGTCGGGTGCAGATTAACCCGGTCGATGCCGACAAGCTGGGCATTGCTGAAGGCCAGCTCGTCTGGGTACGGTCGCGTCGCGGGAAAGTGATCACACGCGCCAGCCTGAGCGAACGTATTAATACCGGTGCGGTGTACATGACCTATCAGTGGTGGATTGGTGCCTGTAACGAGCTGACGCAGGATAATCTTGATCCCACCTCTAAAACGCCTGAAACCAAATACTGTGCGGTAAATATCGAGGCAATTGCCGATCAGCGCTGGGCGGAGGATTACGCCGCCAGCGCCTATCAGGCGATGAAAACGCGCTTAATCAGTGCCGTAAACGTGTAATCATCCTCAGGCTCGCGGCGGCGAGCCTTTTTTATATCCCGGGATCGGGGCAAAAGAAATTGCCGTCGGTACTTTTCTCTACCTGACGACGCAGTAACTGATGTAATTCGTAATCACTCTGCAAACCAAATTTCTGCATCACCTTGTACTTATGATTAAAGACCGTTTTTGCATCGATGGTCATCTCATCGGCAATAACCTGTACGGTCTGGCCTTTTAACAGGCTCGCCATTACGCGGGCCTGCTGCGAAGAGAGGGTTTTGTGCGCGCATCCTGTGCACGACGCTGTTTCAGCAGGATGCTGCATGGCTAGCCAGGCGACACGCAGCGTATTGCTGGTTTCGCCGGGGGAAATCCGTCGGGGCAATAAAAGCATATCGCGATAACAGGTCGGCAGAACGGAATACGTTGTCTCTTTGCGATCCACAAAGCCGATCACCAGACGCTTCTTTCGGGCTCGGAGTTCAGGCCGGCAGACCAGATGCTCCCCACGACAAAGCGAGAGAATAATAATATCGGCAAGCGCAATATTCGCCTCGGTCAATTCAACATGAATTTGAATCGTTTCGTTAAATGCTTTCTGAAAGAGATCGGAAAGTAAAAAAGCGACACCACGACGAAAATAAACGTCCGGCTCAGGAAACAAAATAGTGATCATTATTGTACCCATGTAATAGAGGTCATCGCGTCCTGAATGACTCCGTTTGCGTATTCAGACTTAGTTGTACTGCATCGTCAGTAGCACCACGCTGCGCAGGCTGCCGGGCATGGGGTGTCCAGCCGCTGAATAGACAAATGCCTGCACAGGTATCGCAGCGGTTCTGTCAGGCAGAACCTGTTGAGTCATGTCCGTACCACTGCCTTTCAGTGCACCAGTGGTAGGATCGCGTATCCCGATCGCCACATTCGTCGCCGTTCCGTTACTTTGATAGTAATCGACGCCCGCGATGGGATCCTGATGACCGGTAAACGTCACCGTAACCCGCGAGGTCCCTGCCGGGCAGGCGCTAAACAAGAGCGTAAAATTGATCGGTTGTGAAACAGAACCCGCTCGCACCATGTTACTTGCCTGAATATCACCAAGATCAACATCCATCTGGTTAATACCGCCGTTAAACTGGCAAGGCGAGGCGACGATATTTCCCGTCACGTTAAGATTGACGCGCTCAGCCGCCTGAAGAGAAGCAATCAGTGCAGAGGTAATAAGCCAGCTGTATTTCCGGAACGTCATTATCTTCGTTCCTATTGATACGTTAAATTAAGCGTGGCTGATGCATTGGCTGTACCCGGCGTGACTTCCGTCTGAGTTTGGTAGTATCGGGCGGTTATGGGCAATGATTCCTGCCCGCCAGTAGAGGGTTTCAGGACGATTCGGTTGTTCAGCTCAAGGGGAACATCATTATAGAGAAGCTGCACGCCGACGCCTTTCGCCACCCCTTCATTTCCCTGCCCGGTCAGCGCAAGCACGCTGGAGGTTTCAACATCGGGGTTTTGAATACCTGACAGGCTAATATTGATATTTGCACCTGCATCGCAATCCAGTCCCAGATTCTGGGTATTTCCACCCTGCCGGGGGGTTGTACCGATGACACCGCCAAACGTTTCGACCAGCACATCGCCAATGGGAAAGGTCAGAGAAGGCGTCATGATCGAACAGGCAACAGGGACGATAGCGTTATTGCCGGTTAAATCTAATTGCGCAAAGGTCACGCCATCTTCCAGACTTTTAAAATAGACCAGCGTGCCGGAGGCAAGGAGGCCGCCTTTAACCGGAGCGCTGGAGGTTTTAATCAGTTCGATCGTGAAAGGTGTATTTGCTGCCCCTGATGAAAAAGGGTTGGTTTTCACATAGGGTACAACCATGTTTCTTAAGGTATCGCGTATCCGAATACCTATTCCAGGCACATTGGTTTCATATATGTTTTGATTCAGTGCCGACGCCAGGGTGAATAGCACAGGTGCCGTGCTCCATGACCACACCACGTCACACTGGTACAACTGATTCGTCGCATTGGACACGTTCGCTGGCGTCGTCGCAATAACGCTCCCCACTGGCGTATCTCTTTGAACGTAGACGGTGCCTATGGTCACAGTAGCGGTCGTATAGCTGTTATTCCAGGTATACCCACAGGCCGCGTTTACGTGGGTTGATCCGAACCAGGCGGTAATCAACAACATCGTGATTAATAAACTTTTCATCATCTTACACTTTCTCTTACTGGCAGGAGGCACTCAGGCGATACAGGCCATTCGAGGCCAACGTCTGAGGAAGAGATAAACTCGCATCACACTGCGCTTCTGGTTGTTTACCCCATTGCGCATGCAGCTGACTTCGCTCCTGCATCCCTGTCAGGAACACCTGTCCTTTCTCTCCCACGATGAAAGGCTGCTCAGCAGACTGGCCCGGCAGAGTGACCAGCGCCCCAAAGGGAAGCGGCGCCCCATCTTTACTTTTGAGCGTCAACAGAACACGACTTCCAATATTTGTGTTGTAGCGGGCGACAACTATCGCCCCGCGTGTGGGAATGACCGTCTGGCGGGTCAAAGTCAGTTCGACATTTTCTGGCAGGGTCTCGGGTAATAACGCCACATCATTTTTCCGATAGGGAGCAAGGTTGCTGGCAACGGTATAGCCGCGCCAGTCGGTCCGCATCCCGCTCTGGTTTTGAATACTGACCCCCTTCGCACCCGGCGCTTTCACCAGAACATTGGTCTCTTCCAGCGCCTGTGAAAGCGTGACACCGTCGGCATGGGCAACTACTCCACCCTGCAAGCCATAATTAAATCGATCGCTGTACTGGTCATAGCTGTAACTGACGTTTGCCCCGGCGTAGGTTCCCTTGTAGTCGGCATTAAGCATGCCCACATAACCGGTTCCCTGCGTCCCGTATCCTTGCTGTAGGTTCCAGTTGAGTGCGTTATTCTCAAGCGCGGTTCCATTCAGACCCAGCGTGTGCGTCGTCCCGTTGCTTTTACTGGTATTCATGCTGTAACTGGCCCACGTTTGCGGCAGGAATTTATCCAGCGGTACGCTAACGTTAACGGCCAACTGACGATCGTGACCGTTCCGGGACGATGACTCTGCGCCTCCGGGACTGCCGTGTTGACTGTCGCTGTACGTTAGCCCGTAACTGATGCTGCGCCAGTCGTTGTTATATCCCAGGCTTAAGGACTGCATGGGCTTAGCCGAATTCCAGTAATCCTCTGTTACGACACTGAACGAAAGCGATCCTGCCCCCCGACCTAATGACTGGCTCAAGGTCAGCTCAGCACGATTGCGTCGGCGTTCGATGTCCGGACTCTTGCTCCCGACAGTATCCAGAACTTCCTGCATCCCGTAGTAACCTCGCGTGGAATAACGGTAACCGGCAACAGAAAAGTTCGTTCCGGTATGGGTGAAATTCTTACTGTAACGAGCACGCCAGGATTGTCCCGACGATGCAGGTTGCGCCTGCGGTGTGGACCATGCCTGGGTCACATCAACGGACACGGCCCCCGGATCGCCCATGTTTTTGCCGATCCCAGCCGCAAGGGAACGGTACTTGTCCGATCCCTGCCCGCCGGTATATATGGTTAAGCCGTGCGGCAAACCATAGATGCCGGTTAATTGTGCAAACGGCGTTTTCTCAACATCACGGTTATACGAACGATACTGCCCTGCCGTCAGCGCATACCTGAGCCGCCCTTCACGCTGCAGCACCGGCAGCGATGCGAATGGCACGGTGAAATGCTGTTCGCTGCCGTCGGCTTCTTTCACCGTGACCTCCAGATCGCCCGCGCCGCCCGTGGGATACATATCGCGAATTTCAAACGCACCGGGGGCAACATAGCTCTGGTAAATCTGATACCCGTTCTGGCGAACCACCACCTGCGCCTGAGTTCGGGCTATTCCGCGCACCACAGGGGCATAGCCTTTCATCGATTCCGGCAACATGTCGTCGTCAGACGCCAGCTGCACGCCGCGAAACGGCATACTGTCGAAGACGTCAGAAGGGGCGCTGCTGTCACCCAGCGTCAGCTGGGCATTTAGAGGAATGACCGCGCGCTGAAGATAGGTATAGACGGTCTCCCACTGGTCCTGCCCGGTAGTATCCCGGCTCCAGGTACTGTAATTGCGCAACCGCCAGGGCCCCAGATTGATCCCGGGCCGCAGGTTGGCATACTCGCTTTGGTCCGTCGCCGCGCCGTTACGCGGCATTGTGGTCGCACCACTCAGGCTGTAATTAAGCATTGCCGCAGTGATGCCCTCGTCCCACTGCTCGGGTGGCACGGCGTCCCTCGCCTGTGCCTTCATGGCGGCCTGTGGAATGCTGAGGGTCAGCCGCTGCGCGGCAAAATCAAACTCACTCATCGCCTGTGGTATGGCGGCAAGCCGGGCACAGGCATGGTCGGGCACAACAAGATCCGTAAAAAGCGCTGTTTTCACGCCCCATTGCGCCAGTTGTTCAACACTCAGACACGGCGTCAGCGTCGGGGAGCCGTCGGCATTTTTGCCTGCGTCAAAAGAGACGTCGCGGGTTTCCTGTAGCTGATTATTCAGGACGACATCTACATGGTAGGTGCCGGGCGGCTGGGCTCCTCTTTCGAAAGCGGAAAGATCGACCTTCCCGCCACGGGGATTATCCAGTTCAACCAGGTCGGCATTGAAGGTTTCCGAGGCACACGCAAATGGCGGGGTGAGCGCCGGAGCAATGACAATAGCCAGCCATCCAGAGAGTATTTTTCGCTTTCCCATCTCATTATTCACTTACACTGCGGATGCCCTGGGCCTACAGACTGGCGCGATGTTCAGCCCCCGTGCTGCCAAAATCGTTGATTAATTTAAAGCTGAGCGAGCCGCGGGGATTCCCTGCAGGCAGGTTGAATAATGCCGTTGCGCCGGGTAAGACATAGGTTGCATCATCCACCTTGTTATGACCGATTCGCACCTCGTTAAAATTCATCACAAACCGACCTGGGTTGAAGACCTGCAGGTGATTTCCGCTCACCTTCCAGGTTAATTTATCTGCGTCCTCTTCCGGCAGTGAACCTGCTAATGCCGCCGGGCGATAAATTAATTTAATCCGCGTTTTCACGGCTATTTGCAGCGTGTTTTCTTTTTGACTTGCCGACGGTATCGCTTTTATATTCAGCCAGAATAAACTCTCTTTGTTTTGCGCCAGCGCCTCCGTCATGACGATGCGCTCTACATTCTGCTGACCTTTATCCAGACGATAAAGCGGTGGCGTAATAATAAAAGGAACGTTTTCTTGCCCGCCGCTTGCGGTTTCAATCCACGACTGAATTAAAAAAGGAGCATTGTCCGGATTGTTAATACTCAGTGAGGCCTCTTTTTTATTGCCTTCAAAAATAACGCGCGTGCCGCCGATAATGACCCCGGCGTGCGCTGTGCTGAACAGAACCGCGGAAATAGCCGTAATACACAGCACATATTTATAAAAATGCATAACAGACCCCGGATTCAGACGGCACCATGACCCGGCGCCGTCTGAAGTTTGGTAAAGATTAGTTGTAAACGACAGAGAAATTCGCCACGGCGTTAGCCGTACCGGCGGTGACTGCCGCCGCGGTGGATTGATACTGTGCGTAGAAGTTCAGCGCATTGTCCTGCGTGCTGCTCAGTAAATAGGTGGTGCCATTGCTTCCATGTAGCGGCAGATCCGTTTTATCCGCGGACATCAGATTAATCGCCACGCCGGTTGCCGCATTCAGTGATGAGTTATCAATGGCGAGCAAGTTAGGGTTAGACTGATCTGGCGTGCCGTCAAAACGCACCTGTGCCGCATTCACGCCAGGAGGACAGTTTTTCAGTACAATCTGGAATGGCCTGGCGGCGGCTCGAGCACCTGCAACCGGAAAGTCAAATTTATAGAAATCGCCCAGCGTGACAACCTGATTCTGCGAACCCACATCGACATCACAGGCGCTGTCCAGAATATTGCCATTAAAATTAACCGTCCCGGCGGCGGCAAATACCTGAGACATTGAGACGGAGACCACTGCAACCACTATTGTCGCGAGAATATTCTTTTTCATTACGCTATTCCTGTATAACATTAATTATTACCGAAATTCAGATGGCAGGTTTCCTGCCTTTATTTTTATCGCGGAAAAGCAACATGACATACAGAACGTCTGCGTTTTAATTTCCACTTCCATTTAAGAAGAAGACGGTTTTACACATTTGCTTACCGACTCAGTAAAATCTATAGAGTCACTGTTCGAAATTCAAACACTTTACTGGTCCAGATGTAGACCTGAAGTTAACAAAATATAAACACCCCCCTTTCGTTTCTTGCTTAATAAATGTCGGGGTCATCAAGGAGGTCATTTTTTGATGGGTTCATCAGTCCAGGTTTAGACTCTGCTGGCTAAGAGTTGCATTTCATACAGTTAATAACGTTGAGTTGCGAACGGTCTATTTTTGGACCGGTAAGCAATATTCCCAGCAGAGGCTATTTCTAAGATAATTCTCTATTCATCACAAGAAAAGTCACTGTGATCGATGAGGTGCTTATGAATACTCGCATGACTGCCGGGATAGCAGAGAAAAAAACGCCCGTGCTGGCGTTAAAACCGTTTTTACATATTGAGAAATTACTCACGCATTTACTGCCCTATGCCGAGAAAATGATTATCTCCCGCGGCGATATCGTCAATTACTATAATGAGGAGACGCAGCAGTGCCTTCTCCTCCTTAATGGCAGCGTGGCCCTGCACCGACGCGGTGACGGCATTGTGCTTAATTCAGAATCGTCGCCTTTTTTACTGGGCGTGAGCAGCCAACTGGCGACGGAGCATCTGTACGTCAGGGCGCTGGAAACCAGTGAAATTGCCCGTTTGCCGCTCGACTGTTTTAACCGGATTGTGGCAGAAGAAAACCTGTGGGAAAATTTCGCCCGGCTTCTGGTGTATACCGCGTCGCGGGTATATGAGCACTGCGCGCTCATATCACAAATGTCCGCGTACGATATTATTCGTTTTCAGCTCATCGAACTGATGCAGGAGCATGACGCTATTCGTAACAACATTACCGCGGCGGCCTATATCAAGAGCAGAACCTATCTTTCACGCAGCGGCATCATGCGCATACTTGCCGAGCTACGCACCGGGGGGTATATCACCATGCATCGCGGTATATTAATTGAGATCAACCGTTTACCCTTACGTTACTGAGGATGCAGGGAATTTACGCTCAGGATTTCTGGTCTGTTATAACTGGCACTATAATTAGGACGAAAGGAACGTTCTTATCATTTGAGGTGAATATGTCTACGTCAGGAACGCCTCCCGGCGCGACGCATCGCGGCTCGCCCTGGTCCCAGGAACTTATTGAGCATCTCAAGCCCTATGCCTCGGTTCGCCATGTTGAGCGCGGGGAGCGATTAGATCTGGAAGTGAACGGACAGGGAATGTGCTATTTAATTATTGAGGGGAGCGTCGCAATATACCGCAGCTCGGATAATATGTTGCTGTCGACCTCTACCAGTCCCGGCGTTTTTGGGCTGGCGAATCTCACCGATGTCTATTTTGACGATTACCTGAAAACGATTAAACCCTGCACCATTGGCTTTATCGATACGCAAACGGCCAATACGGTCATTAAAGAGAAAGGCCTGTGGAAACTGGTTTCGGATCACTTAATGGTCATTTATGACCGTCTTTACCACCATATTATGCCCCGGGGCGCTGCAACAGCTTACGATATGGTGCGACAACAGCTGTTTGAACTGATGAATGAAGAAGAGAGTTTTCGTCACGACATCACCGCCGAACGCTATATCAGGGAAAAAACGCATTTGTCGCGCAGCGGCGTGATGCGCATTCTGGCGGATCTAAAAGCAGGTGGATATGTCGAGATGGAAGACGGCGTGTTGATGAAAATCCATAAACTCCCGGCAAAATACTAAGCATAAAAAAGACCGCACAGGCGGCCTTTATTGGGATGACAGCGTCTTCATCTGTCATCAATGGACATGAACACCCAACCGCCAGGCGAAGTAGATCTCTTCTTTCAGTTCATTTGAAGAGAGCGTGAGCAAATCGGCAAATTCCAGTTCAAGCTGTTTGAGCTTTTTCAGGTATTGAGCCGGTGACAAATTGCCCTTATCGCGACGTAAAAATTCAATGGCAAGTGTGGTTGGGTTTAAATCGGTATCCATGTTGTCCTCTCTTTTGTACAAAACCTCACCAGTATAACACCTTTCACTGGCTAACTTTTGACCAAAGACAAAACAATTCCACTGTTAACCTGCCTTTACACCACGGCGGTCGTCAGTCTCGACGAGCAGCACAGGCGATCCTGCTCGTCAAAGATGTCAATCTGCCACACCTGATGACGCCCGCCGGCGTGCAGGGCGCGGCACACGCCGCGCACCCGCCCGCTCCGCACGGAGCGAATATGGTTGGCGTTCACCTCAAGCCCGACCACTTTATGCTCCCCCTCTGTGCAGAGATAACCGGCCACCGAACCCAGCGTTTCGGCTAACACCACGGATGCCCCACCGTGCAACAGACCAAACGGCTGATGCGTCCGGCTGTCGACGGGCATCGTCGCTTCAAGACTGTCTTCACCAATACGGATAAACTGGATATCCAGCAGCCCCACCATATTGCCTTCGCCCATGGCGTTGAGTGCCTCAAGCGTCACTGCACGTTTCCATATCATCCCATCATCTCCAGTAATGCCTGTAACGGATGGCGCACGCCGCTGCCTTCGACGCGTTTCACCTGACTACGGCAGGAGTAGCCCGTCGCCAGACAGCGATTTCGCGGCAGGCGTTGCATCGCCTGTTGCCACGACAGCGCGTAAATGCCAAGCGAATTCGCATGATTTTTGACCTCATGCCCATAGGTCCCCGCCATGCCACAGCAGCCCACGCTGACGTTTTCCAGCCTGGCGCCAAAGCGGGCAAAGATGGCGGCCCACTGCGAAGCTGACCCCGGCAGTGCGGTCACCTCCGTACAGTGGCCAAACAGGTACCAGGACTCTCCGCTCAACTCTTTCACTTCGGCGTGTTGCAGGGCGGCTGGCAACCATTCATGCACCAGCATCACGTGAAAATCGCCGCGTTTATCACCCAGCGTTTGCTTATATTCGTCGCGATAGCACAGCACCAGCGCGGGATCGACGCCCACCATCGGCATCCCCAGTTTCGCCACCCGATTCAGGAAATCAGCCGTTTTTTGCGCGGTTTTCGCAAAGCGGCTCAGGAAGCCCTTAATGTGCTGGGCTTTACCGTTTGGCGAGAACGGCAGCACCACAGGATGATATCCCACGCGCTCAACCAGACGGACAAAATCTGCGACGACCTGCGCATCGTAATAGCTGGTGAAAGGATCCTGGACCACCAGCACCGTTTTCGCTTTCTGCTCGTCGCTCAGGGTCTCCAGTTTTTCGAGGGTCATATTCGCCGAACGGTGACCCACCAGTTCCCGCTGAAGCGACGGGGAAGAGAGCAACGGCAGATCTACCATGCCGATATGCTTCTCAGAAAGTTTGCGCACCAGCGGCTGGTTAATAAAGAAGTTAAAGGTCTTCGGCGCACGCGCCATCAGCGGGGCGTAGCTCTCGACGGTGGCCACCAGATGATCGCGCATCGGGCGCAGATAACGCGAATGGTAGAGCTGTAAAAATCGTGAGCGGAAATCCGGCACATCAATTTTGATCGGGCATTGCGTTGAACAGGCCTTACAGGCCAGACACCCGGACATCGCCTCTTTTACCTCGTGCGAGAAATCGTACTCGCCCTTACTGGCGTGCCAGCTGTTGCGCGAACGCTCGATCAGCGTGCGCAGGCTGGCGCGTTTTTCAGGCAAGTCGTGTTCAAGCTTCAGCGGGTCCACCCCGCGATCGGCCAGCAAGCGGAGCCATTCACGTACCAGCGTGGCGCGTCCTTTCGGAGAGTGAATACGGTTGCTGGTAATTTTCATCGACGGGCACATCGGGCTTTTCACATCGAAGTTAAAGCACAGGCCATTGCCGTTACACTCCATGGCGCCTCGCCAGGAAGAACGTACCGCAATCGGAATTTGCCGATCAAAGGTGCCCCGCTTCACGGCGTCGACCTGCATCATCGGCACATCGATGCCCGCTGGTGGACAAATTTTGCCCGGATTCAGGCGGTTATGCGGGTCGAACGCCGCTTTGATTTTACGTAGTTCGCCAAAGAGCTGCTCGCCGAAAAAGGCCGGGCTATATTGCGCCCGGAAGCCTTTACCGTGTTCACCCCAGAGCAGGCCGCCGTATTTTGCGGTTAACGCCACTACATCGTCGGAGATCTGCTTCATCAGGATCTCCTGCTGAGGATCGCACATATCCAGCGCCGGCCGCACGTGCAGCACGCCGGCATCAACGTGACCAAACATGCCATAGCTCAGGCCATGGCTGTCGAGCAGCGCACGAAACTCAACGATATAATCCGCCAGATGCTCAGGCGGCACGCAGGTATCCTCCGCGAACGGAATCGGCTTTGCCGCGCCTTTCGCATTCCCCAAAAGGCCGACCGCTTTTTTACGCATGGCATAGATGCGCTCGATGCCCGCCAGGTCGCTGCACAGTTGCCAGCCGATGACCCCGCCTTCCCCCTGGGCGATCAGCTCATCCAGTCGCTGGCAGAGCATGGAAACCTGCTGTTCAATCAGCCCGGCATCGTCGCCCGCAAACTCGACGATATTTAAGCCCAGCATCTCTTTATCCGGCACGTCGGTAATCAGTTCGCTGACCGAGTGCCAGACGATATCTTCCCGCGCCAGATTAAGCACTTTGGAATCGACCGTTTCGACCGACAGCGCACGCGCATCCACCATAAAGGGGGCGTTACGCAGCGCCGAGTCGAAAGAGTTGTACTTCACATTGACCAGACGACGGACCTTCGGCAGGCGAGTGATATCCAGACGCGCTTCGGTGATAAAAGCCAGCGTCCCTTCTGAACCGGTGAGAATGCGGGTCAGGTCAAATTCGCTGAGGTCGTCATTATAGACATGACGCAGATCGTAACCGGTCAGGAAACGGTTTAGTTTGGGGAAATGGTCGAGGATGAGCTGCCGGTTATCGCGGCAGCTTTCAAGTACCGTCCGATAGATGCGTCCGGACGAGGTACTCTCACTGGCCAGCGTTTCGGCCAGCGCCACGGGCATTGGACGCGTATCAAGAATATCGCCCCCCAACAGAACCGCCCGCACCCCCATCACATGATCGGAGGTTTTACCGTACACCAGCGAGCCTTGCCCGGAAGCATCGGTGTTAATCATCCCGCCGAGCGTCGCACGGTTACTGGTTGAGAGCTCCGGCGCAAAGAAATAGCCGTACGGCTTCAGAAACTCATTCAGCTGATCTTTGATCACCCCCGCTTCGACGCGTACCCAGCCCTCTTCCGGGTTGATCTCGATAATCGCGTTCATATAACGGGACATATCGATGATAATGCCCTGATTCAGCGCCTGACCGTTGGTGCCGGTACCGCCCCCGCGAGGGGTAAAAATCAGGGAAGCAAAGCGCTCCTGTGCGGCCAGACGGGCAATAAGCGCGACATCTGCCGTGGAACGTGGAAAAACGACGGCATCGGGGAGTAACTGATAGATACTGTTATCGGTCGCCATGGTAAGCCTGTCGGCATAACTTGTGGCGGTATCACCTGTAAAACCCTGCTGCTCCAGTGCCTGCAAAAAATTGAGCACCAGCTGAACCACGCCAGGTGCCTGAGAAATCTGTGGGATCATTACTGTCGACCCTAATAGTAGTTGTAGATAATCGTTTGCGTTGTGTCTGAAAAGTTGTATCACATTTTTTTCTTATACGCTCTGCTGAATTACGGGCAGAATTCGTCTGTCAAAAATCGCCGAAATCACTAATGATTAGTGGAACGCGGTTTTTTTGTTTCTGCCAGCGAGGCTGGTATTCATTCAAGGTAAATCTCATTTATGGTCAATCTTCGTCAGCCCAGGGATGTAGCGCAAATTTTGCTGTCGGTGCTGTTTTTAGCCATCATGATCATTGCGTGTTTATGGATTGTACGCCCCTTTGTGCTGGGGTTCGCGTGGGCCGCAACCGTTGTCGTCGCCACCTGGCCGTTACTGCTGCGCCTGCAGAAGCTGTTATTTGGCCGTCGTGGACTGGCGGTGCTGGTGATGACGCTTCTGCTTTTCCTCGTCTTCATTATTCCTGTTGCACTGCTGGTCAATAGCCTGGTCGATAACAGCGGCCCGGTGATCCGCTCCATCTCCAGCGGTGAAATGACCGTGCCGGATCTGGCGTGGCTGAATAGCATCCCGGTCATCGGGGCTAAGCTCTACAGCGGCTGGCACAGCCTGCTGGAGATGGGTGGCAGCGCCATTATGGCAAAAGTGCGCCCTTACATTGGCACCACCACAACCTGGTTTGTCGGCCAGGCGGCACACATTGGCCGCTTTATGATGCACTGCGTGCTGATGTTGCTCTTTAGCGCCCTGCTTTACTGGCGCGGTGAGCAGGTGGCGCTGGGCGTGCGGCATTTTGCCACCCGTCTTGCGGGGCCTCGCGGTGACGCAGCGGTTCTGCTGGCTGCACAGGCCGTCCGGGCTGTTGCCCTGGGTGTGGTCGTTACGGCACTGGTGCAGGCGGTGCTGGGCGGCATTGGTCTTGCTGTCTCTGGCGTGCCGTATGCCACCATCTTCACCGTCATTATGCTCCTCACCTGCCTGGCGCAGTTGGGGCCTCTGCTGGTGCTTGTTCCCTGCATTATCTGGCTTTACTGGAGCGGTGATACCACCTGGGGAACCGTGCTGCTGGTGTGGAGCTGCGTGGTCGGCACCATGGATAACGTGATTCGCCCTGTGTTGATTCGTATGGGCGCTGACCTGCCGTTAATTCTGATTCTTTCCGGCGTGATTGGGGGATTGATTGCCTTTGGCATGATAGGACTGTTCATTGGCCCGGTCCTGCTGGCCGTCACATGGCGTCTCTTCTCTGCCTGGGTTCACGAAATTCCCCCGCCAGCCTCTGACCCGGACGTGATCCTCAGCGAACTCGACACGCTGGAAGATAATCACAAGCCTTAAACGCAACGGGGCCGGGCAACATTTCAGTGCCCGGCCCCTAATACTTAAGCCACGTTAATCAATTTATTCTCTGCACACTGGTCAGACCCGCTGTATCGCCCCAGCTCCCCTTAATAACCTCTCAGAATCGTTACGCCTCTTAAACTATTGAGACGAATCTGATCGACGCAAAAAGTTAGCATGCCTACTATTAGGACACGGTTATAAATCAACACCTTGATTTATAAGCATGGAAATCCCCTGAGTGAAACAACGAATTGCTGTGTGTAGTCTTTGCCCATCTCCCACGATGGGCTTTTTTTTGTCCTGATTATGCCTTCGCGATCTGACAGGTGCTGAGCATCCGCCAGTCGTCAGGGAGAACGCGCGTCTCGCCGGTGACCGTCACCGTGACGGTACCACGTATGTCCGCCGATGATGCTGCCACCTGTAGCGCAAACTCGCCCGGCTCCACCACACGCTTGCCATCCCGACGGGTGAAGTTAAACAGGTCTACCGGCAGGGTAAAGGTCAGCGTTTGTTGCTCTCCCGGTGACAGTGTCACACGCTGGAAGGCTTTCAGCTCCTGCAAGGGGCGCACCTGCGTCGCCACTTTATCGCGAACATAGATCTGCACGACCTCACTGCCGCTGCGCTCCCCAACGTTTTTCAGGGTCACGCTTACGCTCACCTCACCGTCTATGGCTACGCGCTCTTCATGAAGCTGCGGAGCCTGCCAGTCGAAGGTCGTCCAGCCCAGGCCGTAACCAAAGGGATAGCGGGCACCAAAATGGAAGGCAAACGGCGTGCCGCCGCTCTTGAGCTTGTGGTTGTAATAATAAGGCATCGCGCCTGCGCTTTTCGGTACGCTAACCACCAGACGCCCCTGAGGCTCCGCGCGCCCGGTCAATACATCGGCAATGGCAAAGCCGCCCTCCTGCCCGGGCGCCCAGGCCACCATAAGCGCCGCGACCTTATCTTCCAGACCTTGCAGGCTGTAGGGTCGCCCACCGGTCATCACCACAACGACCGGTTTCCCTGTCCCGACAAGCGCCTCCAGCAGCTGCTGTTGAACGCCCGGCAGATTCAGACTGTCAGTATCTGAACCTTCACCCACCGTACCACTCTGGAACAGACCGGCCAGATCGCCGACGCAGGCGACCACCACGTCGCTCTCTTCTGCCGCGCGCACGGCTTCAGGAATCAGGCGCGTATCGAAGGAGACCGGAGAGTGTTGCATCGGTTTACCCGCGCTGTCTCCGGGGAAGACCGGCGCGCCCGCCATGCGTTTTTCAATGATATGGCAGCCTTTGGCGTAGCGGATGCGCCCCTCACCGAAGGCCTGCTGCAGTGCTGCCCGCGGCGTGGTGACCTGCGAGGTTTCATCCAGCATATCGCTGATGATGAGATGCACCGGGAAGCTATACCCACTCAGCAGCGCCAGCGGATCGTCAGCCGTCGGGCCAACCACCGCAATACGCTGGGTCGTGGAAAGCGGCAGGACACCGTTATTTTCCAGCAAGGTGATCGAGCGGGTCGCGACTTCTCGCGCCACCTGTCGCGTTTCGCTGTTCTGTAAGTCGATTGCATCTTCATCGGCATACGGATGTTCAAAGAGGCCAAGACGGAATTTTTCGGTCAGCACGCGCGCGACTATCTCGTCAATTTTGGTCATGGTGATCAGCCCGCGTGCGACGGCCTCGCCAAGATGACGGGCGCAGTCGTCTTTCGGTAATTCCACGTCCAGACCGGCGTTAAATGCCAGCGCGGCGGATTCCGCGGCATCGTGGGAAATACCATGATGCTGATGGAGCAGGCTGACACCGCCGTAATCCGCGACAATAATTCCGTCAAATCCCCATTGTTCGCGCAATACCGTGGTCAGCAGGAAGCTGTCGCTGTGCCCCGGCTGGTTATCAATATCGTGATACGCTGGCATCACCGAGCCCGCGTTCGCCAGCTTCACCGCCATCTCGAACGGGAGCAGGAACGTGTCGTTTAGCTCGGAAAAACCCAGATGCACTGGCGCATGGTTACGCGCCCCTTCGCTGAAGGAATGTCCGACATAATGTTTCAGCGTCGCCAGCAAATCGCGCCGCTCTCCCTGTAAACCCTTCACATAGGCGGTGGCCATCACCCCCACCAGCCAGGGATCTTCGCCAAACGTCTCTTCGGTGCGTCCCCACCGTACGTCGCGCGACACGTCCAGCACCGGCGCAAGCCCCTGCTGACACCCGACGGAACGCGCTTCCGCCCCAATCTTTTGCGCTGCCCGTTCCACCAGTTGCGGATCCCACGTCGACCCATAATTCAGTGAGGACGGAAACAGCGTCGCATCGCGGGCGAGTAGCCCAACCAGGCACTCCTCATGAAACAGCGCCGGGATCCCCAGTCGCGTCTCTTCCATCATCGTACGTTGCAGACGGTTCGCCGCCCGCACGCCGGTTCGTGCATCCACAATATGGGTGCCTAACGGACGGGTGATCTGGCCCACGCCCAGCTTCAGCCTTTCGCTCAACGCCGCCTGCGCGCTCACCCCCGCAAATTCATCGCTCAAATCGGTGCGCTCGCGGTGGTGCCCCTCCTCATCGAGGATTAACCAGTACGCATGCATCTGCGCAAACTTCTCTTCCGGGGTCATGCGCGCCAGTAAATCATCGACACGTTCCTGAATGGGACGCCCCGCGTCCTTATAAATAGCCGTCATGAGGTTACTCCTGTAGTGCGGAATTAATCGCCGGACGAATCAGTCCTGCGTCAGTACGCGCCTCGCGTTTGCTGGCCAGCTCGCGGGCGATGGAATCCACCAGGCGGCTGTTAAGTTTGTAAATGGTGAGCAGCGCCACCATGCACAGAAACAGCGCGCAGGGGATCAGCGTAAAGAGAGCATTGATGGTGGTCAGCACCTGGGGTGTCTGGAGATCCTGGCCGGGCATATAGTGCATCATGCCCAGTACCCAGCCGACCACCGCCCCACCGAGCGCAAGGCCGAATTTAATGGCAAAGAGCGCGGTCGAGAACACCAGACCGTCCAGGCGTCGGCCACTGCGATGCTCTTCGTAGTCCACCACGTCTGAAAACATCGTCCACTGCAATGGCGTGGTCAGGTTCTGGATAAAGCTGAACACAATATTCAGGCCGAGAATCAGCCAGATTTGCGTCGGTGGCAGGAAGAAAATCAGCGCACCAAAAATGACAAACGAAATAATGGTCCACTGATAAGCGCGTACGCGGTCGAATTTCCCCAGCAGACGCTCAGATAATAATGCCCCGGTCAGAGAGGCAATCATGCCGGAGACAATAAACACAAAGACCAGATCCGGGCGGAGCAGAACATATTTCACATAATACATCGTTGCTGAACCACGGGTGACCACAGCGGTCAGCAGTAAAATATTAAACAGGAAGACAATACGCCACTGGCTATTTCCCGCCAGCAGTTTTAAATCGGTCAACATTGAGCCAGAGGTGTCGCTACGCGGAGAATATCGTTCGCGGGTCATCATAAAGCAGCAGAAGAATAAGATAATGCCTAACAACCCCATTAAGCTCATGGCATAAAAATAGCCTTTCTGCACATTACCCTGGCCTAAATGTGAGACCAGCGGTAAAGCAATGACCGTCACAATCAGGCCACCAATAAAGGACAAACCAAATCGCCATGACTGTAAGGAGTGACGTTCCCGGGGATCCTGAGTGAGCGCGCCAGGCATTGCGCAGTACGGCACATTAATCGCGGAATAGATCAGGCTCAGAATGGCATAGGTGACGCAGGCATAAATAATTTTTCCCGTTTCACCGACATCCGGAACGTAGAAGGTAATAAGACAACTGACGCCAAACGGAATCGCAAACCACAGCAGCCACGGGCGAAATCGTCCATGTCGGGTTTGGGTGCGATCCACCAGCGCGCCAATGCAAGGATCGACAAAGGCATCAATCACGCGCACCACCAGAAACATGGTGCCCATTATCGCAGCCGGTAGGCCAAACACATCGGTATAAAAATAAGCGAGAAATAAGGTTGCGGTTTGCCAGACCAGCGCGCTTGCCATATCACCTAAGCCATAGCCTATTTTATCTTGAGTACGCAATACAGAGGAGATTGTCATTTTTATATGCCTTTTATCAGGTTAAAACGTATTTCAACCAGTTGCGCAGGGTCCAGGATAATGCGCAGTGAAGGCACAAGTATTAGCGTCTCTTTTCACGCTAACAATTGTCTAAATGACCAGGTGAATTATGATATTTCGTTATTTGCGTTAATTGTGACGAAGCGCAAATAGCGGGGAGCATGAGCCTGTGCCCCCCATTTTGGATGTATATGGACAATAACGTTGCTATTCAGACCTGCCAGGAGAGACGCTTGCCTAATCCATCGAATAAATGAAGATGCTTTTCATCGACGCTGACGGTGAGCGTACTGCGCGGCGGATAATCCAACTGTTGAAAGGATTTAAAGCACAATGACCGATCGTTCGCACTGCACCACACCAGGGTAGAATCCCCCTGTAGCTCGCACAATCGGGTGGTGACAGGGAAACAAAACGCCCCTGTATCATTCGGTTTTATATGCTCAGGTCGGATGGCGACAAACAGCACGTCGTCTTCAGCCAGACCTGACGGCGCGATCGTGGGCTGAAAGCCAAGATGGGGAGTGATGACAATACGCCCCGCTTTCCAGCGTGCAGGGAAAACGTTAATTTTTGGGGTACCGATAAACTGAGCGACAAACAGATTAGCGGGCTGGTTATAGAGATCCAGTGGCGTGCCCGATTGCTCAATCTTGCCTTTGTACATCACCACAATCCGGTCCGCGAGCGTCATGGCCTCGACCTGATCGTGCGTGACATACACCATGGTGTTTTTGAGCTGGGCATGCAGCTCCTGAATCTCCTGGCGCATCTCCACGCGCAGTGCGGCATCAAGATTTGACAAGGGCTCATCAAATAAAAAGAGGGCTGGCTGCTGGACGATCGAGCGACCGATAGCCACGCGCTGACGCTGGCCGCCAGAGAGCTGCTGCGGCAGACGATCCAGTAACGTCTCCAGCTGGAGCATTTTTGCCGCCTCCGCGATACGGCGTTCAATCTCATCAGGTGGAGTTTTCAGATTCTTCAAACCAAACGCCAGGTTTCCGCGCACCGTCATGTGCGGGTAAAGCGCATAGGACTGGAAGACCATCGACAGACTGCGTTTACCCGCAGCAAGATGCGTTACGTCCTCCTCCCCCATGTGCAGGCTCCCGCCATCGGGCTCCTCCAGTCCGGCGATGATGCGCAACAGCGTCGATTTTCCGCAGCCGGACGGCCCCACCAGCACGATAAATTCGCCAGAGGCTATCTCCAGCGACAGGTTTTCAATGATGGTGTTTTTGTCATATTGCTTGTGAATGTTTTTTAAGATCAAGCCTGCCATAGTCGATGTCCCTATCCTGTTAAGCGTGAGCGTCTGTGTGAGCGTGGCCTCCCTCTTGCGCGATGGCCACACGCGTTAAATTCGGTCCGTTCCCTGTCTTTTCTTCCACGCTCGCCCTGTCAGGCTGAAGCTCTGCGAATAAGCTGATACTCCAGCTCGCAGTGGGTCACCGGCCCTTTTTGCAAAAGAAGTTGTGCCGCCAGCTGTCCCTTTTTCACCGCATCCTGCGCGATCGTGGTCAGGCCAATGCCCTGTACCTCAGGCAACGTGTTATCGAATCCGGTCACCGCCACCTGCTGCGGAATGGCGATGTGATGGTCTAAACAGTACTGAATGGCCCCTGCGGCAAAGCGATCGGACAGGCAGATCAGCGCGGTAATCTCCGGATGCGCCGTCAGCAGCGCCCTGGCGGCCTGCGCCCCCATGTCCTCATCGTGTTGCGTCTCATACAGCCAGCATTGCTCAAGCGGAATATCCCGGGTAAAGAGCGTTTCCTGACAGGCATTCACGCGGGTAAGCATGAGATCGTTATCGCCGCACCGTGGCTCACTGAGCCGGCTTTCACCTGCCGCCTCTGCCGATGAGGGGAAGGCAATAATGCCAAAATGCTGATGGCCCTTTTCCACCAGATACAGGCACAGGTCGCGCATGGCGCGGCTGTTGTCGATTGAAACGCTGCTGTACCAGGGCAGCGAGAAATCAAGCGTCACGATGGGGGTCCGCCGTCCAAACGTTTGCTGGATAACCCGCGCATTGTTGTATGTCGCATTCAGAATGTAACCATCTACCAGGGTTGTCACCGGCGCTGAGTGGGTCTCTTTTTCGCGGTTGATCGGTATCAACACCAGGTTAGTCCGCTGTTTTTCACATTCCATCGCGATCCCGCGCATCAGATTAATATCGTGCCGGTCGATGAACACATAGCTCATCGGATCGTTAAAGATGACGCCAATGGCGTCAGCCCGACCTGTCCGCAATGCACGGGCAAGTTTGTCCGGCCCCTGAAACCCCACCTCCCGTGCGCGAGCGAGGATCTTTTCTCGTAATTCCACTGAGAGTTTTTCCGGATTGTTCCACGCATTCGACACGGTGGTATGGGAAATGCCCATCTGCTTCGCCAGCGATTTCGTGGTGATTTTGCCATCATTTTTCATGAAGTTAATTTTCTCGGTAGCCTGCGTTAACCCGGTACGTTACAGGGAATCTTACTGGTCTTTGCGGCTACGTTGAAGCAAGTTTAACGTTAAACATAAATCATTTTGTGAGGTGTTTAACGTTAAACAAAAAAGCAGGGTGTTAGCGTACGCTTCGTTCAATACCTGAGCAACGTGCTCACCGGTAACACTGTGAAGGAGAACATTGTGAACGTGGAAATACTCACCCGATGGACAGCCCCGCTGGTCTGCGCCCTGTTTCTGACAGGTTGTGGGCCGGATGAAAAATCAGCCGCCCCTGCACCTGCAAAGACCATAACGCTGTGGGTCGCGCCAAATGAAAACGAAGAAGCGTTCTGGAACAACATGGTCACCGAATGGAATCGCGATCCCGCCCATACGCCCGTTGTCTTCTCGCCCATTCCTGCGGCTGGCAGTTCAGAAGAAGCCATCATGAACGCCCTCGCCTCCGGTACCGAGCCGGATATTTCCAGCAATATATTCACCGGTTTCGCCAGCCAGCTGGGTGAACTTGGGCAAGTGGAGGATTTAGCACCGCTGCCCGGTTTCGCCGCCCTGGTAACCTCGCGCGCAATGGAGAACATTCTTCCGGCATGGAAAATAAACGGGCAGCAAACCGTGTTGCCGCTTTATATCAACCCTGTCGTGTGGTGGTGGCGTGGCGATCTGCTCAGGCAGTACGGTTATGAGAGTCCGCCAAAATCCTATGATGAGCTTTATCGCCTGGCAGAACGGCGGGCGGCGGATAAAGGCGGCTATACCATTCAAATGACCTATGGAAAGAACTGGTGGGAGCGCTGGTTTGATCTTATTCCCCTTTTTTACGCCGCCGGGGAAGGGAAGCCTTATATCGAAAACAACCAGGCGCGCTTTGACAACCCTACCGGCAAGGCCGTGGTGACATTTATGGCAACGGTTTTCCATAATAAGTGGTCAAGCTATGACTTTACCTCGGCGGACGATCCCCTCGCCAGCGGTCAGGTGCTGGCGTCTACCCGCGGTCCATGGGACATTGCCCGCTACCGGACGCAATATCCAGACGTGTTAAAGCATATCCTAATCGGCCCGATGCTGACTCAGCAAGGCAAGGCCCATCCGTACACCTTCGGCGACAGCAAAGGGGTGGTGATCTTCAAATCCAGCCAGCACAAAGAAGAGGCCTGGGCGTTTATTCAATGGGTCTATGGCAACGTGCAGCACGATCTTAGCTGGCTTGAGCTGACCGGGATGCCCCCTGCCCGTGGCGACCTGCTCAACAATCCCGTTTTCGTCGACTATTTCACGAAAAACCCGTTAGAAAAAGCGATTGCCTCCTATGTGGATGTCGCTCTGCCGCCTGCCGTCACCACCAAAACCAGCGACGTTCAGCGCAGCATGACGCAGATGCTGGAGCAGGTGATATTTAAAAAATCGACACCTGAAGAAGCAGTGAACCTTTCCGCGGCAGACGTTAACGCCATTCTCAAGCCATAAGAGAAGATCATGTTGGGACACGAAGCACGTACCGGAGGCCTTCTGGCCTCCCTCTGGCTGGGATATTCCTCCGTATTCTGGTTCTATCCGCTGATCTGGCTGGCCTTGTTAAGCGTTACGCAGTGGCAGTTTATTGGCGTGCCCGTCTGGTCCGGGCTCAGTAATGTGCGCGAGGTATTCCGCGATCCGCTGTTCTGGCAGTCGATGTGGAACGTCTGTCGGTTTTTATTTTATTACCTGCCCCTGGTATTACTGGCCTCACTGTTATTTGCCGCGGGGTTAAAAAAGCTGCGCTATGGCAAAGGATTTATCGCGCTGAGTTTTTTACTGGCCAACATCTCCTCCGGTGTGGCCTATTCCATCGTCTTTTCTAAATTGTTCAGCGAATTTGGCCCGCTTAATGCCTTGCTGCGCGAAGCCTTTGGCCTCTCCGTTCCCTGGTTCACCGATCCGGACTGCGCCATGCTGTCGATTGCGCTGATTGTCACCTGGAAATTTGTCGGCTATTACGGCCTGATCCTCTATTCGGGCATGATGGCTATTCCTGAGGATATCTACTGTGCCGCCCGTCTGGATAAAGCAGGCTGGCTAAAACAGTCGTGGTCAATCACCTTACCGATGATGAATCCACAATGCGTAATGGTGATCGTGCTGGCTATTACCGTCGCGTTCAGCCTCTTTACCGAACCCTACCTCATTACCGGCGGAGGCCCGCTTAACAGCACCACCAGCCCTATGGTCGTGATGTACGAAGTCGCCTTTCAAAAGATGAGACCGAATCTGGCCGCGACGATGTCAATTATCGTGGCTGCGAGCAGCTTCCTGATGATTTGGCTCTTCCGGCGGTTCTGCGAAAAAAACATCGAGATTGTGTAAATGAAAAAATATTCCGTCTCCAGTCTGCTCATTCATCTGGCCATGCTGTTACTGGCGTTAACCTGGCTCTATCCTTTTATCTGGATGGTCCTCTCTTCATTCAAACCGACGGCGAATATTTATAAAGATTCGCTCTTTTCCGGCCCGCTGACGCTGGAGAATTACGCGTTTCTGTTCGATAACAGCCAGCGCGCCGATAAACCGTTTTTGCGCACCTTACTGAATTCGCTTTTTGTCTCATTCACTATTACCGCAAGCGTGACCCTGAGCTCCGTTCTGGTGGGGTACGCCGTGGCAAAAACACGATTTCCGGGTTTGGGCGCATTTAAAAATTTGATCATCGTGCAGATGGTTTTTCCGGCGTTTATGTTTGTGATTCCGCAATTTATTTTAATGCGTGAGCTGGGGCTGATTAACAGCTACAGCGCCATGATCTTGCCCTACGCCATGGGTGCATGGGGGATCTTTATGGTCTCGCAGAGTTTTAAAGGCACGCCGAATGATTATCTTTATGCGGCCCGGCTGGACCGGGCGGGATTGTGGGGCATCTTACGCCACGTCATGATGCCGCTGAATAAATCTATCCTGGCCATCGTGGCGCTTTTTACCTTTTCCAGCGCCTGGGATAATTTTCTCTGGCCACTGATTGTCATGCGCGACGCCAATAAAATGCCTTTTTCGGTTCTGCTCGCAACCTTCAGTCAATCTTACGGCGTCTGGCTCGGCCCGGTGCTGGCGGGCTCGGTCGTGCAAATGTTGCCGGTGGTGGTGCTGTTTATTCTGTTTCGCCACTATTTCCTGGCCGGCATGTCGTTATCACTGAAATAAGGAAGCGGCAAATGAACCCTGGATGGTGGCAAAAAAGCGTTTTTTATCAAATCTACTTACCCTCTTTCTTTGACGGGAACGACGACGGACTCGGCGATTTTCCAGGCCTGTTGAGCAAGGTCGACTATCTCGCTTCACTGGGGATTAGCGGGCTGTGGATCACCCCCTTTTACCCCTCTCCGCTGGTGGATAATGGGTATGACATCAGCGATTACTGCAACGTCGATCCGCGCTTTGGCACGCTGGACGATTTCCGGCATCTGGTGGCTGCGTGTCATCAAAAGGGGATCAAAATCGTCATCGATCTGGTGCTTAACCATGTTTCAACCGCGCATCCCTGGTTTCAGGACGCCTGGAATAATCCTGCCAGCCCCTATCGTGACTTTTTTATATTTACCTCCACGCCGAATAACTGGCACGCCTTTTTCTCGGGCAGCGCATGGGAAAAGGAGCCAGACACCGGACAGTATTACTATCATAAGTTTGCCCCGGAACAGGCGGATCTCAACTGGTGCAATCCCGGCGTTGAAGCACAAATCCTGTCGGTGATCGACTTCTGGATAGCGCTGGGGGTGGATGGTTTTCGCTTCGATGTGATTAATTTTCTGACAACAGACGGCATCGGGCAGGACAATCCGTCTGCCGATGGCCAACAGCTTCACGTCTACGACATTAACCAGCCCGCAATTTTGCCCACGTTACGCCGCCTCTGCCGGTATATTCGCCAGCGCGGTGAATTTTTCCTGATTGGGGAAGTGGGCAGCGATGACCTGGAGGTCATCAGCCGCTATCAGGCAGCGGATCTGATGGACGTGGTGTTTAACTTCAACCTCGGCAGCCTCAAAACCTTCGACGTCGATACGCTGTTTATTCAGCTTCAGGCCATGAGGCAGAAACAATCCGGCTTACCCACGCTGTTTTTCTCCAGCCACGATATGCCCCGCATGGCAGGGCGATTTGGTGAATACCCAGGTGATACCGATCGCGCCCGGGCGGTGATGATTTTGCAACTTTCTGCCCAGGGTGTGCCCTTTATCTTTCAGGGTGAAGAGGCAGGCGTGAGCAATTATGTGCCCGCCAGTGAAGCCATGCTTATCGACATCCAGGGAAAGACCCACTATCGCACCGCGATTGCTGAGGGTAAGACAGAGGCGGAGGCGCTTCAGGTGGCGATTTGCCACTCCCGCGATGCCTCCCGGGCACCGCTCCCCTGGACCGTCGCGCCACACGGCGGCTTTACGCGCGCCAGCCCCTGGATGCCGCTGGCTGAAATCAACGCGGAGACCTGTCTTGAGGTGCAGCGCGACATGCCGGGTTCGCTCTGGCAGGACTATCAGCAGATGATTGCACTCAGAGCCTCCACTTCGGCGCTCTGGGCCGGTGAATATCGCCTGTTAGCTCAGGAAAGCCAGTGCATCCATTTTATCCGCGAATCAGATGACACCTGCGTCTGGGTCTCGATCAATTTCGGCGACGCGGTGAAAAACCCGTGGTACGAAATTCCCGCCCCGGTTCTCGTCGGTGAAAACACCCCGTGGATAGCCAAAAATCACGCAATTATCAAAAGGAGTTGTCATGCAAAGGCACAGTAATAATCCCCTTATCACCCCCTCCGATCTCATTCCTACCCGCCCCGGCTGGAAGGTGGACTGCGTTTTTAACGCTGGCGTAACCGAGATGAACGACGAAATCATCCTGTTGGTTCGGGTGGCGGAGAGCGTGATATCCGACGATCCGAACCAGGTGGTGGTACCGCTTCTGACGTTACAGGACGGAGCCTGGCGTCTGAGCGAAAAGCACTTCGACCGCCGCGATGCACGTTATGACTTTAGCGATCCGCGCACCATTGTACTGAAAGCAGATCGGGCCCAGCTCTGGCTCACGTCGCTGTCTCATCTGCGCCTGGCGCGCAGTCATGACGGAGTCCATTTCACGGTGGACGATAAGCCCTTCATTGTGCCGGATAACCAGTACGAACAGTTTGGCTGCGAAGATGCGCGTATCACCCGTATCGATGACAGGTGGTACATCAACTATTCCGCTATCTCGCCAATGGGGATCACGACGGCGCTTGCCACGACGACAGATTTCATCTCGGTGGAGAAAAAGGGCTTAATCTTCTGTCCTGATAACCGCGACGTCTGCTTTTTCCCGGAGCGTATCAACGGTCGGTTCTTTGCGCTCACGCGCCCGGCTCCCTGTCATTTCGGTCATCCTGAAATCTGGATCTGTGAATCACCGGATATGCACCACTGGGGACACCATCGTCATCTGTTGGGCCGCTCTGGCGACCGGTGGGATGGCAGTAAATCCGGCGGTGGCGCGCCGCTGCTCAAAACCGAGCGGGGCTGGCTGGAAATTTATCATGGGGTTGATGACGATCTTCGCTACTGCCTGGGCGCGCTGCTGCTGGACAGTGACGATCCGACACGCATTCTGGCGAAATCCTCCGTCCCGTTACTTGAGCCCACCGCGCCGTACGAACGTGAAGGTTTTTTTGGTAACGTGGTCTTTACCTGCGGGGCGTTAATCCGGAATGACGTGCTGCATATCTGGTATGGCGCGGCCGACGAGTCGATTGCCCTCGCCACGCTGCCTCTGCCCGCCTTGTGGCAACATCTTAACCTGAGTGCGTGAAGGTAAAAAAAAGGGTCCCACAATCGTGGGACCCTTTTCAGGCAGAAATATTACTTATTCAGTTCCGCCAGGCTCAGCCAGGTTTGCACCACGGTGTCCGGGTTCAGGGACAGGCTATCAATCCCCTCTTCCATCAGCCACGCCGCAAAATCTTCGTGATCGGATGGACCCTGACCACAGATGCCCACATATTTACCCTGTTTCTTCGCCGCGCGGATGGCCATCGACAGCAGCGCTTTAACCGCCTCGTTACGCTCATCAAACAGCTCAGACACGACGCCTGAGTCGCGATCCAGCCCCAGCGCCAGCTGCGTCATATCGTTCGAACCGATAGAGAAGCCGTCAAAGTGCTCAAGGAACTGGTCAGCCAGCAGGGCGTTAGACGGAATTTCACACATCATGATGATTTTCAGCCCGTTCTCACCGCGCTTGAGCCCCTGACGGGCCAGCTCGTCGACGACCGCTTTTGCCTGATCCACGGTACGCACAAACGGGACCATGATTTCGACGTTGGTCAGCCCCATCTCGTTACGCACGCGTTTCACCGCGTCGCATTCCAGTGCGAAGCAGTCGCGGAAGCTGTCAGAGACATAGCGTCCTGCCCCGCGGAAGCCCAGCATCGGGTTCTCTTCTTCCGGCTCATAACGTTCGCCGCCGACGAGGTTGGCGTATTCGTTGGATTTGAAGTCGGATAGACGCACGATGACGCGTTTCGGATAGAATGCCGCGCCAAGGGTGGCAATCCCTTCGGTCAGGCGCCCGACATAAAACTCTTTCGGCGAGTCGTAGCCTTTCATCATTTCGCGGATCTCAGCCTGCAGTTTCGCGTCCTGGTCGTCAAACTCCAGCAGAGCACGCGGATGCACGCCAATCATGCGGTTGATGATAAATTCCAGACGCGCCAGGCCCACGCCTTCATTCGGCAGACAGGCAAAGTCGAAGGCACGGTCCGGGTTGCCCACGTTCATCATAATCTTCAGCGGCAGGTCCGGCATGGTATCCACGCTGGAGCTTTTTACGCTGAAATCGAGAATCTCGGCGTAGACATAACCCGTATCCCCTTCGGCACAGGAGACGGTCACCTTCTCATCATCTTTCAGTCGTTCGGTGGCATCACCACAGCCGACGACCGCCGGGATGCCCAGCTCACGGGCGATAATGGCCGCGTGACAGGTGCGTCCGCCACGGTTGGTCACAATGGCCGCGGCTTTTTTCATGATCGGTTCCCAGTCAGGGTCGGTCATGTCTGTCACCAGCACGTCGCCTGGCTGGATCCGGTTCATCTCGCTGATGTCGTGAATCACTTTTACCGGGCCTGCGCCGATACGGTGACCGATAGCGCGACCTTCCGCCACAATTTTACCGTGATCGTGCAGGGTATAACGCTCCATCACCTGGCCGCGTGAGCGGACGGTTTCTGGTCGCGCCTGGACGATAAACAGCTTGCCGGTATGTCCGTCTTTAGCCCATTCGATATCCATCGGACGGCCATAGTGTTTTTCAATCTGCACCGCCTGCTTCGCCAGTTCCTGCACTTCTTCGTCGGTTAACGAGAAGCGGTCGCGCTGCTCCTGCGGCACATCTTCGATGGTAACCTGCTTGCCATGCTCCTGATTGGGCGCATAAATCATGCGAATCTTTTTGGAACCCATGGTCCGACGCACCACCGAGGGGCGATTGGCTGCCAGCGTCGGTTTATGTACGTAGAATTCATCCGGGTTAACGGCGCCCTGCACCACCATTTCGCCCAGACCCCAGGCGGAGGTGATAAAGACCACCTGATCGAAGCCCGATTCAGTATCAATGGAGAACATGACCCCAGACGAGCCAATGTCCGAGCGCACCATGCGCTGTACGCCAGCAGACAGCGCGACGCCACGATGGTCATAGCCCTGATGCACACGATAGGAGATCGCACGATCGTTGAACAACGACGCAAAGACATGTTTCACGGCCACCAGCACCGCATCATATCCCTGAACGTTAAGGAAGGTTTCCTGTTGACCGGCAAAAGACGCATCCGGCATATCTTCTGCGGTGGCAGAAGAACGCACGGCAAACGACGCCTGGTCGTCATCGGCAGAAAGCTGGTTGTAAGCATCGTGGATCGCTTTTTCCAGCTCTGGCAGGAAAGGTGTATCGATAATCCACTGGCGGATTTGCGCCCCGGCTTTTGCAAGCTCGGTCACGTCATCAATATCCGTTTTATCCAGCAGGTCGTAAATGCGCTGGTTTACGCCGCTTTGGTCAAGAAACAGGTTGAACGCATCAGCGGTCGTGGCAAACCCGTTTGGCACAGAAACACCCATGCCCGACAGATTTGTAATCATTTCACCCAGGGAGGCATTTTTGCCTCCAACTCTGTCTACATCATTCATGCCGAGTTGGTTATACCAAAGCACCAGCGGTGACGAGCCATTGTTGGACATCGAAACAATCCTTTTGTGATATTTAATCGGAGTAAGAAACACCTGACTTCGTTTTTATACTGGCATAATTAGTTCCGCTAAAAAAACGGTGAATCGTGTAAGCACTTTTATTTTTCGCTTTTTAGGACACTTTCCCATCAACCGCTAACCCGATGATTCCTATGGATTCATCGAAAAACGCGCCGATCATAGCGCTTTGCTGAAAAATGAAATCCACATTTCAGTAAAATCAAAAACAGCATTTCATTTTTAAATAAGATAAGTTCCATGCTGTGTATTTTACTTTTTTAATTTATGCTTTCAGGTAATTACGTACGATATTCAGGGTGAATAAAATGGATAATGCTGTCGATCGCCACGTTTTTTATATTTCTGATGGTACGGCGATCACCGCCGAGGTGCTGGGGCATGCCGTGATGTCGCAATTCCCCGTTGCGATCAACAGTATCACGCTGCCGTTTGTTGAAAATGAGAGCCGGGCGAAAGCGGTCAAAGAGCAAATCGATGCCATTTTTCAGCAAACCGGCATCCGTCCTCTGGTGTTTTATTCCATCGTTATCCCCGAAATTCGCCACATTATTTTGCAAAGTGAGGGGTTCTGTCAGGATATTGTGCAGGCCCTTGTCGCGCCCCTGCAAAGCGAGCTGAAACTCGACCCTACGCCGATAGCCCACCGCACGCACGGACTGAATCCCGGTAACCTGATTAAGTATGACGCACGTATCGCCGCCATTGATTACACCCTTGCCCATGACGACGGCATTTCAATGCGCAACCTCGATCAGGCGCAGGTGATTTTACTGGGCGTTTCTCGCTGCGGTAAAACGCCGACCAGTCTCTATCTGGCGATGCAGTTTGGTATCCGGGCCGCGAACTACCCCTTCATTGCCGATGATATGGATAACCTGGTGTTGCCCCCTGCTCTGAAGCCGTTGCAGCACAAGCTCTTTGGTCTGACCATTAACCCGGAACGCCTGGCCGCCATTCGGGAGGAACGACGGGAAAATAGCCGCTATGCATCGATGCGCCAGTGTCGTATGGAGGTCTCTGAAGTCGAGGCGCTGTACCGTAAAAATCAAATCCCCTGGCTTAACAGCACCAACTATTCGGTGGAAGAGATCGCCACAAAAATCCTCGATATCATGGGTCTGAGTCGTCGCATGTACTAATATGCTAGTACGATGAATCAATTTCAGTTATGATCGCTTTCACTCTCGGGGCGGATTGGCCCCGAACTTGAAATCAGCAGAGATTGGTTTAAGGTGATGCCCATCACTTCCCGGTAGTCTGCCGATGAAGCAAAAAATTCTGAGACATTCCATGAATAAAACCGATGAACTGCGCACCGCGCGTATCGAAAGTCTGGTGACGCCTGCCGAACTGGCGCAACGGCACCCTGTTTCCGCCAGCGTGGCGGAGCATGTCACCACCTCACGTCGACGTATAGAAAAGATCCTCAACGGTGAAGACCGCCGTTTACTGGTGGTCATTGGCCCCTGCTCCATTCACGATCTTGATGCGGCACTGGATTACGCAAAACGCCTTCAGGTTCTGCGCGAAAAGTACCAGCATCGCCTTGAGATTGTGATGCGTACCTATTTTGAAAAGCCGCGTACCGTCGTGGGCTGGAAAGGCTTAATTTCCGATCCGGATCTGAACGGCAGCTACCGGGTTAATCACGGTCTTGAGCTGGCGCGCAAGTTGCTGTTGCAGGTTAATGAGCTGGGTGTGCCGACCGCCACCGAGTTCCTGGATATGGTGACCGGACAATTTATTGCCGACCTGATCAGCTGGGGGGCCATCGGCGCCCGGACCACCGAGAGCCAAATCCACCGTGAAATGGCGTCTGCCCTTTCGTGTCCGGTTGGATTTAAAAACGGCACCGACGGTAATACCCGCATTGCGGTAGATGCCATCCGTGCGGCGCGTGCCAGCCACATGTTCCTCTCTCCGGATAAAAACGGCCAGATGACCATCTATCAGACCAGCGGTAACCCCTACGGTCATATCATCATGCGTGGGGGTAAACAGCCGAACTACCATGCCCAGGATATCGCCGCCGCCTGTGAAACGTTAAGCGAATTTGATCTTCCTGAACACCTGGTGGTCGATTTTAGCCATGGTAATTGCCAGAAGCAGCATCGTCGCCAGCTGGATGTCTGCGATGAAATCTGCCAGCAGATCCGCAGCGGCTCGACAGCTATCGCCGGCATCATGGCTGAAAGCTTCCTGAAGGAAGGCACGCAGAAGATCGTTGCCGGTCAGCCCGGCGTTTACGGGCAGTCGATTACCGATCCGTGTCTGAGCTGGGAAGACAGCGAAGTGCTGCTGGAGAAGCTGGCAACTGCCGTGGACGCCCGCTTCTGAATCTCGTGCCCGGTGGCAGTATTACCTTACCGGGCGCGTCACCCTACTCCTCCCCTCTATGCAAGCCGGGCAAAGCGTCATCGCTACCCGGCTTTTTTATTACCCCGTTCCCCGTCGAATTTGATCCGGTCACAGTTTTTTCATAAAAACGCTTGCCGTGAATTTGCTGTTTATTGATAATGATTATCATTGTTACATTGATTGTTATTTATAAACATGATGTCACCAACAGACAACAACGCGGCAACGCCAGCAAAAACGCAAACACACACAGCAGCCACCCCGGCTCCTGCCGATCGCCGAATTGACAGTAAAAGTCTTCTTGGTGAAGAGGGACGGGTGATTATCGAGCATGACGGTCAGCACTACTTATTGCGCCAGACCCATGCCGGAAAATTGATTCTAACGAAATAAACAGATTCCTTTCATTCGCCAGCCACCCAGGTCATCCCCAGGCAGCCAGCACTTTCGATTTCCTTATGGAGAGTTGCTATGCCACATCCTCGTTCGACGTCTTTGCGTCCTTCACTGTTGGCGCTGGCGATAGTCAGCACCCTGCCCGGCACCGCGCTTGCCGCCACTGATGAGATGACCGTGACCGCCACGGGTAATGCCCGGAGCGCCTTTGAAGCGCCGATGATGGTTAGCGTGATCGACGCGACCTCGCCGGAAAACCGCACCGCCAGCTCCTCCGCCGATCTGCTGCGTAACGTGCCCGGCCTGATGCTTGACGGCACGGGACGCACTAACGGTCAGGACGTCAATCTGCGCGGCTACGATCGCCGTGGCGTGTTAATCCTGGTCGATGGCGTGCGTCAGGGAACCGACACCGGCCACCTGAACAGTACCTTTCTCGATCCAGCCCTGATCAAACGTATCGAAGTCGTCCGCGGCCCCTCTGCGCTGCTCTACGGCAGCGGCGCGCTGGGCGGGGTGATCTCCTACGATACGGTGGATGCAAAAGATCTGCTTGATACAGGGAAAAACAGCGGCTATCGCGTGTTTGGTACCGGCGCCACGGGCGATCGCAGCATTGGAATGGGGGCCAGCGCGTATGGTCGTACCGATACCCTGGACGGGCTGCTGGCCTGGTCCAGCCGCGATCGCGGTGATATCCGCCAGAGCGACGGCAGCACCGCGCCAAACGATGAATCTATCAACAATATGCTGGCAAAAGGGAGCTGGAAGATTGACTCCGCCCAGACCTTAAGCGGCTCGCTGCGTTATTACAACAATGCCTCGCAGGAACCCAAAAACCCGCAGAGCATTGATGCCTCTGACAGCAGCAATCCCATGACCGATCGATCAACCATACAGCGTGACGCCCAGCTCGGGTATCACCTTGCCCCCGCCGGTCAGACCTGGCTTAATGCCGACGTTAAGGTGTACTGGTCACAAGCGCGCATTAACGCAGAGAATATCGATGGCACCGGGGAGTTTCGCACGCAGACCACAAAGGGCGGCAAAGTCGAAAACCGCACGCAGCTGTTTGCCGATTCATTCGCCTCACACCTGCTGACCTATGGCGGAGAGTACTATCGTCAGGAGCAAAAGCCAGGCGGACGGACCACGGGCTTCCCGGAGGCCAGCATTGATTTCAGCTCCGGCTGGCTGCAGGATGAAATCACCCTGCGCGACCTGCCGGTGACCCTGTCAGGCGGCACGCGGTATGACAGCTATCGCGGCAGCAGTGATGGTTACGATGATGTGGATGCGGACAAGTGGTCTTCCCGCGCCGGTTTAACCGTCAGTCCAACCGACTGGCTGATGCTGTTTGGCTCTTACGCCCAGGCGTTCCGCGCCCCGACGATGGGGGAAATGTATAACGACGAGAAGCATTTTTCTATCGGCAGCTTCTATACAAACTACTGGGTGCCCAACCCGAATCTGCGCCCGGAAACCAACGAAACGCAGGAGTACGGCTTTGGTTTGCGGTTTGACGACCTGATGCTGGCAAACGATGCGCTGGAATTTAAAGCCAGCTACTTCGATACGCACGCCAAAGACTATATCTCCACGACCGTCGATTTTGGGGCAACGACCACCATGTCCTATAACGTACCCAATGCCAAAATTTGGGGCTGGGACGTCATGGCAAAATATTCCGCCAGTCTGTTCAGCCTGGATATGGCCTATAACCGCACCCGGGGGAAAGACACTGATACGGGTGAGTACATCTCCAGCATTAACCCCGACACCGTCAGCAGCAAGCTGGATATTCCGGTGGCGCACAGCGGCGTCTCCGTCGGCTGGATAGGCACCTTCGTCGATCGCTCTACGCACGTCAGCAGTAGCTACAGTAAACAACCGGGCTACGCGGTGAATGATTTTTACGTCAGCTATCAGGGGCAGCAGCAGCTCAAAGGCATGACCACCACCCTCGTTCTGGGGAACGCCTTTGATAAAACGTACTGGTCGCCGCAGGGCATTCCGCAGGATGGCCGTAACGCTAAGATTTTTGTCAGTTACCAGTGGTAACCCCTTGCCCCGGCTCGCCGGGGCGCATGAATTCGTAAGGAAAAGAGAATGAATCACTACACACGCTGGCTTGCGCTAAAAGAAGAAAACCCCGGGAAATACGCGCGCGATATCGCCCGTCTACTCAATATCAGTGAAGCGGAGCTCACCTGTGCCCGCGTGGGCCACGACGCCTGGCGTCTGCGCGGCGAAATCCGTGACATCCTCAGTGCGCTGGAAAAGGTCGGTGAAACCAAATGCATTTGCCGTAATGAATATGCCGTGCATGAACAGCTCGGAGCGTTTACACATCAGCATCTCAGCGGACATGCCGGGCTGGTGCTGAATCCGCGAGCGCTGGATCTGCGTCTGTTCCTGAATCAGTGGGCGAGCGTGTTCCACCTCTGCGAAGCGACCGCCCGCGGCGAACGGCAGAGCATTCAGTTTTTTGACCATCAGGGCGATGCTCTGCTGAAAGTCTATACCACTGACAATACCGATATCGCCGCGTGGGGCGATGTACTGTCACGCTTTATCATTGCCGAGAACGCGCCGCTGACGCTGCAGGCCGCTGAACAGCCGGCCCTCACCCAGCGCGCGGATGCGTCACAAGTGGAGGCGGAATGGCGCGCAATGACCGACGTTCACCAGTTCTTTCGTTTATTAGCGCGACACAATCTGAGCCGTCAGCAAGCCTTCCGTCTGGTCGGTGACGATCTGGCCTGTAAAGTGGACAACCATGCGCTGGCGCAGTTGCTGACCCGCGCGAGCCAGGATCGCAACGAAATCATGATCTTTGTCGGCAACCGCGGCTGTGTGCAGATATTCACGGGTATCGTGGAAAAATGGGTACCCATGAAAGGCTGGCTTAACGTGTTCAACCCGACGTTTACACTGCATCTCCTGGAAGAGGCGATTGCAGAAAGCTGGGTCACCCGCAAGCCCACGGCGGACGGACACGTCACCAGCCTGGAACTCTTTGCTGCCGATGGGACGCAGATTGCCCAGATTTACGGTCAGCGCAGCGAGGGTGAGCCAGAACAGGCGCAATGGCGCAGCCAGATTGACGCGTTGACCGCGAAAGGGATTGCCGCATGAGGAGAGTGCTTGCGCTGATAGCCGCTTTTCCCCTTATGGCGTTTGCCGCGCCCCAGGAAAGAGTGGTGGTGCTTGGCGGGGATGTGACGGAGATCGTCTATGCGCTGAACGCTGAGGGTGTGCTGGTGGCCCGGGACAGCACCAGCCAATGGCCTGAGGCTGTCAACGCCTTGCCCGATGTTGGCTATTTGCGCCAGTTGAATGCGGAAGGGATCCTGGCGATGCGTCCCACCCTGGTGCTGGCAAGCACCCAGGCGCAACCTTCACTGGCGTTGCAGCAGGTTGAGCAGAGCCACGTTCGGGTGGTCACGGTGCCGGGTAAAACTGACCTTGCCGCCATTGACGAGAAAATCCGCGTAATAGCCGAGGCCACACACCGTGTTGAGCAGGGGGAAGCCTTACGTAGCACCCTGCGCGACCAGCTCGCAGCTTTACCCTCCTCACCTCTCGATAAGCGCGTGCTGTTTATCCTGAGCCATGGCGGAATGAACGCCATGGCTGCCGGACAAGATACCGCAGCGGACAACGCGATAACGGCTGCCGGGTTACACAATGCGATGCAGGGGTTTTCTCGCTATCAACCGCTTTCCCAGGAAGGGGTGATCGCCAGCCAGCCAGACCTGGTGGTGATATCAAAAGAGGGCGTGGCGGCGATGGGCGGTGAAGCGTCGCTATGGCGATTGCCCGGCCTGGCGCACACGCCGGCGGGACGACATAAACAGGTGCTGCTGATTGACGATATGGCGCTGCTGGGATTCAGCATCCGCACTCCGCAGGCTATCCAGCAGCTTCGCACTAAAGCGGAGCAGATCCCCTGATGTCACGCCGCGTCACCTGCTCGTTATGGTTGCTGGGATTACTGCTGGCCAGCCTGACGCTGTTGGCCACCGGGTTTGGCGCATTGCGCCTGCCGGTGGATCTGCTCTGGCGTCAGGAAGACGATGCGCTTCGCCAGATCTGGCTGACCATCCGCCTGCCCCGCGTGTTACTGGCATTAGTTATCGGCGGGTCGCTGGCGCTGGCAGGCTGCGTGATGCAGGGGCTATTTCGTAATCCGCTTGCCGATCCGGGATTGCTCGGTATCAGCAGCGGTGCCGCCTGCGCGGTTGCCCTCTGGGTGGTGCTCCCCCTGTCGTTTCCGCCCCTGATCATGCTGTATGCCCCTATGCTGGCGGCATTCCTGGGCGCGCTGGCGGCGACGGGCGTGATCTTTGTTCTCAGTCAACAGCGCGACAGTTCACTGTCGCGCCTGTTGCTGGTGGGGATTGCCATCAATGCCCTCTGTGGCGCGGCCACGGGCGTTCTCTCCTGGGTCAGTAACGATATGCAGCTGCGACAACTCTCTTTATGGGGTATGGGCAGCCTGGGACAGGCCCAGTGGTCGACACTGCTGGCGGTCACCTCAATAATGATCCCGACGGTCCTGATCGTCTGGCGCCTGGCCGCAACGCTGAATTTGCTCCAGCTTGGCGAAGAGGAGGCGCACTACCTTGGCGTGGACGTCAAAAACGTCCAGCGTATCTTGCTGGTATGCAGCGCCCTGCTTGTCGCCGCCGCGGTGGCGGTGAGCGGCGTAATTGGCTTTATCGGGCTGGTGGTGCCACATCTGATGCGGATGTGGCTGGGATCGGATCATCGGGCGGTTGTACCGGGCTCTGTCCTGGCAGGCGCGCTGCTGTTGCTGGTGGCGGACACCGTTGCGCGCACGCTGGTAGCCCCGGCCGAAATGCCGGTCGGTCTGCTGACCAGCCTGCTGGGCGCACCGTGGTTCCTGTGGCTTATTTTTCGTCGGGAAGGTCAACATGGCTGAACGTTTCATCGCCGAAGGGCTGAGCTATCACCTGGCAGACAGAGCGATTATTCAGGACATATCCCTTACCCTTTCACCCGGTGAACTGGTAGCGTTGATTGGGCCAAATGGGGCGGGTAAATCGACGCTGTTGCGCCTGTTAACCGGTTTTTTGCGACCTACAACCGGGCGCTGCGCCCTGGGTGGCAAATCACTGGAAAAATGGCCGACGCAGACGCTCTCGCGCCATCGCGCGGTCTTGCGCCAGAATACGCAGCTGGGTTTTGACTGGCCGGTCGAATCGGTTATCGGTATGGGGCGTGCGCCCTGGACCGGATGTGCAGAGTCGGCGATCGTTCATCAGGTTATGTCGGTAACAGGCTGCCTGCCGCTGGCGGGTCGCCGTTATGCCGCCCTGTCCGGTGGCGAACAGCAGCGTGTTCAACTGGCCCGCGCGCTGGCGCAGCTGTGGCAGAACGATAGCCCGCGCGGCTGGTTATTTCTGGATGAACCCACCTCGGCGCTGGATCTCTTCCACCAGCAGCATCTGCTGCGCCTGCTGAAATCCCTTACCGCTAAAGGGCATCTTCACGTCTGCGTGGTGCTTCACGATCTTAACCTCGCGGCACTGTGGGCCGACAGAATTATCCTGCTGCACGACGGTAAAATGGTTTCTCAGGGCGTCCCGGAAGCGGTTTTGCAGGCCGGGGACCTGGCACGCTGGTACGGTGCCGAGGTCCATGTCGGTCTGCATCCCTCAGGCGGGAAGCCACAGATCTTCCTCGCACCTTAGCTTGAGCAACTCACCTCCAGCCGCTTACCCCAGTCCGGTGGGCGGCTGACATACTCATCTTCTCTGTCCGCAAAGGGTGTCGTGAGTGCCTGATGTAACCGGTGCAGCTCGGCATAATCGCCCTTCTCCGCCTGTTCAATCGCACGCTGCGCCAGCCAGTTGCGTAACACCAGGGCAGGATTGACCCCATTCATCTGCTGTTGACGCGCTGCATCGTCGATATTGTCGTGCTGCAGGCGTTCACGATAAATAGCAAACCAGCTGTCGAAGGCAGCTCTGTCGATGAATTCGTCACGCAGCGGTGAGGCAGCGCTGTGCTGTTCTGTCTGTCCTAACAGACGGAACGTGCGCGTATAGTCGCTGCCTTCCCGCGCCATCAACGCAAAAAGCCCGTTCAGGATCTCGTTATCCCCTTTCTCCTGGGTAACCATACCGAGCTTACGCCGCATCAGCTTGCCGAACTGCTGGAGCAGTACCTCCTGATAATGATCCAGCGCGTCATTCAGCGCCTCTACATCGATAAACGGCGAAAGCGACTGTGCCAGACGCTGCAAATTCCACAGCCCGACAGAGGGTTGGTTTTCGAAGCTGTAGCGCCCCTGGTAATCTGAATGGTTACAGATATAACCCGGCTGATAATCATCAAGGAAACCGTAAGGACCATAGTCAAACGTCAGGCCAAGGATCGACATGTTGTCCGTGTTCATCACGCCGTGCGCAAATCCCACGGTTTGCCAGCAGGCCATCAATGACGCGGTTCGCGCCACGACATCGCGGAACCACAAAACGTATTTATCCGCATCATCGTTAAACTGAGGCCAGTGATGCTGAATCACAGAGTCTGCCAGCTGGCGAACTTTTTCCGGTTCGCGACGATAATAAAAATGCTCAAAGTGACCGAAACGCACGTGACTTTGTGCGATGCGCATGAGCATCGCACCTTGTTCATAGGTTTCACGCGCGACCTGAGTATCGCTGGTCACGATAGATAAGGCGCGGGTCGTTGGCACGCCCAGCGCATGCATGGCCTCTGAAGCCAGCGCTTCGCGAATCGTCGAGCGCAGCACCGCACGTCCATCGCCCATACGTGAATAAGGCGTCAGCCCCGCCCCTTTCAGGTGCCAGTCTACCGAGCGGCCATCAGGGAGCTGTTGTTCACCGAGTAAGATTCCCCGTCCATCGCCAAGCTGGCCTGCCCAGACACCAAACTGATGTCCGCTGTAGACCTGCGCGAGCGGTTGCATACCGGGCAGCAGCGTTTCACCGCCCCAGACACCCGCCCCTTCGGCAGGCTGGAATAACGAAGAGGGAACGCCCAGTTCATTCGCCAGGCTCTCGTTATGCCAGATGAGACGGGCATTCTCTAACGGAGTTGGTTTCAGGGCGGTGTAAAAACCAGGCAATTGGTCATGCCAGCGAGCAGTAAAAGACAGGGTCATAGGTCCTCCTGTCATTAGTGTAGAGGGTTTATGGGCAGTTAAACACGGGGGATAAGCAGGGTTATCCCTGAACCAAAGCGGTGACGTGCTCCGCCGCGACCGCTGGCCACAGGCTTCCCTGCATTGCGCTGAAATTAAACGGCAGGACGCGTTGAAGTAACGCGTGGTCATCAATACCGGCGACCATCACTGCCTGACAGTATGGTGAAATTTGCGAAAGAATGGCCCGCATAAAGGGCTCGAAGGATGCACTGCCGGCGCGTTGCTGGATAAAGCCTTTGTCCAGCGCTATTCGTCTGAATAACCCATCAAAAATGGGTTTAGTGGTGATGACCCCGACACCAAAATCAGCCAGCACCAGCGGGAAATGGATTGCCATTCTCGCGAGCAGGGGATCGTCTTTACCATTATTCAAGCCGGGATACTTCTCATTAACCGTTAACTCAAGAAAGGGATAACGTTCGAATATCGAAAAGGCATTCCCGTCTGTTAAAAGAAAATCAACAATGGCCGGGGTAATATTTATCCAGGCATGAAGATTGTGCTGAATAAAAAATAGTTTACAGGTTTCCAGCATGAGCAACTGATCCTGAAACAATGCCAGCTCGTCATCAGGGGTAAGATGCGGGACAATCAGCTCTGTCGGAATGCGCACATCAGAGCCGACCTCAACGAAGTGTGCTGTAATTTCCAGACCCTTAAGTTCACCTGCACTGTTTCTGGCAGGGAGTAATAAAAGTTCTGACTGGTATGGACTATTCAGGGTGACTATCATCGCGCCCGGCCCGCATGAAAGATGAAAACAATCATCCTGGAGTCATTGCTGAAAGAATTCAACTTTATTGATTCTAATAAGATTAATTTCATTCTTTCCTTTTTAAATTTCAGATTTTTCCTTCAATCTAAAATAATTTTATCCTGGATGATTGATAATAGCCAGTTTTAGCTAAGCGAGGGTTTAATGATAATTAATTAGAAACTAATTTAACTTTAGTCTGATTCTGAAAACCCGGCGCAACGGATAGGCCGAACGCGCCAGGCATTCTGCGGCGGGAAACGACTATATACGTCGGGCCTGCCAGAAATTTTTACGCCAGTAGACATTATCAAGCGAAGAACGCATCACACCCCGGCTGGTTGAGGCATGAATAAATTGATTATCCGTATCGTAAATGCCCACATGAAGACCGCTCTCACCGGACCCCGTTTTAAAGAACACCAGATCGCCCGGCAAGAGATCGTCTTTGTCGATTTCCGTGCCGATTTCGGCCTGATTGCGGGTATCACGCGGAAGTTTCAGATCAAATTTATCGCGGAACGTCAGTAGGACAAATCCCGAGCAGTCAACGCCGCGACGACTCATTCCACCATAACGATAGGGGGCGCCACGCCAGGTTGAAAGCTGATCGTTCAAACTCGCGATAACCGTAATCGAATCCGATAAGCGCGGATTTGGAGGGGGTGCCCGATGGCTGCTGCATCCTGCAAGAATTAGCACGCTTGCCAGTAAAAACCAGAATCGCATTTTCAGACGAATCCTCTGCGTTTTATGTCCTTTCTGTAATTTAGCCTGTGATTACGCTGCGTTGCAAGAAGCGGTTATTCCTGAGCCGTTGAAATCAGCATTCTGTGGCCTTCAATGTCCAGCCGCCGGAAAGGCATGCCATATGCACGGGCCAGATGAGGCGGCGTTAAAACGGCATCACGTGGGCCGCTTGCAAGGAGCTTTCCCCCGGCCAGTAGCCAGACTTTATGCGCGTGACGCAGAGTATGGTTTAGATCGTGACTGCTCATGACAATCGCAATGCCCGCCCGGCAAAGAGCGTTAAGCTGTTTATCCAGCGCAGCCTGCTGGGCGACATCCAGACCGGTCATGGGCTCATCCAGCAACAGCAGACAGCCATCGGGATTATCGTCGGGATGGATTTGTAGCATCACGGCCGCCAGTCTGACACGCTGCCACTCCCCGCCTGACAGCTGATTTGCATGACGCGCCAGTTTATCCGCCAGACCAAGCGCCGAAACGACAAGGTCAAAGGCGGTTGGCTCAACGCGGGAGTGCTGATGCAGCTTCAGATAATGCCAGACCGGCATCGCGAAAGGCGGGGTTTGTTGCTGAATCAGATAGCTTCGTCGATGCGCCAGCGCCGCAGGCGTCCACTCGCTCAACGAATTACCTTGCAGGACGATATCGCCCTGCCCTGATGTCAGCCCGGCCATACGTGCCAGTAGCGTGCTTTTACCGGCACCGTTAGGACCGACCAGATGAACGATCTCTCCGGCACCGATCGCCGCAGTGATCGGTTCCAGCCGGCCTTGCTCAGCCACGCCGCTCAACTGCATCAGCATGTCAGGATTTCGCCAGCGCCAGTTTGATGGACTCCATCAGAATAGGATCTTCTGGCGTCATATCAGGCGAAAAGCGCTGAACGACCTGTCCGTCACGCCCAATAAGGAATTTTTCGAAATTCCACAGAATGTCGTCCGGGTACAGAGGCGCGCGGCCTTTGCTGGCCATACGTTCGTAGAAACCACTGGCTTCAGGCGCAACGGCAGTCGGCGCGGCAGCCACCAGCTTTGCATAAAGTGGATGGCGGTTTTCACCGTTGACGTCGATCTTGCTGAACATCGGGAAAGTGACGCCATAGGTTGTGCTGCAGAAGGTTTTGATTTCGTCTTCTGAGCCCGGCTCCTGGCCCAGGAACTGATTGCACGGGAAACCCAGTACGGTAAAGCCGTCTTTTTCCCAGGCTTTATGGATATTTTCCAGTTGCTCATATTGTGGCGTCAGGCCGCATTTGGAGGCCACATTCACCACCAGCAGTACTTTGCCTTTGTAGCTTTCGAGGGTGGTGTTTTCGCCATCGATGGTAGTGACGTCGGTGTTGAGAATATCGTCCTGCATAGCTTCCCCTTAGTGTGTCTTTCAGTTGTACGGATCTTTATGTCCGGCCTTAAATAGTAGCCAGATAACACGATAAATGACCAGCTATCCTGACAAAGGATAATTTATCATAAAATCAGCAGGTTCATCGTTTCCGGTAACGGGGTGGCCAGATCCAATGCACCCCACGTTCGCAGATGGCGCCTGACAGTGAACATCAAGGGATGTGAACGTGGAAGAGAGGCGAAACGAAGGAATGGCCGAATGACAGGCCAGGAGCGCCCCGTCAGGGGCACTCCCATTGAGGGTTACACTTTTTTCTTACCCATGCCCAGTTCGGCACCGGTTAAGGAGTCAGTGGCTGGGTCCGACTGCGTTCTCTTGGCCATCGCCTTAAGCAGCGTTTTTTGTGTCGAACTCAGCTTCACGTCTGCCAGACCATCGCCGCCATCTACTGCGGGTTGAGGATCCTCGACATACTCGAAGTGCTTATCGCTGTTCCAGCTGCCGCGGACTTCTCCACCCTGGGACATGTTGTAGTACTTATTGGTGTATTCCTCTACCGGTGGCAGTTTACCCGGCGGGAAATTATTGCGGATTGACTGCAGCGCCTTTTCAAACGACATCTGGTGGGCTGCCTCACGGGTCATTAAAAATGCCAGCGCATCCTTCACGCCCGGATCGTCGGTTACGTTAATCAACCGCTCGTAGATGATTTTTGCACGCGCTTCCGCGGCAATGTTGGAGCGCAAATCTGCAGTAGGTTCCCCGATGGTATCGACGTAGGCCGCAGTCCAGGGAACACCCGCTGAGTTTGTGAGCGCCGGCCCGCCCCCATACAACAAAGAGGTGATGTGGCTGTCATTGCCGTTGGCCGTCATAGAACGATATAACTCAGCTTCATTTTCGGTGCCTTCGGCCAATTCGCCTTTCGCGCCTTTATTGAGCATCCCGACCAGGGTGCCAATAATTTCCAGGTGACTTAACTCTTCGGTCGCGATATCCAGCAGCATGTCTTTTCGGCCTGGATCATCATCCCCTAGCCCCTGCGTGAAGTAACGGCAAGCCGCAGCCAACTCACCCTGCGGGCCACCAAATTGCTCAAGCAGAAGATTCGCTAACCCTGGATTAGGCGCCGCAACGCGGACGGTATATTGAAGTTGTTTGACGTGTTTAAACATGCTCTGCCTCTCTTATTTTATTTTTTAGCTTCAATGCCTGGCTCATCCGAGCGCAGCAGAAATTGTTCTGTCGTATCAGGAATATGGCGAATCAGCCAGTCTGCCATGGCGTGTTCTTGCGCCAGAATAGACTCAAGGGTTGGAACAGAAGCGGTATCACCCGCTTTTTTAGCGGCGGCCACGAGGGAGGTGTAACAGGCAATTTCAAATTGCTCGAAGACATAGCCGCTAATTGCGCCCTTCACAATTTCATCGGAAGCAAACATCCCTCCCATGGATTGCCCGAAGGCCGCCATTTTGCTCACAGAATCTTTAAGCACAGAGCGGGAGATATTATTTCTGTCCAGAATCTCTTCCAGAAGCCTAATTTGCCCCTTAGTTTCTGTGACATGCTGTTCAATGCGGGCGCGAAGGTCCGGATAGTGATCTATACGGCTGACCATCGATTCAAGCATGGATTCGGCTTGCTTTTCCATTGCATGAGCATCGCGTAGCCAGTCATGATAATGTTCTACGTGATTCATATTTTCCATCCTGAGTTTATATTACTTAGCCTGCGTTTTCGGATTGATATTACTGACCGCCAAATCGGTGAGTTTGGTATCAGTCGCTTTCTCTTCTTCCAGCGTCGCGGATAAAAGCTTAACCGCGTGTTTCAAACCCAACTGTTCCGCAAGGGTGACCAGTGTGCCGTAGCTGGCAATTTCATAATGCTCTACCTTTTGCGCAGCGGCGATTAATGCTGCATCGCGAACGGTATCTTTTTCAGTGCTTTCAATAACTTCATTCGCTTCCTCGATTAACCCTTCCATGGCGATACATTTCATGCGTTTAATCTTCACCGAGGACTCACGCTCAACGATCTGATCCAGACGCTCGATTTGTCCCTGGGTTTCTTCCAGGTGATGCGCAAAGGCCGCACTCAGCGTCTCACTTGAGGCTTCACGCGCTAATTTTTTAAGCGCACGCGTTAATTGTTTTTCTGCGCTGTAGGTGTCTGAAAGAAGGTGAATAAACACATCCTCAATTGTTTTCATATTCATTGGAAGCCCTCACATTCATTTACGTATATATAATTGCGTAAAAATAAAATTTTTAATAAACATATTACAAACGTAACACGCAATTAATTCTAGTGGGCATTACCCAGGAGTCAAACAGGCAGGGTTCGCTCTGTCATTAATAACGCTTTTTCAGGGCAAAATAAAACACTTACAGAGACGAAAAATAAGGTTAGCCGCCATAAAGAATATATTCTTTAAAAACAGTATAACTCTTTATTTTTCATGTGATTTAAGGAAGTAATACATTTCATGAACGGATTGATACGGATTAATAATGTAGTGTGTCAGTTTTACCGCTCCGTCAGAAAACTCTTAATTTATGCGTTTCTCACATTCAGGTTTCATTCATCGAAATTTGGATGCGTTTTGCCTTTCAACTTAAGCCTAAGCTTAAGCCGTCACCAGGATCAGACTCGCGTTTGTAGAGGAGGTTAAAAGCGAACGAAATTATTTGTTCGCTTTTAAAAGCAGCCAGATGAAGACCGGAGCGCCTAACGTTGCCGTCACAACGCCAATCGGCAACTCGGCGGCCGTAAGCGCCAGCCTGGCAACGATATCGGCTATCAGTAAGGTGCTGGCCCCTGCCGCCGCTGAAGCAGGCAGTAACGTACGGTGGTCGGTGATGCCGCACAATCGAAGCATATGCGGAATGACAAGGCCTATAAAGCCAATGGCGCCTGCCAGCGCGACGCTAATGCCCACCATCCAGCCTGTCGTGATAACCAGCACGTTGCGCCACAGACCGAGCGATAAGCCGAGCTGGCGTGCTGAGGTCTCGCCCAGGGCGAGCATATTAAGGGGTGACGACTGCAAGCAGGTCCAGAGTATGACCGGAACCAGTAATAGCATCAGCCAGCCCTGCCCCCAGTCCACTCCGCCAAAGCCGCCCATCATCCAGTACATGAGCTGACGCAGATCGAGTGAGGTGGAAAAATAGACCGCCCAGGTCATCACCGCGCTGCAAATGATCCCCAGCGCCACGCCCGCCAGTAACAGGCGACTGGTAGAAAGATGGCGTCGGGCGAAGCGCAGCAGAATAACGGTGACCAGCAATGCGCCAAGGATGGCACTGAGACTGATACTCCAGCCTGACAATGTGCCGCCCCCGAGCATGACTGCGGCGATAAGACCCACACCCGCGCCATTGGAAACGCCCAACAGGCCCGGCTCCGCCAGCGGATTTTCAAACAGCGCCTGCATCACCGTGCCACACAGGGCCAGAGCAGCACCAACCAGCACCACGGCAAGGGTGCGCGGAAGGCGAATTTGCCAGATAAAGAGGTTGCCCTCGTCGCTGAGCCAGCGCGAAGGCCAAATCCACTGCTCACCCGCACACAGGCTAACGGTAACCGCAGCCAGCAATGAGAAGAGCAGCACCCACATCCAGCGCAGGTCAGAACGGTATTGTTGACGGGAAAAATCACGCATGGGTTAGCTATTCATCTGAAGAATGTGTCTGATTTTACGGTGGGATTTCAGAAGAGCAAAGAAAAAAGGCCGCAACGGCGGCCTTTTTAGTTGGTTCTATTACTCTGCTTTGGGCGTTGCGTTTTCGACACGGCTTTTTAACTTCTGTCCGGGTCTGAAGGTCACCACGCGGCGAGCTGTAATGGGAATATCTTCCCCCGTCTTCGGGTTACGACCCGGACGTTGGTTTTTGTCTCGCAAATCAAAATTGCCAAAACCGGAGAGTTTTACCTGCTCACCGTTTTCAAGAGCACGACGGATCTCTTCGAAAAACAACTCGACCAGCTCTTTGGCATCCCGTTTGCTAAGCCCAAGCTTATCAAACAGATATTCTGACATTTCAGCTTTTGTAAGCGCCATAGGTTCAATCCCTCAATGATGCCTGGAATCGCTCTTTTAATGCCTCTACACATCTGGCAACGGTAGCGGCAATCTCCTCTTCTTCGAGTGTACGGCTGGTATCCTGAAGGATAAGGCTAATAGCAAGGCTCTTAGAACCTTCTGCTACGCCCTTGCCGCGGTACACGTCAAATAAGTTTACGCCAACTACCTGATTTACGCCAACTTTCTTACATTCGGCCAAAATATCTGCTGCGGGCACATTTTCAGCGACCACAACGGCGATATCGCGGCGATTCGCCGGGAAGCGCGAAACGTCCTGAGCCTGAGGAACCACGCGGTCTGCGACCTTATTCCACTCCAGCTCAAACACCATGGTGCGGCCATTCAAGTCGAGTTTGCGTTCCAGCTCAGGATGAACAACACCAACGAAACCAACGCGTTCACCGTGTAAATAAATGGCAGCGCTCTGGCCCGGATGCAGGGCTGGAATGGCTTCTGCGCGGAACTCAATTTCAGAAAGTTTACCGGTCAGTTCGAGAACTGACTCCAGATCGCCTTTCACATCGTAGTAATCAACGCTGTTTTTGGTCAGATCCCAGTGCTCTTCATAGCGGTTGCCGCAGATAGCGCCAGCCAGCATCAGATCCTGACGGATACCAAGATTTGCCTGGGTATCAGGCACAAAGCGCAGACCAGTTTCGAAGATGCGCACGCGGCTCTGCTGACGATTCTGGTTATACACGATGGTGCCAAGCAGACCGGTCCACAGGGAGAGGCGCATCGCGGACATTTCGCTGGAGATCGGGCTTGGCAGGATCAGGGCTTCCTGGCCTGGGTGGATCAGCTGCTGCAGTTTCGGATCCACGAAGCTGTAGGTGATCACTTCCTGATAGCCTTTGTCATTCAGCATGGTTTTCACACGCTTCAGGGACAGATTGGCTTCGCGATGGGTGCCCATCATCAGGCCGGCCTGTACAGGCTCGTCAGGGATGTTGTTGTAGCCGTAAATACGAGCCACTTCTTCCACCAGGTCTTCTTCGATTTCCATATCGAAACGCCAGCTTGGTGCAACGGCCTGCCACTGGTCCTGGCCTTCGGTAACCTCACAGCCCAGACGGCGCAGGATATCGCTCACCTGCGCATCCGCAATGTGATGGCCAATCAGACGATCCAGCTTGCTACGACGCAGCGTGATGGTCGCACGCTGAGGCAGCGCAGACTCATTGGTCACATCAATCACTGGACCTGCTTCACCGCCGCAGATATCGATCAGCAGGCGAGTGGCACGTTCCATCGCTTTGTACTGCAGTGCCGGATCAACACCGCGCTCGTAGCGGTGAGAGGCATCAGTATGCAGACCGTGGCGACGCGCGCGGCCGGTAATGGACAGCGGGCTGAAGAATGCACACTCCAGCAGAACATTTTGCGTGTCGTCGTTAACGCCTGAGTGCTCGCCACCGAAGATGCCGCCCATAGCCAGCGCTTTGGTGTGGTCAGCAATGACCAGCGTATCGGCATTCAGTTTGGCTTCGCTGCCGTCCAGCAGAACCAGCGTTTCACCCTCTTTCGCCATACGCACGACGATCCCGCCTTCGATACGATCTTTATCGAAGGCGTGCATCGGCTGGCCGAGTTCAAGCAGAACGTAGTTAGTCACGTCAACCACCGCATCGATAGAACGAATTCCGCAGCGACGCAGTTTTTCTTTCATCCACAGCGGGGTTGGCGCTTTGACGTTGATGCCTTTAACCACACGACCAAGGTAGCGCGGGCAGGCGTCAGCGGCTTCGACCTGAATCGGCAGCGTGTCGGTAATGGTTGCCGCAACGGGTGCGATCTCCGGCACGTTCAGTTCGGTCTGGTTCAGCACCGCAACGTCGCGCGCCACGCCGATAATCCCTAAGCAATCGGCACGGTTTGGCGTCACGCTGATTTCAATGGTGTTGTCATCCAGCTTCAGGTATTCGCGGATGTCAGTGCCAATCGGCGCATCAACGGGCAGTTCGATAATGCCGTTGTGATCGTCGGAAATACCCAGCTCGGAGAACGAGCACAGCATGCCTTCTGACGGCTCGCCGCGCAGTTTGGCTGCTTTAATTTTGAAATCGCCCGGCAGAACCGCGCCGACAGTGGCGACAGCCACTTTCAGACCTTGTCGGCAGTTTGGTGCGCCGCAGACGATATCGAGCAGACGCTCGCCGCCAACGTTCACTTTTGTCACGCGCAGTTTGTCGGCGTTCGGGTGCTGGCCGCACTCGACCACTTCACCGACAACCACGCCATTGAATGCGCCGGAAACCGGCTCAACGCCGTCCACTTCAAGGCCAGCCATGGTGATTTGGTTAGAGAGCGCTTCGCTGTCGAGCGTGGTGTTCACCCATTCGCGTAACCACAGTTCACTGAATTTCATTGTTCTGTCCTGCCCTTATTTAAACTGTTTGAGGAAACGCAGATCGTTTTCGAAGAATGCGCGCAAATCGGTCACGCCGTAACGCAGCATGGTCAGACGCTCCATGCCCATACCGAAGGCGAAGCCGGAATAGACTTCCGGATCGATACCGACATTACGCAGGACGTTTGGATGGACCATGCCGCAGCCAAGCACTTCGAGCCATTTGCCGTTTTTACCCATCACGTCCACTTCAGCAGAAGGTTCGGTGAACGGGAAGTAGGACGGACGGAAACGAATCTGCAGATCTTCTTCAAAGAAGTTACGCAGGAAGTCGTGCAGCGTGCCTTTCAGGTTGGTAAAGCTGATGTTCTTATCAACGATCAAGCCTTCCATCTGATGGAACATCGGGGTGTGCGTCTGGTCGTAATCGTTACGATAGACGCGGCCCGGCGCGATAATGCGGATCGGCGGCTCTTGCTCTTTCATCGTGCGGATCTGCACGCCAGAGGTCTGGGTGCGCAGCAGACGGGTGGCATCAAACCAGAAAGTGTCGTGGTCAGCACGTGCCGGATGATGGCCAGGAATATTCAGGGCATCGAAGTTATGGTAGTCATCTTCGATTTCCGGGCCAGTCGCCACGGTAAAGCCGAGCTCACCGAAGAAACTTTCAATGCGGTCGATGGTGCGCGTGACCGGGTGCAGACCGCCATTCTCAATGCGACGACCCGGCAGGGAGACGTCAATGGTCTCTTCGGCCAGACGGGCATTCAGCGCGGCGCTTTCTAAATCGTATTTGCGCGCATTCAGTGCCTGTTGAACCTGCTCTTTGGCTTCGTTAATCACCGCACCCGCTGCCGGGCGCTCTTCTGGCGGCAATTCACGCAGGGTGGTCATTTGCAGGGTCAGATGCCCTTTCTTGCCCAGATATTCGACGCGGACATTGTCTAATGCGGCAACATCTGAGGCCTGATTAATGGCTGCCGTTGCACTGGCAACCAGCTCTGCGAGATGTGACATGGTTTTCCTCGTTATGTGGCGATATTCATAAGCGGTAGAAACAAAAAAAGCCTCCATCAGGAGGCTTTCTGGCGCTGTTTTTCGTTTCATCTTTCACGCGCAAGCCCCCTGAATTCAGGTGCTAAAGTAAAAGAAGAAGCGGAAAATAGCAGCATTCATGCTTGCGTTACCTTATGTGTTCATTCATCCCGAAGGGGGGGGAAATGAAAGAGGGAGCAAAGCCCCCTCTCTCAACTGGCTTATGCCAGTGCTGCTTTCGCTTTTTCGACCAGAGCGGTGAACGCTAATTTGTCGAATACTGCGATGTCAGCCAGGATCTTACGGTCGATTTCAACAGAGGCTTTTTTCAGGCCGTTGATGAATTTGCTGTAAGAAATACCGTTCTGACGTGCTGCTGCGTTGATACGCGCAATCCACAGTTGACGGAACTGACGCTTACGTT
>Ga0209281_1000426_pt1 | contig 62651 bp, 64 predicted proteins | sample MedtruBG_FD_187514 | JGI IMG/M metagenome (GOLD analysis project Ga0209281, IMG submission 187514) | Root nodule microbial communities of legume samples collected from California, USA - Medicago truncatula BG (SPAdes) (version 2) | ecosystem: Host-associated > Plants > Roots > Nodule | place... | reverse complement strand
TGGTGTAACCATCCGGCGGTAGCCACCCATGCGCTGAACGAGGCTCCTGACGGGGCCTTTTTTTATGCCTTCAAACACGTTATTCACCCAAACCTGAACGAGGGACGGAAGCAGGCCAATGAGCGGAACTGAGAACCAGATGACGGGCGCGGAGATCGTTCTCCAGGCTTTGAAAGACAATGGCGTCGAACACATCTTCGGCTATCCCGGCGGCGCCGTGCTTCCAATCTACGACGAGATTTTCCAGCAGGAGGACATACAGCACATCCTCGTCCGCCACGAGCAGGGCGCCGGCCACATGGCCGAAGGGTATGCCCGCTCCACCGGCAAGGTCGGCGTCATGCTGGTGACATCCGGCCCGGGGGCGACCAATGCGGTTACCCCGCTGCAGGACGCGCTGATGGACTCCATCCCTCTCGTCTGCATCTCGGGGCAGGTACCGACATCGCTGATCGGTTCTGACGCCTTCCAGGAGTGCGACACGGTCGGAATTACGCGGCCTTGCACCAAGCACAACTGGCTGGTCAGGGACGTCAACGAACTCGCCCGCGTCATCCACGAAGCTTTCCGCGTCGCCCAGTCGGGCCGCCCCGGACCGGTCGTCGTCGACATTCCGAAGGACATCCAGTTTGCGACCGGTGCCTATACGCCGCCTTCGGCCGTTCCAACGCAGAAGAGCTATCAGCCGAAAACCCAGGGCGACCTGAAGAAGATCGAGGAGGCGGTTGCGCTCATGAAGTCCGCGCGCCAGCCGGTTATCTATTCGGGCGGCGGCGTCATCAATTCCGGCCCGCAAGCCGCACATTTCCTGCGCGAGCTGGTCGAACTCACCGATTTTCCGATCACGTCGACGCTGATGGGCCTCGGCGCCTATCCTGCCTCCGGCAAGAACTGGCTTGGCATGCTCGGCATGCATGGAACCTATGAAGCCAATCTCGCCATGCACGATTGTGACGTCATGATCTGCATAGGAGCGCGCTTTGACGACCGTATCACCGGCCGGCTCAATGCCTTCTCGCCGAATTCAAAGAAGATCCACATCGATATCGACCCGTCCTCGATCAACAAGAACGTCCGTGTCGACGTTCCGATCATCGGCGACGTCGCCGCAGTCCTCGAGGACATGGTTCGCCTGTGGCGTGCTGCGGCCAAGACCGTCGACCGGACGCGGCTCGAGGATTGGTGGAAATCGATCACCAAGTGGCGCGCGCGCAATTCGCTCGCCTATACGCCGAGTGCCGATGTCATCATGCCGCAATATGCGATCCAGCGGCTTTACGAGCTCACCAAGGACCGCGACACCTACATCACCACCGAAGTGGGACAGCACCAGATGTGGGCGGCGCAGTTCTTCGGATTCGAGGAGCCGAACCGGTGGATGACGTCGGGCGGCCTCGGCACCATGGGCTACGGCTTCCCGGCCGCCGTGGGCGTTCAGGTTGCGCATCCGGATAGCCTCGTCATCGATATCGCGGGCGACGCCTCGATCCAGATGTGCATCCAGGAAATGTCCTGCGCGGTCCAGTACGGCCTGCCGGTCAAGATCTTCATCCTGAACAATCAATATATGGGCATGGTCCGGCAGTGGCAGCAACTGCTCCACGGCAACCGACTGTCGCATTCCTATACCGAGGCGATGCCTGACTTCGTCAAGCTCGCCGAGGCCTATGGCGGCGTTGGCATCCGTTGCGAAAAGCCGGGAGAGCTCGACGAAGCAATCAAGCAGATGATCGATACTCCGGCTCCGGTCATTTTCGATTGCCGAGTCGCAAATCTCGCCAATTGCTTCCCGATGATCCCCTCGGGCAAGGCGCATAACGAAATGCTGCTCCCCGACGAGGCCACGGACGAGGCGGTTGCCAACGCCATCGACGCCAAGGGCCGCCAGCTCGTTTGAGGACAAGGGTAGGAACAGGATCATGAACGCACATCTTCAGCCTACGGGCTCGGCCTACTTCATCGCCAAGGAAACCGAGCTTGCGGAAACGCACACGCTATCCGTTCTGGTCGATAACGAGCCGGGCGTGCTTGCCCGTGTCATCGGCCTCTTCTCCGGCCGCGGCTACAATATCGAGAGTCTGACGGTCTCCGAAACGGAGCACGAGGCGCATCTTTCGCGGATCACGATCGTGACCCGCGGCACGCCGCACGTGCTCGAGCAGATCAAGAACCAGCTCGAAAGGCTCGTTCCGGTGCATCGGGTGGTCGATCTCACGGTGCGCGCTGCCGGCCTCGGTCACGAGCGACCGATCGAGCGAGAACTGGCGCTCGTCAAGGTCCATGGCTCGGGCGAACATCGGGTCGAGGCGCTGAGACTTGCCGATGCATTCCGCGCATCGGTCATCGACGCCAATATCGATCACTTCGTCTTCGAGATCACGGGCAAGCCTTCGAAGATCGAGCAGTTCATCGCCATCATGAAACCGCTGGGGCTGATCGAAGTCTGCCGCACCGGTATCGCTGCAATGAACCGCGGCCCGCAGGGGATGTGAGGCGGTTCTCTCAACCGCGATAGGGACGTGGATGAGCGCAGTCGGCAAGGCGGGCCACCGAGCCTGCGCCGCTGTGGTCGCTTCTCAGATCACTTCCAGCCGCGTCTTCCTCTTTGGCGGCGGGAAATGACGATCCAGTTCGGCGAGATTTTCCGCCGTCAGATGGATATCCATTGCGTCGCGGTTTTCGAGGGCGCGTCCGGCGGAACCGGTCTTCGGAATCGATATGACGCCGGAGCGCGTCTTCAAAAATGCGAGCGCCACCTGGGCGGGCGTCGCCTGATGCGCCTTGGCGATGTGGATAAGGTCGGCATCATTGAGCAGGCGGCCCTCGTCGAGCGGCGAATAGGCCATGATCGGAACGCCGCGGCCGCGGCACCAGGGCAGAAGGTCGAATTCGACGCCGCGGCGCGCGAGATTGTAGAGCACCTGGTTGGCCGCGACATTGCCGCCGTCGGGTACGGCCGCAAGCTCCTCCATGTCGTCGACGTCAAAATTCGAGACGCCCCAGGCGCGGATCTTACCAGCCTGCTTCAGCTCTTCGAAGGCGGCCACAGTCTCGGTGAGCGGATGGCCGCCACGCCAATGCAGAAGGTATAGATCGAGGCAATCGGTCCCGATATTGCGCAGGCTGCGTTCGCAGGCGGCAAGCGTGCCCGTCCGGCTGGCATTGGAGGGCAGTACCTTGCTGACCAGGAAGGCGTCCCCCCGCCGACCCTTGATCGCTTCTCCGACGATGCGTTCGGCGGCGCCGTCGCCATACATCTCCGCCGTGTCGATCAGCGTCATGCCGAGATCGAGCCCCGCTTGCAGGCTGCGGACCTCGTCGGCGGCTCCGGCACGGTTTTCGCCCATTCGCCAAGTGCCTTGGCCGAGCAAGGGAACCTTGCGGCCGTCCGGAAAAGTGATGGTCGGGATCGGATCGTGCATCGGTAATGGTCCTGCAGGTTGCGTCAGTGCCGAGATTTAAAGCCCGCTGGCTGAAAGTCCATAAGGCAATCGCAAACATGGCCGGCCCGGGACGCTCCGTCGGCGGGCTTGATGGTGCCGACAGTATCCTCTCGAAAGAAAATAAAATTGTGCCTTGTAAGAAACACAATGATGACCTACATAGCTCAGTATCGATATTGATCGACGATATTTGTTTCTGCGCCGCGGCGCACCGTCACGAAAATCCTGACAACATCGGTTTTGATACACCGTTTTTATGCGGTGGCGGTTTTCCATGGCTATTGAAAGGACATCGACGTGGCTTCTGGAACGGTAAAGTGGTTCAACAGCACCAAGGGCTTCGGTTTCATCCAGCCAGATGACGGCGCCGCTGACGTGTTCGTCCATATTTCGGCGGTTGAACGCGCCGGCCTGTCCACGCTGAAAGACGGGCAGAAGGTAAGCTTCGAGCTGACGCAGGATCGGCGCTCGGGCAAGACCTCGGCGGACAACCTTCGCGCTCTCTGAACGGATCGCGCGTTTGTGCCCTAACACGGCACTTCATGACATTATTGTCTCCCCGCCCGTGACCACGGATGTACTGGCGCGGCGGGTTGAGATGATGAGGAAGGTCGGGCCTGTCCCGGCCTTTTTTATTGGCTGAAATTTGATGGAGGATCTCGCATGAAGGACGTCGGCAACCGCATTTTCAAGGCCGAGAAGAAGAACCCTGCGGATCGCGCGGATCAGGCCACAATTGCGTCACGCGCCATTATCGAGCAGGAGGCTGCAGCGCGTGTGAAGAAGACGGCTCGCCTCAAACAGATGCGGCTGGAGAAAGAGGCCGAGGAGGCGGCAAATCCAGTTGCCGCTCCCGCCAAGAAGGGCAAGGCGCAGAAGCGAAAGTAGCCGGACCTTACGGCATGTTTCTTGAATTCGGCGCTTGCCCTATCCAATAGGGCGGCGCGAAGCGATCGCAAACACTACTCGCGCATCCCGCGCGGCCGACTCCTACCTTTGTGCGGCAACGAGCAGCATCATCGGCCGGTCGACCTCTTCCGCAAGGTCCGGATTGCGGGCGATCTCATCGGCGGTCGGGCTCCACTCCTGAACGCGGCGGATCGCGAAACCGGCTGCAATCAGGGTGTTCAATGTCGTGCCGAGCGTACGGTGATACTTGACGACGCCCTTGGCGAGCCAGTCGGTGACTCGCTTTCCTTCGACCGAGTAGCGGTCGAGCGGCCAGATGCGGCGGCCCTCGGCGTCCGTGGACCAGCCAGGGTTCGTCGGGGCCATGTAGACCGGGTGTTCGATGGTGAAGACGAAATGCGATCCGGGCAGGAGACTCCTATGGATCGTTCGCACCAACCGGTCGAAGTCTTCGATGTAATGGAAGGCGAGCGAGCTGTAGGCGAAGCCGAAGCTCGCTTCGGGCAGAACCAGATGCTCGAGGTCGGCGATTCGATACTCGACCGAAGGATCCTCCGTCTCTTGCCGCGCGCGTGCGATCATTTTCTCGGAGAGGTCGAGGCCAAGGACTTGAGCCGCGCCGTTCTCCCGCGCCCAGCGGGCGAACCAGCCGAAGCCGCAGCCGAGATCCAGGACGCGCAAGTCCCTGAGATCGGGCAGCATTGCGCGGATTGCGGGCCATTCGGCAGCGCCGGCGAGTCCATGCAGGGATCGCCCGAGTTGACTGTAGCCGGTGAAGAATTCGGGTCTGTCGTAAACGTTCTGTGCCATTTTCCATCTCCATGATGCCGATGGACGGGCGCCTGAACTACAGCGCCGCGCGTCTTATCAGACGCGCAAAGGTCGCTGTAGCACTTTGATCTACTGCATGTTTCCTTTAATCGAATACGATCAAAGGAAACATGCAGTAGAAGAAAGCCCCGTCCGCTTGGGCGAGGCTGCGGGGTTACGCGTGCTTGCGCGTGCAATAGACGCGCGGCGCTGTTGTCAGCGTGTGCGAAGCCCCTGCATCCCGCCTGTTGGGATGCCGGCGAACCGGGCGACAATGTGGGTGTCATGTTCACACATGGCGTGGCTATCCCATGGAAAACGTTAGGGGTCAAGCCGGCGCAGCATCCCCAGCTTTCGGTTTGTCACCGTGACAAGATTTGGGTGGCGGTTGCATTTGGGTCAGCTAGCTTGACCCACTACTGCATGTTTCCTTTGATCGTAACCGATCAAAGGAAACATGCAGCAGATCAAAGTGCTACAGACGCGCGGCGCTGTAGGGGCGCCGCCCGGGGAGATTGCTCGATGCGAATCCCAGGTTTGCAGCGGCGTCCTCGGCAGACCCGCGGCTTTGGAGGAACTCATGCAACTGGATACGCTTCTGGCGCTGTTCCTGTTTGCCTTCACGACATCGATCACGCCCGGACCGAACAACATGATGCTGTTCGCCTCGGGCGTGAACTTCGGTTTCGTGCGCACGATTCCGCATATGCTGGGGATCGGCATCGGCTTCTTCGTTCTTCTCATTGCCGTGGGGCTCGGTCTCGGCGCACTGCTTCATTCCGTGCCGCTCCTCTATACGGCCCTGAAGTTCGCCGGCGGCGCATATCTCGTCTGGATCGCCTGGAAGATCGGCACGTCTCGCTCGCTCGGCGAAGGGAGGGCGAATGCGGTGCCGATGACCTTCCTGCAGGCGGCTGCTTTCCAATGGGTCAATCCGAAGGCCTGGGTAATGGCGGTTTCGGCCATGGCCACCTATACGAGCAGCGACAGCTATCTCATGAGCGTGCTCGTCGTCGGCCTCGTCTTCGCGCTCGTCAACGTGCCGAGCGTCTCGACCTGGGCGGGTTTCGGCTCGGCCCTCAGGCAATGGCTCTCGGAACCTGCGCGACTCAAATGGTTCAACATCACCATGGCCGTCTTGCTCGTCGTCAGCCTTTGGCCGATGCTCAGGTAGTCGGCCGACAGGGGACGTTTTAGGGTCAATGCATTAAGATCAGCAGCCTTCTGTAGAGGAGCCAGGAATGTCCGAACATCATCATGGGCATGGCGACGATCACGGCCATCACCACGACAACCACCTGACCGACATGGAAGCCCGGGTAAAGGCGTTGGAGACGGTGCTGACGGAAAAGGGTTTGATCGATCCTGCGGCGATCGACGCGATCGTCGACGCGTACGAGACGAAGGTGGGACCGCGAAACGGCGCACGCGTCGTCGCCAAGGCCTGGAGCGATCCGGGTTTTGCCGATTGGCTGAAACGCGACGCGACCGCGGCGATCGCCAGCCTCGGCTTTACCGGGCGCCAGGGCGAGCACATGCGTGCGGTGTTCAACACGTCCGAGACGCACAACCTCATCGTCTGTACGCTGTGCTCCTGCTATCCCTGGGCAGTGCTGGGGCTGCCGCCGGTCTGGTACAAGGCGCCGCCCTATCGTTCGCGCGCCGTCATCGATCCCCGCGGCGTGCTTGCCGAATTCGGGCTCGAGCTGTCGGCTGAAAAGAAGGTCCGCGTCTGGGATTCGACGGCCGAGCTCCGCTACCTCGTCGTGCCCGAGCGGCCGGAAGGGACCGACGGCTTCGGCGAGGACGCGCTGGCGGAGCTCGTGACGCGCGATTCCATGATCGGCACCGGGCTCGCCCTTTCGCCGGAGGATGTGCGATGAACGGTCCGCATGATCTCGGCGGCCAGCATGGCATGGGCCCGATCGCTCCGGAACGCAATGAGCCCATTTTCCATGCAGAGTGGGAGAAGCGGGCGCTCGGCATCACGCTTTCCTGTGGCGCTTTCGGTGCCTGGACGCTGGACGAAAGCCGGCACGCGCGCGAAAGCCTGGCCCCGGCGACCTATCTCTCCGCGAGCTATTATGAAATCTGGACTCGAGCCCTGGAAACGCTTCTCAAGCGCCATGGCTTCGTGACGCAGGCCGAGCTCGATGCCGGCCATATGCTCGACAAGGGGCGGGAGCCGAAACGGGTGCTCACAGCGGACATGGTGGCCGGCGTGCTCGCCAAGGGCGGGCCATGCGACCGGCCGGTCGAAGCGCCGCCGCGCATTGCCGCCGGCGACAGTGTGCGTACGAAGAACTTCAATCCGGAGAGCCACACGCGCCTGCCGCGCTACGCCCGCGCCCGGACAGGCATGGTGGAGGCCGTGCAGGGCAGCTTCGTCTTCCCGGACGACAACGCCCACGGCAAGGGCGAGAACCCGCAATGGCTCTACATGGTGGTCTTCGATGCCGGCGAGATCTGGGGTGAGGGCGCGGACCCGACGCTTACCGTCTCCATCGATGCCTGGGAGAGCTATCTTGAACACGCTTAGATCGACGCCTGCTCTTCCCCGTTCCCCGCTTCTGGCTTCGGCGGAACTGCCGAAATCGCGCGAGGGCGACCCCGTCTTTGCCGAGCCCTGGCAGGCGGTAGCCTTCGCCATGACCGTGCGGCTTCATGAGCAGGGCGTATTTTCATGGAGCGAATGGGCGGAAGCGCTTTCGGCCGAGCTCTACAAGCCCGGCCGCAGGGCGGACGGGACCGACTATTACGATTGCTGGGTTGCGGCGCTGAGCCGCCTGGTGACGGAACTCTCCATCGCTTCCGGTCCCGAACTGGAAGCGCTGGTCGGCAGCTGGCAGCGCGCAGCGGAAGCGACGCCGCACGGAACGCCGATTGCGCTCGCGAACGATCCTCTGCGTTGAAGCATCACCCGCCGTTCCATCAAGAGCTCTCTGATCCCTCGAACTGGCGATAACATTCGTCGGCAACCTTCTGCAGCAGCTCGCGCGGTACTTCGCCGGTGACGGCATAGCCGATTTCACCGTCGATCCAGTAGAACGTCTCGACATTTCCCTGGCTGGCGATCCGGAAGCTCGTTTCGCGGTTCTCGGTGTTGCGGCCGAGAAGCACCGTCAGCCGCCCCCCGGTCCCGTCTTCATACATCAGCATCGCGCCTGCCTTGCCATTGACCGGGATGAGCCGTCCTCCGACGAGCGAGAAGCCGAGCGACGAAAGATCGGGGATTTTCAGCGCGTAGTCGAGACGCTTGCCGAGCCATGTGGCGAGATGATCCCGCTCGCCGGCGCCGACCTCCACGGGGTGGCGCACTTCGCTGGCATAGATCAGGAAAGCCGACTGCGCCTGCCGGGGGAGAGCCTCGGAGGCCGCGGCGGCCAATTGCGATTGCGGGACGATGAGATCGCGTGCGTAGGCGCCGGCGAGCGCGCCTGCGGCGAAGATCAGAAATCCGGCGGCGAGGCGCCGCAGCGTGGGCGCGGGTGATGCGAGACCGGTGCTTCCTGCCGAACGGCGGGCCCTTACCAGAGCGCGATCGTTCTCGCCGCTGCGGGCATAGGAGGCGAAATTCTGTTTCAGTGCCGCCGCCTGGGCCTGCCACTGGCGCACCTCTTCGGCCCTTGCCGGGTGCCTTTCCAACCAGGATGCGATGCGTTCGCGCTCCGGTGGGCTCAATTGGCCATCCACATAGGCGTGCAGTTCGTCTTCGGAGACGGTTTCGAATTCGTCGGTCATTTCGGTCTCCGCAGGGCGATCACGTTATCGTCCTTCATCGCTTCGGCAAGCTGGCGGCGGGCCCGGGAGAGGCGGGACATCACCGTCCCGATCGGGATTTCCATCATGTCGGCCACGTCCTGGTAGCGATAACCCTCTATGACGACGAGCATCAAGACGGCTCGGTTGTCGGCCGAGAGCCGCTCGAGCCCGCGCATCAGGCGTTGCCGCTCCAGGGGATCCGCATTGTCCTCCTCCGCACGAAGGCCGAGCGCCTCGTCGAACTCCACTTCGGGATGCTGGGCACGGCGGCGGTGGCCGTTGCGAAAAAGATTGGTCATGATGGTGAAGGCCCAGGCGCGCAGGTTCACGCCCCGCCATTGTTCACGTCTTGCGAGCACTTTCTCGACGCAGTCCTGCAACAGATCTTCGCCGTCGGGATCGGAGTGGGCGAGGCTGCGCGAATAGCGCCTGAGCGCCGGCATCAATTCCAGGACCTCTTCCTCGAAAGCATCAGGGGCGGCGGGATCGGCCCGCGCCCCTGTTTCCGGACCGTCAGGGCCGTGCGACATCCCATTCGCCCTTCACGCCGTCGCCGGTAACGTCACCCATCTTCTCGTCCTTTACCCAGAAATAAAGCGGCATTCCATCCTTCGCCCATTGCTTGGTGCCGTCCTTTCGCTCAACGATCGAATAGGCACCCTCGGCCGCTGCATCGCCTTCCACCATGAAGGGCGGCCAATTCTTGGCGCAGGCATCATAGCAGGCGGAGACGCCTTTCTGGTCGTCCTTGTAGGTGTAGAGCGTCATTCCGTTCTCGGCGGCGAGCACAGGGCCTTTCTCTGATTCGACCGTTTTCACCGGCGGAGCGGCGAAGGCGGCGGCGGCCGTGCCAAGGGAAATGGCGATGGTCAACGCAAGCGTTCTCATGGGTTTCCTCCTCAAGATGTCTTCAACGCAGAACCGCGCACGGGCGGGTTCGAGGATAAGACACGGAGGGCTATGGATTTATTCCCGGCGCGAGTGACGATACGGACAAGCAGGAGCTTGCCGCCTTCGGACCACGCGGACGCGGTGACGCAGGTAGATCGATGGCGCTGGCCGGGTTTTCCGCGCGGCTGGTCCCTTCGACAAAGGAGTGTTGTTTCCATTGACAACACAAAATTCCGTTGTTAGTCATGATAACATGAGCGCGGTCCTGCTATCCAAGGAACGATCGGTCCTAAGCGAAGAGGCGTTCTTTGAAATCGTCATTTGGCAGGTTCCCGCGCCGGTTCCGGGCAGCGCTCACTTGTACAAGTATCGGCTCGCCCTCGTGGTGAAAGGCGAATGTGTTCTCCGTTACGACAATGAGCGAGGCAAAGGCGACCATCGCCACGTCGGAGAGCACGAGGAGCCAATTACCTTTTCATCGCTGGATGACCTCCTGATCGCTTTCCAGCAGGACATTGAAAGGATGGCCCTATGAATACACTCATTGTTCGGTTGGGCGGCATGGACGATATCCGCAACAGGATCGCAGTTGCCGCCAAGCTCGCCTCGGAGGGAAAAGACCCCGAGGCCAATTCCACTCTCAATTTCGCCAGTTATGAGGATATGCACCGCATCCTCGCCCCGTCCCGTCTCGCTCTCGTCAAGACATTGGCCGGACAGGGCGCATTGTCGATCAGGGAACTCGCGCGTCGTGTCGGCCGCGATGTGCAGGCCGTTCATCGCGACGTAACCACTCTCATCAATTCCGGCGTTATCGAGCGTTCCGACAAGGGGGTCGAATTTCCCTACGAAAATATCCATTTCGAGTTCGACGTAAGAGCCGCCGCTTGAATTCATTCACGCCCGGTCGGCGACGAAGCGGGCGAGGGCGGGGCCGATCAGCGTGATTATGAGCAGACGGGCCGTCTGCAAGGCCATCACGAAAGGAAGATCGACATTGCTGGAGGCGGCGATGACCGCGATCGAATCGAGTCCGCCGGGGCTGGTCGCGAGATAGGCGGTCAGCGGATCGATGCCCGCGACCTTGATGAGCAACAGCGCAAGAAGACCGGAAAAGGATATCAGCACGACGATGGAGACGATCGTCGGCATCAGGGCGCGGCGAGCGTGCGCCAGAATTGCCCGCGTGAAGCCGAGGCCGATATTCCAGCCGAGCATCGCGAAAGAGAGCGCCAGCAGCCATTGCGGCAGTTCGATCGTAAGCGTTCCGGTAATGTTGAGGGCCGAACCGATTGCAAAGGGCACGAGGAAGGCGCCGGCCGGTACACGCAATATCTTGCCAAGGATGCCGCTCGCGATTCCGACGGCGAGCGTCATGAAGAATGGCAGACCGGCAATCGGGGCAAACCAGTGAGTTGCCGTTTCGGCTTCGACGCCGCTCACCCAGAGATGGGACACGATGGTCGCAGTGCTGGCAACGAAGACGACGCGCAGATATTGCATGAAGGCGACGAGCCGGGCGTCCGCGCCATAGGCATCGGCCATCAGCAGCATCGTCGAGGCAGCGCCTGCCGACGAGCCCCAGATCGCGGTCGTGCCCGGCAGGATGCCCATCCGGGTGATCGTCCAGCCGCAGAGCGTGCTGACGCCGATCACCGACAGAATGATGGCAAGAAAGAGGAGCCAATTGCCGGAAAAGGTCACGAGAAGATCGGGGCTCATCGAAGCGGCGATCATCATCGCCAGCACGACCTGAACGCAAAAGAAGAGCTGTCGCGGCAGCCGGATCGTTCCGCCATTCATGCCGACGAGCGCACCGGCGATCATCGGCCCCATCAGCAGGCCCGCAGGAATTCCGATCATTTCGAGGACGCCGGCGAAGACGGCGGAAAGCAAGGCCAGCAGGCACCACTGCCAAACGGCGGACAGACGTCCCAGTCCGCCGTTCTTGGGCAGCATCGGGGTTGAGGGCTGTTCCGGCTTCAAGGTCATTCTCCGGCGGGCGGCGCGGCTTCCTGCACACTGTATGCAGCGCACCATTGGTAGCAGGATCGGCCGCCCCAATTCAAGGTGCAGTGCAAAAAACTGTGCCACAGCCCGTTTTGCCGGAAGTTGGGCGCAAAGTCGGTGATTGCGCACGTGTGGCCGCCGCCTAGCAGCGCGCCTCACGAGCTTCGTCGGCTGGCCGGCCAAATCCGCACTTGCGCCGGGCGGCCGAATCCTGACACTCAAGGTCATGCAGTTCGCTCCGCAACAGGATGAGGCCCTGAAGGCCGTTTCGCAATGGTTGAAGGGAGGCCGTTCTCAGCTCTTCCGGCTGTTCGGCTATGCCGGCACCGGCAAGACCACGCTCGCCCGCCATTTCGCAGAAAATGTGGATGGCGAGGTGGTGTTCGCCGCCTTCACCGGCAAGGCCGCGCAGGTGCTGCGCTCCAAAGGAGCCACGAACGCCAAGACCATCCACTCGCTGATCTACCGCCCGCGCGGCGAGGAGGAAGTGGAGGACGAGGAGACCGGCAAGACGTCGATCGCGCCGATGTTCGCGATCAACCGCCAGAGCCCGGTCGCGAAAGCGGCGCTGATCATCGTCGACGAATGCTCGATGGTGGACGAGGCGCTCGGCAAGGATCTGATGAGCTTCGGCACGCCGATCCTCGTTCTCGGCGATCCCGGACAATTGCCGCCGGTTTCCGGCGGCGGCTACTTCACCAATCACGAACCGGATTTTCTCCTGACGGATATCCATCGCCAGGCGAGGGACAACCCTATCATCCAGCTCGCCATGCAGGTGCGCGAGGGCAAGGAGATCATGCACGGCGACTACGGCACCGCCCAGGTCATCTCCAAGGGGCAGGTGACACAGCCTCTGGTGCTGGAAGCCGACCAGGTGCTGGTCGGGACCAACAGGACGCGGCGGCGCTACAACCAGCGGCTTCGCGAACTGAAAGGCTTTACCAGCGAGTATCCGCAGTCCGGCGACAAGCTCGTATGCCTTCGCAACGATCCGGCCAAAGGCCTGCTCAACGGCTCGCTCTGGCAGGTGATGAGCTCGTCCAAGGAGACGGTCAAGCCAGGGATCAACCTGATGATCCGCCCGGAAGACGACGACATGGATCGCGGCGCCGCCAAGATCAAGCTCCTGAAGGCGGCTTTCGAGGACGTCGAGGGCGAAATCCCCTGGTCCACGCGCAAGCGTTACGACGAGTTCGATTACGGCTACGCGCTGACCGTGCACAAAGCCCAGGGCTCGCAATGGAACAACGTCGTGCTTTTCGACGAGAGCTGGGCTTTCCGCGATACGCGCGAACGCTGGCTCTACACGGCGATCACACGCGCCGCGGAGCGGTTGACGATCGTGCGGTGAAGCTTCGGCCTTCCGTCATGCCTCCAGCCGTTGCCCCTCACCCAAATTGGGGATTTGGCCCCTCATCCGCCTGCCGGCACCTTCTCCCCGCAAAGCGGGGAGAAGGGACAAGCGGCATGCACTCAGTCCCGATGAACTCGAGCGTGCACCGCGAGTCTCCTTCGCCCCGCTTGCGGGGAGAAGGTGCCGGCAGGCGGATGAGGGGCTGTCGCGCGGTCGTTCACTCTTTCAATAAGTCGGTGCTATCTGCAATTGCGGCAGCGGCCGCGGGGCGGTCTTCGTCAGGTCGGGGCCTTCACCGCTCCATTTCTCTCCCTCACCGATCAGCTTTTCGAGAAGCCGCGCCGCCTCTTCGCGCTCCGCCTTGCTTGCGAAGCGGTAAGAGGGCGGCTTCGACGTGGCGTCGTGGGCGAGCGCATAGGCGGGCTCGTAATCGGGGATTTTCGGCCGGTAGGCGTCGCTCGCGGCAATGTCGATGGTGTAGCGCTGGAGCGCCGAGGCGAGATTGCGCCACCGGATCCAGTAATGGTTCTCGAAGGAGAACCGGGCGAATGCCTCGCCGGCGGCCGTGCCTTTTTTCGAGACGGCCGCGAGGACCTCCTTCGACATGGCGAGGTTCAGGCCGCCTTCCTGCGGACTCAACGAGACGTGGACGATGCGTTCGCGATGCCCGGGCGCGCGTGACTGGAGGAGATCGCGCCAATTCTGCATGGTCGCGACAATCGCGAAGACGAAGGCGCAGAGTTCGTGGACTGCCGACTTGCGCGCAATCGGCTGATAGTGCCGCTGCCATCCCTGCCGGTTGTTCTCCGGCAGAAAGACCTCCGGCCGCGAGCCGGTATCGGAGGTCTCCGGATAAACGAGATTGATGGCGAAGGTGGGCCATCGCGGCAGCGCTCGGTCAAAGAGGTGGATCGGGAAGTTGCTGCTGATGCCGCCGTCGGAGAACCAGCAGATCCGGAACGCGGCGGGCCTCGCCCTGCGCTTCTTGCCGCCGGTGGTCAACGCTTCCGTGCTGTCCAATACGGTCTTCTGTTCGTCCTCGTCCGAAGTCGTATCTTCGGCTTCGTTTTCTCCGTCGGATCCCGGCAGGCTTTCGCGGCGGGCCGGCTCATGCAGCGGCACCGCGCTGATCAGGAGGGGGAAGCTGAGGCTCATCCGTGTTGCGACGAGGACCGGCATGTCGGCGCCATGCGGGAGCAGATAGTAATCCTCACCCGCCACGGTGACCGGCTCCCCGGCCTTCTCTACCATCCAGTCGACGACGACCTTCGGAAAAAGCGCTTCGAATTCCTTGCGCCGGAACCAGAAAAGCGCGCTTTCGAACGGCAGGCTGCGCGGCTCCTGGTGCGATATGCCAGTCGTGATCATCTTCAGGGTAACGGCGCGGTCGGAGCCCGGTTCGCCGGGGTAGCGCTCCGCCGTCCAAAGATCGCCGAAGGTGAGGGGCTGGCCCGAAGCCTTGCCGGACAGTGCCTGCAGGGTTTCGTGAAGCCAATCGGTCAAGACCATCCTTGGCCGGCGGGCGGGCTGATCCGGTGCCGTGCCGGTACAGAGGCCCATCAGATTGCGGCGCAGGACACGAGCGATGCGCAGTACCGCGAACACCACCCCTCCCAGATAGGCGCAGATCGCAGCCGGTAAAGCTGCGGCTATCATGCCTGTTTGCCCCCCGACAGCATAAGCAAGACCCGCGAGTGCCGCGAGCAGCAGCAGCGTTTCGACGGGGGCGATGCGAACGACGCTTCCAAGAAGCGCAACGCCTTTGCGAAGAACGCCGGTGTTGCCGGCGAGTGTGACGAGCAAGCGGAATGCCTGGCCTGCGCCGGCCGCAGGCTGGAGGAGGTCCTTGATGAACCCGGGCGAGGCGAGATTCGCCGATGCCTTTGCAAGGCCTTCGAAACCGACGCGCTCCTCCGGTTGAGCGATCGCCGCCTTCATCTGCTTCCGCCGGTCTCCGACTGCAGCCGCCGCACAAGCCGCAGCTGCGATCGCTCCGGCCGACGTGCCGCCGATATTCTTGAACCGGTAGTCCCGCGCAAGCGCCAGAGCGGCGTTCGGGTAGACGATACCGCTGGTGATGCCGCCCTTCATGACGAGATCGCAGTATTTCGCGGGAGTGCGTGCCATCGATCGTCTCCTGATGCAGATCTGACGAAAAATCATCCTCCAGGCGCCGGGTGCCTGCGCCGTCTTTCTTTTCAAGGTTGCGCTCAAACCGTGCGGCAATCCAGTGCCGCCTGCGATTACGGCATTGTCTTTGCAACACAAGAAGGCGCGTCCTAACGCTCGTCGAAGGGGAAAGGTTGCCCGGTTGCGCGTTTTGCAACTGCCCGCCGATTGACATTGATCTAACGGGCCATCAGCCTTCCCCGAGTCGGTCCCGACACCGCGTGCAGTCAGGGGTGATATTTCGCACGTCAGGTCGGGATCACGTCGGAAAATGCGAGACAGACAGGTCGCCCTGAAGCAGCGCCGCGCGTCTGAGCGGACCTGGCTGGCGAATGCGGGAGTGGTGCATGCTGCGCGAGAGCCGGACAAACACACCACGGCGAGCGGCCGAGCGCGGGAAGCGCCCGGGTGGTTCTTCCGTGCGTGGCGGCGAGCGGCGTATCGTCACGGCGCTTTGCTATGATCTGGTCGGGTCGACCGATCTGATGCACGTGATGGATATCGAGGATTACCAGGAGCTGATGTCCGCCTTTCAGCTTGCCTCGAAGCAAGCCATCGCATCGCATTCCGGTGTGATGCAGCACGAGGCCGGCGACGGCGGTGTTGCGCTCTTCCCGATCGAACTCGAGGCGAAGGACGCCGCCTCGCTCGCAATCCGCGCGGGGCTCGGGATCGTCGAGGCGTGCAAGCGCGTCGGCCGCGAGGCAGGGCAGGACGATCTGCAGGTCCGCGTGGGCATCGCGACGTCCGTTGCCCTCGTTCTCGAAGGATCCCGCGAAGGCTGGACTCGCGAACCGGTCACAGGCGCGGCCCTTGCCATGGCTGCCCGGCTGCAGGCCATCACGGCGCCGAACAGCGTTCTGGTCTCCGAGGAGACACGCCATCTTGCAGGCAGATCCTATGCCTTCGTGTTTCAGGGCAGCAAGGAGCTCAAGGGCTTTGCAGCGCCTGAGAAAGTGTGGCGGGCGCTCGGCCATAAAGTGGGGGTGGACCGCTTCTATGCCTTCGGACGGATGGGCGGGCCTCTGATCAACCGTGAGAACGAACTGAATACCATCGGGCAACTCTGGGATGGCGTCCTTGCGGGACAAGGCTCCGTGGTCCTGATCCAAGGGGACGCCGGCATCGGCAAATCGCGTCTTCTCAGGGAAATTCGCAGACGGACGCGCGCGAAGCGTTCCAAGCTTCTCTTCTTCCAATGCCTGCCCGGCGGTTTCCGCTCGACCCTTCATCCTCTCTTGAACAATCTCCCGGAGGCGGTGTCGGGGAGCGCAGGGCAGATGGGTCCGACGGCCGCCGCCGTGGCGGCGCTGTTCGAACGCAACGGCATCAGGGACCCGGCGGTCGTCGATGTCTTCTCCTACCTGCTTGGGGCGCAGGGTAGCCGTCTGCAGTCGAACGAAGATCCGAAGGCGATCCGCGAGAAGGCTCATCGCGCCCTGCTCCGTGCATTGGAAGCCGTGTGCCGACGCGGGCCGGCGGTGGTGGCTGTCGAGGACGTCCACTGGATCGATCCGACATCCCGTGACCTGCTTGGCGAAGCTGCGAGGATCATTGCAAAATTTCCCGTCTTGCTCGTTACCACGTCGCGCCCTTCTTATGCTTCGGAATGGCTCGACGCCGCCAATCCGACGCGGCTTGCGTTGCGGCCGCTCGATTCGGATGAAACCAGGCTGGCGATAAAGGCAAAATGGCCGGAGCACCGCCTGGCGTTGCTTCCCGATCTCTTCGACGCGACCGAACGGATATCCGGCGGCGTTCCGCTCTTCATCGAGGAGATCTGTCAATGGGTGTCGCAAAATGTCGAGCCCGACACGATGCGCCTGTCGGAGAGCGCCAACCCGTCGCATGTGTCGGCGTTCGAGTCGATATTGGAATCCCGCCTGCAGCAGTTGGGTACGGCCAGGGAGGTCGCGCGCGCGGCGGCAGTCGCGGGCACGCAGGTGACGCTGCCGCTGCTCCGGGCTCTTTTGCCGGATTTCGGCAAGAGCGCGCTTGCGAACGCAGCCGATACTCTCTGCGAGACGGGATTCCTGACGCGGATAAGGGTGCCGGGGCGGACCGCCTATGGCTTCCGGCATACGCTGATCCAGGAGACGATCTACAACGCCGTGCTGCGCAAGCAGCGGCAGGTGCTGCATCGGCGGCTCTTCACAGCAGTCAACCAAAATCGTGGCATGGCGGCCTGGATCGATACCGGCGCGCTTGCCGAGCATGCGGAAAGGGCGGGGCTTGTCGAAGAGGCTGTCCCCTTGTTCATCGCCGCGGGAAAGGAGAGTTCGAGCCGGTCCGCAATGATAGAGGCGAGGCAATTTCTGGAGCATGCCCTGGATCTCTGCGGCCAAATGAGCGAGAGCGACACCGCCGAAGCTCTGAAGCTTTTGGCGTTGACGGCCCTCGGTCCGATTTTGATAGGAACGGTCGGCCTGAGTTCCGAACCCGCGCGAAGGCTTTATGAGGACGCGGTGGAGATCGCCCGGCGACGACCGATGTCCGAGCAGTCCCAATGGTTTCCGATATATTGGGGTTGGTGGCTCACAGGACAGGACTTCCGTGTCATGCACGACCGTGCCCTGGAGGTGCGGTCGATGCTGTCGAAGGCCAACGAGCCGGAAATTCAGCTTCAGGTCAATCATTGCATCTGGGCGATCGATTTCAATCTCGGCCGTCACCGGGAAACGCAGGATGCGATCAAGGCCGGCCTGGCGCTCTATGACGAGAAGCGCGCCAAAGAGAGCCGAACGGAGTTCGGCGGGCATGATGCGAAGGTCTGTGGCCTCGGCCAACTCGCGCTCTCCCTATGGCTCACGGGGCGCACGAAGGCCTCGGACGCGGCGCTATCGAGAATGATCGCTTTCACGGACCGGATCGCGCATGCGCACAGCAAGGCACACTCCCTGGATACCGAGGCGGTGTCTGCCTTTTACCGGGACGATTTCGAAAGGCTCACCGAGGTTTCGGCGCGAATGGCGGATTTCGCCAAGAGGCACAAGATGCAGTCCCTGTCCGGTCAGTCGCTTCTCTTCAGCGGGTGGGCCGAGGCGCACCGCACGGGCCTTGCGAGTGGCCATGCGAGATTTCAGAACGGTCTGTCGCTTCTGCGCGAACTTGGGGCGGTGGCGGATCTGCCGATCTATCTCTGCATGCACGCTACCTTGCTGGGTCTGGCCGGCAAGATCGAACCGGCGATCGAGGTCGTCAACGAAGCGATCGGCAGGGGGGAGGAAACCGGCCACGCCTATTGGCTGGCGGAGTTGCACCGGTGCCGCGCAATTCTGCGGGCGCGGGCAGGCGAGCGTAAGGATGCCGTCGCTGCAGATCTGCGCTGCGCCGTTGAAATCGCGGAAAGCCAGGGGGCGACGGCGCTCACCAGGAGAGCGAGGCATTCGATGCGGGAGCTCGGCATTGTTATCGGGCGCTGAACGAAACGGTGCGAAATCGAACGACGGCGCACGCGCGGCCCTCGCTGATCTCCATGCCTCGATCGTTTCCGCGCGGAAGGCGCCCTTTTCGGATCGCCCGATCGAGGGGAGTCTGGAGCGCTGTCTCGCCGCCCTGGCGCCACTCTGCCGCCGCGCCCGCATTACGCGGCTGGGCGACCTGACGGGCCTCGATCGGCTCGGCCTGCCGGTGATGCAGGCCGTGCGACCCGCCGCGCTTTCAGAGGTCACATCTCTCGGACGCGGTCTGTCGAGGGCCGAGGCGGCAGTCGGCGCGCTGATGGAATCGCTCGAGCGTTATTTCGCCGAGGCCATTCCGGCGGAGCGGACCTTTCTGGCGACGGCCGACCAACTCGAAGTCACCGATGGCCTTTTCGAAAACCTCGTGGTTCCCGAATGGCGCGGGAAATGGCGGCAAAGGACAATTGCCTGGATCGAAGGTATCGATGTCGTCGGCGGCTCAGCGTACCCGGTGCCGCTGGAACTTGTGCATACGCGCTACAGCGAACCGCAGCCGGCCCATGACGGCGCCTTTCTGCGGACGACCACCGGGCTTGCCTGCCATACGAGCCGCCATGGCGCTTTCCTGCACGGATTATGGGAATGCCTTGAACGGGACGCGATCGCACGCGCATTCGGAACGCACGGCTTCTTCGACCGGTGGCGCATTGCGCCCTGCGGACTCGGTGACGGGGTGGATCATATCCGATCGCTCGCGGGCGCTCGCGGAATATCGTTTGCACTGTGGCTCGCTCCGTCGCCGGCGGCTGTTCCCGTCGTCTGGTGTCAGACGGTCGAGGCCGGGCACGGGGAGCCAATCCTTGCGCTGCCGACGGAAGGCTACGCCGCCGGGCCAAGCATCGAAATGGCGGCGGCAAGCGCAATGCTGGAGGCGCTCTCGGCCAGGGCAGGGGCGATCTCCGGCGCCCGTGATGACCAAACGAGGGAACATTACCGCAGGAGCACCGATGCCGCGGTGGCTAAGGCCCGCGAGCTCGTCCTCGCCGATGCGGCGTCGAAGCCCGGAGAGGCGACGTACGCGACGATTCCGGACCCCGGTACATTGCTAGACCGGGTGGTCGAAGCCGGTCTTGGACCTGTGCTGGCCATTCCCGTGGGCGTCGACGAGGAGGCGGGCGTCCATTGCGTGCGAACCGTTCTTCCCGGAGCCTCTCCCTTTTTCGTCCTGCGATGAGTATGTGATGGCCGGCCGAGGCGACAATCCGATCCTGGTGTTTCTCGGTCCGACTGTTCGTCTTTCCGAGGCGGAGAAAGTCCTCGACGCGATTTATCTGCAGCCGGCCGCGCAGGGGGATGTCCTGCTTGCGGCACATGCCTTTCGCCCTCGGGCCATGATTCTGATCGACGGGCAGTTCGAGGACAGACCGGCTGTCCGGCACAAGGAAATTCTCTGGGCGATGGCGCAAGGGATCGTCTTCATCGGCGCCGGCAGCATGGGCGCACTCAGGGCCGCGGAGCTTGACGCTTTCGGCATGATCGGCGTTGGTCTCATCTACAGGTGGTATCGACGCTTCGGACGTGGTCCTCTTTCCAGCCCTGCGCCCGACGATGCGGTCGCCGTACATTCGGGACCGCCGGAACTCGGCTTTCTGCCTTTGACGGATGCCCTTGTCGACCTGCAGCGAACCTTTTCCGCGTGGTCGCGCCTCGGTGCTGTCAGCCCTTCGGAACGCGACCGCCTTACAACTCTCGCGCGAGACATGAATTTTCGGGAGCGCTCGCTTTCTGCGGTCTTGCAGGCCGCGGGCTGGGCTCAAGAGAGAAGCAGAGAACTGCGGCAGCAGATGATCGGGCAGAAGAGGCACGACGCGATCCTGGCACTACAGCAAGCGCCAACCCTTCTGGCGCAGCATAGCGGCACGCAGCAAGATGGCGGCTGGATCGCGACGAACACCTTCCTCCGCGACCTGGAGGCTGGCGGCATTGACTCGAATTTGGTGAACACCTATAAATTGAAACCATAATTTAGGCATTTTTATTCCGGGGGGCAGTGTGCGATGCGTCTGCTTCGAGACGAAGCCCTCGAGTCCGGCGATTCTCGTCTGGGCACGCGGTTCTGGATTTTCCCTCAGCCACCATTCATTCCGGGCTATGAAAAACCGGACCGCGTCTGGCTGCCGATACCGAGGGACGAGATCGGTGAGGGGCCGAGCGACGCGACGATGTATGTCGTCGATCCGCTCGATGACAAGGAACCCTACGGCTTCGACCGGCTGCCGCCGTTTCACGGCGCCGCCCGTGCACCGGTGGGACCGGGTCCGGATCTGCATTTCGACAACCTGTCTCCCGACTCCCGGGCGTTCCTTCCGGTTCATGCCTATGCGTGCGTGCATTTCGTTCTCAACATCTGGCAGAGTTATCTCGGCAGACCGGTCCGCTGGTTCTTCGACCAGACCTTTCCGCGGCTCGAGATCGTTGCCTTCGTGAACTGGGACAATGCCCAGGCAGGCTACGGCTTCCTGGAACTTGGCTGTTCCGACATTGACGGAATAAGGCGGCCCTACGCGCTCAATTTCGACACCATCGCTCACGAAACCGGACATCTCATCTTTCTTTCGGAAACCGGTATCCCGACGGCTGTGTCGCGCGGAGACGACTTCTTCTCCTTTTCCGAGGCCTTTTCAGATCTTGTGTCGCTGATCTCGTTCCTGCACTTCGATTCCGCGATCGACAGGCTGCTCCGGCGGACGAAAGGGAACCTCCTGCTCTACAACGAGCTCAACCGCTTCGCCGAGACGAGTCCGGAAACCCAGATCCGTCTCGCCACGAATTTCCGCCGCATGTCCGAGGTTACGCGCGAAGTGCATGACCGCGCACTGCCATTCGTGGGGGCGATCTTCGATTCGATCGTGGAACTCTATCACCGCGAGCTCGTGGCACGCGGCTGCGCCGACATCCGGCTGCTCGATATCGACCTCCGGCATCTGGAGCAGGATGATTTCGACCGGTTCCGTGAGACAACGGCAGAGGCTTTCCGGATCAAGCCGATGATCTTCGGACTTGCGCTACGGTCGGCCCGCGACGCGGTGGGGCAGGCGCTTGCAGCTTCGCTGCGGTCGGTCAATCCGGACACCTTGCGGCTGGATCAGGCCGCGGCCGCTATCGTTGCGGCTGCCGATGGAACGGCCGCCGGAGTTCTGGAGGCGAATTTCGCATGGCGTGAAATCATCAGCTCGAGATAGGGGACAGAAAAGGAGAGGAAGATGAGCAATTGCAGCAGCCATCCCGGTGTGGGCAGAGAGCCGGGCGGCCTGTCCGGACCAGTCTACGATACGTACAATCCGAGCGAAGTACGCCTCTACGGGCGACCGGCAACGCGAGAAGAGATATTCAAGATCACGGACGAGCAGATCCGGCAAAGAATCAAGTCGTCGCTACGCGAAACTTCGCTTCGGGACGAAGACCTGAATACGCTCGTGAGAATAGTGAAGGAGGCGGCGATCGGAACGGTCGACAACGACGTTCTCGCCGGTATCTTAAAGCAGCAGATCGTCCTCGCCATATTCGATGATGAGCTGAAGTTCAGTCAGCTTCCGGTCAGCGTCAACATACCGGCGAAGAATTTCGAGAAGGGCGGCGAGCGATATATCAAGAGCATCGGCGTGATATACGGCTATGCCTATGAGGGACATTGTTACAAGTTGCCGAAGCCGCAGATCATGTATCTGCCGGAAGAGCCGCGCGAGATCCTCGGCGGGGATTGCGGATGCGACTGCGGATATGTTCCCGAACTCGGCTATGCCGTATGGCAGATCGACAAACTCGAGCGCGTCATTGCGCTGGACGTCCGCTCCGACGACGTGAAGACCCTGGTGCTCGACGAGAACATGCCCGGCAGCCGGTCGCCCATGGCCTATGCGCAGGTCATGGCGCTTGCTCCGCAACGGCATCGCGACTGAACCGTCGAGCGGCGCCGGTGCCTATTGCAGGCTGCCGTCGCCGCTTCTGTCGGCCGATTTGAAGTCGGCCATGACCCTGTTCAGGAACTCGGTTTGGCTAAGCTTCCCGTCGCGATTGGCGTCTGTCGCGGCAAACTGCTGCGCGTTCAGAACCTGCGCCACTTCTTCCGAGCGCAGACTTCCGTCCTTGTTCCTGTCCAGGTTCCCAAAGGCCGAGGTCATGAAGGCTTGGTATTCCGGCCGGTCGACGGCCCCGTTCCCGTCACGGTCCAGCCGATTCATCTGGCCCTGGTTCATGGCCATCGGCTGATCCTGCGCCGCCGCTGCAATCACCTGGGAAAGCGCGAACGCCGCCACGAGGACTGGTCTTTTCATCACCCTGCTCCTTTAGGTCAGGTGCAGGTCAGGGCGCTGCCCGCTGCGCTGCCGAGTACGGCACCGCCGCCCACGGCCCAGAGCTGCCCGGTTCCCGAGCCGATGGTCGCGCCGGCCAGTCCACCGACGACCGCGCCACCGACGGTGCCCGCGATACAGCCGAACTCACCGGTCCGCCCCCCGGTCATCGAGGCGGTTTGGCAGCCGGATAAGGCGAGGCAGGCTGCGAGAGCGAGAGTGATCGTGCAATTCTTCATTTCTTCCTCCAAGCATTCCGCCCGTATGAAATACAGATCGTAGGAGGCGCCATTAAGTGGCGTCGAATGGAAAAGGACTTCCGAATATCTCCCTCGTAAGAAGAGGGTTCTTCTGTTCCATTGGAAGCTGCCTCTCGGCAAAACACGCGGTCCATCTGAAAAGACGTGCGGACTGTCGGTAAATACTACCGCTGCCTATGAGTGAAAACAACTCTCGGGCCAGTTGATCACCGATCACCAATGGCAACATATGATGTCGGCCGTGATTGTGAGCTGGTCATATTTCCGTTTGGGGGCGGCTCGCCGGGTGAAGAACCACCTGTGAAGAGCTCAGTGACCGTTGATCTTGTGCGGATTGCTTACCGAGAGGATGAAGAAGGGCTCGTCGCCCTTGAGCGGCTTCAGCTTCTGCTGGCAGTTCCACGCCTCCTGGAAGCTGTCGCGCGTCAGCAGCTTGCGGTACCGCGCGGTCGCCGACATGCATTGCATCAGCGTGCTTTGCAGGCCCTCCAGTGCGGCATGAGCATAGATTTCGCCGTCCAGAGCGAAAAGCTGCGCCGCAAGCGAGGTGCTTTCGTAGAGGATGTCGCCCTCGCTATCGAGCCTGTCCGCGGTGATGAAGTCCTGGCGCAGGGGAATGCCTTCGCCGTCGTGGGAAAGCGTGACCCGGATTCCCGGCGCAGGCGCGTCATGCCAGGCGAGCGCGATGGAGAATGCTAGCGCCTGATTGCCGGAAGCCGGCTCACGGCCGCCGTCGGACGCGCTTGCCTTCGCAAGCGTTCCATGTCGAAGCGCCGCCTCGCGCAACTGGGCGGCAAATCGCCCGGTGCTCTTGTGCTGCGGGCCGGTAACGCTGATGCTGACGGAGGGAAGCCCCCGGACCGCGGCCATCGGACCATTGACGAGCTTGGCCTCGGCGTCGATGTCGAGCGACATTTCCGATTCCGGCAGAGGAGCAAAAAGGAGAAGCGGCAGCACCGTGAGCACGGCCCAGGGAGAGGAGAAGGGGGCGGGCTGCCAGGGCGGCCTGCGCCCGGACTGCCGGCTGCGGGCGCCCGCGGTATCGTGACCTGAAGCCACAGGCACACTGGACGACTGCCGGCGATACTCCGGCACATAGGTCCCCTTTGGCATGACGATCTGCCATTCTTCGTCGGCGCCGTCCGTTTCGTAAAAGGCCTTGAGCAGCTTGCGCAGCTTGCCGGCATGGACGCGGACAAGCGGATCGCTGTCCGCATCGAAGGTCTGACTGCGTCCGAAAACATCGATGGCGATCGAGTAGCCCTTCAACTGGGCGCCTTCACCGAGCATCTCCTTTTCCACCACATAGGCGAGAAACGCGCGCAGCCGCTCGGAGCGCTGAAAGCCATTGCTGTCGAGAATCCGGGCGAGCGCTCGCCGGATCGTCTCGTTGCATGGCCTTTCGGCTGGCGTCATCGATGGCTCCAAGAGAAGATGCGGCTCAATGCCGGAAAAATGTTTTAGAACATAAGCAACCTTAACCTGATTCGAAACTTAGGCCCAAAGATGGTGGTTGTCAGGCCGCGCGTCGGAAAGTGCGCGTTTTTCCAGCTGAGCAGCAGAAATGCATCGATTCGCGGGCGCGCGCGACCGTCACCTGCGCGGTCCTCTATGGACGGGCAGCGACGGTCCCTAAGACGGCCGGATCATCCGCCGCTGCTATATTCGAGTTTCGGGTACCAGTCGGCACCCCGGCCTTCGGGCGTGGTGTCGAGCAGGGTCCATAACGGGTCGGGATCGGGTGCGCCGCGCGGGTCCTGGCCCGGATCGGCCATCTCGCCGCTGATCTCCGCACTCCAGAAATGCCGGATCGTTCCGTCTCTCCGCGTGAAGACCGTGTAGCCCGGAACGTCCTCATCCTCGGCACTGACATAGTCTCGGGTGAAGGCGCCGTCGCTATCGGAATAGACCTTCAATTGCGTCCAGCCGCGGGCCTTCTTTGCAGCGAGCAGTCTCTCCACCGGCGAACGGGCGACCATGGCGAGTGCCACGCGCTGTTCGATATCGGGCACCTTGCCTTCCCAGCCGGCCATCAGGGAGGTGCACATGGGGCAGGGCCTTTCGCGCTGCGGTCCGAACATATAGCTGTAGATGATGAGGGTATTCTTGTCGCCGAAGAGATCGGCAAGTGTAACGGGTCCGTTCTCACTCTCGAAACGATAGGTCTTGGTCACTTCGCCGCCCGGCGGCAGTCGCCTGCGCAGCTCCGAAACCCGCTCGATGTGGCGCCTCAATTCGATCTCCTCGGCGAGAAGCGCATTACGCGCCCGGCGGTAGTCGGCACTTTCGTTGGGAAAGCGGGCGCGGTTTCGCGCTGCCAGCTCCTTAGCGGCGATCGGCGTCGTCTGCATGGTCATGTCTCACTCCTCCGGTTCGATATGGTGCACTCGGCGATTAAGTTGATATCAACGTATCTGACCGCTGTCAAAGAGGCGCGCTGCGCAGAACCGCGAATGAGCGATTCCTGTTTCCTGAAAACTGCGGTAGAACAGCGGCGTAGCCATCATTCGGCCCCTCGTGCAATTGGGGCGTCTCGTCTGAAAGTTCCGATATGCCTGCAAAGCTCTCCGTAAATCTCAATGCCATCGCCATGCTGCGCAACCGGCGTGATCTCCCCTGGCCATCCGTGACCGGCCTCGGGCGCACCGCCTTGCAGGCGGGAGCGAGCGGACTGACCGTTCACCCGCGCCCGGACCAGCGGCATATCCGCTTTTCCGATCTCCAGCCGATCCGCGACCTGATCGACGACGAGTTTCCGGCTGCGGAATTCAACATGGAGGGCTTTCCGAACGAGGCGTTTCTCGAACTGGTCGAGCGGCACGAACCGGAACAGGTGACACTGGTGCCGGACGATCCGGCGCAGGCGACCTCCGACCATGGCTGGGATTTTCGCAAGAGCCATAACCTGCTCGGCAACGTCGTCGGGCGGCTGAAGAAGAGAGGTTTCCGCGTCTCGCTGTTTGCCGACGGCATTCCCGACCCGGAGGCGCTGAAGCTTGCGAAGGAGACCGGGGCCGACCGCATAGAACTCTATACCGGACCCTATGGCGGCTGTTACGACGATCCGGAGAAAGCGGAGCGGATCGCGATCGAACTGGGCCGCACTGCGGAGATCGCGATCGGCCTTGGCCTGGCCGTCAATGCCGGCCACGACCTGACCGTCGCCAACCTGCCGTTGCTCGTCGAACACATTCCCGAACTCGCCGAAGTCTCGATCGGACACGGGCTGACGGCCGATGCGCTCGAATACGGAATGGCCGAGACCGTACGACGCTTCCGCCGTGCCTGCGGCGAGACGGCTTAACGCGACGGATTCATAGCTCGGCGCGCCTCCTGCGTTGCGCGCCGCTTTGACGAGGGACTTCCGCGAGCGCCCATTTTGAAATGAAGCTGCGCACCGAGTGCCGGCAGTTCTCTCTATCAGGACGATCTTGCGCGCTATCCCGCGTCCATGCAATATCCATACATTGCAAGAACTCGAAAGGCTCCGATGGCCGTGGATCGCGTGGACGTTTCCTGGGTGCCGGCCCTCGGCAGGGCGGGAGGCCCGCTGTATCTCGCAATTGCCGACGAGATCGCCGCGGACATCGCGGCGGGCCGGCTGGAGGATGGAGTGCGCCTGCCGCCGCAGCGCGCTCTGGCGGCCGCGCTCGGCATCGACTTTACAACCGTCAGCCGAGCCTACAACGAAGCGCGCCGGCGCGGCCTGGTCGAAGGTCGCGTGGGGCAGGGTACCTATGTCACGGCTCGGCGGAGGAGCGCGGTACGTCCCTCCTCGGGCGGTCTGGCGGGCGGCCTGTTGGGCAGTCTCGTCGACATGAGCATGAACCTGCCGCCGCTCTTCGACGACCCGGCCCTGTCGGAGAAGATGTGGGCGGATGTTGCGGCTCTCGATCAGCGTGGTCCCGAACTGCTGATGCGCTATCAGCCTGTCGGCGGCGCGGAGCGGGACAGGGCTGCGGGTGCGGCCTGGCTCAAGCCGCGGCTCGGCGATCTTCAAGCCGATCGGTTGGTCGTCTGTACAGGAGCGCAAGGGGCTCTGCTTGCGAGCGTCGGGATGCTGGCGACGAAGGGCGACAGGATCTGCGCCGAGGCGCTTACCTATCCCGGCCTCCGCTCACTGGCGGCGCATATGGGTATCGAACTCGTGAGCGTCGGGATCGACCGCAACGGGATATTGCCTGACGCCTTCGAGGAGGCGTGCGCCCGGTACAAGCCGAAGGCTCTTTACTGCAATCCGACCCTTCACAATCCGACGACCGCGACGCTTCCGCTCGAACGCCGCGAGGCGATCGTGGCGATCGCACGCCGCCATGGCGTGGTCGTAATCGAGGACGACGCCTACGGCGCATTGCCCGCGAACCCCGTTCCCCCACTGGCCGCGCTCGCGCCGGACCTCGTCTTTCACATAGCAGGCCTTGCCAAGTGCCTCTCGCCGGCGCTCCGCATCGCCTACCTGGTCGCGCCTGACCGATCGGCGGCCGTCCGCCTCGAAGGGGCGATTCGAGCGACAGTCGGCATGACGTCTCCGCTTTCGGCGGCCATCGCCACGCGCTGGCTGGAGGAGGGAACGGCGCAGGCGGTTCTGGCAGCGATCCGCACGGAAGCCGGCGCGCGCCAGCGGATCGCGATCAAGGGCCTCGATGGTGCCGATCTTCTCGCCGATCGCGAGGGTTTTCATCTTTGGCTGAAGCTGCCTTCCCGGTGGAGCCGCGGCGAGTTCACGGCGCAACTGCGAATGGCCGGGATCGGCGTCGTCGCCAGCGATGCCTTCGCGATCTCCGACCCACCGGAAGCCGTCCGGCTCGGTCTCGGCGCTGCGCGGACACGCGATGAACTGCGGCATAGCCTGGACGTCATCGCCGGTCTGCTCGCTCAGTTTCCAGCGGCCCATAACCTCATCGTTTAAAGGTGATACTCCTGTGCGAAGATGCTGCGTGGAATTGCCGCGCCCCTGAATGCATACAATTTATTGTTCTTGTATGGTTTGTATGTCATATTTTTTGGGTCGCCCAAGCGGGTGGTGCCCGGCCGACGGGAACGTCTCGCAAGGTTGCGGGTTTGCGGGGCACGCAGAAGACTGAAAGGAAGAACGATGCCGGATCAAGAGTGGCCGCCTCTATCGCCGCTGCATACGGGATTGCGCGGTCGCTGCCCCCGTTGCGGCCAGGGGCATATGTTCGATGGCTTCCTGAAGCTCAGGCGAGGATGCGAAGTCTGCGGGCTGGACTATTCCTTCGCCGATCCCGCGGACGGGCCTGCTTTCTTCGTCATCTGCTTTGCCTGCGTGCCGAGCGTTTTTCTCGGCGTGTGGCTGGAGGTGCAATACAACGCACCCCTTTGGGTCCATCTCCTGGTCACCGGGCCGTTCATGCTCCTGACCTGCATTCCGCCGTTGAGGCCGTTAAAGGGGTGGTTGGTGGCGAGCCAGTATTTCTACAAGGCCGAGGAGGGCAGGGTGGCTCGCCGGGCCGCAGCCGCGGCGCCGGAGAGTTCGAGCGAGACCGCCCTGCGCTGAACGCCGACCTCGGTCACTACCCTCGAATCAGCCCAGAAAAGGCCCGGTCGTTTTGCCGGGCCTCCTGCGACCTATGATCAGTGGGCGAGCGCCGCCCTATTCGCCTCCAGGAAGGAGGCAAGGTCGATGGGGTGCCTGCCGGTAAGGCCGGCGGTGTCGTCGGTTACGATGTCGAAATGTCCTTTGCGGGTATTGGCGTCGAAGGAGACGAGGATCGGAACGAAGAAGTCCGGCAGACCCGCATTCTTGAGACCGCCGGCCAGTGCTTCGTCAGAGACATGGACGACCTCGAGCTTCTTGCCCGTGGCTTTGGCAACAAGGGCGGCGATCTCGCCGGTTGTGAGAGCCTGCGTTCCGGTCAGGGTGTAAGTGCGGCTTTCCGCCGAGTCCGACTGGAGAGCGGAAGCGGCGGCCGCGGCAAGGTCACGGCGCCCGATGTGGGAAATACGGCCATCGCCGGCGGAGGAGAACCATTGTCCTGCCGCGAGTGCGTGCGGGAGCGACAGGAGGAGGTTTTCCATGTACCAGGCGTTACGCAGAATCGTGTAGGGAATCCCCGTCGCCTTGATGGCTTCTTCGGTGCCGAGATGGTCGGACGCGAAAGGGATCACCGACGCTTCCGGCTGCGGCATCGACGTATAGAGGATGTGCTTCACCGCCGCCTTCCTGGCCGCCTCGACGGCGGCAAGGTGCTGCTTCAGACGCTTGCCCGGTTCGTTGAGAACATCCGTCGAAATGATGAGTATTCGGTCGGCGCCGGCGAAGGCCCGCTCGAGCGAAGCCGGATCGTCGAAATCGGCGGCACGGGTCTCCACGCCCTTCGCTGCGTAGTCCGCCAGTTTGGCAATGTCCCGGCTGGTGGCGATAATATCGGCCGGCTTCGTCTTGCCGGATGCCAGGAGGGCATCGAGCACGAGTTTGCCGAACTGGCCGGCGGCGCCGGTTACGAGCAGTCTTCCAGACATGATTTTCCTTTCTTTTCCACTTTAGCGCGTTGTTCAGCATGTCCTGTCGACATGAGCTCATGCCGAAAGCTGGTCTCTTTTTGAGAGTTGCTCTTATCCCGTGATCTGCTAAGAGCTGTAAAGGAGGCAGTTTTTTCTGCCGTGGTTACGGAAAGGGTACCGCCATGACCAGGGCGTCGGGCACGTTGAAGGGCGAGCGGGTGGCAGTCGTCTGCGGCATGCCTGTGGACATCGACAATTGTCCGGTGCGGGACGTGATGGACAATATCGGCGGTAAGTGGAACTCGCTGATGATTCTGTCGCTCGCCGACGGTCCCTTGCGGTTCTCGCAGCTCAGGCGGCTCATCCCGGACATTTCACAGCGGATGCTGACCCAGACGCTGCGTGACCTGCAGCGTGATGGCTATCTGCGCCGTACCGTTTACCCGACGCAGCCCCCGAGCGTGGAATACAGCCTCACGGATCTCGGCCGCTCATTCCTTGCCGTCCTAAGGGTCTTCGTCGACTGGTCGCTAGAGAACCACCAGGCTATCCGACAGGCACGGGCGGAGTACGACGACGCGCAAGAGGCGGATTGTCGCCACAGGCCTGTGGTATCGCCACGCTCATGGCAATCGGCATTGCAATCGGCGTAGGTGTTGGGGCAGCCGTGGGGTCCGCGCTCGACAATGTCGCGCTGGGCATCACGATCGGCATCGCTCTCGGTGCTGCGCTGGGCCTCCTATATCAGCGCCGTTAGGCAGGCAGCTTACTGCCGGTCGCGAAGCGAGAATTCGACCGCCGCCTCGGCGTGGATGGCGGTGGAATCGAAGCCCGGGAGCGGCAAATCGGCCGGATCGAGAAGGAGGCAGATTTCGGTGCAGCCGAGAATGACGGCGTCCGCACCTTCCGCTTTTGCTTTCTCGATGAGCCCGATCACTGCCGAGCGCGAGGCGTTCAGCACTTGGCCGGCGCAGAGCTCGTCGAAGATCACGTTGTGGGTCAGTGTCCGCCCATCGGCATCCGGTACCATCAGGTCGATATCATGTGTCTTCATGCGCTCGGCATAGAAGCCTTGTTCCATCGTGTAGCGTGTGGCGAGCAACAGGGGCTTGCGGCTGCCGGCGGCTTTCAGGCGCAGTGCCGTTTCGTCGATGATGTTGATCAACGGGACGTCGACCGAGGCATGCACCGCGTCGGCAATGAGGTGCATTGTGTTGCTGCAGATCAGGATGCAGTCCGCGCCGCCGGCGACGAGCCCGCGGGCAACATCGGAGAGAAGCAGGGCGGCGTCGTCCCAATGGCCGGCTCTCTGCAGGTCCACGATCCGCTGGAAGTCGACGGAATGCAGAAGCACTTCCGCCGAATGTAATTTGCCACGTCGCCTGCGCACGGCCTCGTTGACCAGGCGATAGTAGACTGCCGAGCTTTCGAAGCTCATGCCGCCGATGAGGCCGATTTTCCGCATTTCCATCGTCGCGTTCCCTGCTGCTGTCCTGTGGCCGGTCGGGAACGCTTCGCCACGTTCCCCGTTCCATTGCTAGATTATCGTGCGGGCCCGGTCGCATGTGTTTGCTTTGATCGGCGCTTGGCCAAATTTTAGCAAGCCGTTTGCGCCAAATCCGAATGTTCCGAAAAATTTCGGCGCACTCTATGGCAAGAGCAAGGAGTCGGAGCGTGCTTGACGAGAGAGACCGGAAGCTGCTCATGCTTCTGCAGCAGGATGCGAGCGTCGCCATGGGCGACCTTGCCGAGAGGGTGAGTCTTTCGCTTTCCGCCTGCTCGCGGCGCATTCAGCGGCTGGAGGAGGCGGGCTATGTTACCCGGCGCATCGTCGTACTCGACCGGGAAAGGATGGGCGTGCCGACCACGGTTTTTGCGCTGATCAAGACGGCGCATCACTCCGACGACTGGATCGAAAAGTTCCGCAGGGCCATCAGCGACATTCCGGAGATCGTAGAGGCGCACCGGCTGACCGGCAATTACGATTACATCGTCAAGGTGGTTCTGCCGAGGGTCGAACATTACGACGTCGTCTACAAGCAGATCGTGCGGAAGGTGGAGCTTTTCGACGTTTCCGCGTCGATTTCGATGGAAGTCCTGAAAAGTGGTACCGCAGTGCCCGTCGGCTATGCGGAGTAGGGCCGCCGAAACATCACGCGAAGACCATCCGCGGATGCAATGCAGCCATGCCGGGCGAAGGCTTGCGCTCCGGCTTGTGGAGTTGAACAGTCTTGCCAGCCAGAGCGGGATGAGGAACAGGACGAAAGACCATGCAGGAAAGACATCATGTCGTCGTGGTCGGCGGAGGTTTCGGCGGGCTGCAACTCGTCAACGACCTCAAGGGTGCGCCGGTCAAGGTCACGCTGATCGACCGGCGCAATCATCACCTCTTCCAGCCGCTGCTTTACCAGGTGGCGACCACGGTGCTTGCGACTTCGGAGATCGCATGGCCGATCCGCCGGCTCTACCGCGACCGACAGGAGGTGACGACGCTGCTCGGCGAGGTGGCGGGCGTCGATATGATTGCGAAGGAAGTGACGCTCGCGCATGGGCAATCGATCCCCTACGACACGTTGGTGTTGGCGACCGGCGCAACGCACGCCTATTTCGGCCACGATGAATGGGCGGCGGTCGCGCCCGGGCTCAAGACACTGGAGGATGCGACGACCATTCGCCGCCGCGTGCTCATCGCCTTCGAGCAGGCGGAGGTGGAGGAGGACACCGCCAGGCGCGATGCGCTGCTGACCTTCACGATCATCGGCGCAGGACCGACGGGGGTCGAGCTTGCGGGCATCATCGCCGAAATGGCCCATAGAACGCTGCCCGGCGAGTTCCGCCGGATCGATACGCGTTTGGCCCGCGTGGTGCTCGTCGAAGCCGGCCCGCGCATCCTTCCCGCCTTCAGCGAGGAGCTTTCCGCCTATGCTTCCCGCGAACTGGAGAAGCTTGGCGTCGAGGTCCTGACGGGCACGCCGGTGACCGACTGCACCGACGAGGGGGTCACGATAGGCGAGAGCTTCGTCCCGAGCCGGACGCTCGTCTGGGCGGCGGGGGTCCAGGCCTCGCCTGCAGCCAGATGGGTCGGCGCCGACGCGGACCGCGCCGGCCGCGTTAAGGTCGGGCCCGATCTGACCGCGCCGCACCACCCGGACATCTTCGTCATCGGCGATACGGCATCGGTCATCCAGGAAGACGGCAAGCCGGTGCCCGGCATCGCGCCCGCGGCCAAGCAGCAGGGAGCCTACGTCGCCCAGGTGATCCGTGGCCGGCTCACGGGCTCGCCGGCGCCGGGGCCGTTCCGCTACCGGCACCAGGGAAGCCTGGCCACCATCGGCAAGCGCGCGGCGATCATCGATTTCGGCCGGATCAAGCTCAGGGGATCGCTCGCCTGGTGGATCTGGGGCATTGCCCACATCTACTTCCTGATCGGTACCCGCAGCCGCTTTGCCGTGGCCTGGAGCTGGCTATGGACCTATCTGAGCGGCCAGCACAGCGCCCGACTGATCACGCAGAAGGATACGCTTCGGGAGGAGAGGTGACCGCGGGAGCGGATCTTCCACCTATTGCCAAGGCCGGACGAAAATCGGACAGTCCCGTGAAACGACAGTTTCATGAGAGTGCCGATGGCTGCCAAAGAACGATCCTTCCTCGCTCGTGTCCGCGAAATTCTGCCGGAGCTGCACCCGGCCGAGCGGCGGCTCGGCGATTTCCTCTGTGATTTTCCGGGGGAAATAGCGAGCTATTCCGCGCAGGAGCTGGCGGCTTTGGCCCATGTGTCGAAAGCGACCGTGTCGCGCTTCGTTCAGCGTCTCGGCTATGAAAACTACGAGGAAGCGCGGCGGCACGCGCGCGCGGACAAGCAGACCGGGTCGCGCCTCTTTCTGGCGACCGCCACCGACGCCGACGGCCGGCAATCGGTCGCAGCGCATGTCGCCCAGGGCGTCGCCAATCTCGAAGCCACGTTCCTCGCGATCGGCGAGGCTGAGATCGATGCGGCTGCCACAGCCATCCTGGAGGCACGCAAGGTGTGGGTCATCGGCTTTCGCGCCAGCCATTCCTTCGCGACCTATCTGCAATGGCAGCTCACGCAGGTGATCGAAAACATCGCTGCCATTCCCGGAGGCGGGCAGACGCTCGGCGAGCATCTGGTCAGCATCGGTCCCGACGACGTCGTCGTTCTCTTCGGCCTGCGGCGCCGCGTCGCTCTGATGGAGCAACTCATGGCGCAGGTGGAAAGAACCCAGGCGAAGTTGCTCTACATCACCGATGAAGGCGTGCCTCTCCTGAGCCGTGCGGCTTGGCACTTCCGTTGCCAGACGCTGGCGCCGGGACCGCTTTTCAACCACGTGTCGGTGATGGCGCTCTGCCATCTCCTGACCACGCGCTGCATCGAGACCGCAGGCGTGGCCGGCCGGAACCGGCTGCGTGGTATCGAGGCACTGAACGACACGCTGGAAGAGCTGTGAGTCCGCTGAATGCAGGCCGCGACGGCTTATCTCGCCGTCGATAGGGCTCTGGCTGGAACGCCTTGCGTGTGGATCCTCGGGTCAAGCCCGAGGATGACGACCGGGTCAAGCCCGAGGATGACGACCGGGTCAAGCCCGAGGATGAAAGGATGTTTCGATAAATTGCCGCGACGAGCGTCCCCCCCCTGGCTGATATGAACCGTGCACGGGCCTCGCTGCGCCGGTTTCATGCGTCAACCCCTCAGCCAGTCATCCTCGGGCTTGACCCGAGGATCCAGCCACGAGCCACCAAGGCAGCGCGACCAAGCCCGTCAATGGCGACGCGCCGGGGACTGCCGGGAGGGGCAGGAATCCCTCTCCGTCGCCCCTGTGGATTCGGGGCTATGAAACTATAGTTTCTTTATGTATGATTGAGAAACTAAGTTTTCACGCTCGTTCAACCACAAGGGGAACAACAATGGCAGCGGAAAATATGGTGCCGACCGGCGGGAGTTCGCCGGTCATTCGACAACTGGAATCGGCTTTCACCAAAATCGGCGTTACCGGCGCGCACAAGCAGATCCTCGCCCTTGTCCTGATCGGTTGCCTGTTCGACAGCTTCGAACAGAACACGATCGGCGTCGCCGGCCCCATTCTCAAGGAGCACTGGGGTCTCACCGGCACGGATATCGGATTTCTCAACACGATCACCTTCGGCAGCGCCGCCATCGGGCGACTGCTGTCGGGCATTCTCGGCGACCGCTACGGCCGGCGGGTCATGCTGACGATCAATCTCCTGCTGTTCACCATCGGCTCGGCGGCCTGCGCGATGGCGCCGAACTTCACCATGCTTTGTTTTGCCCGCGCGATCGTCGGCTTCGGCGTCGGCGGCGAAATCTCGACGGCGGTGACGATGCTCTCCGAATTCTGCTCGCCCAAGTTTCGCGGCACGGCCGCAGGCCTCGTGAATGTCGGCGCCGGTGGCTTCGGCAATTTCCTGGCGCCGGCATTCGGTCTGCTGATATTCACGCTTTTCCCCGGAGAGAACAGCTGGCGCTGGCTATTCGCATCGCTGGCGCTGCCGGCACTTCTGGTCGTCTTCTATCGCCGCTTTGTACCCGAGACGCCGCGGTTCCTCGCCTCGAAGAACAAGATCGGCGAGGCGAACAAGGTGCTGTCCATCCTGGCCTCAGGCTCGCTCAAACCGCGCAATCTCGTGGTGCACGAATACCTGACGACAGACCATATGACGGACGAGGCACCCGAGAAGAGCGACTGGCGGGAACTCTTCCGCGCACCCTTCATCGGGCGGACCATACCGGTAGCGATCGCCATTCTCATGAGCTATGGCGCGCAATTGTCGGTCCTGACGCTGATGCCCGTCATCTTCGTGTCGATGGGCTATACGCTCTCCGGCAGCCTGCTCTACAGCATGATCATCCAGAGCGGCAGCGTCCTCGGTGCGATCGCCGCTTCGATGTTCGGCTACTATCTGCCGCGCAAGAAGGTGCTGACCGTGGGTGCGGCGCTCGCCTGCCTTGCGGCGGTGTCGATCGTCACTCTCGGCACCAATATTTACCTCGTTCTCCTGTTCGGAGCCATCTTCCAGTTCTTCGTCCTGCTCCTCAACACGTCGATCTGGATCTACGCGCCGGAACTGTTCCCAACGAGAATCCGTGCCTTCGGGGTGGCCCTCATCCTGGCAACGGGATCGGCGGCCGGCTCGTTCGTGCCCACGATTTCCGGCATGCTGTTCGACAGCTACGGAATGGTCGGCGTCTTCGGGCTTGCTGCGGGGATGTATGCGGTCTTCGCATTCTGCATCCAGCTCGGGCCGGAAACCTACGGCCGATCGATGGAGGATCTCTCGCAACCGGCGGAGGCCGATCAGCCCAAAGTCGCGCAGCAGCAGGGGCCAGTCGCCGTGGAGCTCAGAACGTGAGCTCCCATCTCCTGCTGATCAACCCGAACAGCTCGCAGGCGACGAGCGAGATGATGGTCTCCATCGCGCAGAAGGCTGCGAACGGGCGCCTGGCCGTGGCAAGCGCCACGGCCAGGCGCAGTCCCCGGATGATCCTGAAGCCGGACGAACTGGCGGCCGCCGCCGACGAGGTGGTGGAAATCGGCACCAGACACGAGCCGGGCTGCCTCGGGATCATCGTCAGTGCTTTTGGCGATCCCGGCCTTGCCCTGCTTCGGGAGCGTGTCGGTATCCCGGTCGTGGGCATCTGCGAAGCTTCGATGCTGGAGGCTTCCCGGGATGGACGACGGTTCGGCGTTGCAACCACGACGCCCGACCTCGCGGATGCGATCGCCGAGCGGGCACGGCATCTGGGGCTTTCGCATCTCTACTCCGGCATCCGCTGTACGCCCGGCGATCCGCTCGCCGTTGCCGGAGACGAGGAGCGTCTGCGGACCTCGCTTTGGCACGCAGTTCGCGCCTCCGTCGACCTTGATGGGGCAGAGGCAGTCATCATCGGCGGCGGTCCGCTAGGAAAGGCCGCCGAGCAACTGCAGCCGCTATTCGATGTGCCCGTCATCGGCCCGATACCGTCCGCCGTAATGCGGGTACTCGGGCTGTTGCAGGTCGATGCCTGAGCGCAATTTCCGCGCGGAAACTTGGAAACCGTCACGTTTCATGATCATAATTTGATCCAACCCGGATCGTTCCGCTGTCTCGTTGGAACATCGAAGCGATCCGGCTCCTCCCGGCAGTCTAAAAATCACCGTGATCAGGGAAGCGGATATTCGATGTCTTCCGCCGAAACGCCCGAAATCAGTACAGCCCTCGTCGAACAATTGATTTCCGAACAGTTTCCGCAATGGGCGGACCTGCCGATAAGGCCGGTCGAGTTCGGTGGGTGGGACAACAGGACCTTTCACCTCGGCGACGATATGAGCGTGCGGTTGCCGAGCGCCGCCCATTACGCGCTTCAGGTGGAAAAGGAGCAGCACTGGCTGCCTCGACTTGCACCGCACCTGCCGTTGCGTATTCCTGTGCCTTTAGCCATTGGGCGGCCGGGCAGGGGCTATCCGTGGCATTGGTCCGTCTATCGCTGGCTCCGGGGCGAGACCGCGACCCATGCGCCCATCGCCGATCTCGCCAGTTTTGCGACGACGCTCGGTGAATTCCTGGCTGCGCTGCAACGGATCGACGCGTGGAGCGGTCCGCCGCCCGGGCAACACAATTTCTACCGAGGCGGTCCTTTGGCCGTCTACGACCACGAAACGCGCCGGGCATTCGAAGCGCTCGAGGGCACGATCGACGTTGCCGCCGCACGTGTGGTGTGGGAGGCGGCGCTTGCCTCCGCATGGAACGATGATCCCGTCTGGTTCCATGGCGATGTCGCCTCGGGCAACCTCTTGGTCGAAAACGGCCGCTTGAGCGCCGTGATCGATTTCGGCACGTCCGGCGTTGGCGATCCGGCTTGCGACCTGTCGATCTCCTGGACGATGTTCGATGAAACAAGCCGCGCTGCATTCCGGGACGCCCTTCCGCTCGACGAAGAGACCTGGGCGCGTGGCCGTGGATGGACCTTGTGGAAGGCGCTGATCGTTGCCGCCGAGATGCCGGGCACCGATCGACTGGAAATCGAAAAATCGCGGCGGGTCATCGATGCGCTTCTGTCGGATCATCGCCGCTATGGGTAGCGAATTTTAATCCCGCGTCCTGTTGCCGATGCGGTTCAACCGGAAACGCGCGCGGTGGACTGACCGCACCACGACTGTGGCTGCCCGGTTCGCTTTCTGGCGAGCCCCTCCGATATGAGGATGTCTCCGAGGGACCTGCCGTTCCTGACGACGAGCCGCCGCTTGCCCGGCTCGTCGCCGGGGCTGGTTTCGGATGCAACGAGGGCGAAGTTTCCGGAATTCAGCAACTCGCGCAATCGTGCCTTGGCATAAGAGCCGCGCGACCGTTCCTCGTCGCATTTCGCGAGCTTCGTTTCCGGCGCGTCTATATCGGCGATGAGAATCCTCTGGCCCTGGTACAGGAAGGTATCGCCGTCGAGAACGCAGTTATCGTGGCGGATGCCGCAAAAATAAAAGGTGCCGCTCTCGGCCGGGCGCAGACTCGCCTGTTCGAGAGACTGCCTAACCGGTAGTTCAACGGGTGCAGGCGGGATCAATGCGGTCTTCGGCGCTATCGACCCGGTCTGCTCCTTCGGACGGAAAGGGATCGGAATGGTTGCCAGTTCCACCTTCTTTGGTGGTTTCTTCTCGGCCGGCTTCTTCGCCTGCGCTCTTTTCTCGGCCGGTTTCTCGGCGTGCGAAAGCAGTGCCGTCAGCTTCGATGCGCCGGGCAGATGGCCGAACTCCCCCCGATGCTCGTAGGCCACAATCCCGCCGACGATGACTGCGGCCGCCAGATACCAGCGGCCCATACCGCTCCGGCTGCTCTTGCGGGCCGTACTGCGCTTTCGTCTTTTGGAATTTGTCTTGGTCATGGGATTCGGTCCTCGATTGCGGCGGCATTATCGGGACCAGGGGTTAGTGAAAGGTTGTCGTAGCTGCGCGGGTCAAATCATTTCAGGTTCTGCACTCTTCCCGATCCCGCCCTGACTACAGCGCTCAAGAAGGGAAGGGCGGCACCTGCGGGAGCCGCCCTTCAAGAGTTACCGTTGACGTTGCTGGACAAGCGCCCCGGCTTGTCACTTTCCCAGTCTGACCGTAAGCCGTCAACGGTCGTGATCACTCTTCTTGCTGATGCCAGGGACTTCCGTCACCGCGGCGATTGCCGCGGCTGCTTACTTGTCGCCCTTGGCTTTTCCGCCCTTGTCCTTCCCGCCTTTGCCTCGGCCGTCTTGATCGCCCTTATTGTTGTCCTGGTGGCCCTTACCGCCGTCCTGGTTACCCTTGTCGTTGTCCTGGTGGCCCTTGCCGCCGTCCTGGTTGCCCTTGTCGTTGTCCTGGTGGCCCTTGCCCCCGTCCTGGCCACCCTTTCCGTTATCCTGGTGGCCTTTGCCGCCGTCCTGGTTACCCTTGCCATTATCCTGGTCACCCTTGCCGGGATCCTGACCACCGCCGCCGTTGTCGCCGCCGCCGCCGCCACCGCCGTTGTCGCCGCCGCCGCCACCGCCGTTGTCGCCGCCGCCGCCACCGCCATTGTCGCCGCCGCCGCCACCGCCGCCACCGCCGCCACCGCCACCGCCGCCGCCGCCGCCGCCGCCGCCAACACCGCCGCCGCCCTTGCTGCCGCCGCCTTTGCCGCCACCTCTCATCGGACCGCTTGCCGTGGAGTCGCTGCGATCGTGGCGTCCGGTGCCGGCGCCGATAGATGCCGTCGTCAGGGGCGGACACATCTTAATCTGCGCGGGGGTGAGAATCTTCGTTCGGTTTATTGCAACGCAACATGCCGCGAAGTTGTCTTCCGAAAGGGGACTGCACTGACGGGCAGTCATGCGCTGGCGCTGTACTGCATCCGCATCCGTCGTAACGATTACAGCTCCAATCGTGGCCGTGGATAGTATGAAGAATGTCCGAAATATCGATCTATTAATTCTTTTCATTTCTATACTCCTAAAAACATTAACTTAGAAATACTTTTTAGAATTGAATTAAATTTAACTGTGGTCAATTTACAAATTGTTAGTAGATGGCCATATCGCTGCCTCATTTCGGGTTATCAACCATGGCTTAATCTATCTTAGCTAGTCTCTACGGCGGACCGGGGGACTTATGCCCGCCGTTGGAGAACGCCTCGTGAAACGCTTCATTGCGCAGACAGTCTTTTTGTTGCTGATTGCGGCCCCTGGGGCTGCCGATGCCGGTACAACCATGAGGACCGCCGGCAAGGCCTTCGCGCCGCCGGCCTTCGCATCCTTCTGCGTCCGCGAGCCGCGGCTCTGCAACACTGGCGGCGGAAAGAAGGCCGTCGTTCTCGCTCCGGAAAAAATCAGCGAGCTCAAGCAGATCAACAGCTCCGTCAATGCAAGCATCCGAGAACGCAGCGACCGCGCAAACGTCGGCAAGGAAGATGACTGGCGTGTGCCGACCGCCTATGGAGACTGCGAGGACTTTGCAATTCTGAAGAAGCGGGAGCTCCTGAAACGGGGTTGGCCGGCCTCGGCTCTGCTACTTACGGTTGCGCGCTACCGCGGGGAGGGCCACACGGTTCTCACGGTCCGCACGAGCGAAGGTGACCTCGTGCTCGACAACAGGACCAACTCGGTCAGAGATTGGTCGCGCACCCCTTATAATTACTTCGCCCGGCAGTCCCAGTCGAACGGTAAGCGCTGGGAATTGATCGCAGGCGCCCAAAATATCTGATTTCGACTGAAACGGCGCTTTTCCCGCGCGGGAAAACCGTTACTGCGTGGAAGTGATCTAATCCGCGCTGAGGGCCACCGCCGGCTGGAGGCGCGATGCGTTTCTGGCCGGCAGATAGCCGAAGAGCAGGCCGGTGAGAAATGCACAGGCGAAGGCAAGCGCGACGGGGCCAGGCGTGAAGCTGACGGGCATGCCGAAGGCTTTAGCGGCGTAACCTGTCGATAGACCGGCCACGACGCCGATCGCCCCGCCGATCGCGGAAACGACCAGCGCCTCGACGATGAACTGCACGAGTATGTCCCGCTCGCGCGCTCCGGTCGCCATTCTCACGCCGATCTCGCGTGTGCGTTCACTGACGCTGACGAGCATGATGTTCATCACGCCGATGCCGCCGACGAGCAGCGAAATCGCTGCGACCGACCCCAGGAAGAATTTCATGGTGTTCGAAGTCTCGGTAAAGGCCTCGCGCACGGAAGACATGTTGGTGATCTGGGTATCGTCCTTCCTGTGGCGCTCATTGAGCAACGCTTGAATTCTCTCCTGGGTCAGGTCTATTGCCGAGGCATCCTGCACCTTGACGGTGATCGTGCGGATGTTGCGCTGACCGAAGAGGCGCATGCTGCCGGTCGTGAGCGGCACGAGGACCACGTCGTCCTGATCGTTGCCGCCGGCGCTGGCGCCCATCCCGCTCATCACCCCGATCACCTGGAAGGGGATCTTGTTCACGAGCACGTATTGACCGATCGGGTCGGAGCCCTCCGGGAAAAGCGTCTTGACGACGGTCTCGCCGAGCACCGCGACCGGTGCATATGTTTCCATGTCGTTCCGGTTGATGAACTCGCCGCGGCCGATCTTCCAGGACTTCGCTTCCGTGAACTGCGGCACAGTTCCGTTGGCGGTCGTCTGATAGTCGATGTTGCCGCGCCGAAGCGTCACCGTGCTCGTCATTTCCGGGACGGCGAACGCGACATTCGCAAGCTCGGTGATCGCGTCCGCATCTGCCGGCACGAGGGTGACATTCGTCCCGCCGGCGCTGCCGCGGAAATTCGCCATGCTGGGGCGGACGACGAGAAGATCCGATCCCATCGACGAGATGCGGTCGAGTACCGAATTCTGCGCGCCGGTGCCGATGGCGAGCATGGCGACAACCGAGCCGACGCCGATGACGATGCCGAGAAGCGTCAGGATCGTACGGAAGAGGTTTGCCCGTAGCGCCCGCAGTGCCATCTTCACCGCTTCCGACACGTCCGCGATTGCCGCGAAGCCCTCACGCGTGCGCTGGGCGAGACCGACGGCTGCATCGCGATTGCTGCGTCTTTTCTTGGAGCGGTCGGCAACGATGTGCCCATCGCTGATCTCGATCAGCCTGTCGGCCTGTGCGGCCACCTCGCGCGAATGGGTGATGACGATGACGGTGTGGCCGTTTTCGTTCATATCGCGAAGGAGGCGCATCACCTCGTCGCCGCTTTGGCTGTCGAGCGCGCCGGTCGGCTCGTCGGCAAGGATGACGCGGCCTCCATTCATCAGGGCGCGGGCGATCGAAACGCGCTGCTGCTGGCCACCGGAAAGCTGGTTCGGACGATGATCGATCCGTTCACCGAGCTTGAGCGACTGCAGGAGCGCCTCGGCACGATCGTGCCGGTCGCGGGCGGAAACGCCGGCATAGACCGCGGGCACCTCGACATTCTCCCGGGCGCTCGCGGTCGGGATCAGATTGTAGGACTGGAAGATGAAGCCGAAGGTGCGGCGACGCAGCGCCGCGAGCTCGTCGCTGTCGAAGCCGGAGACGTTTTCGCCTTCGATGAAGTAGCTGCCCGAGGTCGGCTGGTCGAGGCAGCCGAGAATGTTCATCAGCGTCGACTTGCCGGAACCGGATTGTCCGATGATCGCGACGAACTCGCCGGCCTCGATATCGAGGGATATATGGTGCAGGACCTCGACGGCGATGTCGCCGTTGAAATAGGTCTTGCTGACATCCTGGAGTGAAATGAGCGGCGCCATCGGCGTGCTCAGAACATCGGCGGCATGCGCATGCCGCGCCGGGTGGCATTGGGAGCGCGGCTGCCGTTCGTGGCGGAGGCAGCGTCGACGACCACTTTCTCACCTTCCTGCAGCCCGCTGACGATTTCGGCGCTCACCCGATTGCGGACACCGACTTCGACGGTGCGCGTCTGCGTCGCACCGGACGGCGCGACGACGGTCACTTCCGCTCTTGCGGGCCCGTCGGAGGCCGCGGCTTCCACGGTGCGGAGTGCCGCGCTCGGCACGACCAGCACATTCTTGGCCGCCGCCTGGACAAAGAAGACCTGCGCGCTCATCGACATCATCAATTCGCCCGTGGGATTGGGGACATCGAAGAGGGCGTAGTAGAGGACGACGTTGTTCTCGGTATCGGGCATCGGCTCGATCTGGCGCAACTTGCCGGTGAAGCGCTTTCCGGGCTGTCCAAGCAGGGTGAAATACGCATCCATGCCGAGCTTCAGCTTGCCGACATCGGCTTCGGAGACCTGCGCCTTGACCGTCATCGTGGAAAGGTCGGCGATGGTGACGATCGTCGGCGTCGTCTGGTTGGCGTTGAGGGTCTGTCCCTCCTTGGCGGGATCGTCGACGATGGTGCCGGCCATCGGAGCATAGATCTTGGTATAGCCGAGATCGACCCGGTCCCCGGCAAGGGTGGCCTTCTGCTTGCGGATCTGCGCCTCGATCGCCTGCACATCGGCCCCAGCGGCCGCATGATCGGCGACGGCCTGGTCGAGCGTCGACTGCGAAACGCTGTTGGTGGCGACGAGATTGCGCTGACGCTCGATATTGGACTGCTTCAACACGAGCTGGGCCTTCTTCGAGACGAGCTGCGCTTCAAGATTGGCCAGTTCCGCCTCATCGATCTCGATCCTGTTCTCGATCGAGGCGGGGTCGATCTCAGCGATGAGCTGGTTCTGTTCGACCTTGTCGCCGATCCCGACATGCAGCGACTTCAACTGGCCGGAGACCTGTGCGCCGGCATCGACCGATTTGACCGCATCCAGCGTGCCGACGGCGGTCACGCTCTCTTCGATGTCGCCGCGCGTGACCGCCTGGGTGATCACGGTGGTGGCCGGCGGCGCCCCCTGGCGGCTCCAGGCATAGTAGCCCGTGCCGACAACCGCGAGCACCAGGAGCGCAAAGATCCAGGGGCGGCGCGAGCGGCGCTTCTTGCGCGGCGGCGTCACCGGAGCCGGGATGACCGTGACATTCGACGGTGTCGAACCACGCGCCGCTTCGTCTTCCCTCGTCATCGCTGTGTTGCTCATCGATTTTCTCTATCTCAGGCATCTTCATTCAAGATAAAGATCAACCTGTTCAGCGAAAAGCTTTGAGATCATTATATTTTCGTAATGTAGGGAGGGCCGCGCCGGCAAAGCGGGCTCGGGTGCGACGCAGGCAGGGAAACCGCACTCCGTCAGTGGGTTGCTCGGTTTTAGAGCAGGGCTGCCCTTAAAACGAGCCGGATATCCAAAACCGCTTGACGTTCCCCGATCGGACAATTAGAAACCTCACGAACCGTACCGTACGGTACTGATGAGGCGACAGCGAGTGCAAAACGTCGGAGCGATGAGAGAGGCAGGCGCCGCAAACGGCCTGACGGAGCGCCAGGGAGCGGTGCTCGAACAGGCGTTGCGCCTGCTTGTCGACGGGGGCGAAAAGGCGCTGACGACGGCGGGTGTGGCGCGCGCGGCGAACTGCTCCAAGGAGAGTCTCTACAAGTGGTTCGGCGATCGTGAAGGGCTCCTTTCGGCCATGATCGCCTTTCAGGCGAGCAAGGTTCGCACGCTCGACGTCTCCGCCGCAAAGCTGGACGGGGGCAGCTTGAGGGTGCATCTCGTCGCTTTCGCCAAGGACCTTCTCGACGTGCTGGCAGGCGACGTGTCGCTGGCGCTCAACCGGCTGGCGATCGGACAGGCGAGCCGGGAAGGCTCGAAGCTCGGCCACATGCTGCAGGAGCGCGGCCGCCGGCAGATCGGACGCAGGGCGGGAGCGCTGCTCGAAGCGGGCCGCAAGGCCGGTCTCCTCGCTTTCGACAACGCCGATGAGGCCTATGGCGCACTTTACGGCCTCGTCGTCTCGGACTGGCATTTGCGCATGCTTCTCGGCGAGGAGCCGGGCAGCCTGAAGAAGGATTTCAGCCGCAGGGCGGAGCGGGCGGTCGACGCCTTTCTCGCGCTCTACGGCGCGAAAAGGTAGGGCGGCCGTATCTGCGGCTGCCAAAGCGAAACGGACAAGCAAAGGGAAGGAAAATTCGATGCGCGTCTATTACGATCGTGATGCCGATCTCAACCTCATCAAGTCGAAGAAGGTCGCCATCATCGGCTACGGCAGCCAGGGCCGCGCCCATGCGCTGAACCTGAAGGATTCCGGCGCCCAGAACGTCGCCATTGCGCTGAAGTCGGGTTCCGCCACGGCAAAGAAGGCCGAAGCGGACGGCTTCAAGGTCATGACGGTTGCCGAAGCTGCCGCCTGGGCCGACCTGATGATGATGGCGACGCCCGACGAGCTGCAGGCCGACATCTACAAGGCCGACATCGCCGGAAACATCCGCGACGGCGCGGCAATCGCCTTTGCGCACGGCCTCAACGTCCACTTCGGCCTCATCGAGCCGAAGGCCTCGGTCGACGTCGTAATGATCGCTCCGAAGGGCCCGGGCCATACCGTCCGCGGCGAATACCAGAAGGGCGGCGGCGTCCCCTGCCTTGTCGCCGTTCATCAGGACGCTTCCGGCAATGCCCTCGATCTCGCTCTCTCCTACGCCTGCGGCGTCGGCGGCGGCCGCTCGGGCATCATCGAGACCAACTTCAAGGAAGAGTGCGAAACCGATCTCTTCGGTGAGCAGGTCGTTCTCTGCGGCGGCCTGGTCGAACTCATCCGCGCCGGTTTCGAGACGCTGGTCGAGGCCGGCTATGCGCCGGAAATGGCTTATTTCGAGTGCCTGCACGAAGTGAAGCTGATCGTCGACCTGATCTATGAAGGCGGCATCGCCAACATGAACTACTCGATCTCGAACACGGCCGAGTGGGGCGAATACGTCACCGGACCGCGCATCATCACCGAAGACACCAAGGCCGAGATGAAGCGGGTCCTCAAGGACATCCAGACCGGCAAGTTCACCTCGGAATGGATGCAGGAATACCGCTCCGGTGCCGCTCGCTTCAAGGGCATCCGTCGCGTCAACGACTCTCACCAGATCGAGGAAGTCGGCGCGAAGCTGCGTGCAATGATGCCCTGGATCGGCAAGAACAAGCTGGTCGACAAGGCGAAAAACTAAGATCCGCCTGCGATGAACAGAAAGGAAGCCGGAGCCCACGCTCCGGCTTTCTTATTTTCAGCGTCTTACATCGGATCCTTACCCTTCATGGCATTCGCCATATGGGACTTGCACTTTTCCTGGTCGTTCGCTGCCAGTGCCTCCTTGGCCATGGCGAGCTCCTTCTGCGCCATCTCCTTCCGGCCCGTGTCGGTGATCTGGCCCACGTCAGTCTCGAGCCTCGTCATGCCTGCCTGGTCGCAGACCATATCGGCCTGGGCAAAGGCTGGGGACACGCAAGCGGCGGATATCGCGGCTGCAACCAACATTTTCCTCAACATCTGTAACCTCCAGTTTCGTCGCTTCATGCGATACACGGCTCCAAACCGCCGAGGGACCGATCAGTTCCTTGCAGCAGGCTGCAGGTGCTCCCGCACGGGAAGCCGCTACACACTTTTCCCGGAAATGCTCCAAGCGCGCAGTGATGCCGCGGCAGATGCGTACGGCATTGAGAATCGCGACGGCGTCGCTATGGTGCCAGCGAGGCTCAGGCCTTCGAGCGAGGGCGAAATCCGATGCCACCAACACGCCGTAAGCTGACCACCATCTTCTGTGCCGACGTGCAGGACTATTCGCGCCTGATGGGCAAAGACGAGGAGGGAACGCTTGCGGCTCTCAAGCGCAGCCGGGATGCCATGGCGCGCCTGATCGAGGCGCGTGAGGGACGGGTGGTCAACACCTGGGGCGACGGGGTGATCGCGGAGTTTCCGAGCGTAGTCGAGGCGGTGAGGGCGGCGATAGACGTTCAGAACGAGTTGGCCGGACTGAATGCCGAACGGCACGGCGAGGCGCGGATGGATTATCGCATCGGCCTCAATCTCGGCGATGTGATCGCTGACGGCGACGACCTTTACGGCGACGGCGTCAATATCGCGGCCCGCCTGCAAGCCTCGGCACCGGCCGGTGGCATCGTGATTTCGAGCACCGTCTATGATCAGGTTCGCAACAAGCTGGCCGTCGGCTTCGAATTCCTTGGCGCGCTGACGGTCAAGAATATCGACGGGGGCGTTCCGAGTTATGTGGTCCAGATCGGAACGGCCGAGGGCACGGTGTCGCACAAAGGGGGCAGCGACTGGGGGCGACCGGGTGCACTTTCGGACCGCGGGACCCCGGCCGCCGACACCGGGGCAGGGCGAGCGACGATCGTCGAACGCACAGCGGCAGGCCGTCGCCTTTTTGGCGTCCTCGCCGTAGCCGCAGCGGCGGTCGTTGCCGTAAATCTGCTTTCCTGGGAGGGAACGTTCTGGGCCAGATGGCCCCTATTTGCGCTGGCCTTGATCGGGGTGCTCCGTTGCCTATGGACGTCCACGCGGCTCGACCGCGGGCTCGCCCTGCTCGGGGCAGCCGGATTTGCGGTCCTTGCGGTCAATCTCCTTTCCTGGGAGGGGAGATTCTGGGCGGTATGGCCTCTGCTTGGAATTGCGGTTGCGGCGGGAATTCGGTGGGTCACGCGCCGTCCCGTGCAGTGAGCACCGGCTCGCATAGGTTAAGCGGCGGAAGGGATGCGGTGTAACCGGAAGTTGACGGGACTCGGCAAGCCGTGCATTGTGCGCGCCAGGGAAGATAAAGCCCAGCAGGCATTCGTATCGGGACGACGTTCAGATAAACCTTTTCGGGGGGCACTGTGGGGAGAGGCCGGGAGTTCCTTTGTGCGGCGGCGCTGGCGTTGGCCGTGGCTGCGCCGGCAGCGGCGGCGGATCTGGTGATCGCAATGCCGCCCTGGCCATCCGGACAGGCAGCCGCGAATATTCTCAAGCTCGGCATCGCCAAGAAATTCAGCCTTGAGGCGGAGGTGCGCGAACTCGGGACGCTGACCGCCTTCATCGGCCTCGAAAAGGGGGAGGTCGATATCCAGCCGGAGGTTTGGCGGCCGAATTTCGACGAACTCGTCCGCAAATTCGTGACCGAAAAAGGCGTCGTGACGCTTAGCGAGCGTGCGGTACCGGCATGGCAGGGGATTTGCGCCACGCCGGAAGCGGCTGCGACGATCAAGTCCGTCGCGGATCTCGGCGATCCGGCCAAGACCAAGATCCTGGATACCGACGGCGACGGGCGCGGCGAAATGTGGATCGGTGCCGCCGAATGGCTTTCGACGGGCATCGAACGGGCGCGGGCGGCGGGCTACGGCTATGCGGCGAACCTGACGCTCGTCGAGGCCAAGGAGGAAGTAGCGATGGCGGCGGTCGACGCGGCGATCGCGACCGCGCGGCCGATGGTCTTCTACTGCTACGCTCCGCACCACGTTTTCAAACTGCACCAGATCTCCCGGCTCGAGGAGCCGCCTCACGACCCGGCGAAATGGAAGATCGCGCCGCCGAACGACCCGCTATGGGTCAGCAAGTCGAGCGCCGCCACGGCCTGGGACGCCGGGCAGTTTCAGATCGGCTATGCGACGGCCTTCGCAAAGAAGCATCCGGAAGTCGCGCAGTTCCTTCAGAAGGTGGACTTCTCGCCGGATGAAGTGACGGCGATGAGCTATGCGCTCGAAGTCGAGCGACAGGCCCCTGCGGACTACGCCAGGAAATGGGTTGAAAGCCACGCGGAACGGATCGACGGATGGGCGAAATGACGATGATCCAGACGCTCTCGAAAAGACAGGCAGGCCGCCGTAAATTCGGCAAGGCGCTGCTTCTCCTCGGTCTTTGCCTCGTTCCGCTTGCAGCGCTTGCCCAAACGCAGATCTACGATTCCAAGACGAAGAAATGGGTGAACTACGACAAGAGGAAAGCGCGGCAATATTTTGCGCGAAACAATCAGGTTCCCGAGGCCTTTCGCCGGCAGATGGTGCCGTTCCGCACGGCCGAAGTCCCGGGCACGATCATCATCGATGGCAACCAGCATTTCCTCTATCTCGTGCAGCCCGGCGGTCAGGCCATTCGCTACGGTATCGGCGTAGGCCGCGAAGGTTTCGGCTGGGCGGGCATCGTTCGGGTGGGGCGCACGGCCGAGTGGCCGACCTGGACGCCGCCGCCCGAGATGGTCGCGCGCGATCCGAACGCGGCAAAATGGGCAGGCGGCATGCCGGGCGGGCCTGACAATCCGCTAGGCGCTCGCGCGCTCTACCTTTACGAAGGTGATAACGATACGATCTACCGCATCCATGGTACGGTGGAGCCCTGGACGATCGGGCTGGACGTTTCCTCCGGGTGCATAAGAATGAACAATGATGACATTATCGACCTGCATTCGCGCGTCGGGGTGGGCGCGAAGGTCATCGTGCTGATGCAGGGGGCTGCGCTCTATAAGGGCGTGTGACCGGCCGAAACGCGGCCGGACGGGCGAGAGCGCGAAGATACGGGCTATATGTGCCAAGACCGGAGGATGTGGATTTGTCGACGAGTAACGTGGGAAGCCGTCCAATTCAAGCGTCTGTGGTGGCTGCGGCCTTGCTTCTTGCCGCATGCCAATCGAACCCTGAGCCTCAGGAAATGGCCCGCACGAGCCTCCAGACAGCCCCCGCCGACCTCCAGCTCCTGTGCGCCAATGCGGTGGTCGCCCAGGCCGGCGGCGCCAAGGTCCTGCCGATGAGTTCTCGACAGCTCGATGCGACGAGCTACAGCGTCGACCTCGATGCCGCCGGTCGCAAGTTTACCTGCATCGTGGACAGCAGCGGCAGCGTGAAGTCGGTCCAGCCGGCATAGCTCTTGAGACGGGCGTATCCGGGCGAAAACCTCTTTCCGGATTCTCTTTTGCGGCGCAGTATAAATGTTGCGATGCAAGAAAAATAAAGAATAGAGTTCTCCTTCGGCAGTTATTCTGCGAATTTTCTTCCAAAAACGCGAAAATTGTGTTCTGATACCATTGTGGGTAGGAGGAGCACTATGTCCACGATCATACAGCACTTCGCTCTTTTCGACTTGCTTATCTTGGCCGGGATTTCGTTTCTCTTGGTCTGCAGCTATTTCGACGAGGGTGAAGCTTAAATATCAGGAGACATTTGCCGCCTCCTGCTGACCGGAGCGCATCCGGGCCGATCGTTGGCATTTCAAGCCGCGACGACCGCTGTTTTTGACGCTGTTACCCGGAGCGCGAACTCCTCGACGCCGTCAGGCTGCCACCGGTACTCCATCGCTACTGGCATCAGTTCCGGGTCGCTGCCGCCTATCCGAGCGGTGCAGCCCTTATGAATTCGCGGCCGCCCCCTCATCCGCCTGAAAGCACCTTCTCCCCGCAGGCGGGGCGAAGGAGACGGCGCGGCTCCGCACTCGTTTGCCCGGTCGAAGGCACGGTCGAGAGCTCAGCAAGATAGGTCAGGAATATTGACTTAAATATTGCGCTGTGTTCATGTCCCTCGGGTGCAACCGGGAGGACCTCCATGCTGGATTGGGAAAGCATTTTCGCCACGCGCTCGAGCCGGATGAAGGCTTCGGAGATCCGCGAATTGCTGAAGCTGCTCGATCGCCCCGACATCATTTCCTTTGCGGGCGGAATTCCCGATCCGGAGCTTTTTCCGAATGATGCGTTCAGAGAGGCTTACGCCGAGATTTTCGGTGGGCCGTCGGTCGGTGCCGCGCTGCAATATTCGATAAGCGAGGGCTATCGCCCGCTTCGCGAGTGGCTCGCCGGGCAGATGGCGGCACTTGGCATTCCGGCGAGCGTCGACAACATCTTCATCACCTCCGGGTCGCAGCAGGGGCTCGACTATCTCGGCAAGCTGTTTCTGTCGCCGAAAGACACGGCGCTCGTCACCTGGCCGACCTATCTCGGTGCGCTGCAGGCCTTCAACGCCTATGAACCTAGCTACGATCAGCTGAACCCCGCCGGTAACCGGACGCCGGCAGCCTATGCCCAGGCCGCAGCGGAAGCGGGCGGGCGCGTCAAGTTCGCCTATCTCTCGGCCGACTTCGCCAACCCGACCGGCGAGACGGTGGGCCGCGCCGGGCGCGAGCGCGTCCTCGAACTTGCCGAGGAGCTCGACATCGCCATCATCGAGGATGCGGCCTACCAGTCGCTGCGTTATGACGGCGAGGCGATCCCGCCGATCCTTGCACTTGAGATCGCCCGCAAAGGCGACATAAACAGCACCCGCACGATCTATTGCGGCAGCTTCTCGAAGACACTGGCGCCTGGCCTTCGCGTCGGCTGGATCTGCGCCGCCGAACCGGTGATCCGCAAGCTGGTGCTGATGAAGCAGGCCGCCGACCTTCACTCCTCCACGATCAACCAGATGGCGATCGCGACCGTTGCCGAGCGCGGCTTCGAGGAGCAGGTGGCCAAGATCCACAAGGCCTACCGGCAGCGGCGTGACGCGATGCTGTCGGCGCTCGAAAAATACATGCCCGCCGGCGTCACCTGGACGAAGCCCGAAGGCGGCATGTTCATCTGGGTGACGCTGCCGAAGGGGAGCGACGGCGCTGAGCTGCTCGCCAAGTCGATCCAGACGGCCAAGGTGGCTTTCGTCCCCGGCCGCGCCTTCTTCGCCGACGGCTCCGGCGAAAACACCCTGCGGCTCAGCTTCTCCTGCGCCAACGACAGGATGATCGACGAGGGCATCCGCCGGCTGGGCGATCTCGTTCGCGGCGAGGTCGCGCAGGCGGCCTAGGCGGAAGTCGCGGCGGGCTCTGGGTATTGCCCCTCATCCGGCTGCCGCCACCTTCTCCCCGCAAGCGGGGAGAAGGGACAAGCGGCATTCACTCAGTTCCGATGAACGGTTGCGGAGAAATTTCGAGCGGCTACCGCGAGTCTCCTTCGCCCCGCTTGCGGGGAGAAGGTGCCGGCAGGCGGATGAGGGGCGGCCGCGGATCCAGAAAGTGCTGCCGTCACTCAGATATGCGGCCCGAGCAGCGACAGATCGGCTTCGCCGAGGCGGTCCTTGGCGGTCCAGAGCTGATGCCAATAGGGATAGAGCACCGGCGGCAGGCTGACGGCGTCGAGGAGTTCGCGTTCCTCGTCGGTGAGCTTCAGGCCGGCGGCGGCGAGATTGTCGCGGAACTGGTCCTCGGTGCGCCCGCCGATGATCACCGAGGTGACGGCATCGCGGCCGATAAGCCAGGCGAGCGCGATCTGCGCCGGGGACACGTTGCGCTCGGCGGCGATCGCCACCAGCATGTCGACGATCTTCCACAGCCGTTCCTCGTCGCGGATCGGCGGCTCGTTCCAGCCGGCAAGCTGGCGGGTGCCTTCCGGCGACTGTCCGCGCCTGTGCTTGCCTGACAGAAGGCCGCCCGCAAGCGGGCTCCAGACGAGGATGCCGAGACCCTGGTCGATCGAGATCGGGACCAGTTCGTACTCGGCCTCGCGTGCTTCGAGCGTGTAATGAATCTGTTGGCTGACGAAGCGCTGGCGATGTTCGAGCGCACTGATGCCGAGTGCCTTCATGATGTGCCAGCCGGAATAGTTGGAGCAGCCGATATAGCGCACCTTTCCCTGGCGCACGAGCGTATCGAGCGCTTCCATCGTTTCCTCGAGCGGCGTCTGGCCGTCCCATTCATGCACCTGGTAGAGGTCGATCACATCGGTCTTCAGCCGCTTGAGGCTCGCCTCGCAGGCGCTGATCAGGTGATGGCGCGAAAGACCGCCGTCATTCGGACCCGGGCCCATGGAGAAGCGTGCCTTGGTGGCGATGAGCACACCGTCCTTGCGCTTTCCGCCGAGAACCTCGCCGATGATCTCCTCGCAGGCGCCGGTCGAATAGATGTCCGCCGTATCGATCAGATTGACGCCCGCATCCAGGCAGAGGTCGACATAGCGGCGGGCGTCCGCGATGCCGACATCGCCGACCTGGGCGAACTTGCCGCCGCCGCCGATCGTCATCGTGCCCATGGTGATGGTCGAGATCTTGAGCCCGGAGCGGCCGAGCCGACGATATTCCATTGTCTCGCTCCTTGTGTTTTTGGTCGAGTAGGGATGTTAGAGGAATCTCGCGGGTATCGCGTCCTTATAGGGAAAGAGCGGGAAATAAGGCCGCGCCTCGGCCAGCGTGCGCTGGAAGGAGGGGCGCTCCAGCAGGCGCTCGAAATAGGCGCCGAGGCTTGGATGCGTGCCGTCGAACGGGGCCACGATCCCGGCATAGAAGAGGGCGGGCGCGGCGGCGCAGTCGGCGATCGAGAAGCTTTCCCCAGCGGCAAAGCGCCGGTCCCTGAAGTGGCGTTCGGCAAGATCATAGGCGGTCGCGAGCGACGCTTGCGCATCGGCGACGCCGCGCCGGTCGTTCTCGCCGGAAGCGCGGAGCGTGTCGGTCACGATCTTCTGCATCGGCACCTGGACGTAAAGGTCGAAGAAGCGGTCCCAGAGCCGCGCCTCGAGCGCCAGGGCGTCGTCGCGCGGGATCAGCGGCTGCGCTCCGGGGTAATGCTGGTCGAGATATTCGATGATCACCGAGGTTTCCGGCACCGTCCTGTCGCGCGCACTGTCGTGCAACACGGGGATCTTGCCGACCGGCCAGACCTCCAGATAGCGCGCATGCTCCGCCGGGTTCCCGAGGTCCACGATCTGCGGCTTGAACGGAGTGCCGGCTTCGTAAAGCGCGATCAGCACCTTGTGACAGAAGGATGCGAGCGGATGAAGATAGAGGGTGAGCGTCATGCGACATTTCCTTGGGCCAAACCCCCAGTGACTATAGCGCGGATTCGGGAAGGGAAAAGTACGCTTGTCCGCAACGCCCTCGGTGGAAGTCCGTCATCGGCCTGGTCGAGGTGACGGCGCGCGGCCGCGTTGTGGGTCTGGGGGCTGCAAAGGCGCAGGAAAAGGGATCGCAGTGTCCAAGGAAACGCCGCAGAGGGGACAGAGCGACTTCACGCATGAAAACGACGCGCAAGGGCGCGTCGCAAAGTGGTACCAGCCTACAGCGGCAGACGTGCAAAGATCGCCGCAGCTGTTGTGCAGCCGGAGCGGCGCGTCAGCGCGCGCGGGCGACTTTCTTCGGCGACGGCAGCAGGCCTTCTCGCTGAAGCTTCTTGCGCGCCAGCTTGCGGGTGCGGCGGACAGCTTCGGCCTTTTCGCGGACGCGCTTTTCGGACGGCTTTTCGTAGGCGCTGCGCATCTTCATTTCGCGGAAGACGCCTTCACGCTGCATCTTCTTCTTGAGAACGCGAAGAGCCTGGTCGATGTTGTTGTCCCTGACGAGTACCTGCAAAGTAGATCCTTTCCGTATTTATGGGATTGCTGATTGGGTTCTTTATTTCGGCGTCCTGATGCTCAAGGGTTTGAACCAGGGCTTACCGTCGAGCGATGCCGCCTGGCCATGTTCCTGAACCGGCGAAGCCGTTTCCGAAGGATCGATGTCGTGTTCGAAGATGCGCCGCTCGAAGTTCTCCGTTCCGAACCGCACCCGATACTGCGCTTCCCCATGTTCGGCCGCGGGCAGGATCGACACGATGCGGCAGGTCCGGTCCGCAGCAGCCGTGCGCGTGAGATCGGCTCTCAGGACGACACTGTCGCCAACGCTGTAGGTGTTCCGGCCCATGGCCATCTCCTTCGTCCATGCCACCCGGAGGGCGGCACAAGCAAAAAAGGCCGGGCGTTACCCCGACCTCCTCTTGAGCGCCGCGCGTCTTTTCAGACGCGCTAGGGCGCCCCCGTCATTCAAACGCTCCCTGCCAGTACATCCGTGGTCAGCGGAGGCGAATGACGAATTTATGCGGCCCGCAGATTGTCTGCCGAGCTCTTGCCGGACTTGGTGTCGCGGACGATGTCGTAGGTAACCTTCTGGCCTTCTACGAGCGAACGCATTCCAGCGCGTTCAACGGCGGAGGCGTGCACGAATACGTCCGTAGCGCCATCGTCGGGCTGAATGAAGCCGAAGCCCTTGGTGCTGTTGAACCACTTTACGGTGCCTGAGTTCATAACGATTTCCTTTCAATCGCTAGAGTTCCCGGACGAATATCAGTCCGGTATGATCGATATTGAGAGGAAATCTGACGAAGCGCTTCGGCGCGTAGACAAAGGTCACAAGCAAGTTTCGATGAGCTATATATAAACGCTGCTTCGAGATATGCAATGGATGAACCGAATTTAATTGTGCGAGGGCCTCACCCCGTCCGGAAAATACGATCAAGCCGCTGATTTGAATCGCAAATAATATTCTCGAGGGATCGTTCGAAAACATTCGGGGGAATGCTCCGGCCGGCGGACGAGCTGAGGTTCTTCCGGCTTTTCGCTGTCACATCCCTGTAAAACACCCGCTCTATCCCTCGGCGCGATCTTTCTCCGACCGAGGGCAAACTCATGAAAACGCTTCTCCCTGCCGTCGCCGCCGCGCTCGTCGCCGGCCTTCTGTCCACTGCCGCTTTCGCTGAAAGCCTCGTGCTCTACACCAGCCAGCCGAACGAGGACGCGCAGGCGACGGTCGATGCGTTCGAGGCGGCGAATCCGGGTGTCGAGGTCGAGTGGGTGCGGGAGGGGACGACGAAGATCATGGCCAAGCTGATGGCCGAGATCGAGGCGGGCAACCCGGTGGCGGACGTGCTTCTGATCGCCGATACGGTGACGATGCATCGGCTGAAGGAAGCGGGACATCTGATGCCCTACAAATCTCCGGAAGCGGCGGCTTATGACGCCTCGCTCTTCGATGGGGAAGGCGCCTATTATTCGACGAAGATGATCACCACCGGCATCATCTACAACGCTTCCGCTTCGATGAAGCCGACCGGCTGGCAGGATCTTGCGAAGCCGGAGGCCAAGGGTCTCGTTACCATGCCGAGCCCGCTCACCTCGGGTGCGGCGCTGATCCATGCGCAGACGCTTGCCGGCATCGACGGGCTCGGCTGGGACTATTACAAGGCGCTCGCCGAAAACGGCGCGACTGCTGCCGGCGGCAATGGCGGCGTATTGAAAGCGGTCGCGACCGGCGAGAAGGCCTATGGCATGGTGGTCGATTTCATGGCCATCCGTGAGAGGGCCAAGGGTGCGCCGGTGGAATTCGTCTTCCCGGCGGAGGGCGTTTCCGCCGTCACGGAGCCGGTCGCCGTTCTGAAGACCGCAAGGAATCCGGAGACAGCAAAGAAATTCGTCGATTTCCTGCTCTCCGAGGAGGGCCAGCAGGTGGCCGTGAAAATGGGCTATATCCCGGCGCGCGACGGCATGGCCTTGCCGGCGGGCTTTCCGGCGCGCGAGACGATCAAGGTGCTTCCCGTCGATGCTGCCGAAGCCGTCAAGAACTCCGAGGCGGATCTGAAAACCTTCTCCGGCATTTTTGGTACCAACTGACCTTCCGATGCCGGACACTGACGAGATCGCCCGCAGCCGGCGCCGGGTACCTCGCACGCCGGCTGCGGACCCGAATGCCGAGGGAGGTTCCGGCTTGAAAATGCTGGGGCGCCCTCTGCGCGTAATGGCAAAGGCGCGGTCCTGGCGGTGGCTTCGGTTCGCATTCGGCGGCGCGACGGAGGAGGGGGCCGAGCGGAGCAGGGAACCGACCCGGGCCCCGCTACCGAAGGCGCTGACGCGGACGCTGCGCGGCTTCGAGGTGCCGCCGTCACCCTACGTGACGGAAGATCGATCACCTAAGACGAACTCCTCGAAGGCCGGGACGGGGTGGCGAGCGGCATATTTTCGACTTCGTGGCCAGCGCATGTCCGCGGGCGGGGAGCCCGCATGGCTCCTGGCATTGGTGTTCGGCGCAGTCTTTCTGCTTTCGGCGCTGCCGCTGATCCGACTCGGATGGGCCGGTATCAAGGGGCTCGAAGGAGGCGAGGCGGTGAGGGTGCTCTTCGAGGCGGCGACCTTCGCGGCGCTCCGCAATACGCTGATTACGGCGGCGGGCGGCATGGCGATCTCGCTCTTCGTCGGGGCACTCTTCGCCTTTGTCGTTGCGCTTACGGATATCCGCGGCAAGCTTGCCCTGAGCTTCGCCTTCATGCTGCCGATGATGATCCCGCCGCAGGTGACGGCGCTCGCCTGGGTGGAGATGTCGGGTCCATCGAGCCCCCTGCTCAAGACGCTGGGGCTTGCACCGCCGCTCGGCAGCCCGCAGCCACTCTATTCGCTTGCGGGGATCGCCTTGCTTCTCGGCGTACAGCATGCGCCGCTCGTCTTCCTGGCGGTCAAGGCCGGACTTGCAGCGGCCCCGCGCGACGGGGTCGAGGCGGCGCGGCTTTCCGGCGCCTCGCCCTGGCGCGTCTTCCGCGACATCGTTCTGCCGCTTTCCTCTCCGGGGCTCATCGCCGGAGCGGCGATCGCCTTCGTCTCCGGTATCGGCAATTTCGGTATTCCGGCGATACTCGGCATTCCCGCCTCGATCGAGACGCTGCCGACCTTGATCTTCAGCCGGTTTGCGAGTTTCGGTTCGTCCACCTTCGGCGAGATCGCCGTGCTTTCGACGCTGATCGCCCTGATTTCCGCAGCAGGGCTGCTGCTGCAGCAGCGAGCGCTCAAGGGCAGGGACTATCGCCTGATCGGCCTTGCCGGCGCGAGGGCCGCCTTCACGCTCGGGCGCTTGCGGATCGCCGCGGAGGCGCTGCTTTGGTCAATCCTGGCGCTGCTGCTGGTCGCGCCGCTCCTGGCGCTCGTCGCAAGTTCCCTGGTGCCGGCCTACGGCGTGCCGCTCAGTTTCGACACCATGTCCTTGAACGCCTATGGGGAAGTACTCTTCCGCCAGTCGATGACGCTGACGGCGCTCAAGAATTCCCTCTTCCTCGCCTCCGCCGCTGCAGTCGGCCTGCTTGCGGTCACCATACCGGCCGGTTACCTGCTCGTGACGCGACGCGGGCGGCTTGCCAGTCTGCTGGCGATCCTGATCGAGATCCCCTATGCGCTGCCCGGCATCGTGCTCGCCGTCGCCTTCATCCTTGCCTTCGCGGCACCGCTGCCGCTGATCGGCGTTTCGCTCTACGGTACGATCTGGATCATTCTTGCCGCCTATTTCTCCTCCTTCCTTGCCGTGAGCCTCAAGCCGGTGATGAGCGCCTTCCTGCAGATGGATCCCTCGCTCGAAGAGGCGGCGCGGCTTGCGGGTGCGGGGTTCCTGCGCCGTATGCGCGATGTTCTGCTGCCGCTTCTGGCCCCGGCCGCCGGCGCCTCGGTCATCCTCGTCTTCCTAATCGCGGCGAACGAATTGACCGTCTCGGCGCTCCTGTGGTCCGCCGGCACGCAGACGCTCGGCGTCGCGATCTTCAATCTCGACGACAGCGGCTCTTCCGATCTTGCCTCGGCGCTCTCCGTGCTCGTCGTCGTCATGGTCATCGGGTTGATGGCGGCGCTCGAATTCCTCGCGAAATACCTGCCGGAGGGCGTGCTGCCATGGCGCAATTGATCCTCAACCACCTGACCAAGGACTTCGGCGGCAAAGGTGCAGACCGGGTAAGGCCGGCTGTTTCGGACGTGTCGCTGGCGCTGCGCAAGCAGGGATTTCTCGCACTGCTCGGGCCTTCCGGCTGCGGCAAGACGACGGTGCTCCGGATGATCGCCGGCTTCGAGCAGCCGACGGACGGCTCGATCGAGCTCGGCGAGCGCAGGCTTTCGGATGCAACCCGCGTGCTGCCGCCGGAAAAGCGCAACATGGCGATGGTGTTTCAGTCCTATGCGCTCTGGCCGCATATGACGGTGGCGGAGAATGTCGGCTACCCGTTGAAGGTCCGCGGCATTTCCGGGGAAGCCTGGCGCAAGCGGGTAGGCGACGCGCTTTCGCTGGTGAAGCTTACGGATTTCGCCGATCGGCGGCCGGCTGTACTTTCCGGCGGTCAGCGGCAGCGTGTGGCGCTGGCGCGCTGCCTGGTCACGGAACCGGACGTGGTGCTGCTCGATGAGCCCCTCGCCAATCTCGATCAGCATTTGAGGAAGTCGATGGAGGAGACCTTCCGCGCCTTTCACGAGCGCTCCGGCGCGACGATGATCTATGTGACTCACGACCAGGCCGAGGCGATGGCGCTTGCGACCGATGTCGCGGTGATGTCGGAAGGCAAGCTTCTTCAGGTGGCGCCGCCGGCGGAAATCTATGCGCGGCCGGAGGGGCGGGTCGTCGGGGGCTTGATCGGTCGCGGCGCGATCGTGCGGTTGAATTTGCCGGAGGGAGGGGCGCGTGCGCTCGATTGGCCGCTCCTCGGCGCCGCGCTTGGTGAGATGCCCGCGGGTGAGGAGCATGCAGGCGGGGGGCCGCTTTCCGACGTGCTCGTCCGTCCGGAGCAGGTTCATCGGGATAGCGAAGGCATTCCGATGCGGGTTCTCTCCTCGGTCTTCGCGGGCGAACGCTTCGCTCTCACACTGGCGCTGCCGGACGGGCAGAGCGTCAAAGCCTATAGCAGCGTGCCGCTCTGCGAGGGCGCTCGCGTTCCTTCGTCGTGAGTGGAGGCTGGCGGCTTTGAACGAAGCTTGCGGCGACAGGCGGCCTTGCGGGCCGGAACCAGCCTTGGCCTTGCACGTTCCACCGTGCAGCACGACAATAGCGGCGGCTAACGATCGAGCGGATCTGGCGGCCGGCGACAGAAGGAGGCGGCGCGCAGATGTATGTCATGGCTCTTGCGACGGATTACGACGGCACACTTGCAGACTACGGTGCCGTCCGTCCTGAAACTCTGGAGACCTTGAAGAGGCTGAAGGAGAGCGGGCGCAAGCTTCTGCTCGTGACCGGGCGCGAGCTGCCGGACCTCAAGAGCGTGTTTCCCGAAATCGACGTGTTCGACAAGGTCGTCGTCGAGAACGGCGCGCTGCTCTATACGCCGGAAACCGGGGAGGAGCGGCTGCTTGCACCCTCGCCGCCGGAGGCCTTCATCGAGCGCCTCAAGGAGAAGGGCGTCGACAGGATGTCGGTCGGCCGTTCCATCGTCGCCACCTGGGAGCCGTTCCAGACAGCCGCGCTCGAGGCGATCAACGAACTCGGCCTCGAACTTGAGATCATCTTCAACAAGGGCGCCGTCATGGTGCTTCCGACGGGGGTGAACAAGGCCACGGGGCTCAAGGCGGCCCTCAAGGAGATGGGGCTTTCCTTTCTCAATGTGGTGGGGGTAGGCGATGCCGAGAACGATCACGCGCTTTTAAGGATGTGCGGCTGCGGAGCCGCGGTCGCCAACGCCCTGCCGGCGCTCAAGGATACGGCCGACGTGGTCCTCGAGGGTGTGCGCGGGGCCGGCGTCGAGCAACTGATGAACCGGATCATGGAGTCCGACTATGCGTTGTGCGCGAGTGCCCGTCACCAGGTGCCGATCGGTGAGGATGACGAGGGGCAAGTGGAGATCGGACCGCAGGACGTGCTGCTGATCGCGGGGAGTTCCGGCATCGGCAAGTCGAGGCTGGCGACCGCCCTTGCGGAGCGATTACGGGAGCGGCACTTCCAGCTCTGCATATTCGATCCCGAGGGCGACTATGAGGGGCTTGAAGGCGCCGTGACCGTGGGTAACGGGTCTGTCGCGCCTACGGGCAGGGAGGTGCTGGAGCTGCTGGCCAATCCGGACGACAACGTCGTCGTCAGCGCAACAGGCGTCGAACCCAACGACCGGCCCGAGTTCTTCGCCAACCTGATGCCGGACCTGTCGGCGCTGCGTGCCAGGACGGGCAGGCCGCATTGGCTGATTATCGACGAGGCCCATCACCTCATGCCGGCAGCGCGCGACAGTGCCTCGCTCGCGCTTTCCGACGACCGCTCCGGCATGATCATGATCACGGTCCATCCGGATTCCGTCTCACCGGATGCGCTCAAGGAGATCACTGCGGTCGCAGCGCTCGGTCCAAAGGCGCGCGACGTAATCGCGACGATATGCTCCGTCTTCGACGAGGCGCTGCCGGCCGGGCTGGACGCTTCTTTCGGGGAAGACGAGGTTCTTTTCTGGCGGCGCACGCCGCCCACGCCGGTTCGGCGGATCAAGGCCGAACAACCCCGGGAAGCCCGCAAGCGGCATACGCGCAAATATGCGGAGGGCCGGTTGGGCGAGGAGGCAAGCTTCTATTTCCGCGGTCCGAAGAACGAGATGAATTTGCGCGCCCACAATCTGACGATGTTTCTGCAGATCGCCGAAGGCATAGACGACAGGACCTGGGAGCACCATTTGCGTCGCGGCGACTACTCGAAGTGGTTCGAGGAACGCATCGGCGACGAGGAATTGGCCGGGGAGGCGGCAGGCATAGAAGAGGATCGTTCGCTCTCGCCCGCCGAAAGCCGGCAGAGGCTGGCCGAGGCGGTGCGCCGGCGCTACACCGCGCCCGCATCCGAAGCGGGTTGAGCCGGCGCCTGCCGCGGGCGTTGAAAGGACGACCTCTTTACTTTTTCGGCTTCTGCTTCGAGGCGGCGCTGCGGCCGTCGGAGCTTTTCGAACGTTCGTCGAACCGCTCGGCGCCTTTCCTAAGGTCGGACCCCTTTTGTGCTTCTGTCTTTTTCTCTTCCTTGGCGGCGCTTTTGCGCAGGCCGGTGGCGGATTGCTTGCCCTTTGCCGTCGGGGCTTGTTCGATACCCATGGCAGCCATTCCTCCTTGAGCGAAACCCAGATTGAACGTGCTCAGATATTTCTTTGTTCCTCTGCCGATGAAGGTAGTTGTGGACTGCCTTGATTTTGTCGCTCTTGCCTTCTCTGTGGCTTTTTTGAATTCCTAGAATGAAAGCGCCTGATTCGCGCCGCACCGCATACGATCTCCGTGTTCCGAGTTTTCGGGCGGCCGGGGAACTGCCCAAGGAGAAGAACCATGACGGAATACAAGAAGCCGATCATTACCGAGATGCGCCCGAAGATCACGGTCATCGGCGTCGGCGGCGGCGGCGGCAACGCGATCAACAACATGATCGCCGAAAACCTGCAGGGCGTCGATTTCATCGCCGCAAACACGGACGCGCAGGCGCTGGCGACATCGAAGGCGGAGCGGCGGATCCAACTGGGCGCTGCCATCACCGAGGGTCTCGGCGCCGGTTCGGTGCCCGACATCGGCAATGCGGCCGCCCAGGAATCGATCGACGAGATCATGGATCACCTCGGCGGCACGCATATGTGCTTCGTCACGGCAGGCATGGGCGGCGGTACCGGTACGGGAGCGGCGCCGGTGATCGCGGAAGCGGCGCGGCGGGCCGGCATCCTGACGGTTGCGGTCGTCACCAAGCCCTTCAGCTTCGAGGGACAGCGGCGCATGCAGACGGCGGAGCTCGGCGTCGAGCGGCTGCGGGAGAGCGCAGACACGGTCATCGTCATCCCCAACCAGAACCTCTTTCGCATCGCCGATGCCAAGACGACCTTCGCCGACGCATTCATGATTGCCGACCGGGTCCTCTATTCGGGGGTCAGCTGCATCACCGACCTGATCGTCAAGGAGGGGCTGATGAATCTCGACTTCGCCGACGTCAAGACGGTGATGAAGGGCATGGGCCGGGCGATGATGGGCACGGGCGAAGCGACCGGCGAGAACCGGGCGATGCTGGCGGCGGAAGCGGCGATCGCCAACCCGCTGCTCGACGAAGTCTCCATGCGCGGTGCCAAGGGCGTCCTCGTGTCGATCTCCGGCGGCATGGACATGACGCTTTTCGAGGTGGACGAGGCGGCGACCCGCATCCGCGAGGAAGTTTACGACGAGGCCGACATCGTCGTCGGCGCGATCTTCGACCGGAGCCTGGACGGCACTTTCCGCGTGTCCGTCGTCGCGACCGGCCTCGACAGCAACCGCAGCGCCCAGCCGACGGCGCCGGAGGCCATGAACGGCCAGACGGCGGCCGCCGTTCCTTCGCGTACGCTGCAGTAGGATAGCGGATACGGCGGATGCCCCCGTACGGGGGAGATGTCACGAAAGTGACAAACGGGTGCGAGTTTTCAGGAAACACAACACTACTGCAGTTTGCCCCTCTCCTCGGGTTAAACCCGAGGACTAGCCCTCTCCCCGCAAGCGGGGAGGGGGGACGTGCCTGATCGGGCACATCCCATTCCAAG
>Ga0209281_1000420_pt1 | contig 63574 bp, 52 predicted proteins | sample MedtruBG_FD_187514 | JGI IMG/M metagenome (GOLD analysis project Ga0209281, IMG submission 187514) | Root nodule microbial communities of legume samples collected from California, USA - Medicago truncatula BG (SPAdes) (version 2) | ecosystem: Host-associated > Plants > Roots > Nodule | place... | reverse complement strand
GCGAGGACATTTTATATTAGTTTTGCTCATTGTTCTTCTCCTTTCGAGGGGGAATCTCTGGTTCTAGACAAACTTATTGTATTTCCTTAGATTGAGAAGAGCAATGTTCATATAACTTAACAGAACGATTATATTTTTAGGGGGGATTTTATGAGAATAAAAGATGTTTTAAGAGAAACTGATATTGGAAACTATAACAAGCTTATGAAAATGAAAGATAAAAAGAAGAATGATAAATTGAGTGAACGTGATATTAAAGAATTAATGTCTCATTCTTGTTATAAGAGACACAAAGGAGCGATAAAGCAGGTGAAAGAATATGAAAGGGATATTTATTGTAAAAGAATCTAGAAGTCATGAGTAATGAATGAAACATAAGTATAGCATTTAGAGATTTAAAAATTCCTACATTATTATATGTGAAATAATTAAACATACAACATTAGACTTTTTAAATATGTATATAGTTAAATGTATAACTAACATACAACTAACAAAACAACTTTGAACTATTTATTTAACAATGCGTCAAATTCTCAAAGAAATATATTTGAGTGCAGATTCCACAAACTTTGTGTTTGTGGAATTTTTTTATTATAAATAATTATTTTCATAATAATTTTATAATGCTAATCAAAGAAATTATTATAAACGAATTTGAATAATTATAGTTAGATAGCAAACAATATCTTTAGAATAAAAATATATGGAGGAATAATTCAAATGAAAATCAAAAGAATTGTGATGTTATTTTGTATGATCTGCTTGATATTTGGAGTGCCAGTACGAGTAAATGCAGATGAAAATAAAATTCAGAATATTGTATTAATAGATCCAGGTCATGGAGGAATTGATGGAGGAGCAAAATCAAAAAATGGGACAATAGAAAAAGATATAAATTTAGCAATATCTACGAAATTAAGAAAGCAGTTAGAGGATCAAGGTTACAAAGTATATATGACGCGAGAAGAAGATTCTGAGTTATCTTCTAAAAAGGCAAAAGACTTAGGTGCAAGATGTCAAATGAAGAAAGATACTAAATGTGATATATTCATTTCCATACATCAAAATATGTTCCCACAAGCAAGTTGCTTCGGTGCTCAGGTGTGGTATTCGTCTAATAATGATAATAGTAAAGTTTTAGCGGAAAATATTCAATCTTCGCTAAAAGAAACAATAGATGATAAAAATAAAAGAGTGCCAAAAGCTGCGAAAGATCAATACAAGATATTACGTGATGGCTATGAAGGCGCATGCGTGATCGTTGAATGTGGCTTTTTATCAAATTATGAAGAAGAACAAAGATTAAAAAGTGATGAGCACCAAAGTAAAATAGTAGAGGGAATAATAAGTGGTGTTAATAAATACTTTGAGAGTAGAAAGACCAATGATTCACCTCAAGAGCAATAGGTCCAACTTTAATACTATTCGTTGGTGTTCTATTTGAAGAGTACGTTCTATTAATCAATAATATTAAATTATATAAAATTAAACATATTAAAACTATAACTAAAAAGTAAGTTATTACTGTTAGAACTTTATTTAAGGTATTATTATCACTGTTACTCATTACTAAACCCTCCCGCAAGATAAATTGACTATATTTAATTATAGTAGCGCTAGTGCATAAATATGAAAGTATAGAATAAAAATATTGACCATATTATTCAATATATATTAGTTAACTGTTATAATTCAAAAGTTAACTGTGAGATATTAGTACAAAATTGAAAGTATAAATATAAGTTTATTTAGGGTTGTAAATAGAGAGAAATACTCTTAAACTTATATGTAGTAATGAGCATAAAAATAAGAATAGAATTAATCTCAAAATAAAAAATTCTATTCTTATTGAAAGCAAAGAGTAGAGGAGCTGTATTAATGAGAGAAATTAATGTTGAATTAATAACAAGTGCTGTGAGAAATTTATCTATTGAGTCAAATTATTTTTTGGGATCAGACATTAAAGATGCATTGCAAAAGTCTAGAGAAGAAGAACCATGGAAATTAGCATCAGAAGTCCTAGATAAGATAATAATTAACTCTGAAATTGCAAGTAATGAACAAATGCCTATGTGCCAAGATACAGGTATGGCTTGTGTTTTTGTTGAAATAGGACAAGATGTCCATTTGGTTGGGGGGAGAATAGAGGATGCTATTAATGAAGGGGTACGTAGAGGTTATGAGGAAGGCTTTTTAAGAAAGTCAGTTGTAGGAGATCCTATCAAAAGGATAAATACTAAGGATAATACACCAGCTGTAATCTATTATGATATAGTTGATGGAGATAAAATTAAAATAACTTTAGCACCAAAAGGATTTGGATCAGAAAATATGAGTAAAATAGGTATGCTTAAACCTTCAGATGGATTAGAAGGTGTTAAGAAATTCATAATAGAGACAGTTAAATCTGCAGGTCCTAATCCATGCCCACCAATGGTTATAGGTGTCGGAATAGGAGGGACTTTTGATAAAGCAGCATATCTTGCTAAAAAAGCCTTGCTTAGGCCTATAAATATTAGAAATAATGATGATTTCTATAAGGAATTGGAAATAGAGCTATTGGAAAAAATAAATGAACTAGGTATTGGACCACAAGGTTTCGGAGGAAGAACTACAGCTTTGGGGTTAAATATTGAAACTTATCCAACTCATATTGCGGGATTGCCAGTTGCAGTAAATATAAACTGCCACGCTACAAGACATAAAGAAGTTATAATATAAAATATTAGGGGATAATTATTAATACTAGTATTTCATATGAAATAGAGAAGTTAATTTATAATTTATTTATACGTTATTATTTGAAGTAATTAACACTTGTATATTGAGTTACATATTTAAAGATAAGTGTAAAATTAAAAAATTATTATGGTGCTGGAGGAAAGAATAATGGAAATAAAGTTAAAAACACCTCTTACAGAAGATAAAATTCAAAATTTAAAGGCAGGAGACAGTGTGTTACTAAGTGGAGTAATTTACTCCGCAAGAGATGCAGCTCATAAAAGATTAATAGATTTGTTAAGTGAAGGAAAAGAACTACCTTTAAGCATAAAGGATGAAACAATATACTATGTCGGGCCATCACCAGCAAAGCCTGGAAAAGTAATAGGATCTGCAGGACCTACTACTAGCTATAGAATGGATGCATATGCACCTACATTAATGGATCTTGGATTAAGAGGCATGATTGGCAAAGGTGCGCGAAATGATGAAGTAATAGACGCTATAAAAAGAAATAAAGCTATTTATTTTGGTGCTATTGGGGGTGCTGCTGCACTCATAGGAAAAAGTATAGTAAAATCAGAAGTAATAGCATATGAAGATTTAGGTGCTGAAGCTATAAGGAGAATGGAAATTAAAGATATGCCGCTAGTTGTTATTATAGATGCTGATGGAAATAATCTTTATGATATTGGGCAACAAGATTATTTAAGTTCAGTGAAGTAGAGGAAATTAGTGCAAAGCCATATTAAGGCAAAGGAGAAACATATGGATAGAATCAAGTTGCCAGGAAAAGAGAAAAGTAAGAGAATATTATTAATCATTTTAGTGCTAATTGCCCTAGGGGTAATATCCTATCAGTTATTAGAAAATAGAAGAAATAGAAGCATTGAAGGTAAGAATGAAAAACAAGAAGAGGTAATCAGTCCTCAAAGTAAAGAAGAATCAGGCAATAGTGGAAGTGATGAAAAATTAAACAAAACTATTGAAAAAGATGCTAAAATAATTGATAGTTATAGTAGTAAGAACCAATTGAATAATAATGTGGAGTATTCACCCAAAGAAAATGAATTATACAATGAAGCATATAAGTTATTTTTCTCTCATGAATATTTGAAAGCAATTAGTAAAGCTAATGACCTTGTAAGTGAGTTTCCTAGCAGTGCTATGGGATATAATATAAGGGGGATTTCAAAAGCTTATAATGGTGATTACGATGGTGGTATGAGTGATATAGATAAGTCTCTTAATATTAATAGCAACTATGGCTATGCACGGTTTAACAAAGCGCTTACATATGAGCTATATGGAGACATGGATAAAGCATTAGAGTGGTATAATAAAGCATTAGAAATTGAAGAGTATGTATGGAGTTATTATGGTATTGCATCTATCTATGGGAGAAGTGGAGATGTTAATAATACTATGATATATTTAAATAAAGCAATAAAATTAGATCCCGGTGTTAAGGAAGTAGCAAAGACTGAGCATGATTTCCAGCCAGTTAAAAATTCAAAGGAATTTCAGAATGCAGTATATAATTAATTAAATTCATAGGTTCAACAGGAATTGATATATTATATAAAAATAGAGCTTTAGGAGGAATTAGCATGTTTAACGTATTAGTAGTTGACGATGAAAAAGAAATACGAGATGCAATTGAAATATATTTAAGAGGCGAAAACTTAAAAGTGTTTAAAGCTGAAGATGGTCTGGAAGCTCTAGATATTCTTGAAGACGAGAAGATACATTTAATAATATTAGATATAATGATGCCTAGGCTTGATGGAATACGTACCTGCTTGAAAATAAGGGAAAAACAAAATTTACCTATAATAATGCTATCTGCAAAAGGTGAGGATTCAGATAAGATATTAGGCTTAAATGTAGGTGCAGATGATTATATAACTAAGCCATTTAATCATCTAGAGCTTGTTGCAAGAGTTAAATCACAACTTAGGCGATATGAAAAGCCATTAAGCGTTGAAGAGGGAAAGGATATAATTAAGGTCAAGGATTTAGTTATAGATACTATTGCTAAAAAAATTACTTTAAGAGGAGAAGAGGTTAAAGTAACAGCGACTGAATATAAGATACTTCACCTGTTGGCATCAAATTTAGGAAAAGTATTTTCTATAAAAGAAATATATGAAAATGTATGGGAAGAAATATTTTATAAAAGCGAAAATACAGTTACGGTCCACATTAGAAGAATAAGAGAGAAGATTGAGATTAACACAAAAGAGCCTGAATATATTAAGGTGGTGTGGGGAATTGGGTACAAGATTGAGAAGGAAGATTAAAGCATATTTTAGTAGTATTTACTTAATAGATATATTGATTATAGCGCTAATAACATTAATTCTATTTTCAATTTTAGGAGATTATATACAGATAAATAAGGCACAACACGATTTAGCTGCAAACAAGATTAGAAGTAATGCAGTGGGGTTAAGTGCATTGGTCTGTATATATATCGGATTCATCGCAAAGGCTTTTCTTATAGTTAAAAAGAATCCTAAATCGCCTGAAATCCAATCTAATTTCATAAATAATATGGTCTTTGTAATGAGAAAGGGATTGCAATATAAGGAAACAAGGAATACCTTATTAATATCTATATCTTTAGCAATGATACTACTAATTGTATATTTATATTTTTTAGCCACTGGTGGGTATGAAAACAATATATTTGTTAGATTCTTTCAGACATATCCCTTTAAAGGTAGTATATTTGTTATTATAATACTTTTTCTTACAATGATGTATGCTCTAAAAAAGACTTTAGATATTATTGTGGTAAATGATGCGCTGAGGAAAGTTTGTGAAGGGAATTTACAAGAGGATATTAAACTAGACGGTTCACCTGCTGTAAAAGAGTTAGCAGAAAATATTAATCTATTAAAAGCGGGGTATAAGGAAATTTTAGAAAATGGTGTTCATAATGAGAAGTTAAAGACTGAATTAATATCTAATGTATCTCATGATTTAAAAACACCATTAACTTCGATAATTAATTATGTAAATATACTAAAGAGTAGCGATATAACAGAAGAAGAAAGAGCAGAATATTTATTAATCTTAGAAAAAAAATCTTTAAAATTAAAGGCTTTAATTGAGGACCTATTTGAAATGTCTAAGATTAATAGTGGGAAGATTAAATTAAATAGAGAACTAATAGATATTTTATCTTTGATACATCAAGGAGTAGGGGAATATAGCACTTTATATGAAGAAAAAAACATATCTTTTAAAGTGACAAGTGAAGAAGATGCAGTATACATGGAACTTGATGGAAAGATGATGTCTAGAGCAATAGAAAACATAATAATTAATGCTTTGAAATACTCACTAAATAACACTAGAGTATATATAAACATTAAATCAGAAAATGATTATATTATAATTGGTGTAAAAAATATATCAAATTATGAAATGGATTTTAATGAAGATGAAATGTTTGAACGTTTTGCAAGAGGTGATAAATCCAGAAACTCAAAAATTGAAGGTTCAGGGTTAGGTCTTGCCATAACTAAGAGTATAGTTGAACTTCATGGTGGAGAAGTTAAGATAAAAAAAGAAGGAGATATGTTTAAAATTTATCTAATACTTCCTCTAAGTAAGGGAGAGTAAATGTTAATCAATAAAATGTATCAATTAAGTAGTTAATCTATGTAAAATTAAAGATTAACTACTTTTTTCATACATATCTATAAATTTTAGCGTTTTACAAATATTATATCAAGAATTATAATATACAATATGTTGTATATAAGATGTGAATTATATATAAAAAACACAATATGTGGTGGAGGAATATTAGAAGATGTCAACTATAAGTCAACTATGCAAGGATGCAATTTTTGAAATTAAAGATGAAGAAGGAATTTACACTGAAGAAAAATTATTAGCTGCATTAGACCATATTATTAGAGATGGAATGAGCGGTAGTGATATAAGGAAATCATTAATTCAAATTTCATTAGAATTAACTACAGATATGGAACCAAATTGGCAATATGTAGCGGCTAAAGTATATACATATGAATTGTATAATAAAATAAGGTCTATTAGAAACTTAGATAAAGATGCAGATTTATACAAAAATTATTATGAATTTATAAAAGATTTAACTAAAAGAGGTCTATATGGAGAATATATTCTTGAGAATTATTCTAAAGAGGATATTTTAGAATTAGAAAAGGAGATAAAGGGGGAACGAGACTTTTTATTTAATTATAGTGGAATAAATCTTTTAGCTAAGAGATATTTAGTTCAGGATTATAATAGGAATGCTATTGAACTTCCTCAACAAATGTTTATGGGAATAGCTATGCATCTTGCTATTCCTGAAAAGAAAGAGAATAGGGTATATTGGGCAAAGAGATTTTATGATGTGTTAAGTTCTTTAAAGGCAACCATGGCAACACCAACAATGTCTAATGCAAGAAAGCCGTTTTATCAGTTAAGTTCATGCTTTGTAGATTCTGTAGAAGATAGTTTGGAAGGAATTTATAAATCACTTGATAATTTTGCTAAGGTATCAAAATTTGGCGGAGGTATGGGAATCTATATGGGAAAAATCAGAGCATTAGGTTCTCCAATTAGAGGCTTTAAAGGAGCGTCAGGAGGAATAATTCCTTGGGTTAAATTGTTTAATGACACGGCCATAGCTGTAGATCAACTAGGCGTTAGAAATGGGTCAGTCGCTATATGGCTTGATGCATGGCATAAAGATATTCCTGAATTTCTTCAAATAAGAACTAATAATGGAGATGATAGAAAGAAGGCTCATGATGTATTTCCAGGTCTTTGTTACCCAGATTTATTTTGGAGACTTGCTGAAAATGATATAGATGCTGATTGGTATATGATGTGCCCTTATGAAATTAAATCCATTAAAGGGTACGCTTTAGAAGATTTTTATGGTGAAGAATGGGAAGAAAAATATTATGAATGCGTTAATGATGAGAGAATAGAAAAACGAATAATGTCTGTAAAGGACTTGGTTAGATTAATTATTAAGAGTGCAGCTGAAACAGGAGCACCATTTGCATTTTATAGGGATACTGCAAATAGAATGAATCCAAATAAGCATAAAGGAATGATATATTCCTCAAATTTATGTACGGAGATAATGCAAAATATGAGTCCAATGACAATACAAAAGAGTGAGATATTAAAGCAAGAAGATCATTATACAGTAGTAGAAAAGATAATACCAGGAGACTTCGTTGTATGTAACCTTTCATCAGTAGTCCTTGGAAATGTAGATGTGCTAAATGATGAAGAAATGGAGTATGTAATAGAAACTCAAGTTAGAGCTATGGATAATGTTATAGATCTAAATTATTATTCTGTTCCATTTGCTGAGATTACAAATAAAAAATATAGGGCAGTAGGGCTTGGCACAAGTGGATATCATCATATGCTCGCTAATAATAAGATTCATTGGACCGAAGAGGAACATAAAAAATTTACAGATACAGTCTATGAAAAAATAAACTATTTTGCTATAAAAGCAAGTATGAAAATATCAAAAGAAAAGGGAGCTTACGAATTATTTAAAGGATCAGATTGGGATAATGGAAATTATTTTGAATTGAGAAAATATAATGATATAAGATGGAATGAGTTAAAAGCACAGGTTAATGAATTTGGGATGAGGAATGGATATTTGATAGCTGTGGCACCAAATGGATCAACAGCAACTATTGCAGGAACGTCAGAAGGAATTGATCCTATTATGGCTAGATTTTATTTGGAAGAGAAAAAAGGTAGTATAACTCCTAAGACAGCACCAAATCTTTCAGAAGAAAATTACTGGTATTATAACTCCGCATATAATATAGAGCAAATATGGTCGGTAAAAATGAATGGTATACGCCAAAGGCATATAGATCAAGGTCAATCATTTAATCTGTACATAACAAATAATTATACTATGAGGCAGATAATGAACTTATATATAGAGGCTTGCAAGAGTGGAGTTAAATCTATTTATTATGTCAGATCAAAATCACTAGAAGTAACAGAATGTGAAACATGCTCAGCTTAAGCAGATAAGTGAGAATACAAATCTTACATTTGATGACTTGAATTTATTTAACTCGTATATGCGGGTTAACTTTTTAAATATGATACAAGAACAGGAGAATTAACCAGTATGAGTATAAACAAAAAACCTCTTTTTAATGAATTCGGAGATAGAGAGATTAGTAAGAAGAGACTTATAAACGGTAATACAACGAATTTAAATGATTTTAACAATATGAAATATAATTGGGTTTCAGATTGGTATAGACAAAGTATGAATAACTTTTGGATACCAGAAGAAATTAATCTTTCGCAAGATTTAAAGGATTATCAAAATTTATTGGATGAGGAAAGAATAGCATATGATAAAATATTATCATTTCTAATTTTTCTGGATTCTATTCAAACAGCTAACTTAAGCAATATAAATAATTATATAACAGCAAGTGAAATTAATCTTTGCTTGACGATTCAAAGCTTCCAAGAAGCTGTGCATTCTCAAAGTTATAGTTATATGCTTGACAGCATATGTTCACCTGAAAAGCGAAACGAAATACTTTATCAATGGAAAGATGATGAAATACTATTAAATAGAAATAAATTTATAGGAGACTTATATAACGAATTTATAAATAAGCCTACCAAGCATACTTTGTTAAAAACTCTTATGGCTAACTATATACTAGAGGGAATTTATTTCTATTCTGGCTTTATGTTTTTTTATAATTTGGAGAGAAACGGTAAGATGCCAGGATCAGCTCAAGAAATTAGGTATATAAATAGAGATGAAAATACTCATCTCTGGTTATTCAGAAATATCATAAGAGAATTGCAAAATGAAAATCCTGAGTTATTTGTAAAAGAAATAAAAAATGAATTAACAGAGATGATGAAGACTGGAGTAGAGCAAGAAATTTTATGGGGACATTATGTTATAGGAGATAAAATACAAGGAATAAATAAACAATTAATAGAAGATTATATAAAATATCTAGGAAATAAGAGATTAAAAGAGATAGGCTTAGAACCACTTTTTAGTGAACATAATGAGAATCCAGCTTTATGGGTCGATATTCAATCAAATGCTAACTCAGTAAAGACAGATTTCTTTGAAGCGAGGTCTACAGCTTATGCAAAATCTACAACTTTAGTTGATGATTTGTAAATTAGACTTATTAAAATGATTAAATAATAGAAAAAATTGGATAAAAACTATGCGATGTATGACTTTTTAGTAAAAAATCATAAAAAAACGGTTAAATTAAGTTAATTTTTTTGTGAATTATGTTATAATAGAAAGGGTTTATACTTAAAATAAGACTTGCAATATACAAGAATATAAAAATTAATAGTTTATAACAAAATTTACAATCAAGGAGGAGTTCCGAATTATGAAAAAAGGTATTGCGGCTTCTAAGGGTTATGCAATAGGAAAGGTATTTTTACAAGAACACGAAGAAATCGTTATAAATGATACTAAGATTGCAGATGTAAGTGCTGAAAAAGAAAAGATGCAAAAGGCATTAGATGATTCTAAAGCACAATTGGAAATCATTAAAGCAAAAGCAGAAAAAGAAATGGGTGCAGAAAAAGCAGCTGTTTTTGAAGCACATATAACATTATTAGATGATCCAGAATTTACTGGAGCTATGATGATGGAAATTGAGAATAATAGCGTTAATGGATTAAAAGCAATTGAAAGTGTAACAAGTACTTTTGTTGCAATATTTGAATCTATGGATGATGAATATATGAGAGAAAGAGCTGCAGATATTAAAGATGTATCTAAGAGAATACTATCTAACTTTGCAGGTAAGGGTGGAGATTCTTTTGCCATAACTGAAGAGAATACAATAGTAGTAGCTCACGACTTAACTCCATCTGATACAGCAGGATTAGATAGAAGCAAAGTTGTAGGATTCATTACCAATATTGGTGGAAGAACTTCACACGCAGCAATAATGGCTAGAACTTTAGAAATTCCAGCTGTACTTGGATTAGGTGACATAACTGAATGTGTTAAAACTGGGGATGCGGTTATCGTTGATGGGATAACAGGAGATGTAATTATAAATCCTTCAGAAGAAGTAATAGCAGAATATAAAGCTAGAAAAGCAAAATTCCAAGCTGAACAAGAAGAATTAAAGAAATTGATAGATGTTAAAACAACAACTAAATCAGGTAGAAGAATCGAAGTTTGTGGAAACATCGGTCAACCAGAAGATGTTCTTGGTGTTTTAGCAAATGGTGGAGATGGTGTAGGATTATTCAGAACAGAATTCCTATACATGGATAGAGATAGTGCTCCAACAGAAGACGAACAATATGAATCATATAAATTCGTTCTTGAAAAAATGGAAGGTAAACAAGTTGTAATAAGAACTTTAGATATTGGTGGAGATAAAACACTTCCATATTTACCATTACCAGAAGAAATGAATCCATTCTTAGGATATAGAGCAATAAGACTTTGCTTAGATAGAAAAGACATATTTAAAGTTCAGTTAAGAGCATTACTTAGAGCGTCTATCTATGGAAATCTTGCAGTTATGTTCCCAATGATTTCTGGCTTAGAAGAATTCCAACAAGCTAAAGAAGTTGTTGATGAATGTAAAGCAGAATTAAAGGCAGAAGGAAAAGAATACTCAGAAAAGATCCAATGGGGTATTATGGTTGAAATCCCTGCAGCAGCGGTTTATGCTGATGAATTAGCTAAGCATGTAGACTTCTTCTCAATTGGAACAAATGATTTAATTCAATATACTTTAGCTGCAGATAGAATGAGTGAAAAAGTTTCATATCTTTATAATCCAATGCATCCAGCAGTATTAAGATTAATAAAGATGACTATTGATGGAGCTCATAAGCATGGTAAATGGGTTGGAATGTGTGGAGAAATGGCTGGAGATGAAGCAGCTATCCCAACATTAGTTGAATATGGATTAGATGAGTTCTCAATGAGTGCTACATCAATCTTAAATGCTAAGAAGATAATGTTAGAACAAGAATAATATAGAATATATCGTTTATATAATTAAGGCTATCTCAATGTTAAGTGAGGTAGCTTTAATTTTTATACTTATTTATGATAATTAAATACGATATAATATATTATAAAATAATAAAATATCTTGTCTTAAGGATAATAAAGGGGAATGTTATGGATAAAAGGGCTAGAAGAGCTTATGATAAGGCTATGAATTATTATGAGAAGGGAAATATAAATAAAGCATTGGATATATGTGAAGACATATTATTAGAGGGATTAGATAATTCAAGTGTATTGAACTTTAAAGGACTTTTATTGTATCAAAAAGGAAAATTGAATGAAGCAATCACTATTTGGAAAATGAATAGGGATTTAAATAATGATAATATTGCAAGAAATTACATAAGAGACTCAATTGCTGATGAGAAGAGGTTAGAGTTATACAAGCAAGGAGAGCAGCAGTTAAAACAATTGAAAGTTGATAAAGCTTTGGAGTTGTTTATGAGATGTACAGAAAGCGATTTTAATGCAATTAAAGTAAATGCAGGAATTGCAATATGTTATCAAAAAAAAGGTGATTTTTATAAGGCGAAAGAATATGTGGAAAAGGCTCTGAACATAGATAATGGTGCAATCACAGCAAGAAGCATCCAAAAGGAATTAAAAGAGAATGGAATTTATATAAGAGGTGGAAATTCTTCAAAAGGCGCATTATTGGGAATGATAATTTTAGTTGCCATCATTTCTATTGTGATTGGAGGATACACAGTTATATCAAAATATAAAAATATGGGTTCGAATAATATTGTTGAAGAGGTAAAGAAGAATGAAGGTGACATAAATGAGGAAGTTAAAGAATCAGAAGTCAAAGGTAATACGCAGCCTAATTTAGAAGCATCAAAAGAAGTAAAAGATAATATTAAAAAGAATAGTTTTAATAAAGATAAGGTAAAATTATTAATAGATAATAATGATTTAGACGGCCTGTACGAACAATTGAAGGATGTTAAGCAGGAAACTATAAGCAATGAAGATTTAGAAGTATATAAAAAGGCTATTGATTTGATGAAAAACCAAGGTGTGTCACAATTTTATGAAAACGGACTAAAGAGTTTCAACGAAAATAATTATTCAGATGCAAAAATCTCTTTAGATAAAGCATACATATATTGTGAGGGAAATAGTTTGAAAGAGCATATATTATTTTATAGAGCGAGTAGTGCTTCTAAGTTACGTGATAGCGCTGCTGCAATAGGCCAATATGAGGAGTATTATAAGCTGTACCCTAAAGGCGTGTATACGCAAGAGGCCTTGTATGATTTGACATTACTGACTAATTTAGTAGATAAGCAGAAAAGCATAAATTATGCAAATATATTAATTAATAACTATCCAGATTCGATTTATGCAAATGATACTATTAAAGGAATAGCTAATGAATAAAAGGGGGATTTAAACTTCTCCTATTAAAAATCAAATTGATGTCATATTAACATATGTATTAGGAAAAGATAATTATATGATACACATCTTACGATTAAACGTGATGATTAACTAGTATATATTTAGGATAAAGGATAGGTGAGAATATGATTTCAATAATTAAAGGCTGTAATGTATATGCACCTAAGCACCTTGGAATAAAAGATGTTATGATAGCTGGTGGAAAGATAGAAGGCATCTATGACAATCTTAGTATTGAAAATGATTTACTCGATATTGAAATTATCGATGGCAAAAATAAATTACTTTTTCCAGGATTTATAGATGGCCATGTTCACATTATAGGTGCTGGAGGTGAAGGTGGGTATAATACAAGAACGTCCGAAATGCCTTTGTCTAGTTTAGTGAAAGCTGGAATAACTACAGTTGTCGGTTGCATAGGGACAGATGGGATATGTAGAAGTATGAAGTCGTTGATAGCTAAAGCAAAGGCGCTAAAACAAGATGGAATGTCTGCATTCTGCTTCACAGGTTCTTATGAATTACCTGTCAAAACAGTAACAGATTCAATTAAGAACGACTTGATGCTAGTTGAAGAAATAATTGGAATAGGAGAAATAGCTATTTCAGACCATAGAAGTTCTCAGCCAACTTTCGATGTATTTGCAAACGCAGTAGCAGAAAGTAGGGTTGGAGGGTTGTTATCAAATAAGAGTGGGATTGTTAATATACATTTAGGTGAGGGAGATAGAAAGTTAAATTATTTATTTGAATTAATAGATAAAACAGAAATTCCCGCCACTCAATTATTACCAACACATATTAATAGAAATGGAGAACTTTTTGAAAGTGGCTTAGAATACGTTAAAAAAGGTGGATTTATTGATCTAACCACAAGCTGTGATTTAGATAATTTAGCAGAAGGTGAACTTAGAGCTGGCGATGGTTTAAGAAAATATTTAGATGAAAAATTACCTATAGAGCATATAACTTTTACTTCAGATGGAAATGGCAGCATGGAGAAGTTCGATAAAGAGGGAAATTTAGAAGGATATGAAATATGTTCAGTAGCAACATTATATAGAGAAGTTAAATATGCTATTACTGAACAAAACGTTCCAATTGATGATGCAATCAAAGTAGTAACATCAAATGTTGCAAAAATTATGAAATTTAAAAATAAGGGGACCATTGAGGTTGGAAAAGATGCGGATTTAGTAATGGTAGATGAAAAAGACTTAAATATACAAATGGTTTTAGCAAGCGGTAAGAAAATGATGGAAAATGGAGAAGTTATCGTAAAGGGCTTTTTTGAGGAGTAACAATAAAAACAAGAAAGGGGTAAGCTACGTTAATTTAAGGTAGCTTCCCCTGTTTTTACATCAATATTTAAGCTTTTGTTTTGAAAAAGGTATGATGTCCTATAGTTGTTTGATTGACTTTTTGAGTTTCTTTCATCCAGCTACACGTTGCTATGGCTGGATTGTAGAAAAATAAGGCATCATTTGTTGGATCAGCACCCCTGATCGCATCGTATACTGCATTATAACAATCTTGATTTGCGCTAGCATTTATTTTACCATTCCTAACACAAGAGAAAGCATTTCTTTGGAAAATGACATCCTTGATGGTATTTGGGAAGTGTGGATCAGTAGTACGATTTAGTACTACTGAAGCTACGGCCACTTTTCCAGCGTATGGTTCACCAGCACTTTCAGCAGAAACAAGCTTTGCCATTAAGTCTATATCTTCACCCGTTATATATAATTGTTGAGTATTATGATTAAAAACTTCTAAAACATCATTATTTTTTTCACTAGATTGTGAATTTATATTAGTATTTAAATTATTTTTCACAGTTTTTTGGTTTATGGAAATATTCTTAGTTTCACTACTGGTTTCGCCTAAAACCGCGGCGAAAGTTGGATTTACATTAATAACGGAAAGATATAGTATTAAAGCAGTTACAAAAATACTACATTTCTTTTTCATAAAAAACCTCCTTAGGTATAGTGCAACAAATAATATTATTGCCAAAGAAAGTAATTATATACACTATTTATTTTTATAATCATTTTATAGAATTTTATAATGGCTTAAATTGGGATTACTTACTGTTAATAAAAAATTATTATAAAAATAATTAAAAAGTAAGAAAATTATAATTCTCTTTATATCTATGCGTATACTATTTGTTGTATAATTTTAATTAAGAACGAAGAGAGGTGAGAAATTTGCAGGAACTTTTATCTATGCTAGAAAAAAGCATTTCTAATATATCACTTTGGAGTGTATTAGATATACTAGTGGTATCTTATATATTTTACAAGGGGTATATGCTAATAAAAGAAACAAGGGCAGAACAGTTATTAAAGGGAATATTGCTGATTATAGCTCTTATTCCAATAAGCTATTTATTAAAATTGGATATGTTATATTTTATATTAAATAAAACATTAACTATCGGGGTATTATCTGTAATTATTATTTTTCAACCAGAAATTAGAAGAGCATTAGAACATTTAGGAAGAAGTGCTTTTGATGACAAGCATTATTTTTATAATAAAGAAGACTTAAATGCAATGATAAACGAGATTTCAGTGGCTATACAGAATTTAGCTGAAAGCAAAACAGGAGCATTAATTGTAATAGAGCAAAGTACAGGGCTTAATGAATTGATTGGTGCAGGAACATTGTTAGATGCAAATGTAACCTCAAATCTTTTAGAAAACATATTTGTTGTGAACACTCCGCTTCATGATGGTGCAACTATAATAAGAAATAATAGAATCTTAGCATCAGGCTGTGTTCTTCCACTAACTAGTAATACTGCAATTAATAAAAAGCTAGGAACTAGACATAGGGCAGCGCTTGGTTTATCAGAAGTGTCAGATGCATTAGTTATAATTGTATCAGAAGAAACTGGTGTTGTGTCATTGGCTATCAATGGGAGAATAACCAGGGGATACGATAAAGAAAGATTAAAAAGTGTAATAACTAAGATTATAGAAAATAGAAATGAGAAGAAAGTTAAAACAGCGGGAGAGAAGGTGAGGTCATGGATAAAAGTGAAAACAGAACGTTAATTGTTAAGATTATTTGTATATTGTTATCATTTTGTTTATGGCTATATATATCGAACGTTGAAAATCCTCTTAGAACTTATGAACTGAAAAATATTCCAGTTGAATTAATTAATGAGAACGCTCTAATTGATTCAAAATTTGCAATTATGAATAAGCAACAGTTTACAGTAGACTTAAAATTAGAAGGACCATCTAGTGAAGTAATGAAGATTAGAAAGGAAGATTTCAAGATTGTGGCTGATATGTCAGCTTATGCACTGAAAAGTGGAGAAAATACGATACCAGTACAAATAATAAGCTATCCAGAGAATATAAATATTAAGAACAATGGATTTTTGGGAATAAAGGTAAATTTGGAGGAATTAGTACAAAAAGAAGTTACGATAAAGTCAAACGTTAAGGTTAACTATAAAGAACACATCTATGAGAAGGAACAAACTATAAGTCCTAAAACAGTAAAAGTAACAGGTGGTAAAAGTGTTATTGAGAAGATTAGTGATGCAATTCTATCTGGAGAAGAAAAAGATGTGGATAAGAATAAACAAAGTGATTATAGCATAAAATTCGTAGATTCATTTGGAAATGAAGTTAATGATGTTGAATCTGATATTAAAACAGCTAAGCTATCTATTGTAGTAACAAATGGAAAAGTGGTGCCTATAAATCTTAAGACGAATGGCACTATACCACAAGGATTTGTTTTAGATGGATATGAACTGAGCAAAAATGGTGTAAATATATTAGGTGATAGTAAAGTATTGGATAAAATTTCATCAATAGATACTGAACCGGTGGACATGTCGTCGCTGCAATCAGATAGTCAAATGAATGTTAAGCTTAGTTTGCCAGAGGGCATTTTAGTGCAAGATGGGGAAGGTATTATTAATGTGAAATTTAGAGTCAAGAAAGAAGAAAGTGTAACAAAGAATATAGTATGTAATGTTCAAATTAAAAATTTAAGTGAAAATCTAATATTAGAAAAATCAAATTTAACAACTAATGTAGTATTATCAGGTATTCAAACGGAGCTGGATCAAGTAACGGCTCAGAATATAAATGTTACATTGGATTTGTCAAATATTAAAGAAGAGGGGACTTTTGATTACACGCCTAAAGCAACGCTTACTGATGGAAATAATGTAGCAATATCAAGTGTTGGAAGTGTAAGTATAGTGGTTAAAAAGAAATCCTAATAAAAAGTCACAGTATTATTAATACTGTGACTTTTTGTGATATAATTTGTTTAAATTAAAGTAGTTTGAATTAATATTTTGTAGGGTATACTAAATTAAATATGATCTTTAAACAATAGTAATGAAGAAAACTGTCATTTCAGTTTGAAAGGATAAGGTGAAAAGACTGTGGCTATAAGGATAAATAATATAACACTAGGCTTAGATGATGATATAGATGCTTTAGAAAAGAGGATATGTAAAAAGTTAAATGTTTTGAATGAGCACATTAATAAGGTCAATATAATAAAAAGAAGCTTAGATGCAAGAAAAAAGAATGATATAAAAATTACTTATTCTGTTGATGTAATTTGTAATAACGAGAAAAAGATATTATCTAGAATACATGATAAGGATATTAGATTAGAAGAAATTAAGGAAGTAGAATCTATAAAACATGGAGCACAAGAACTTAAATCACGCCCCGTAGTAATTGGATTTGGACCAGCTGGAATTTTTGCGGCACTAACTTTAGCAAGGCATGGATATAAACCAATAGTATATGAACGTGGAGAAGATGTTGATCAAAGAACAAAATCCGTAGAAAAGTTTTGGAATACTGGAGAGCTAAATCTTGAATCAAATGTTCAATTTGGTGAAGGCGGAGCAGGAACATTTTCTGATGGTAAATTAACTACAAGGATTAAAGACAATAGATGTACATTTGTGTTAGAGGAATTAATTAATGCTGGTGCGCCTGCAGAAATAAAATATGAAAGCAAAGCTCATGTAGGAACAGATCTTTTGAAGGGCGTAGTTAAAAATATACGAGAAGAAATAATACGTCTTGGAGGGAAAGTAAATTTTAGCTCTAAGCTAGAAAAAATATCGTATGAGGATGGTAAATTAAACACAATAATGGTTAACGGTCAGGAAATTCCATGTGAAGCATTAGTGCTTGCCATAGGGCATAGTTCAAGAGATACATATGAAATGTTACATAGAGAACAAGTTTCTATGGATGCCAAAGCTTTTGCTATAGGAGTAAGAATAGAACATCCTCAAGAATTGATAAATATTAGTCAATATGGGGATAACCATAAACATCCTAAATTGTATGCTGCAGATTATAGATTAACTTATCAAAGTGAAAGTTTAAAAAGAGGAATATATTCATTTTGTATGTGTCCTGGCGGGGTAGTAGTTGCAGCAGCATCAGAGGATGGAAGACTTGTATCTAATGGGATGAGTTACCATGCTAGAGATTTAGAAAATGCCAACTCAGCATTAGTAGTGACTGTTTCACCAGAGGATTTTGAAGGAAATTCTCCACTTCGTGGTATGGAATTTCAAAGAAACTATGAAAGCTTAGCATTTAAGCTTGGAGGAGGTAATTATAAAGCTCCAGTTCAGTTGGTTGGAGATTTTATGAAAGATAGAATATCAACTAAATTAGGTAGTGTTACACCAAGTTATACTGCAGGATATGAGTTTAAAGATTTAAAAAAGTGTTTACCTGAGTACGTTATTGAAGCACTCAAAGAGGGAATATTGCATTTTGATAAAAAGATAAAGGGATATGCAATGGATGACGCGGTTTTAACAGGGATTGAAACGAGAACATCGGCACCAGTTAGGATTAATAGGAATGCTACGCTTGAAAGTGTAAATGTATGTGGTCTTTATCCGACGGGTGAGGGGGCAGGATTTGCAGGAGGAATAATATCAGCAGCAGTTGATGGTATAAAGGTAGCTGAGCATATAATTGAAAAATTTGATTTGCCTGAGTAATACTAGAAATTACATATGATAATTTATAATAGAAATTAGATGTATAGGAAATTCTAATATAGAATTTAGTGTAGTAGTGATTAAATTTTTGTTAAATAATAAAGTTAATATTCTGAAAATTCAACATTTCCAGTAATTTTTTGTTACAATAAGATAGAGTAGGAATATTCATTAAATTAGATTGACATAATTTTAACAAATAATTAAATTAATCATAAAATAAAGTTAAAAATATTAAGGTAAGAGGTGCAAAAATGAGTAAAAACTTCGATGATTTATTATCAAGACTAAAGGAAGTTCCAACAAAGAAAGTTGCAGTAGCAGTAGCACAAGATGAACCAGTGCTAGAAGCAATAAAGGAAGCTACAGAAAAAGGTATAGCTCAAGCAATATTAGTTGGAGATAAACATCAAATACATGAAATAGCAAAAAAGATTGACTTAGATTTATCAGATTATGAAATAATGGATATAAAAGATCCTAAGAAAGCTACTTTAGAAGCAGTAAAGTTAGTTTCAAGTGGTCATGCAGACATGTTAATGAAAGGATTAGTAGATACTGCTACATTCCTCAGAAGTGTATTAAACAAAGAAGTTGGATTAAGAACAGGAAAGTTAATGTCACACGTTGCTGTGTTTGATATAGAAGGCTGGGATAAGTTATTATTTTTAACTGATGCAGCATTTAACACATATCCAGAATTTAAGGATAAAGTTGGAATGATAAACAATGCAGTAGTTGTTGCTCACGCATGTGGAATAGACGTTCCAAAAGTAGCACCTATATGCCCAGTTGAAGTTGTTAATGCAAGCATGCAATCAACAGTTGATGCAGCCCTATTAGCTAAAATGAGTGATAGAGGACAAATAAAAGGTTGTATAATTGATGGACCTTTTGCACTTGATAATGCAATATCAGAAGAAGCAGCTCATCATAAAGGAGTTTCAGGTCCAGTGGCTGGTAAGGCAGATGTATTATTACTTCCAAATATAGAAGCAGCAAATGTTATGTATAAAACATTAACATATTTCTCAAAATCAAGAAATGGTGGGCTTTTAGTTGGTACATCAGCACCAGTAATATTAACATCAAGAGCAGATTCATTTGAAACAAAAGTTAATTCAATCGCTCTTGCAGCATTAGTTGCAGCAAAAAACAAGTAATAAATCTATCCATAATTATCAATGCATAATTAAGGAGAGATTTGTATGGAATTTGCAGCACACTTTTAGATTCTATAAGAATTTTTTCCGTAAATTGTGCATTGTTAACTGTATATTATGCATTAAATTTAAGGGGGATTCAGAATGTCATATAAGCTATTAATAATTAATCCAGGATCAACATCAACAAAGATTGGTGTTTATGAAGATGAAAAGGAACTATTTGAAGAAACTTTAAGACACACAAATGAAGAGATAAAGAGATATGATACAATATATGATCAATTCGGATTTAGAAAAGATGTTATACTAAATGTTCTTAAAGAAAAGAACTTTGATATAACTACACTAAGTGCTGTTGTTGGTAGAGGTGGAATGCTTAAACCGGTTGAAGGCGGAACATATGCAGTAAATGACGCGATGATAGAAGATTTAAAAGTTGGAGTTCAAGGACCACATGCTTCTAATCTTGGCGGAATAATTGCCAAATCAATTGGGGATGAACAAAATATTCCATCATTTATAGTGGATCCAGTTGTTACAGATGAGTTAGCTGATGTAGCTAGATTATCAGGAGTACCAGAACTACCAAGAAAAAGTAAGTTTCATGCTTTAAATCAAAAAGCAGTAGCTAAGAGATATGGCAAAGAAAGTGGACAAGGATATGAAAGTCTAAACCTTGTAGTTGTACATATGGGTGGAGGAGTTTCAGTTGGAGCTCACAATCATGGAAGAGTTATTGATGTAAACAATGCTTTAGATGGAGATGGCCCATTCTCACCAGAAAGAGCTGGATCAGTTCCGATTGGGGACTTAATTAAAATGTGTTTTAGTGGAAAATATAGTGAAGCAGAAGTATATGGCAAGGTTGTAGGAAAAGGCGGATTTGTCGGATACCTAAACACAAATGATGCAAGGGTTGTTGTAGACAAAATGCAAGAAGGAGATAAAGAATGCGAATCAATATATAAAGCATTTGTTTATCAAATTGCAAAAGCAATCGGAGAGATGTCAGTTGTATTAGAAGGTAAAGTAGACCAAATTATTTTTACTGGAGGAATTGCATACTCGCCAATTCTTGTTCCTGACCTTAAATCAAAAGTTGAATGGATTGCCCCTGTTACAGTTTACCCAGGAGAAGATGAATTACTTGCTTTAGCTCAAGGTGCTATAAGAGTACTTGACGGAGAAGAACAAGCTAAAGTTTATTAATATAAAATAACACTTAGAAATTATATTATAATTATTTCTAGGTGTTATTTTTATTTTGAAACATGATTGGAAAAATTAAAATTATTTCTTGCATTTAATTATAGGGATATTAAAATAGTAAATAATATAAGAATACTTATTTTAAAATAAACTCTTAATATAATTATGTTAATCATGTGTTTAAAATGTATGCAAATGATATAATAGTAAGTAATCTTAATGATTAACCATGAGCAGTGGATATTAATAAAAATCGGGGTATATTTATGGATAGATTAAATTGTATTTTAAATGATGAAAGATATATATACTATTTAAAAAGAAACAAAAAATTTGAGAAAGGCAGAAAGTTTTGTAAACATAACTTAAAGCATTTCTTAGATGTAGCTAGAATAGCTCAATTAATAAACTTAGAAGAAGCTTTGGGATTCCAGAAGGAAATTATATATGTAACTTCAATTTTGCATGATATAGGGAAATCTTTTCAGTATGAAAATGGAACACCTCATGAAATAGCTTCGTGGGAGATTGCAAAAGATATTTTAGAGGATTATGGATTTTATGAAGAAGAAGCCGAGCTTATAAAACAAGGGATATTGTGTCATAGAGACAAAAAGAGTGAAGGATTTTCGTTGTTAATATATAGAGCAGATAAACTTTCAAGATTATGCCTAACCTGTAAGTCTGTAGATGAATGCAATTGGAGCAATGAAAAGAAGAATTTTAAAATATACTATTAGGAGGAGTTTTACATAAAATGAAAATAGGAAATAAGGAATTTAAAATAGGAGAGAGAACATATATAATGGGAATATTAAATTTTACGCCAGACTCTTTTTCAGATGGAGGAAAATTTAATGATATGGAGATAGCCATAGCCCATGTTAAAAAAATGATAGAAGATGGAGCAGACATAATAGATATTGGGGGGGAATCCACAAGACCTAATCATGCCACAGTAGATGAAGAAGAGGAGATATGTAGAGTTATTCCTATAATAAAGGCTGTAAGAGAAAGGTTTGATATTCCTATATCTATAGATACATATAAAGCAAAGGTAGCAGAAAAGGCTTTAGAGGCAGGTGCAAACCTTATTAATGATATATGGGGATTTAAAAGAGAAAGGGATATTGCAAAAGTAGCCGCAAAATATAATGTACCTTGTTGTTTAATGCATAACAGAGATAATACAGATTATAAAAACTTAATGGAAGAAATATTAGAGGATTTGAAAGAAAGTATAAAAATCGCTAAGGATGCTGGGGTAAGAGATGAAAATATTATATTAGACCCAGGCATAGGTTTTGGAAAGACTTATGAGCAGAATTTAGAAACTATGAATAATCTAGAAGAACTTAAGAAGTTAGGATACCCTATATTACTTGGAACATCAAGAAAATCAATGATAGGATTGACTTTAGATTTACCAGTGGAAGAAAGAGTAGAAGGTACAGTGGCTACAACTGTTATCGGTATAATGAAAGATGCGTGTGACTTTGTAAGAGTTCATGATGTACTTGAAAATTTTAGAGCTGCAAAAATGACTGATGCAATTGTAAGAAGATAGGATGGATGAATTTTGGATAAAATGTATATAAGAGATTTAGAGTTATTTGGTTTTCATGGAGTATTTGAAGCAGAGAAAAAACTGGGGCAAAAATTTATCTTGTCCTTTGAATTAGATTTAGATTTAAAAGCTGCTGGTAGGACTGGAGATTTGACTAAGTCAGTTCACTATGGTGAATTGTGTGAGAAAATTGAGGCAGAATTTATTAGAGAGAACTATGACCTAATAGAAACAGTAGCTTTAAATTTGGCGGATTTTATTCTTAATGAGTATAACATAATTAGTGGCGCTAAAGTTTTCTTAAAAAAGCCTTGGGCTCCGATTAAAAAGCATCTAGATACAGTAGAAATAATGGTTGAGAGAAGAAGGCATAGGGCATATATAGGATTAGGCTCAAATGTTGGAGATAAAGAAAAATATCTAGAAGAAGCAATAGAGAAAATATCAAGTGAAAAGAATATTCATATAAAGAAACAATCATCATTTATTATTACAAAACCATGGGGATATTTAGATCAAGAAGACTTTTTGAATGCAGTTATAGAAATAGATACCATATTAGAAGCAGATGAACTTATGGACTTGTTGCTTAAATTCGAGGAAGAATTAAATAGGGAAAGGGTCATAAAGTGGGGGCCTAGAACGATTGACTTAGATATTATCATGTATGATGAAATAATCTCTTCCGATGAAAAAGTAATATTGCCACATCCGAGAATGCATGAAAGAGAGTTTGTATTGAAGCCTTTAAATGAGATAGCACCGCATTTAATGCATCCTGTACTTAATAAGAGGATATTTACATTATTGGAAGAATTAAATATAAATAATTAGTCAATAATAAAAATAACTTATTGTTAAGGTATGGAGGGGTTTATGAGAAGTTCATTAAAATTTACTAATAAATTAAGCATGTTATCTGAAATGGAATGTGAATCTAAATTTCAAATATTGCAGTACGAAAATTTGGACGGAGCTACTGATGTCCAATCTGCTTTAGGACTTAATATAATGAAAGAAAGCGGAATAAAATTAAAACAGGTAAGGATAATACTAGACGATAGTTCAGTGAAGCTAGAACCAGGTTCACTAAGTTATATGAAAGGTAATATAGAAGTAAGAAGTAAACAGGGCGGACTGTTGGGGTTTGGGAAAAAGATAATATCGAGTAAGTTAACTGGGGAAACTACAGTTAGGCCCACGTATAGTGGAACAGGTGAGATATTCTTAGAACCTTCCTTTGGACATTTTGCACTAATAGAATTAGAGGATGATGAAATTATAATAAGTGATAATATGTTTTATGCATGTGAAGAAGGCATAGAAGTAAGTGCTGCAATGCAGAAGAACGTATCATCTGCTCTTTTAGGGAACGAAGGACTATACCAAACTAGATTAGATGGTAGTGGTATTGTCGTTCTCGAAATTCCAGTTCCTGAGACTGAAATATTTAAATGCATATTAATAAATGATACGTTAAAGGTTGATGGAAATCTAGCTATTCTAAGGACAGGAAATATTGAATTTTCAGTAGAGAAATCATCTAAATCTATTATTGGAACAGCTGTGAGCGGTGAGGGAATAGTTAATGTGTATAGAGGAACAGGAGAAGTTTGGCTTATGCCAACTAAAAATATATACAAAGATTTATGTATAAAGGATGCTAATAGAGTAAGAGCAATAAAATCTCAAATTGATGAGGAAGATGATTAGCTTAAAAGGAACGTTTGTAAGTTTTAAATGTTATTATAATGTGAATAAGCCTATTTATAAAAGAAGTCTTATAAATAGGCTTATTATTTTATGGGCATAATTCAAATGCATAAGATACTTGGCTTAATCTATTTGGTTCTATGATCTATCAATTTATAATGATTATTTAGAAAATTTGCTAAGTCTATGCTAACTTTATTTGCACCATAAATATTAGTATGACCAGGATTATTCATATCTTCCTTGAAATCGAAGTTTATCTGTTTCATTTTATTTTTGTCAGAATAATTTATGAATGGAATATTATTATTTTTTGCTATTATAGATACCTTGTTGTACATGGATGCATCATCTTTATACCAGAAATTATCATCATTGCTGCTATAATCATAAGGCGCATTTATTAATACTAACTGAAAACCTCTTTCCTTGGACAAATCTATAAATTTATACAAATATTCTTGGGTTTTGTGAGGTATTTCTCCAATTTCATTACTATATTGTTCTGAAACTATATTTTTTCCATACTTATTGTCCCCAGCCTCGAAGCCAGCAGCTTCCAGATTAGCATATAAATCGACATTAAAATCTGATTGAGTCAAACTGCTCCACCTATTTTTATATTTTAAAATTGGAAATAAGTAATATAGCCTTTGTTCTTTAGGGGTACAGTTCATTATAGCATCTATCTTATTTTTCGATAATCGCATGTTATCAAGAACATTTCTAATATATCCTTCCTCGCCATATTCATTATTTAATCCCAGATAATATACATCTAAAACTATGATTTTGGTTTCAGGATGGGTTTTTAATGCTTCCTTCAGCAGGTAGAATGTAACATCGATAGGCTGCCCACCAGTTCCGTAGTTAAAGCTGGCTATACCATAGTTATTAAAGAGAACCTGTGGATCAATCATACCATTCATATGACTAGAACCAAGTAATAGGACATCATATTGATGAGTTTTATCATACCAGCCTTGGTATAACTTTGCGGCGTGACCTGGTCGAACTAGGATAGAACTAAGCCAATGTAATGAAATAAAAATAATCGATAATAGTATAATTGACTTTAGTAAGAACTTTCTAATCATAGCTACACTCCTAAAATTGAAAATAGATAAATTGTTGTTCACTATATTGGAATCCATATACCCCGAATACAACTATTGCCAATACTGTAGTTACGTAAACAGTCCATCTAAATAACAAGTTTTGAGCAGATAACGTATTAATGATGTTTGATCTTGTTTCTAGAATATTAACAAGTAATATAATTACAATACCTATTATACTCATAAAGAATTCTTTTGAATTAAGCCCAAGATTATATAATGAACCGTCTGCAAGAACCCACGGATTAAATACAAATAAATTATTAAGTAGTATTTTTATATCGATAAATGAGTTGGCCCTGAAAAACATCCATGCAAAGTCTACTAAGATAAATGTGATGATTATTTGCAATAATTTATAGCTAAAAACATCGGTTCTTATATTAAACTTTTTTATTATATGGTTTTTTATCGGCATAATAAAATTACCAACGACTTGATAGATTCCATGAAGTAATCCCCATATTATGAATGTAATTGATGACCCATGCCATAGTCCGCTAACTAAAAAGACAACAACAATATTTATGTATGTTCTAAGTTTCCCTTTTCTGTTACCACCTAGAGGTATGTACAAATAATCTCTAAACCAATCACCTAAGGTAATATGCCATCTCTTCCAAAATTCCTTAATGGATTTTGAAAAATAGGGTTGCCTAAAATTAGTTGTGAGGTTAAATCCCATAACATTAGCAGCACCTATAGCTATATCTGAATAAGCAGAAAAGTCAGCATATATTTGAAAGGCGTAAAATATTGTAGCTATGATAATTTGAAAGCCGAAGTAATCACTTGGAGAATTATATACAGTATTAACTAATATAGCTAATCTATCAGCAACAAATATTTTCTTGAAAAAGCCCCATAACATTCTAATTAAACTATTTCTGACCCTTTCGTAATCAAAACTGTATGTTTGATTGAATTGGTAGAGTAAGTTTTTAGATTTTTCTATAGGCCCAGCAACTAATTGAGGAAAGAATGAAACGAAAAGAGCATATTTACCTAAGTTTCTTTCGCAAGGTATATCACCCCTATATACATCTACAGTATAACTTAAAGCTTGAAATGTATAAAAAGAGATACCAATTGGTAAAAGTATATCAAATACAGGGGGAATGAAATTAATTTGATAAAAATTGCCTGCTGTAATTATTAAACCAGAGAAAAAATTGTAATATTTAAAGAAAAATAATATCCCCAAATTTATTATAAAACTTAGAAATAGCCAAAAATTTTTCAGTTGTTTTGAAATCTGCGTATCTTTTATTGAATTACTATTATCAATTAGTAATCCACTTAAATATGTAACTATAGTAGAGAAAGCTAATAATATTGAGTATTTGGGATTCCATGACATATAAAAGTAATAACTAGAAAGTAGTAACCATATCCATCTTATCTTTTTAGGAATAATAAAGTAAGCAAGAACAACCACTGGAAAGAATATAAAAAAGTGTATAGAATTAAAAGACATATTGTTCCTCCTTGTGAATTAAAATACAAACCTATGCATTAAATAACAATGGTTATTTTTGGTTGATTATAAATATAATGATTGCCAAGATGGTAAATAATAAACAAAATAATGATAAAAAGTGATATTTTTTATAAATAAACAAATAGAATTAATACTTTCGCATATTAAAGTTGTAAAGGAGACTTTAGATGGGTATAATTAGATAGAAACGATTATACAATGAGGTGATAAAGTGAGTTCTTTAGAGTCAAAAATTAAAAGTAAAGAATTAGACTTATTTTTTAAAGCAATTTTGGAACTTAAAGATATAGATGAATGTTATATGTTTTTTGAAGACGTCGCAACTATAAATGAGGTTAAGTCATTAGCCCAGAGACTACATGTAGCGAAGCTTCTTAAATATAAAAAGACTTATTCAGAGATAGCAGAGATTACAGGTGCAAGTACTGCGACTATAAGTAGAGTAAATAGGTGCTTAAATTATGGAAGTGACGGTTATAATTTAGTTTTAGAAAGATTGAAAGAGGAAGATATTGATTAATATGTTAAGGATTATGTTTACATTTCAGACAATAAACAATCATTTTTAAAATATTAAATTTTAGTAATACAGAAGATTGTAAATAGCAATTAAAAATATTATACTATTTAAGGTGAGAAATAGATAAAAGTCATTAAAAGTAGTGACTTTTATCATTTATCAAAAATATTATAGTAAGAAAATGGCTATAATGAATAAAAAAGTGAGGTAAAATTATGGGTAGAATGTTTGGAACTGATGGCGTTAGAGGAGTTGCAAATACTGAATTAACGGCGATGACTGCGTATAACCTTGGTAGAGCTGGAGCATATGTATTAACAGAAGGTGCTCATAAGCCTAAGATATTGGTTGCAAAGGATACTAGAATATCGGGGGATATGTTGGAATCGGCATTAATAGCAGGAATATTATCAGTTGGAGCTGAGGCAGTAGTTCTTGGAGTGGTGCCAACACCAGCAGTTGCATATTTAACGAGAAAATATGGAGCTGATGCAGGCGTTATGATTTCTGCGTCACATAATCCAGTAGAATATAATGGTATAAAGTTTTTTAATGATAAAGGATACAAGCTTTCCGACGAATTAGAAGATGAGATCCAAAGAGTTATTGAAAGTAATTTTGAAGGTGTACCAAGCCCAATCGGAACAGATTTAGGAAGAGAAACAATTGAAATATCTGCTTTAGATGAGTATATAGAATTTGCTAAAAGTACAATACCTTATAACCTAAAAGGGTTAAAAGTGGCTTTAGATTGTGCAAATGGGGCCGCTTATAAGTCATCAGTAAAGGCATTTAGAGAATTAGGTGCTGATGTATTTGTAATTAATGATAATCCAGATGGTACAAATATTAATGAAAATTGCGGATCAACACACCCAGAAGAGTTAATGGAGTACGTTGTAAGAAAGGGATGCGACCTAGGATTTGCTTTTGATGGAGATGCAGATAGATGTTTAGCAGTGGATGAAAAAGGTGATCTAATAAATGGTGATTTTATATTAATGTTATGTGCTAAGTACTTAAAAGAGCTTGGAAAATTAAAAGACGATACTTTAGTTGTAACTGTAATGAGTAATCTTGGATTAGATATTGCTAGTAAAAGAGAAGGAATAAATCTTGTTAAAACTAGTGTTGGTGATAGATATGTTTTAGAAGAAATGATTAAAGATAAGTATGTTCTTGGTGGGGAGCAATCTGGTCACGTAATATTTTTAGACTATAATTCAACTGGAGATGGTTTAGTTACCGCGCTTCAAATTGCTAATATAGTTAAGAAGAAAGAAACACCGCTATCAGAGTTATGTACTATAATGAAGGAATTGCCACAAGTATTAGCTAATGCAACAGTTCCTAATGATAAAAAAGATTTATACTTAACTGATGCTGAAATCCAAGGAGAAATTAAGAAAATCGAAGACGCATTAAATGGTGTTGGAAGGGTTCTTATAAGGCCATCTGGAACAGAACCACTAGTTAGGGTAATGCTAGAAGGGGAAGATCAAACAGAAATAGATAAAATGGCTCATAATTTAGCTGATTTAATTGAAAAGAAATATAATTAGTTTAGCATATATTAATAAAAGAGGAATCCTATAAAGAAGGGTTCCTCTTTGTAATTATTCACTGATAATTAGGAGAAAATATGTGAGGTTACATAGTTTTCCATTGTAAAATATAATTATATAATTATTGTAGATATTGATAATTGATGCTTTTTCTAGAGAATTACCTGCTAAGTATTTCATCTTAGCAGGCAATTAGCACTTATAATGTTTAAATTATAGTGTTTATATACTAGATTAACCTAAAATAGTCATTTTTAATTTAAAGGAGGATTAATATGAGAAAAATAATAGATCCAGGGCTTTTTTCAAAACAAGTTGCGGCCGATACTAAAAGGGGAGAATTTAACTTTAAAAATGCTGTCATAGTAGAAAACGATGTCAAAGTTGATTTTGTTTTTATTGGAGATTCTATAACTGATTTTTGGGAGATAAATGCATATTTAGATAGAAGTAATAAAATGGTTATAAATAGAGGAATAGGAGGGGACACAACAGAGTTCGTTTTAAAAAGATTTGATGCAGATGTGGTTCAGCTAAAGCCAAAACATTGTATACTTATGATTGGTATCAATGATGCGTGGGATTTAGAGGATGATCCATGGACTCATAAAAAAGGATTGGATATAGAGGATGTGATTTCACGAGCTTACTGCAATATTTATGAAATGATTAAAAAGGCAAAAGAAAATAATATTAATTTAATCCTTTGCTCTATTTTGCCCACAAATATGGAGTTTACAAATAAAAATAAAGAAAGAAATAGTTATGTTTTAGAAATTAATAAAAAATTAAGAGCAATTTCTGATACGGAAGAATTAATATATGTGAATTACTACTCAGCCTTCGTGGAAAATGGACAAACTTATGTCAAAGATGGACTTACAGCGGAAGGACTGCATCCTAATACTAAAGGATATAACATAATGATAGAGATTTTAAGAGAGGCGTTATCAGAAAATGATATTGCATTATAATAAGCGATAAGAAAATAATGTTATAATACCAACTTTAAAAGAAATTATCAAATCATTGAGTTAAATTTCCCGTGTATAACAAATGCTTAATAAGGGGATAAATAAAATAGATTAATATACAAATGATATGTATAAAAGAGGAGGTAAGTTATATGGAAAAAGAACCTTATAATGAATATTTATTAGTATTTCCAAGTGGAAACTGCAAGGGATTTAATGATATAGAAGGAGCTAAAGCATACATAAATAACTATTATGAAAGAAGACTTGATGATGTTTTTCATAAAGATGGTTATAACGATGCAACGGAAATTGGAGGAGACGAAAATAGATATAATGTATTTACGCAATTAGGTGCTGAAGAAGGAGCGAAATGCGAGATATATAAAACAGAGACATTTATTAAAGAAATTGATAAAGAATTAATTTTTGAGGATGATAAAGAAGAAATAATCTCCAAATTGTGTGAAGCAAAAATAAATTTTAATATATATGATTACAGTTTGGATACAGTTCTTGCAAATATTCAAGAGGTTGAATATATGGAGGATTTTGGAACACACGTTGGGAAATTTTAGAGAAAGTGTGAAGTTGTTTACAAAAAACTCTGGAAATAAGCATATTAAAATTATCAATTAATACTAATCAAATAATTAATATAGTTAAATAAAATATTATTTGTTTATCAAATTGGTAAAATAATAACTGATTTAATAATAAATAATTAATTTGCATGTATATTTTAAGGATAAAAAAACAATAATGAAAAATATATTACGAAGATGTTGACAATAGCAAAAACGAAGAGTAAAATCTACTCTAACAGGAAAACTTAATAGGTCCTTTAGTTATTAAATGCTGAGATGGAGACAATTGTTTAGCAGACAAGTTGCAGAGAGTCGATGGGTGGTGTGAATCGATACTTTAGCTTTAGAATTATCGCTCCTGAGCAGAATCCAGAAAGAGAAAGAAGTTTCTTGAGTAAAAGATATCCGGTGTGCATCCGTTATATGCAAGGGTTTGTTAGAACCTAGTGATATTATATAAGGCGGAATATTATCCCACTTCTTATGATTCATATCATTAAGGGTGGATTTTTTTAACCATTTTTAAGGGGGGAAGGTAATGGAGAAGCATGTATTATCTGCTTTAGTTAAGAATTCATCTGGTGTTTTAAGTAGAGTTAGTGGATTGTTTTCGAGAAGAGGATATAACATTGATAGTTTAACTGTTGGTAGAACTGAGGATCCTTCAATTTCGAGAATGACAATCACACTTATGGGTGATGAAAATGTATTAGAGCAAGTGAAGAAGCAATTGAACAAATTAGAAGACGTGATAAGAGTTATTGATTTTAAACCTAATGAATCTGTATACAGAGAATTAGTTTTAATTAAAGTAAGGGCTGATGCAGAAAATAGAGCAGCAATAAATGAAACTGTAAAAATCTTTAGAAGTAAGATAATTGATTTATCTACTGATACATTAACGATAGAATTAACCGGGGATGAAAATAAAATATCTGCATTAATTAACTTAATGGAGGAGTATGGAATAGAAGAGTTGGTTAGAACAGGGGTAACAGCTCTGCAAAGAGGAGAAAAAACAATAAAGAATTCTATTGAAAATTACTAATAAATAATAAGTAAAGATAATGGCAATTAAGCAATGGTAATAAGTAAAAAAATAAAAAGGGGGATAATGATATATGGCTCAGAATCAGGTGAAAATATTTGATTCTACTCTAAGAGATGGAGCCCAAGGTCAAGGAATTTCATTTTCGCTAGAAGATAAAATAAAAATTGTAAAGGCATTGGATGAGATGCAGGTTGATTATATAGAAGCTGGTAATCCGGGATCAAATCCAAAGGATATGGAATTCTTCAAAAGGCTTAAGGAAATGCACCTTAAAAATTCTAGTGTTGTAGCGTTTGGTTCAACAAGAAGACCTAAGATTAATGTAGAAGGCGATAAGAATTTACAAGATTTATTATCATCAGAAGCAAATACAATTGTTATATTCGGAAAGTCATGGGACTTCCAGGTAACAGATATCATCAAAACTTCTTTAGATGAAAATCTTAATATGATTAAAGATACAATTGAATACTTGTGTAAAAACGGAAGAGAAGTAATTTTTGACGCAGAACACTTTTATGATGGGTATAAAGCGAATAAAGAGTATGCAATGGCGACTTTAAGAGCAGCCGAGGAAGCTGGTGCTCAAGTAATTGTATTATGTGATACTAATGGAGGGACATTACCTCAAGAGATATATGACATAACCAGAACTGTAAAAACACAAATATCTATAGATGTAGGAATTCATAGCCATGATGATATGGGAATGGCTGTGGCAAATTCAATCATGGCAGTTCAAGCAGGAGCAGCACAAGTTCAAGGAACTTTTATTGGTATAGGTGAAAGATGTGGAAATGCTAACTTAAGTGTAATAATACCAACATTAAAATTGAAGCTTGGATATGAGATATTAAACAATATTGAGTTAACAAATCTAACAAAAACATCTAGATATATCGCAGAAATTTGTAACATGACTTTAACAGATGAAAATCCATTTGTGGGAAATTCAGCGTTTGCTCATAAGGGTGGAATGCATATTGACGCGGTAACTAAAGCACCGAAATCCTATGAACATATAGAACCAGAATTGGTTGGAAATAAGAGGAGATTTTTGGTCTCAGAAGTTAGTGGGAAAAGCACAATTTTGCAAGAAATAAAAAAAGTATTTCCTAATATATCTAAGGATGATAATTCAGTTCAAAAGATTACGGATAGATTAAAAGAATTGGAATATGAAGGCTACCAATTTGAAGGGGCAGAAGGAACAGTCGAACTTGTCATAAGAAAGATAATCGGAAAATATAAACCGTTCTTTAAATTAAATCATTTTAAAATTATTGGAGAGCAACCTTATGGCTTAGAAGAATTTTCGTCAACAGCAGTAATAAACATCACTGTTGATGGTAAGAACGAAATGACAGCAGCAGAGGGTGAAGGTCCTGTAAATGCACTAGATAGGGCAATTAGAAAGGCTCTCGAGGTTTTTTATCCAGAACTAAAACAAGCACGACTTGTGGATTATAAGGTTAGAGTCCTGGACTCAGAAAATGCAACAGAAGCAAAGGTAAGAGTTTTAATTGAATCAACAGACGGAGTTGAAAGCTGGAGTACTGTTGGGGTGTCTCGAGACGTAATCCAAGCTAGTTGGATAGCTCTTGTAGATTCAATAGAATATAAACTAATCAAAGATATTGAGAGAAAAGTAAAAGCATATTTTTAAGGAGATGATTAGAAAATGGGAATGACGATGACACAAAAAATCTTGGCAGCACATGCGGGATTAGAATCAGTAAAGGCTGGACAATTAATTGAGGCAAATCTTGATCTAGTATTAGGGAATGATATTACAACTCCAGTAGCTGTAAATGAATTTCAAAAGTTTGGAACTGATAAAGTATTTAGTAAAAGCCAAATAGCTATAGTTCCAGATCACTTTACTCCTAATAAGGATATAAAAGCAGCAGAACAAGTTAAGTATATCAGAGAATTTGCTCAAAAGATGGAAATAGAAAATTTCTTTGAAGTTGGGGAAATGGGGATTGAGCATTGTTTACTTCCTGAAAAAGGATTGGTTGTTGCAGGGGATGTTGTTATAGGTGCTGATTCACACACTTGTACATATGGAGCTCTTGGCGCTTTCTCGACAGGTATAGGATCAACTGATATGGCAGCTGGTATGGCTACAGGAAAGTGCTGGTTTAAAGTGCCATCAGCTTTAAAATTTGTTCTTAAGAATAAGCCTGCAAAATGGGTAAGTGGAAAAGATATAATATTACACATAATCGGAATGATTGGTGTTGATGGAGCATTATACAAATCAATGGAATTTGTAGGTGATGGATTACAATATCTTTCAATGGATGATAGATTTACTATGGCAAATATGGCAATTGAAGCTGGTGGAAAGAATGGAATCTTCCCAGTTGACGATAAAACAGTTGAATATTTAAAAGATCACGCGTCTAGAGAATGGACTAAATATGAAGCTGATGAAGATGCGGAATATGATGAAGTATTTGAAATTGACTTAAGCACATTAAGACCAACAGTTTCATTCCCTCATTTACCAGATAACACAAGAACAATTGATAATACTGGAGATGTGGTTATTGATCAAGTAGTAATTGGATCGTGTACTAATGGTAGAATTTCAGATTTAAGAGTAGCTAGAGATATCTTAAAAGGAAAGAAAGTTAAGAAAGGTATCAGATGTATAGTTATTCCTGGAACTCAAAAGATTTACTTACAAGCAATAAAAGAAGGAATAGTGACAGATTTAGTTGAAGCTGGGGCAGCATTTTCAACACCAACTTGTGGACCATGTTTAGGTGGACATATGGGAATTTTAGCAAAAGGTGAAAGATGTGTTTCAACAACAAATAGAAATTTCGTAGGAAGAATGGGGCATGTTGAATCGGAAGTATATCTTGCAAGTCCAGCTGTAGCAGCTGCATCTGCATTAACTGGGAAAATAACTGACCCAGAATTAGTCTAGGAGGTATTTAGTAATGAGCGTAAAAGGTAAAGTATTCAAATATGGAGACAATGTAGATACAGATGTAATAATCCCAGCAAGATATTTAAATACATCAGATGCTAAGGAACTTGCTGCACATTGTATGGAAGACATAGATGTAAACTTTGTTAAGAATGTAAAAGATGGGGATATAATTGTTGCAAATAAAAACTTTGGTTGCGGTTCTTCAAGAGAACATGCACCACTCGCAATTAAAACAGCAGGAGTTAGTTGTGTTATTGCATCAACTTTCGCAAGAATATTCTATAGAAATGCAATAAACATTGGGTTACCAATTTTAGAATGTGATGAAGCTGTAAAAAATATTGATGCGGGTGATGAGTTAGAAGTTGATTTCACAACAGGTCTTATTAAGAATTTAACTAAGAATAAAGAATATCAAGGAGAAGCGTTCCCTGAATTTATGCAAAAGATAATTGATAATGATGGATTAATCGGATATATAAGAAATAGGTAACGGGAAAATATATAAGATTAAGAATATTATGGAAGAGATAACTTGAAATATTTTGTCAATAAAGAGATAATAATAATTAAGTATATAAAGAGTTTATTTATAAAAAGCAATAAGAAAATAGGTAATTATAAGAGGGGGATTTTTATAATGAAATATAATATAGCTGTAATACCTGGAGATGGAATAGGGCCAGAGGTAATAGATGAAACTATAAAAGTTTTAAAAGTCATCGGGGATAAATTTGGGCATAGATTTGAATATGAATATGTATTAGCTGGAGGGTGTGCTATAGATAAAGAAGGAACACCACTTCCTGAAGCAACTTTAGAAGCTTGCAAAAAGAGCGATGCGGTTTTACTTGGAGCTGTTGGAGGCCCTAAATGGGATGATCCTACAGCAAAAATAAGACCGGAGCAGGCGTTATTAGGATTAAGAGGGGCATTAAATCTTTACTGTAACTTGAGACCTGCTATATTATATGCTCCATTAAAAAATGAATCACCACTTAAAGATAGCATTGTTAAAGATGGAATAGATATTTGCATCGTTAGAGAGTTAACTGGTGGTATTTACTTCGGAGAAAGAGGATTAGAAGAAGTTAATGGAGTAAAGAGCGCTTATGATACTGAGAGATATAACGTAAATGAAATAACTAGAATCGCTAAAATTGGATTTGAAACAGCAATGAAGAGAAATAAAAAGCTTACAAGTGTTGATAAAGCTAATATATTAGAAAGCTCAAGACTTTGGAGAAGTGTAGTTAATGAAATGGCTAAGGACTATCCAGAAGTTGAAGTTAATCACTTATATGTTGATAATGCAGCGATGCAATTAGTTAAAGATCCAAATCAATTCGATGTGATTGTAACGTCAAACATATTTGGAGATATTTTATCAGATGAAGCTAGTATGGTTACAGGATCAATTGGAATGTTACCATCAGCTTCACTTGGAGAAGGAACTCTTGGAATGTATGAGCCAATCCACGGAAGTGCACCTGATATAGCAGGACAAGGAATTGCAAATCCACTAGCAACTATCCTTTCAGCGGCTATGATGCTTAGATATAGCTTCTCATTAGAAGAAGAAGCTAAAGAAATCGAGAAGGCAGTTCTTGCAGTTCTTGAAGATGGATATAGAACAGGTGATATAATGACAGAAGGTAAGAAAAAAGTTGGAACAGTTGAAATGGGAGAATTAGTTTGTGGAAAACTAAAATAGTAAAATAAGTTATTATCAAGAGAGGAAGTTACCATATGCTGTCTATAAATAATAAAATTTATAGACAGCATAGAGGAATTTCATCCATTGATTACTAAAAATGATAGTACAATAAGCTCTGTAAGTAATAGAAGAAAATTTTAACAATATGTAATTCACAATAAATAATGAAGGAATAAATAAGTTTTTTATTAATAGGTATTCTTAAGAAATTTCAAAGAGATTTCATCCTTAATTGTGAATTAAAAATCATTTTATAAGCAAAGGAGTGAGTAAAATGTTATTAACGGGGGCTGAAATCTTAATAAAGTCATTACTTGATGAAGGAGTAGAGACTATATTTGGATATCCAGGTGGAGCAGTATTAAATATATATGATGAATTATACAAGTATAAAGATAAAATAAATCATGTTTTAACTTGTCATGAACAAGGTGCATCTCATGCAGCTGATGGATATGCAAGAGCTACTGGTAAGGTAGGAGTTTGTCTTGCAACCTCAGGGCCAGGAGCTACTAATTTAGTAACAGGTATCGCGACAGCATATATGGATTCGATTCCTATGGTTGCTATTACAGGAAATGTGGCTCAACCATTGCTTGGAAAGGATAGTTTCCAAGAAGTTGATATAACAGGAATAACAATGCCTATAACGAAACATAATTATATTGTAAGGGATGTTAATGAACTTCAAAATATAATTAAAGAAGCTTTTTATATAGCGCAGGAAGGTAGACCAGGACCGGTATTGATAGATATTCCAAAGGATATTACTGCTAATAAAACTCAGTACAGTAAAATAACTCCTAAAGAAGTTGTTAGAAAATCTGAATATATTACAGAAAAGTCTTTGCAGGAAGCCATAGATTTAATAAATCAAAGTAAAAGACCACTTATATATGCAGGTGGTGGTATTGGGATAGCTGGAGCAACTGAGGAATTATTAAGCTTTGCAGAAAAGATAAATTCACCTGTATCAACATCGCTTATGTGTATGGCGGAATTTCCTAATGATCATGAACTATATACAGGGATGATAGGAATGCATGGAACAAAAGCATCTAATATTGCTGCAACTAAATGTGACTTGCTAATAACCCTTGGAGCTAGATTTAGTGATAGAGTTATTAGCAATCAGAATCATATTAAGAATGCAAAAGTGCTACAAATAGATGTTGATCCAGCCGAAATAAATAAAAATATTAAAGTTGATACATGTATTGTAGGAGATTTAAAAGTAGCATTAAGTCAATTAATACCTTTAATTAACGAAAAGCGAAACGAAGAATGGATAAATACAGTAAACAGCTTGAAAGAAAATAAGAAAGTGAGATCAGATTGTGGTTTAACTCCAGAATTATTTTTTGATAAGTTAAATAAGTTAAATGACGGAAGTTTCATAATATCTACAGAAGTAGGCCAACACCAAATGTGGACGGCACAATACTTCAATTTTAGAAGTGAAAGAACTTTCGTAACATCTGGTGGCCTTGGAACAATGGGATATGGCCTTGGGGCTGCAATTGGAGCACAAGTTGGTAAACCGGATAAAAGGGTTATTAATATTGCTGGGGATGGAAGTTTTGGAATGAATTGTAATGAATTAGTTACTGCAGTTAAAAATAGACTTCCATTAATACAAGTAATTATGAATAATAATTGTCTAGGAATGGTGAGACAATGGCAGGATTTCTTCTATGAAGGAAGATATTCTCAAACAACCTTAGATAGACCTACGGATTATGTTAAGCTTGCTGAGGCCTTTGGGGCCAAAGCATTTAGAATAACTGAAGTGGATGAAATGGACGATATACTTAGAAAAGCTCTGGATTCAGATGGTCCAGTTCTTATAGATTATCTAATAAACAGTGATAAAAAAGTTTTTCCTATGGTTGCACCTGGTGCACCAATTAATCAAATAATAAGCGAAGAAGATATTAATAATAACTAGGAGGGTAATTAAAATGCCAAAAATGTATTACGAAAAGGACACAGATTTAAATTTATTAAGAGGAAAGAAAGTTGCTATAATAGGTTATGGTAGCCAAGGTCATGCGCATGCGTTAAATCTTCATGAAAGTGGAGTTGACGTTGTTGTTGGATTATATAATGGAAGTAAATCTTGGGCTAAAGCTGAAGCAGCAGGATTACAAGTTGCTACAGTTGCAGATGCAGCAAAAGCAGCAGATTTAATTATGATTTTATTACCAGATGAAAAACAAGGGAAAATATATAACGAAGAAATCGCTCCAAACTTAGAAGAAGGAAATGCATTAGTATTTGCTCATGGATTTAACATACACTTTGGTCAAATAGTTCCACCATCATACGTTGACGTATTTATGGTTGCACCTAAAGGACCAGGGCATTTAGTAAGAAGAACATATACTGAAGGTGCTGGAGTACCTTGCTTAATTGCTGTACACCAAGATGCAACAGGAAAAGCAAAACAATATGCATTAGCATATGCTAATGCAGTTGGTGGAGCAAGAGCTGGTATTCTTGAAACTACATTCAAAGATGAAACAGAAACTGATTTATTCGGAGAACAAGCAGTACTTTGTGGTGGATGTGCAGAACTTATAAAAGCAGGATTTGAAACTTTAGTAGAAGCAGGATATGCTCCAGAAAATGCATATTTTGAATGTTTACACGAAATGAAATTAATCGTTGATTTATTATATCAAGGTGGATTAAGCATGATGAGATATTCAATTTCGGATACTGCTGAATATGGAGATTACCAAATTGGTAAAAGAATAATAACTGACGAAACTAAGAAAGAAATGAAGAAAGTTCTTACTGAAATCCAAGATGGTACATTCGCTAAGAACTGGTTATTAGAAAATGAAACCAATAGACCAGGATTCAATGCAAGAAGAAGAATGGAAGCTGAACATCCAATTGAAAAAGTTGGTAAGGAATTAAGAGGAATGATGAGCTGGATAGATACAGCTAAGGTAGACTAATATAAAATAATATTAATTATTTCTAGAAGACGAGATTTATATTAGAAGCTCGTCTTCTTTTTTGGTATAATTTATTATGAAAGATCTTCTGGGTCATGTAAAAAACAATGCGATTTTTAATTTAGAAGTAGAGGTAATTAATGAATTATGTATATATTGTGGAATGTTCAGATGGGACGTTTTACACGGGGTGGACAAACAATCTAGAAAAGAGGATAGAAATGCATTCAAATGGGGTCGGAGCGAAATATACAAAAGGCAGAGGCCCTGTTAAGTTAGCATATCATGAAATATTTGAGGATAAAAGAGATGCTATGAAGAGAGAATATGAAATAAAAAGATTAACGAGAAGAGAAAAATCATTATTAATAAAGGAATATAGCACAAGCTTATGAAGGAATATATTATTATAAAGTTATGCAACCGATTTTATTAAAAACGTATTATAACAGAGAAATTCATAATAAATGAAAGAAAAACTATTAAAAATTCTCTATAATGAAGAAAAATATTACTTGTAAAAGTTTTCTTTTGTTGATATACTTAAATCATAAAAAAGAATTTACTTCAGGAAAAGGTTATCACGAGTCTAGATAGTATGAGAAATACTAGAAAGACTAAATTTTTTCAAAGTTTCGCAAACGCTTGCGAAAGGAAAATTCAAAATACGTTAACATTATATATCTAAAAATAAAACTTTAGACATATGTTATATAATTATAGTATAAGATTTTTGAAAACAATCAAAAATCAAATGAATTTTAATGGAGGGGTATTCACATGAAAACAAAAAAAATATTATCAACAATTTTGGCCTCTACGCTATTAATTGGAACTATGGTTGGATGTGGAACATCATCAAGCACAGAGTCAAAGAGTACAAGCGATTCTGGAAGTGGAAAAACAGTTAAGGTGTTCCAATTAAAGGTTGAAATTAACGATGCACTTCAAGAACTTGCTAAAAAGTATGAAGCAGAAAAAGGAGTCAAAGTCGAAATTACTTCAGTGGGTGGAGGCGCAGATTATGGTGCGTCACTAAAAGCAGAATTCCAAAAAGGTACTGAACCAGATATATTTATGGTTCAAGGTGCAGGAGATTATGGAGTTTGGAAACATAAAATTGACGATTTAAGCTCAGAAAAATGGGTAAGTAATGCTGTTAAGGGAACATTAGATACAATTACTTTTGATGGAAAAGTATATGGTATGCCAGCAGCAACAGAAGGTTATGGACTAATATATAATAAAGAAATTTTGGACAAGGCTGGAATCGATGCCAAATCTATAGATACATTTGATAAGTTAAAAGCAGTATTTGAAAAACTGGATAGCAAAAAAGCTGAATTAGGAATTGATAATGTTGTATCTTACACAACTAAAGAGACTTGGGTTACTGGTAATCATACATTTAATATTCCATTAGCAGCTCAAGAAAATCCAAAGCAATTTACACAAGATTATGTCGCAGGAAAAGCAGACATAGTTAACAATAAACAATTCAATGATTGGATGAATCTTGTAGAATTACTTTGCAAATATGGTGGAGGAAAAACATTAGATACAATTGATTATAGCAATCAAGTTGGTAACTTCGCACTTGGAAAAACTGCATTTCTACACCAAGGTAACTGGGTTGCTGGAGATTTAAAAAACTTAGATGCTAAATTTGATATGGGATTTGCACCATTAGCTATCAATAACGATACAAAGGTAAGTGGATCAATTCCAGTAGGGGTTCCAATGTACTGGGTAGTAAATAAAGATTCAAAAGTTAATAAAGAAGCTAAAGAATTCTTAGATTGGATGGTTAATAGCAAAACTGGTCAAGAAGCTCTAGTTAAAGACATGAACATGATTCCTGCATTCACAAACTTTACAGTTGAAAGTGATAATAAATTAAATAAATCAATATCTGAGTATAATAAAGCAGGAAAAACACTTCCATGGGCATTTACTAATTTACCAGATGGATTTTCAATGAATAATATAGGACCTGTATTCTCTAAATTCCTTACAACTGATATGGGAGCACAAGCTAAGAAAGATATGTTACAAGGAATTCAAGATGCAGCACAAAAGGCTAAATAATTATTAATTAAAAAGTTCAAAATGAATTCATGAGGAAACTAAAATTTCCTCATGAATATTTTATAAGAATTTAGATATAAGTTTTAGGATATAATAATAAATATTATTAGAAAGGAGCAAGTATATGGGTAAGAAAATGAAAGATAGTAGAGATTTTTGGATTTTTGTAGGTCCATCTCTATTTGCAATAACAATGGTAGTAATAATTCCATTCATAATTGGTATTTATTATACATTTACAAATTGGAATGGTGCAAATCCGGAATATGATTTTGTAGGAATAAAGAATTATATAAATCTTGTTAAAGATGAACAATTCATATATTCTTTAAAAATAACTATATTATATACGATTGCAAGTGTAATAAGTATTAATTTAGTTGGTTTTGGACTAGCATATGCAGTTACAAGAAAACTAAAAACTAATAATTTCTTAAGAACTGGATTCTTTATGCCAAATCTAATAGGAGGGCTTATCCTAGGATTTATATGGCAATTTATGTTTAACTCGGTATTTACTGGACTTGGTCAGGTTTTAGGAAGTAAAGCGCTTTCAACTTCCCTATTACAGGATGCAGGCACAGCGATGTTTGCGATGTTAATTGTATCAACATGGCAATATGCTGGATATATAATGGTAATTTACGTAGCAGCTCTAGAAAATGTTCCAACTGATTTAATAGAGGCAGCACACATTGATGGAGCAAATGGATGGCATACGTTTAAGAATATAACTATACCTATGGTAAGACAAGGAATGACGATCTGTTTATTTTTAACTTTAGCTAATTCGTTTAAATTATTTGATTTAAACTTCTCTCTAACACCCGCAAAAACTACAGAAATGTTAGCTTTAAACATATATAAAGAAGCATTTGTGGTAAATAATATGGGAATAGGGCAAGCTAAAGCTATTATATTCTTCGTACTTGTAACTACTATTTCTTTAACACAAGTTTACTTCAACAAGAAGAAGGAGGTAGAGGCATAATGGAAGCAAGTAAAATGGTTAATAATGCAGAAAAAAGTAAATCAAATAAAAAGCTAAAAACATTAGATAGCTATACTGGAAAGCTGAAATTCTTAGAAGGATTTGCATGGGCATTACTAATATTATACATGGCACCTTTCTATTTAATGTTCATAAATTCATTTAAAACAAGAAGGGAAATTTTTGCGAATACCACAGGCTTACCAACCACATGGAATTTTAAAAACTATTTAGATGCTATAAATAGAATGGATATGTTAAACTCATTTATTAATTCAATGGTAATAACAGTTGGAAGTGTAGCATTAATAATTTTATTTTCTTCAATGGCTGCATGGGCATTGGTCCGAGATCAAAGTAAAAAGAGTAAGATACTATTTTATATATTTACATCAGGAATGATAGTTCCATTCCAAGCAGTAATGATACCACTTGTAAAGTGGATGGCAAAGATTCAAATTGGTCCGATTAAGATGTTAGGCACTCACTATGGTCTTATATTTATGTATATAGGATTTGGTGTTAGCATGAGTATATTTTTATTTCATGGATTTATTAAAGGTATACCAAAAGAAGTGGAAGAGGCGGCAACTATAGATGGTTGTAGCAAATGGCAAACTTATTTAAAAGTAATATTGCCATTATTAAAACCAACTACTGTTACAGTAGCTGTATTAAATAGTATATGGGTATGGAATGATTTCTTGTTACCATTCTTAACAATAAACGGCAAAATAAATACTATACCACTAGCTATGAACAATTTCTTTGGAGCATTCTCAAAACAATGGGAATTAGCAATGGCGGCATTGATTTTAGCTATAATTCCAATAGTGATATTCTACTTCTTTGTTCAAAAGCAAATAATTGCAGGTATTGTTCAAGGATCGATAAAATAATTATTAAGAGGAATTTAGAGACTACTTTAAAAGTTGCTTAATGTAGCAATTTAATAAAATGCGGATTTTTAATCAAAATTTAACATATATCAATAAAGCATGATATTGTAAAGCGGGATAGGGAAGGTATAATTTAAATTTTAGTTAAGAAACTCTATAAATTAGAATAATTTAAGAAATACTTTTGAGGATGGTCTCTTAATTTATAACTATAGCATGATAGAGTTATTACATTGTTATAGTTAACAATAGCTAATTTATAGATTTTTATGCAAACGCTTGCCTAGATTGATAAAAGGATATAATTTTTGCAGAATATTTAGAACGAAAGGTGAAAATAGGAGGAAGATATGAATAGAGGTAGTGGTATTATTATGCACATTGCTTCGCTACCAGGAAAATATGGGATAGGAACTTTTGGTAATGAAGCGTATGAATTCGGAGATTTTTTAAAGAAAGCAGGACAAAAGTACTGGCAGATTCTGCCTTTAGGCCCTACGAGTTATGGTGATTCACCTTATCAATCTTTTTCGGCATTTGCTGGAAATCCATATTTCATAGATTTTGAGATATTAAGAAAAGATGGCTTACTTTGTAAGGAAGACTATGAATCAGTGAACTTTGGTAAAGAGCCTGAGGATATTGATTATGGTGTAATATTTGTAGAAAAATTCAAAGTTTTAAGAAAAGCGTATGAAAATTTTAAAATGCAAAATTCTAAAGATGCAAAAGAATTTGAAGAAAAAGAAACATATTGGCTTGAAGATTACGCATTATATATGGCTGTTAAAAATCATTTTGGTTTAAAAAGCTGGCAGACATGGGATGAAGATATCAGACTAAGGAAGCCAGAGGCTATTGAAAAGTATAAAAAGCTATTAAGCGATGAAATAGGATTCTGGAAGTTCCTACAATATGAATTTTATAAACAATGGAAAAATTTAAAATCATATATAAATGAATTAGATATAGAAATAGTAGGAGATATGCCTATATATGTTGCAGAAGATAGTTCTGATGTGTGGGCCAACCCTGAGGCGTTTTTACTTCATAAAAGGACATTAAAGCCGCTGAAGGTTGCTGGATGTCCACCTGATATATTTTCGGCAACCGGGCAATTATGGGGAAATCCAATTTATGATTGGAATTATATGGAGAAGACAGATTACAAATGGTGGGTTGATCGTATAAGACAGAGTTTAAATTTATATGATTTACTTAGAATAGATCACTTCAAAGGATTTGAATCGTATTGGTCGATTCCTTATGGTGATACGACAGCAGAAAATGGTGAGTGGGTGAAGGGACCAGGAATTAAAGTGTTTAATGCAATTAAGGACGAGCTTGGAGAGGTAAATATAATTGCAGAAGATTTGGGAACGTTGACAGAAGAAACGATCAAGTTAAGAAATGACACTGGATTCCCAGGAATGAAAATATTAACATTTGGATTTGATTCAGAGAGTGAAAATCCTTTTTTACCACATAATTATGATAAAAATTTTATAGTTTACACAGGCACCCATGACAATGATACTGTTAGAGGATGGATGGAGACAACAGCACCAAAAGAGCAAGTGAAATTTGCAATAGAATACTTAGGGTTAAATAAAGAAGAAGGTTATAACTGGGGGTTTATAAGAGGAGCTTGGAGCAGTATCGCAGATATTGCAATTGCACAAATGCAAGATTTCTTAGATTTAGGAAATGAGGCTAGGATTAATTTACCATCAACACTTGGAAATAACTGGCGTTGGAAAGCGAAGAAAGTATTATTTACTGATGACCTCGCTAAGAAGATAAATAGAATTACTAAAATTTATGGAAGATCTATGCTTGAACATCAAGCATAATATTGTTTTAAAGAACCACAAAGTTAATATAAATTTACTTCAAATAATCTTTACAATATCTGTTTATATATTGTAAAGATTATTTATATATAATGTAAACTTAAGTGAATTGTATTTTAATTATTTATTGGATTAATAGTTTCTTAATATTTATTTGAAAGTTTTTTTATACACTATTGTAGTAATTAAACTTGGTAATATACTGTTTGTAACATTTTTTTAAATATGTTAATATTAAAATTATTAATGAATGATGTATGTTACAAAGGTTTATTGGTATGGAGAGGAGCAGAGGATATGAAAGTCACAATAAAAGAAGTAGCAAAAGAAGCAAATGTATCACCGTCAACTGTATCTAGAGTTATATCTGATAGTTCACAAATAAGTGAAGAAACTAAAGAAAAGGTTAGGGAGGCAATAAAAAGATTAAAATACAAGCCAAATGCAATTGCTAGGAGTTTAGCCAATAAAAAAAGTAGGATTTTAGGAGTTGTTTTGCCGAGTGAAGCGCAAGATTTAATAACCAGTACTTTTTTTATTCAAGCAATGAAAGGGATGAGCAGCTATGCTCAAAACAAGAAATATTATATAACTATTGCATTCAGTGAGGATGAGAAAACTGAATTAGAGTATATTAATAATTTTATAACTAGCAACTTAGTGGATGGAATATGTCTATTAAGAGCAAGAACAGATGATAAAAGTATTAAATTCCTTAAGGAAACACAGTTTCCATTTGTTGTGATAGGAAGACCGGAGGAAACAGAAGATGTATTATGGGTAGATAATGATAATTTCCAAGCTACTTATAATTTAGTAAATGAACTTATAAAGAAGGGTCATAAAAATATTACTTTCTTAGGAGCAAAGAAAGAATGGAATGTAACAAAAGATAGGTATAAGGGGTTTAAAGTGGCATGTGAGATAAATGGCATTTCAATACATGATGATAATGTTGTAATGATGAAAGATTTTAATGAGCAAGAAGGCAAAATTGGAACTCTAAAATTATTGGAGAAATCAACTCCAACAGCAATAATAGTAGAAGATGATGTACTAGCTTTTGGTGCGCTTAAAGTTCTAAAAGAAAAAAATATAAAGAATATAGATGTAGTAGGCTTTAATAATAATCCGTTAGACGAATTTCAGCACCCCTCGTTATCATCAGTAGATATAAATTCAGCTGAACTTGGATATCACGCAGTAAAGATTCTAATTGATTCTTTAGAAAATAATGAGAGAACAGTAGATCATTATATAATTGATACCAAACTTATAAAAAGAGAATCGTTTAAATAACATTTATATAAATTAGATAAATTTATTTTGAAGAAATTGCAAGCGATTGCGAGTTGCTTTGTAAAAATAGCTAAATTTAATGAAAAAATGTTTAAATTATAAAATAGTTCAACAAATTTTATCGATAAAAATATGAATAGGCAGAAGTAAAAGAATCTTTTAAAATTAAAAATATTTTTAGTTTGGAGATTCTTTTATTTGTATAAAGGTATTTAAAAAATTAGTTATGGTAATTTAAGGAGAAATATTTTATAATGTTGTTAACGTTTAATGTCGTTGTATTTAGATAATAAGCAATAAATTTAAGTATAGGAATTTGAAGAATACAAATATAAAAAATTATTATAGTTAAGGAGAATATAATGGATATACGAAAAGAAAAGAACAAAAAAATAATGACAAGTTTTAAAAACAAAATAATAGTTAGTTACATAGTAGTGCTAAGTTTTATGCTTATAATTGCAACCGTTTGCGTTAATCAAATGAGAAACATTGTAAAAGAACTTGGAGTAACGCAAGATATAATTAACAATGCAGCAGTTCAGTCTATGACAAAGCAGAGCATGAGAGCATCCATAACGTCTCTTGAAAATTCGGTTAATAAATTCACTAACATTTCTATTATGGTTTCAATAATTGGGTTTATAGTCACGTTAATACTAGCAATCATAATAATTAGAGGAATACTTAAGCCATTAAAAGATTTAAGCAAGCTCTCTCACTCGTTAAGGGAGGGTGATCTAACAGCTAAACTTGTAGGAAATTACGATAAAGAGTTTTATGATGTTATAGAAAGTTTGAATAATGCAATACAAGCAAATAGATCAATGGTTGGAAATATATACTCGTATTCAAAGTTATTGATAAAATCTAGTGAAGACCTTAATAAAATAATGAAAAGTATTAATAGTAGAATAGTAGAAGTTAATTCTTCAACTGAAGTAATTTCTAATGAGGTTGAACAGCTAAGTGCAGTTTCTCAGGAAGTAAATGCATCAACATTTGAAATAAAGACTGTAGTATCAGGCCTAAATGAACTTGCGGTAACAGATAATAAATCTGCAGAAACTATAAGAAACAAGGCAGTTCATGTCAAAGAAAAGGGACAAACAGCTGCAGAAAATGCAAGGAGAATATATGCAGAAAAGATTGAAAATATTACTAATGCAATTGAGCAAGGTAAGGTTGTACAAGATATTAAAATGATGGCAGACGTAATAGCAGGAGTATCAGAGCAAACTAATCTTTTAGCACTTAATGCAGCAATAGAGGCAGCAAGAGCGGGAGAACAAGGAAAGGGGTTTGCTGTAGTTGCTGATGAAGTAAGAAAATTAGCGGAACAAAGTACAGATGCCGTTGATAAAATAAAAAAGGTTATCAGCGAGGTGAAAGGTGCTTTTAACAATTTGAGTGAACATAGCAAAGATTTACTTTCATTTTTACAAGAAGATGTAGATAGTGATTATGAACTATTAATTGAGACAGCAACTAGCTATGAAAATGATTCTAGATTAATCACTAACATGGCGGAAGAGGTTCAAAATACTAGCATGACTATTGAGGAAATTATTATGCAAATAACTCAAGGAATTAATAGAGTAAGCTTAAATGCAGTAGAAACAGCTGGTAAATCACAAGATATACAAAAAAATGTGGATGAAGTTACTGAGCAAGTGGGGATTATTGTTAAGGCTATTCATGAACAAACTACTATTGCAGAAGAACTGAAAGAAGTTATTAATGTATATAAAATCTAAGAAAATAAAATTATAATTATAGAAGCTTAATGTATAATATGTTAATATTTGTATAAAGATAACTCAAAGTCTAGAAACTGGGGGACTATATATGAGTAGAAGAAATTACAATAAGCATGAAAAAAAACGTCAAGGAGCTTTGAAGAAAGAAAATAGTTATTTAAGAACTTTTATTTCAATTATTGCAAGCATATTCATTGTTAGTGGATTAGGGTTATATTTGAAAATTATAAACACTCCGGATATCCAGCAAAATGAAATTAATAGTAGTAAAATAAATAATGAAATTATAAGTGCAACAACGGATGAAAATAAGCATGAAGATAGTATTGTAAAAGAATCGGTCAAGAAGGAAATTTTAATTTCCTTTGCTGGTGATTTTACGCTGGGAACGGATACTAAATTTGCTTATGATGGTAGTTTACCAGCAGCATTCATTAATAGCGGAAGAAATTACTCTTATTTTATGAAAAATGTATCAGATATATTTAAGAATGATGATTATACATTAGTAAATTTGGAGACTACATTTACTGATTCAAATGTTAAAGCGCATAAAGATGGAGAGGTGTTTTATAATTTTAAAGGACCTAAGGAATATGTTAATATCCTTACGAATGCATCTATAGATGGTGTTACTATAGCCAATAATCATATTTATGATTATGGTAGTCAAGGTATAAATGATACAATTAATACTTTGAAATCAAACAGTGTTGACATTTGTGGTGAAGGATATAAGATATTAAAAGATATCAAAGGCGTTAAGTTTGGATTTTTGGGATATACAGGGTGGGAATACTCAAAAGATTTAAGAGCAAAAATAGCAAATGACATTAGTGATTTAAGAAAGCAAGGCGCAGAAGTTGTAATTCCATATTTTCATTGGGGAATAGAGCGATCATATAAGCCATATGATGTTCAAGAAAACTTGGCGAGGTTTTCTATTGATAATGGTGCTGATGCCGTCATAGGTTCACATCCTCATGTTATTCAAAGTATGGAAAGCTATAAAGGCAGGCTTATAGCATATTCTATGGGGAATTTTTGTTTTGGAGGGAACTCAAACCCTCCGGATAAAAGAACATTGATACTTCAATCTAAAGTTATAGTTGAAGATAATAAATTAGTTGGTTTTGAATATAAAGTGTTACCTGCTATGATATCTTCAAGAAACGATAGAAATGATTATATTCCTACCTTAGCTAGCGGTGAAAACAAGATAAATATATTAAAAAACTTAAATGAATTATCACCAACATTAAATGGAAAAATTAAAGATGAATTTTTCGTATTAAACTAAAATTATTTTAGCGACAAAGAAAAAAGGGAAATGTTAATTATTGAGGAAATTATAAATGTTAGGGTTTATATAATCGAGACAATATAAGATGTAAATGTATTTCAAAATTATGAAATACACTTACATCTTTTTTATTAATTATTAAGAAATGAATAATGATAAATGGAAAGAGAACACTTAAAAATTGTGTTGCTTATGTTTTTTATTACAAAATTGAAAGATAAATGTAAGGATTATCAATATAACATTGAATAAAAGTGGTTTACTATATAATTATCAGATTCACATTTATATAAATAATGTTGTTTAAGGAAAAGTTAATGTTTTATTAAGAGTTATATTATATTTGCAATGATATACTTATTGAGTATCAAACGGGACTATATATGTGAACTAATACGAATGGTAGTAAAGTACATAAACCAATAAGGGGGAAGCATAGAAAAATAGAATGAAGTTATGTTGACTATTGTACTACATATAGATCAGTGAAAGTTATAAAGATTGGGGGAAGTTATAAATGCCAAAGTTAGATATTAAGAAATTGAAACCTAAAGGCATAAGCCTTAAAGGAATAAAATTAAAAAAGAAACCAAGTAAAAAAGTAATATTATTTTGTACAATATTTTTAATAGCAGCAATATTTGTAATAGTAAAAATAGTTATGCCTAAACCAGCCTTAGAGATTAAACATACAGTTTTATCAAAGGGAAAAATTATAAATAATGTCAATGTCTTAGGGGAAATAAAGGCTCAGGAGACTACCAATATATATAGTACTATAAGTAATCCTGTGAAAGAAATTAAGGTTAAGGCTGGAGATAAAGTAAAAGTAGGAGATGTTTTAGCTATATTGGATACGGGAGGGTTGGAAAAAGATATTGAACAAGCAGTAGTTGCTGCTGACGTATCAGAAGCTAATGCTAAGGTACAACTTGATAGCGCTAGAAAAGCATATGATGATGAATTACGGTTATATAATAGTAACTCAAATGGAGAAATAAAGAACGCTGAAGAAACTCTAAAATTAGCAAAGATTAATTACGATGATAAGAAAAATATCTATGAGAATAATAAAGCTTTATTTGACAATGAAGCAATTTCAAAGAGTGAGTTAAATAAATTTCAAATAGATTATGAAACTGCAAAATCAGATTATGAGAAAGCTATAGTAGCATTAGACAATGCAAAAGTTAAGGTTGATCAATCTCTGACAACAGCTAAGAGCACTTATGAAACGGCACAAAATAATAGCAATAATAATAGCCAAAGAATAGCCATAGAAAAACAAAAGCAGCAATTAGACAATTGTACAATTAAGGCTACGACTGATGGTACAGTTACAGCTGTAAATGCTGTTGTCGGGAATTCTGGAAATGGGGTTTTATTTCAAATAGAAAACTTAGATAATATGGAAATAACAGCATCAATAAAGGAAGTTGATATAGCAAATATTAAAGTAGGACAAAGAGCTGAAATAAAAACAGATGGAACAGGAGAAGAAATTATTCAAGGAGAAGTTATAAGCGTTAGTCCAACTGCTAAGAAAGGAGATGTGACTCAAGTTAAATCAACATCTCAATCACAAGGAACAGGTAATGATGCAGGATTTGAAGCTAAGATAAAGATTAATAATACAAATGAAAATATAAAAATTGGTATGAGTGCGAGAGTAAATGTTATTTTAAATGAGAAATCAGATATTTTTGCAGTCTCATCAGAAAGTATAGTTCAAGATAATGGTAGTAAAAGCATATATATAGCAGAAAAAGCTGGTGATAAGCCAAATGAGTATCTAGTTAAGGAGATTCCGGTAAATACAGGGGTTGAATCTGATTTTAATGTTGAGATTTCAGGTGAAGGAATTTCTGATGGAATTATCATAATTGATGATCCTTCAACTTGCAAAGTTGGAGAAAAAATTAAGATAAATGAGGGGTGAACTTTTTGAAAGATAATATAATAGAGATGAGGAATATTGTCAAAAGCTTTTATGTTGGAACTCCTAATCAATTAGATATCCTTAAAGATATAGATATAACAATAAAAGAAGGTGAATTTGTATCAATAGTTGGTGCATCAGGATCAGGGAAAAGTACCTTAATGAATATTATAGGAGCACTTGACAGGCCAACATCTGGAACATATATTTTGAATGGTACAAATGTTGGTGAAAAGACAGATAATGGATTATCAGAAGTAAGAAATAAGAAAATAGGATTTGTATTTCAGACCTATAATTTAATACCAAGAAGCTCAGCCTTAAAAAATGTTGAGTTACCAATGCTTTATTATGGAATGAATAGGCATGAAAGAAGAGAAAGAGCAGAAAAACTTTTAGAACTTGTTGGAATGGAAGATAGAATGAAGCATCTTCCTAACGAGTTATCAGGTGGGCAAAAACAAAGAGTTGCCATTGCTCGTTCACTTGCAAATGAACCAAGTATAATACTAGCAGATGAACCAACTGGAGCCCTTGACTCCTCAACAGGAAGATTAGTTATGGATTTGTTTCATAAGGTACATGAAGTAGAGGGAAAGACTATAGTGTTTATTACTCACAATTATGAGCTTGCAGAGGAAACGGAAAGAATTATAACGCTAAAGGATGGAAAGATAGTATCAGAAGAGTATAATGACAAGTATGTTAAGAAGTTTCCAGATGGTGAAAAGATATGTTTATAAAAGAAAATATATTACTTGCAGTAGCAGGGATAAGGGCAAGTAAAATGCGATCACTATTAACTATGCTTGGAATCATCATTGGAATATCGTCTGTTATAGGGATTGTCTCTATTGGAAGTGCAATCACTGCAAAAGTATCAGGTGAGTTAGATAAGTTGGGTGCTAATAATATGATGGTTCAGGTAAGAGAAAAGAGTGAAGAGGGTTCTGACAGAGGATATTCGGGTAAATCACCAGAAGATAGTGACCTTATTACTTTGGAGCAGATAAATTCAATTAAGGAAGCATTTTCAGATAGAATTAGCAATATAAGTATAGATACGGATACAGGACAAGGAAAAGTAAAAGATGGATACGTGTATGCTAATATAACGACTACAGGAGTAAATGATGGATATAAAGACGTTAATAATGTAAAGATGATTAGTGGAAGATTCATTTCTGATAAAGATATTAAAGGTATGAAAAAGAGTGCAGTAGTTTCAGATAAACTCGTAAATAATATTTTTAAAGGAAAGTCTGATCCTATAGGAAAAGAAATTAAGGTTTATGTACAAGATAGTATAGAAACATATGTTATTGTAGGCGTATATAAATATCAGCCTCCGTCATTTCTTCAAGGAGGAGGAACCGCGGCAAAAGAAAAGGATATACAAACGAGCTTATATATTCCGATAACAACTGCAAAGGCAGAGCAGAAAAATAAAAATTATTATGGTTTTATGATCAAACCAAATACAAATGTTGATTCAGAAAAACTTGTCAAGGATATGAAAAAATATACAGATAAGTTATATAAAAATAATAAATATTGGGAATTGCAAGTTATGAATCTTCAAAATGAAGCAGAATCAATTACATCAGTACTTGGTATGATATCCATGGGTATATCTGTAATTGCGGCAATAGCATTACTCGTAGGTGGAATTGGAGTAATGAATATAATGCTTGTATCAGTTACAGAAAGAACAAGAGAAATAGGAACAAGAAAGGCGCTTGGAGCTAAAAGCAGTCATATAAAAATGCAGTTTATAACTGAGTCAGTTATAATATGTACAATTGGTGGTACAATAGGAATAATTCTAGGAGTTGGTATGGGAATAATTGCATGTCTGATATTAAAATCACCAATATCAATATCTGTACCAACGATTTTAATAAGTTTTACTTTTTCAATGGCAATCGGTGTGTTTTTTGGATACTATCCGGCTAAGAAGGCAGCAAGCCTTGATCCAATTGAAGCTTTAAGATACGAATAATAGATATGAAACTATAACGAATAAAAAATCAATCACATATTAAATATAAGTATTAGATATGAAGAGAATTTAATTTAGAAGATAGTTACGTTAGTTTGATTGAAAAAACTAATTAAACTATCTTCTTTTTGTCGAAGAGAATTTTCCAAGTATAAATAAATATTATATAATTTTAATGACATAGAAAGTCGATATTTTTACTGATATTTATTGACAAGTCTCTGTAACTATGTATAATTAGTATTAACAAAAAAATATCTGGATAAGTTAATCTTATTAAGAGTGGTGGAGGGACTGGCCCTTTGAAACCCGGCAACCTGAAAAAAATTTTATGTAAATTTTTTCGTTGGTGCTAAATCCTGCAAGAGAATATCTTGAAAAATGAGAGGAATTAAGTCTTATTAGAACTTATGTTATGGCTACAAAGTCACTTCTTATTTTTGAAGTGGCTTTTTTAATTAATATTATCTACGTTATTAGCAATAAAAAATGCATTAAGCAAAACAAATTAAAGGAGGCAAAACGATGACTTTAAAAAAATCTTTTGAAACAATTGCAGTTAGTGGGGTATCAGGTGGAGATGAGGCTACAGGAGCTATAAGCTTTCCAATATATCAAGCTGCCACATTTAAGCATCACGGGCTTAATAATAGTACTGGGTATGATTATGCAAGAGCTCAAAATCCTACTCGAGAAGAAGCTGAAAAAACATTAGCTGTTTTAGAAGGTGGTAAATCAGCAATAGGGTTTTCCTCAGGAGTTGCAGCAATTACGGCCTGTATACACTTGTTTAAATCTGGAGACCATATAATTTTATCTGATGATTTATACGGAGGTACATATAGATTATTTGATGATATTTTTAGAGATTTTGGATTGGAAGCAACATTTATTGATACTACTAATACACAAAATATATTAAATTCTCTTAAAGAAAATACAAAAGCTATTCTTATAGAAACTCCTTCTAATCCAATGATGAAGGTAACAGACATAAGAGCGGTGGCAGAGATAACTAAAGAAAATAATTTGTTGTTAATTGTAGATAATACTTTCTTAACTCCTTATTATCAAAGACCATTAGAATTGGGGGCTGATTTAGTAGTTCACAGTGGAACGAAGTTCTTAGGAGGACATCACGATTTATTGGCAGGATTTATTGTAGCAAATGATGAAGAAATTCTAGAAAAACTAAGAAGAATTCATATGTCAACAGGTGCAACTTTATCGCCATTTGATTCATGGTTAATTTTAAGAGGGATAAAGACTTTACATATAAGATTAGAAAGATCACAAGAAAATACAATAAAGATAGCTAAATTTTTAGAAAGCAACTCTAAGATAGAAAAGGTTTATTATGTAGGGTTAGAGGATTTTGAAGGTTACGAGGTAAATAAAAGACAATCAACTGGTTTTGGGGCAACATTATCATTTAGAGTAAAAGATAAAGAATTAGTTGCGAAGATTCTAGAAAGAGTTCAAGTAATAAGATTTGCAGAAAGCTTGGGTGGAGTTGAAACTCTGATAACATATCCAATAACTCAAACTCACTCAGAGATTCCAGAAGATATAAAGAAAAGATTAGGTGTAGATGAATATTTACTTAGATTATCAGTTGGAATAGAAAATATAGATGATCTGATAAAAGATTTAGAAAATGCTATTGGAAAATAGAAAATAAGATTTAAAGAATTCACTAATAGAAAAATAAGAATGGGGCGTTAAATATGAATTTTGGAACTAAATTAATACATGCAAGTGGAGATATAGATCCTACAACAGGATCAGTAAGCACTCCTATATATCAAACATCAACATTTCATCAATTTGACATAGAGAACTTTGGAAAATATGATTATGCAAGATCGGGAAATCCAACAAGAGATGTAGTGGAAAAATTGATAGCAGAGCTTGAAGGTGGAGAATGTGGATTTGCATTTGCATCAGGGATGGCAGCTATTTGTTCAGTATTGTCAATATTCTCTGCAGGAGATCATGTTATAATCTGTGGAGATGTATATGGAGGAACGTATAGAGCTACTACAAAATTATTCTCGAGATTTAATATCGAATTTACTTTTGTAGACGCATCAAATATTGAAGAGATAGAAAAAGCGTTTAAAGAAAATACTAAGGGTCTTTATTTAGAAACACCTTCAAATCCATTATTAAAAGTTACAGATTTAAGAGCAGCTAGTAAATTAGCTAAAGAAAATGGTGCGATAACCATAGTAGATAATACATTTATGTCACCATATCTTCAAAGACCTATAGAGCTTGGTGTAGATATCGTTGTACACAGCGCAACTAAATTTCTTGGAGGGCACAGTGATGTTATAGCAGGCCTAGTTGTAACTAAAACAAAGGAATTAGGAGATAGAGTTTATCAAATACAAAATACTTTTGGTGCAGTACTTGGACCACAAGATTGTTGGCTTTTAGTTAGAGGGATTAAAACATTAAAAGTAAGATTAGATGCGCTTCAAAAAAGTGCTCAAAAATTAGCAGAATGGCTTGAGTCAAGAGAAGAAGTTGAGAAGGTGTACTATCTTGGATTACCTTCAATGGAAGGAAGAGAATTGCATCTAGAACAAGCAGATGGAGCAGGTGCAGTATTGTCTTTTAAATTCAAAACATTTGAGAGAACAAAAGTCTTCTTAAATAATGTAAAGAATGTAGCAGTAGCTGTTAGTTTAGGTAGTGTTGAAACTATAGTTTCATATCCAGTTAAGATGAGTCATGCCTCAATACCAAAAGAAGAAAGAGAAGAGCTAGGAATAACAGATACATTAATAAGAGTATCTGTTGGGCTTGAAGATATTGAAGATTTAATAGAGTCATTTAAGGAAGCAATGGAAAAGTAAGTAACATAAAAGTAAAAATAAAATATTAAGTTAATTAAAAGGATGATTGAATATTAGATCAATCATCCTTTTAATTTATAATTTTGTTAGTTGCAATATTTTAATTAAATTATTATAATATAGAATTTGGTAAAGTTAAGTGAAAATATTATAAAAATAATAGTTTATTAAATAATTTGCTTTGAAATATTTTATTTTAATTTTTTTAGTATAGTTACAAGGTTTGATATAGATTCATCTAGCGTGATTATTTCATCATCGGAGAGATTTGAAATTTTTTCGACAAATGAATTACAAATTGCTATGCGAAAAGCATCTAATAAATCGAAAGTTTTTTGGGTCAATTCAACTCTAAGGATTCTTCGATCACTAGAGTCGGGATACCTATTAACTAATCCGTAGCTGATTAAATTATCTATAATTGGTGTCATATTAGATTTTGATATATTTAGGTTTTCAGCAATTTGTGAAATAGGAGATGAATTGAATTCGGCAAGATAAAAAACAACCTTAATATGTGACGGTGGTATAGAAAGATCAGGTATACAACCTTCGAGAACATTTGTTGGGGATTGGAAATTTTTTGATATATCATTTTCTTTTAGCACATACTTTTTGATAATCCACAAAAAGTTTACTAGAGAATCAGCGACTTCATATAAGTTATTTTTATCCATGTTAAAACAATCCTTCCTAATGAAATAGTGTATGACTCAATTATAAACTATTAACAATTTGAAAACAATAGAAAAGATTATTGACTTATAATAGTTCTAAAAATATAATCAATAATATAGTTTGAATATATTAGCACAATAACTAAAAATTTAATAAAAAATTATAAGTTTGAATTAAGTTTTAGTTAAGAAAAAAATAATATATTCCATTTATTATTAATTAGGAAAGTAATTATATTAAAAAGTAAAAAAGAATTAATCAGGGCCTATTTTACAATTGAGTAAGTATGGAGTATTATTAGATTAATTAAGACAAGTTAGAAATAGTACCCTTAATTCTTTAAAATAATGTATTCTATAATAAGATAAAATTTAATTTAAGAGGAGAATATGCATGAAAAAGAACGTAAATAAGATTGTTGCATTTGCAATCGGTATAAGTGTTATAAGTGGAAGCATCATACCAGCATTTGCGGCAGATAATGCAACAACTACTACTAATGTGAATAATGCTAATAATGTTATATATGTACAAGGTCAAATGAAGCCTGTTCTTAAACTAGAAGATGCAATAAAAGCAGCACTTGCTAATAGTGAGGTATTAACTTTAAAGTCGAAGAAAATAAATTTAGAAGAAGATAAATTAGATCTTCAAGATGAAATTGACGATGATGGATATGCTTATGATTCTCAAGAATTAGCAGTGAAACAAGCAAAAGAAGAAAAAGAATTCTATGAGGATCAATTATCACAAACGATCACTACAAAATATACTGATTTGGTAACAAAAACAGATGAGTTGAACAAGCTAAAGAAGCAAATAGAAATCAAAACTAAGCAGCTTAACGATAGTGAATTAAAGAAAAAATTAGGGATGATAACTTCAACAGATATGCAAACTGCACAAAATGAACTTCAAACTCAAAAAAATAACGTAAAGCTTAAAGAAGACCAATTAAAGAATAGCAAAGATTATTTTAAGGTATTAACAGGAAAAGACTTGAATCAGTATTCTTTGGAACAAGATCAAAAGTATGATGTCTTTAAAATAAGCGGTTCAGAAGATGAATATTTCGATAAGATAATAGATAAGTATTTGAGATACACAAAGAAAAGTAATGAACTTTTAAAAGATTATGTAAAAGACATAAAGACAGATAAACCAGATGATGCGCCAAAGGCAAGTGATTATAGCGATACTGTTGATGCTGATGGAAATGTTACTAAATCAGCTTCTGACAAATATAAAGAAGCATTAGCGGAGTATAATCAAGACGTTGTAGCCTATAAAACATATTTACAAACAAAATATAACTATAGTGCTTCAATAGTTGGTTTAGATGAGCAGAAGAAGAGCTATAAGCAAATACTAAAAGATAGTTATGCAAGTCTTCTTGATTTAGAAAATAAGATTAATGTTATGAAGAGCAATATAGAAGTTAATAATAAACAGCTTAGCACAGCGAAATTAAAATATGATATGGGATTAATAACTAAAGCTGATTATGACAATCAAGTGGTGACGAATATGGATTATGATACTAATCTAAGAACGCTCATTACAAACTATAACACATTAAAAAATGAGATTCAAAAGCCTTGGCTATTTAGCAGTGCAAGCAGTTCATCGGGAACTGGACAACAGTAGTGGGTAATCTAACAACTATTGAAGTTGTTTTAAATTAGAATAATTAGGGAAGTGTATTTATACTAAATATTTTAGTGTAAATACACTTTTCATTTTATGAAAACATAATAAAACTTTATTGTTTCGAAGTGAATAAGAGTACGCTTAGCTTAGTGTTTATCGCTCTTTAGGATTTTACGATTAGAAATTTTAAATTTGTCATTGAAAACGTAACTCATTTTTGAAGTTGTTTAAATTGAAAAGGTTTTAGACATGCCTTAAGATAATAAATGAAAGAACTAATACTAATAATACTAAAGTATATAAATAAAATAAATGGAGGTTTTATTATGGAAACTAACAAATCGTCTCTTAAAGGAAGCGTACAAAGATTAGGTAGTTTTTTAAGTGGTATGGTATTACCTAATATCGGTGCATTTATTGCTTGGGGTTTAATTACAGCTTTATTTATTCCAACAGGATGGATTCCAAATGAATATTTTGGTAAATTGGTAGGTCCAATGATAACATACTTATTACCAATACTTATTGGGTACACAGGTGGTAAAATTGTATATGGTGAAAGAGGTGGAGTTGTTGGAGCAATAGCAACTGCCGGAGTTGTAATTGGTGCTTCTATTCCGATGTTCTTAGGAGCAATGATTATGGGACCATTCGGAGGATTTGTTATTAAAAAAGCAGATCAATTCTTTGAAGGAAAAGTTCCAACAGGATTTGAAATGTTAGTTAATAACTTTTCAGCTGGTATACTTGGTGCGATTGTATCACTTATAGGTTATACTTGCATTGAACCAGTAGTTACTGCTTTTTCTAACACATTAGGAGCTTTAGCGACTGTAGTTACTAATATGGGGCTTCTACCATTAATAGATATATTCATTGAACCAGCTAAGGTATTATTCTTAAACAATGCAATTAATCACGGAATATTATCTCCACTTGGAATACAACAAGCACAAGAAGTAGGTAAATCAGTATTCTTCTTACTTGAAGCAAATCCAGGTCCAGGGCTTGGTATACTTTTAGCTTATACTCTATATGGTAAGGGAAATGCAAAACAATCAGCTCCAGGAGCTATAATCATTCACTTCCTTGGAGGAATACATGAGATATACTTCCCATACATTTTAATGAAACCAGTATTAATAGTAGCAGCTATAGCTGGAGGAATCTGTGCAGATTTAGTTTTCGTATTAACTAATGCTGGACTTGCAGCACCAGCTTCACCAGGTAGTATCTTTGCAGTAATGGCTATGACACCAAAAGGAGGATATTTCTCTGTTCTAGCAGGGGTTGCGGTTGGTGCAATTGTATCTTTCTTAGTGGGATCAGTAATTCTAAAGGCTTCAAAAGATAGTGAAAATACAGGAAATATTGATGAAGCTCAAGCTAAGATGAAAGATATGAAAGCAGAAAGTAAAGGAGCAAAGGAAGCAGAAGCCGCAGTTAACATATCAAAAACTGATGTTAAGTTAATAGTTTTTGCTTGTGACGCAGGTATGGGATCTTCTGCAATGGGAGAATCAATTCTTAAAAAAGCTTTAAAAGATGCCGGAATTAATGATGTTGCAGTTAAGCATTCATCAGTTGATAGCATTCCACAAGATGCTGATGTGGTGTTTACTCAAGAAAACCTAGTTGAAAGAGCAAGAAAATCGGCAAACAAGAATGCTAATATAATTACAGTTAAAAACTTCTTAGATCGTTCTAAATATGATGAGTTTATAAGCACTTTAAAATAATAATTAAATGATGATTGCAATAAAGGACAACTGAGTTCAGTGTCCTTTATTGTATACAATTAAATATTAAATGAGGATTATAGTTAAAATTTTTTTTGTGATTAAAAGTTAAAAAAATATCAATCTAAAAAATTAAAGGTAATCTTAAATTGAATATAATAAATAAGTATAATTATGAAAAAGTGAAATGTTATTTGGAGAGGTAAAATATATAGTAAAGTGAAATTTAATTGATTATAAATTTAATCAAATTAAGTTTCGGATAAATGCTTATTTTACTAGAAATATAGTGTATAGATGTTAAATAGAATCTTAAGAAGATATGATAAGTATGATTCGGACAGATTATAGCAATTTATTTTTCAGAAAATTTAATCTATTTTATTATTGATTCTTAGAATTAAATCGAATATAATTAGTAAAAATGCTACCCAAAAGCAATTATTTTAGTTAAATATTTAACTATCAAATAAGAATATATATATAAAAACTATAAGAATAAGTTTAAAAAAAGAAAAAAATGAATATTTTTTCTTTTTTTAAACAAAAACATTGATTGATATTTAACAAACAATGTTTAGAGTGTAAAGTTTTATTAAAAAAGTATAAACCAGATACATTAAATAAATTAAAAGGGGCGAATATTAATGAAAGTGACAAATGTTGATCAATTAAATAGAAAAATGGAACAAATTAGAGCAGCTCAAAAGAAATATGCTACTTATACACAAGAGCAAGTAGACAAAATCTTTAGAGAAGCAGCAATGGCAGCACTTGATGCAAGAATACCACTTGCTAAGATGGCTGTAGAAGAATCTCGTATGGGTATATTTGAAGATAAAGTTATTAAGAATCATTTAGCTTCTGAATATGTTTATAATAAATATAAAAATGAAAAAACTTGCGGTATTTTAGAAACAGATGATGCTTTTGGTATTACTAAAGTTGCAGAACCAATTGGTGTTGTCGCAGCTATCGTTCCAACAACTAACCCAACATCCACTGCCATATTTAAAGCATTAATATCTTTAAAAACAAGAAATGGTGTGATTTTCTCACCACACCCAAGAGCGAAAAAATCAACAATAGAAGCAGCTAGAATAGTTCTTGATGCAGCAGTTAAAGCAGGTGCTCCAGAAGGAATAATAGGATGGATAGATGAACCATCGATTGAACTTTCAGGAGTAGTTATGAAGGAAGCTGATATCATCCTTGCAACAGGTGGCCCAGCAATGGTTAAGGCTGCTTACTCATCAGGTAAACCAGCACTAGGGGTTGGGGCAGGTAATACACCGGTTATTATTGATGAAACTGCTCATATTAAGATGGCTGTTAACTCAATTCTTCTTTCGAAGACTTTTGATAATGGTGTTATCTGTGCGTCAGAACAAGCTATTATTGCTATAGATAAAGTTTATGATGAAATTAAAAATGAGTTTATCGAAAGAGGATCTTATTTCTTAAAAGGTGATGAAGTAGATAAAGTAAGAAAAACAGTATTAATAAATGGTGCTGTAAATGGAGAAATAGTTGGACAACCAGCTTATAAAATAGCACAATTAGCTGGAATCGAAGTTCCTGAGGATACAAAAGTGTTAATTGGAGAAGTGGAATTAATCGGACCTGAAGAACCATTATCTCATGAAAAATTATCTCCAGTATTAGCTATGTACAAGGCAAAAACTTTTGATGATGCTTTAGATAAAGCTTGCAAGATTTTAGCATACGGCGGTATGGGTCATACTTCAGTTTTATATACTAACGAATTAACTTGTAAAGATAGAATTGAAGCCTTTGGCGCAGCGATGAAAACTTCAAGAACATTTGTTAATATGCCAGCTTCACATGGTGCAGCAGGTGACACATATAACTTTAGAATAGCACCATCATTTACTTTAGGTTGCGGTTCTTGGGGTGGAAACTCAATATCAGAAAATGTTGGAGTTAAGCATTTATTAAATATTAAGAGTGTAGCAAGAAGGAGAGAAAATATGCTTTGGTTTAAGGTTCCTGAAAAAATTTATTTTAAATATGGCTGTTTAGGAATGGCTCTTGAAGAACTAAAGGATATGGAAAAAAAGAAAGCATTTATTGTTACAGACAAGATTTTATATGATTTAGGTGTTCTTGATAATGTTACTAAGGTGTTAGAGCAAATAGGTGTAGACTATAGAATATTCTATGATGTACAGCCGGATCCAACTCTTGAAAGCGCAAGAAAAGGTGCTAAAGAAATGCTTAACTTTGAACCTGATACAATAATAGCAGTTGGTGGTGGTTCACCAATGGATGCTGCTAAAATCATGTGGGTTCTTTATGAACAACCAGATGTAGCATTCGAAGATTTAGCAATGATATTTATGGATATCAGAAAGAGAATCTACAATATGCCTAAGATTGGTAAAAAAGCTTCTTTCGTTGCTGTACCAACATCAGCAGGTACTGGTTCAGAAGTTACACCATTTGCAGTTATTACTGATGAAAAAACGGGGGTAAAATATCCATTAGCTGATTATCAATTAACTCCTAACATGGCTATCATTGATGCAGAATTAATGATGAATATGCCAAGAGGATTAACTGCATCATCAGGTATAGATGCTCTAGTCCATGCAATTGAAGCTTATGTATCAGTACTTGCTTCAGATTATTCCAATGGTTTAGCAT
>Ga0209281_1000419_pt1 | contig 63849 bp, 63 predicted proteins | sample MedtruBG_FD_187514 | JGI IMG/M metagenome (GOLD analysis project Ga0209281, IMG submission 187514) | Root nodule microbial communities of legume samples collected from California, USA - Medicago truncatula BG (SPAdes) (version 2) | ecosystem: Host-associated > Plants > Roots > Nodule | place... | reverse complement strand
CCAGCGGGCCAGATTCCAGAGACATCAGCACGAATGCGCCGGACTCTTCTTTCGTGCCGTACTGATTCATCAGGCTGGCGTAGAGGCCGCCGTTGGTCATGTCCATGGCAGACACGATTGCCAGAACCGAGAGACCAGCGAAGAAACCGGTTTGAATGCCATTCTCAGGAATGAACATCGCACAGACCATGGCGACAACCCAGGCAACCGCAATTTTGGTGAGGACTAACGTACCGGATTTGCGTAAAACGGTGCCGGTTGCACGTAAATTAATGGATGCGCCAATACAAAAAAACCACACCGCCAGAATAGGCACAGTGCCGGAAATCATTCCTTTGGTAAAACCGCCAAAATAAGCACCGGTATTCGGCGCCAGGGTATTTAAGATTGCGCCAAGCACAAGGGGGACCAACATCATCCCGCCAGGGATGCGTTCAATTGTGGCTTTGATTTTCATGATAAATCCTCACATCTTATCTCGCGTTTCTGGCGGACAAGTCGGGTGTAAATTCGTATTAAATTCAACTTATTGTGAATTTTTACTGTCTGGCGAACCGTCTGTTTAACCAGAAGCCGTAATCAGTTTTACTTTGTTTACGGCTGGCGAAATGCACCCGGAGCGGCGTGGTCGGGCTTATCATCTGATCTTTGGAATTATGATTCAATGAAAATAAAACAATGTTTTAGTTATCTGGATCACATATTTCTGTAAACACGTGTCTACATTATTAGTAATTAAAGTTGCTGTGAATTTAATGTGAATAAAGGTGAGTGGTTTTTCGAGTTTTGATGAAAGTAATAACTTGAGAAAGTGAATTCTAAAGGACACAGAACGTTCAAGGTAATAGAAGGGCGTTTACGTTTTCTGACAACATCTGACACCCCACGTAAATATCTGTGAAGTTGATCACTAATTTAAAGGCTGGTAGGGTAAAGACGTCACTAACTGCCCAGACAGGCGTCAACAGGTTCGGTTGTATCGACGAGAAACGTCAATGTAAGTAAACCTGCTACGCTTGAATAAGAAGAGTCGCATGAGGCGAATTCGAGGTTCACAGACCGCAAGAAGATCTGTGGTATGGACAGGGCTGAGTCTATGAGGATAGCAATGCTTAAAAGGAAAAAAGTAAAACCCATTACACTGCGCGACGTCACTATCATTGATGACGGCAAGTTGCGTAAAGCCATTACCGCCGCGTCGCTTGGTAACGCGATGGAGTGGTTTGATTTTGGTGTATATGGTTTCGTTGCCTACGCATTAGGTAAAGTCTTCTTCCCGGGTGCCGATCCGAGCCTGCAGATGATCGCGGCTTTAGGTACCTTCTCCGTACCCTTCCTGATTCGCCCGCTGGGCGGCTTATTCTTCGGGATGCTGGGCGACAAATATGGTCGCCAGAAGATACTCGCCATTACGATTGTGATTATGTCGGTCAGCACGTTCTGTATCGGCTTGATTCCGTCGTATGCGTCGATTGGCATCTGGGCACCTGTATTGTTGCTGCTGTGTAAAATGGCGCAGGGCTTCTCGGTCGGCGGTGAATATACCGGTGCGTCGATCTTTGTCGCTGAGTATTCCCCGGACCGTAAACGCGGCTTTATGGGAAGCTGGTTGGACTTTGGTTCTATTGCCGGGTTTGTGCTGGGTGCAGGCGTTGTGGTGCTGATTTCCACCGTCGTCGGCGAAAATAATTTCCTTGAGTGGGGCTGGCGTATTCCGTTCTTCCTGGCGCTGCCGCTGGGTCTGATTGGTCTATACCTGCGTCATGCTTTAGAAGAGACACCTGCGTTCCAGCAGCATGTTGAAAAACTCGAGCAGGGCGACCGCGAAGGGCTGCAGGAAGGACCGAAAGTCTCCTTTAAAGAGATTGCGACCAAACACTGGCGTAGTCTGCTGACCTGTGTCGGTCTGGTCATCTCGACCAACGTGACCTATTACATGTTGCTCACCTACATGCCGAGCTACCTGTCGCATAACCTGCATTACTCCGAAGATCACGGTGTGCTGATTATTATCGCCATCATGGTGGGGATGCTGTTTGTGCAGCCGATTATGGGTCTGCTGAGTGACCGCTACGGTCGCCGTCCGTTCATTATTCTGGGCAGCGTTGCGCTCTTACTGCTGGCGATCCCGGCCTTTATCCTGATTAACAGCAATGTGCTGGGCCTGATTTTCGCCGGTCTGCTGATGCTGGCGGTGATCCTGAACTGCTTTATCGGGGTGATGGCGTCAACGCTTCCGGCAATGTTCCCGACGCATATTCGCTACAGCGCGCTGGCGGCGGCGTTTAACATTTCGGTGCTGGTTGCCGGCCTGACGCCGACCATTGCGGCCTCGCTGGTAGAAAGCACGCAGAACCTGATGATGCCAGCGTATTATCTGATGGTGATTGCGGTGATTGGTTTGATTACCGGCCTCACCATGAAGGAGACCGCGAATCGCCCTCTGAAAGGGGCCACGCCTGCGGCGTCTGACCTTCAGGAAGCGAAAGAGATTCTGCGTGAACACTACGACAATGTTGAGCAAAAGATTGACGATATTGACGTAGAGATTGAAGAGCTGCAGAAAAAGCGCTCTCGACTGGTGGATCAGCATCCACGCATTAACGAGTAAAACGAAAAACCCGCTTCGGCGGGTTTTTTATTGTTCTACGTTTATGGAACTGCTGGGGGCATTTTTTTGATGAGACGTCGAACGGCAAACACCAGATAGATAAAGGCGATATTTAAGATGAGTGAGACCAAAAAAACGGTGCTCATAAAAATATCATCCCACATTCCTTCTGGTATAAATTCAGTGTGATACGCATGCACTTTATCCCACAGCCAGTTTTCAGGCAGAAAAACGAATGCCAGCGCCATAAACATCACATAAGACGCCATAAAAAATAACCATGACAGAACATATTTTGTTGAAGTCATTAGTAAACCTGCACAGTGCCATAGGCCGTCAGTGATGCCGTTATTTTTACCGTGGCCGTCTGTAACAACGACGCTCTTAAAACGTCAAATTCTGATGCGCTGGCGAAAGTGATGCAGCCTTCACTCACACCTTTGTAACCCGCGGGATGTAAGCGAAAATTTCCTCGAGCCACTTGCTCAATGAATGTTACGTCGTCAATGCTACCGTCATCTCGAAACAGAGCGAACCAGATGGAGCGGTCGGAACCGCTTATTATTGAAGCGAAGAAATCACGATACGGGCCTAATCTCCCGCCTTCGGGGCGACTTACGATGTAGTATCGGCCGACGGGAAGTGGTCCAATTTTTTTGATTCCGGTGGATTCAGGATTATTTCTGCTCGTTCCGGCATAACCTGAATATGCTCTAAAAAATCCCACGCCTGGGCAGCTTAAAACGCTCATTCCTGCGCCGTTGAGTCTGAAAGTACATCGGATCATCTTTCATTCCATGAATCGGTGAAAAGAATATTCCCGTCGCAATACTTCCAGGTAATTTTCTCGTAACGAAGGGATATTGCCTCGAGATGATTATGCTTTTCCATTGCGGGGTTTTTAACGTCGTGCATGACGGGGCAAACGGAAACCACTTTGACGTTTTCCAGTAACATGTTGAAGTATTCAGCTTCCTGTCCGGCGTCGTTAATTTGATACCATTTAAACTCTGCACTGTGGAGAGTTTGGCCTGTGGCGACGGCTTTATAGAGATAGGGACTCGCTGAATCGAATTCTTTCTCGAAGGTCAGGGCGCTATGTACCCGTGTACCGGTGATTTTTCCTGTCGTGTTATCCGTGGGCAGAAACAGACCATGCGCGAAGCCAAGCACCTCGATGCTGCCTTCGCGATCCCGTATATCAACGGAACCTTTTATCGCTGCACCGCCATCGTCCTTGAGCCATAAATAGGCTGGAATAGCCATTATTTTACCCTCCATTCCTTGTGTGTATTTGGCGAGTATAGGCGTGGAAGGATAGATGTAAATTAATATATTCTTGTTAATTAAGACTAAAATATAAAAATAAAAGCTTAAATTATCGATGGAATATATCAATCATTGCTGGCGTATATAATTTTTAAATCTCACGTCGGGGGATTTTTTATTAGCAACCGGCGGCAATATAGTCGCCGTTGGCACTGATGGGGATCACCGTCAGGAATAGCACTGTCGCAAACAAGATCAGCACGATACCTCCGGCAATTTTTGCCGCTGGCACCAGCCAGCTCATCGTAGAACCGCCACCAAAGAAAGCGACCGTTCGTTCCCGCGCATAACGCACCGCCAACGAGAGTCCCATAATCGACAGCGCGGTACCGAGCGACATGGTCATCACCGCCGCCATTCCCCACGTCACAATTCCCAGCGCATTTGAGAACATCAGAATCATGATCGCGCCGCTGCATGGTCGCGCCCCGATGGCCAGAATCACCCCCAGACGCGTTTTCCAGTCGCCTTTTTCCACATCTGCATTTACACCATGATGCCCACAACCGCAGCGTTCATCGTGCTGATGGAGCGGTTTTACGCTGTAAATTGAGACGCTACGCGGCCGGAGGCTTTTCAGCGTTTGGTAAATCATAAATACACCGAATGCGCCGATCAGCACTGCGCTGATTTTCTCCACGTACCAGCGGCTGGCGCTGAGATCGCCAGAGGCGAGGTTAAATCCAACGGCCAGAATAAACACAAACAGAATGGCGCTGACGCCTTGCATCAGGCTACCGAGAAATGGCACGACGCGTGCGGCAAGCTGGCTCTCTTTATTGGTGCTGAGATAGGTTGTGACGATGAATTTGCCGTGCCCCGGCCCGATGGCGTGAAGCACGCCGTAAAAGAACGCGCCCGTCAGTAACCACAACCCGCCGCTGTACTGATGATTATTCAGCTGCAACAGATACATCACCAGATAGCGATGCAGCGTGATTTGCGTGGCGAGACACCATTGAATAAAAGCGCTCCAGTGAGCATGCAAGGTAAACCCGGTAAACAGAACCAGCAGAAAAAGCAGTCCTGCCGCAGGAATACGCCAGTCGCGTGTGAGAGTTTTTGTCGTCATGTTGCGGCCTGTAAGGAGGGCTGATTCTGGGGCAAGTATAGCGCGAGCCGTGAGGTGGCGAAGGCATTTTGTGGTGCGCTCACGGGCTGTTAAACATTCGCCAAAGTAGATTTTATGTGTCGTCGCCTGTCCGTCGCGGTCAACCAAGACCTGAGTAAAACGGTTATCCCGTTCATCTGTCGTGACAGCGGCATGACACAATAGTGTTTGCCTTTGATTTCCCTGTCTGAAAGGACGTCGCGCAAAAAACGTTATCTCTCTGACGACGGATATTTGCGTGGCCGTGACGTTTTATTTTCCGCCAGCCTCTTAATCCTCTGTCACTCCTTCGCCATGTTTCCCTTTCACCCATGCGACGCGGCGATGGAACATTTTTCTCAAGGCCCGGCCAAGGGTATTGAACCAGCCTGTCGGGCGCGGGTCGGCCAGCATGCTCATGGCGCGAGCGTAATCCAGCACCAGTCCTGGCGTCCAGGCCATTGTTTCGGCGCGTTTTCGTAGCTGCAACGCGACCCACAGCTCAGGTGTGGATATCAGTTTTCCAATCGAGAGCCAAAAGCCGCGCTTTTGCCACAACCTGCCGACGGAGCCTTCAAGCGCGGCTTCCAGCGCTCTTGCCACGCTGCTGGAACAGTTACGATGCGTCAGATTATAGGATTCATTTTGGCGGTAGTTTTCCCAGAACGCCGCCAGACGCGTTTCGCTGTAATTGCGAATCCGCACCTTTCGGGTGGAATGACACCATTTACTGGATTCGGTGACGTAATCCGACTGGAATTCACCCGGCACGTTATTTTCGGGCGTTGCGCGTAACAAGCGGGCGAAGGCATCGGGTGAGCGATCGATCTCAACGGCGGGATATAAACTGATGTAAACCCCGCCAGGGGATTCCAGCGCTGCGTGACCGGTTGAGATGACGCCATTTTTATCCACGGCAGCAATGTAACGGCTGATCACTGGACGGGAGATCGTCTCGCCAGGTGCCGAGCCAACGGGCGTCCAGACGTGAACCGTCAGCGCTTTTTCATCGTCTTCTGGCGGGCCGTCCCACTCCACCACGGCGGGCTGATGCGTCTCCGCTTCTTCCATATACTCTTCGCCTTTCAGACCAGGGTTGGCTGCCGCCACTTTTACCCGGTTAGCGAGGATAAACATATTCCAGCCCGCAAAGGCCAGACCGAGGCCGAGGCAGTACGGAACGGTACCTGAATAGTTGGAAGGCCACGGTTGATAGAAGAAAATCGCCAGCGCAATTTCGACGATCCCTCCTGCCAGGGCAGGCCGCCAGCGCCGATAGCGCACCACGATGGCCGAGGCGATTTGGAGCGCGCCATCCAGCAAGAACAGCGTGCCGAAGATCATTGCCAGCACAATATTACCGTCGTGGTTTCCGGCGAGGATGAGCACGGCGGCCAGCGAAAACGTCGCACCTTTGACATAGCGCAAAATGCGCTGTCCGCCCATGCCGCTGTGTGCGACCAGCAAGGTGGCGACGCCCTCGACCAGCAGCAGACACGCAAAAGGTTCGATAGGGAAGTAGAGCACGCCGTCCAGTGCGTCGATAAAAATAACCGTCCCGGCAATAAGCGTGACCCACCCGAAACGCCGCAGTCCGCGCCAGTGCGAACGCAGATAATCAACGCCGAGCAGAATCAGGATCAATCGCATCATATGAGGGGCTTCCGGAATGGGCCTCCCACATTTATAACCCACGCAGGGCGGAAGTGCCTCAGGAAATGATAGCGAGTTGAAGGGAAGGGGCCGTCCATCGTCATGCCCATATCGATCGTGACCGATATGGGCATTTAGCTCAGCCTTTTAAACGTTAGAAGGTTTCCCAGTCGCTGTTATTGACAGCGCTACTGGTCAAGCTGTGCGCCTCGGATTGTCGTACTGCGGACGAATGCCCCAGTCTCTGCGGTTTCACGGCGGTGGCGAGTTTTACCGTGTTGGCTCCGGCATGATTCGGTAAAGTAAAAACGGCTACCGCTTGTTCCAGTTGCGCCGCCTGATCTTCCAGCGAACTGGCGGCGGCTGACGATTCTTCAACGAGCGCGGCGTTTTGTTGGGTAGAGGTGTCCATTTCAGCCATCGCCTGTGCAATCTGCGCAATGCCACGACTTTGCTCATCGGAGGCGGCAGCAATTTCGCTCATGATATCACGCACCTGAATGACCGATTTCACCGTCTCACCCATAATAGAACCGGCGTGCTCTACCTTCACAAAACCACTATCTACTTTTGATACCGATTCATTAATCAGTGCTTCAATTTCTTTGGCGGACTGCGAACTGCGTTGCGCCAGGCTTCTCACCTCTCCGGCAACCACGGCAAAACCTCGCCCCTGCTCACCCGCACGCGCCGCTTCAACTGCCGCGTTGAGCGCCAGGATGTTGGTCTGGAAGGCGATACCGTTTATCACCGAGATAATTTCTGAAATACGCTGCGAGCTGTCACGGATATCTTTCATTGTGGCGATTAATTCATCGACCACTGCGCCGCCATCGTTGGCCTTCTGCGACGCCTGCTCGGAGAGCTGACGGGCCTGATGCGCATTCGAGGCGTTCTGCTGCACGGTAGACGTCAGCTGCTCCATACTGGCAGCCGTTTGCACTACCGCCGCAGACTGCTGTTCAGTGCGGGCCGACAAATCCATATTACCGGCAGCGATTTCCGTTGATGCCCGGCTCACGCTTCCTACGCCGTCGCGCACGTTATAAATAATGTCTTTCAGATTCTCATTCATCGTAGACACGGCCTGAATCAGCTGGCCGGTTTCATCTTTGCGATTATTGATCAACGTACCGGTGAGATCGCCTTTCGCGATCTGCTGCGCAAGAGTCAGCGTCTGATTCAACGGGGCGGTAATTGAGCGGGTAATGAGCCAGGCCAGTATTATCCCGAGGATGACCACTGTCAGGGCGGTGGCTCCCATCATCCATTCGGCATTGCCAACAAACTGTTTTGACAGTTCTTGCTGGTAGGTGAACCAGCTATTGATGTCTGTGCCCAATTGCACGCCTAAGCGCGAAAACTCGGCCTGCGTGTCTATCTGTTTTTTCAGCGCCTGTTGGTAAGCGTCAAGGGCATCTAAATAGCGCTGTGATGCGGCAAGACCGCGAATGAGTATTTTCTGCTGGTCGGTCGATAATGACGGGCGCAGTTTTTCAGCCATCGCGACAGCGGCGGGAATTTGCTCTCTGATTCCCTGTTTGCTCACCTCGAGCGGATTAAGGGTAAAGTTCTCAATGCGGGTGACGATGTCGTTCCATTCAAATGCCAGGTGCGCCATATCACGTGACGTTTCAATCGATAAGCCTGGCTGGTGGCTAAGCGCATCTAAGTCGACAGAGCTTTTGTACAGATCGGTGGTGTTAAGGGTCTGAGCCAGTTCAGCTCTCTTGTCAAAAGCATCCAGGAAAATGGCGCGAACCACGAGATCGGTTTTAAACAGCTCAGCCACCTTGTCAGCACTCGCTTTCCCTACAGGTCTCCACTGAAACTGCTCATGAAGCTGCGCGATCAGTTCTCCCATTCGATTCATGGCCGCTGTGTTGACGTCACGATCCTTTTGATTGTTTGTAGACTGGAAAATCAACCGACTGGATCGGGCATTCCCGAGCGAATCCATTAACTTTACCATCACCGCTGTTTTTGCCGAATTGTCCTGAATTTGTTCAAAACCGCGAATACCGGTTAAAGCAACAATCACTGTCAGAAGCAGCACGATGGCAAATCCGAGACTCAATTTTTTACCGATTCGCAAATTTGCAAAATAAGTAAATTTACTTTGATGCTGGGTCATTATTCCGGTCCACATAGATAAAGAAGAGAATAGGATGATTTTCAGAAGGTTATTTCTCTCAACATCCCGCATCTCAACTATCGGCAACCGCGTTTTAGAATTTATTCTGTATTTTAACCCTGCAGAGATTAAAGGTCTGATTGGTGCTTATCTGATTGATTTATTTGACTAAAATAAACTTACTACGCTAATGCTAAGCAGGGTGGAATTGTCATTATTAATATAATATTCAATGCGTTAAATATTTGGTGGGGTAAGTTGACGCAATCAATTTTCAGTCTTGATAGGTCATTAAGCGTGATGAAACAGGGCTTTTTTCTCGTTTGATTTAAATACTGGTTTTTTACGTTGATGATGAAAATATATATTAATATTTTTTCTATAAAAACAATGATGTTTGAACCGGAATGAATCATTTTGTCGCAGAGTAAAAATGAGCAAAAAAATCGAGCAATGCTTAATGGCTGATATCAAATATAAAAATATCCAGGCGTGCCTGTGGCTATCCTGATTTACTGCATGGCGTCATGATGTTAACAAACGAAACAAAGGATTCTGGATGACTGCACAGTGGCTGAAAGCTCTGGCGGGTGTGTAGCGACAAAAGAGGATGTCAGATGTGCGTGGATTTTGTTGGGATGGGAGATGGGTGACGCGTCATCGAACGGATTTGAGGGCGTGTGTGTGCTTTCAAAAGCAAAAAACCCGCCATAGGCGGGTTTTTCTAAATAGTGGTGCCCGGACTCGGAATCGAACCAAGGACACGGGGATTTTCAATCCCCTGCTCTACCGACTGAGCTATCCGGGCAACGGAGCGCATTAAACCTTAATCCCGTTTGGTCGTCAACCCTAATTCGGGGAAAGCTGTTCAACTGCTTAACTTTACGGCAATCTGTCGATCTACGCGTCGATTTTGCACAAATCTTCCAGACAAAAACGCCAGGGCGAGCAATGCTGATTGTGATGAGGGGGAAGTATGGCAAACGACTGGCTTGAGCTGCGTCAGCATGCGGAAACAGGTATTGAGACGATCAAAGCGCACTTTGAAGGCCACGCCTTCGATCCGCACTGGCATGACAGCTATCTGGTGGGCATTACCCTGTCTGGCACGCAGCAATTCCACTGCCGCCGCGAGCGGCATCGCAGTCATCCCGGCGATGCGTTTTTACTGGAACCGGGTGAAATTCACGACGGTGACGCGCCGGTAGACGGTGGCTTTACCTATCTGACGTTTTACCTCGATGAGCAGTGGCTGACAAATACGCTGCACGGCTTGTATGAATCCACGCCGGGAAGTTACTCGCTGCATTTCGCGCAAACCCTGACGCGTGAACCGCAGCTAGTGCGTACCATCAGCGACACGTTTTCCACGCTTCACAATGATGAGATGAAGATCGTGCAGCAGAGCACAATGGATAATCTGCTCGCGCAAATCACGTCCCATTGTCACTGGCGCAAAAGATTACCCTCGCAGCTTCAAAGCGCCGCGGTTGCTCATCGTGCGCGCGATTATTTGTATGCGCACATGGGAGACAATATCGGCCTGTCCGATCTGGCGCGAGAAACAGGCACCGATCGCTTTACGCTGACGCGCTGCTTTAAACGCGAATTCCACCTGGCACCGCACGCCTGGCTTATCCAGCTGCGCCTGGCAAAAGCGCGTCAAATGCTGGGAATGGGCGAGCAACCTGTCGAGGTGGCCGCGGCGCTCGGTTTTGCCGATCAGAGTCATTTAGGACGCTGGTTCCAGCGTGCCTACCGCATAACACCTGCCCATTACCGTCGGTTGTGCACAAACCTTCCAGACGTTTCCAGAAAATAGCGGCACAGTCAGGACTCCAAACATAAGGAGTCACCTGTGGATCTGATGCCGTTTCTGCTGTTTGCGTTTGTCGCCTCAATAACGCCCGGACCGACCAATATTCTCATTTTGACCAACAGTCAGCACGTTGGCGTTATAAAAACCGTGCCTGCGATTCTGGGGGGATGTGTTGCGGCAAGCCTGATTGTGTTGATTTCTGGTGCGGGGGCAGGGGAGATTTTGCGTCAATATCCGCTGGTGCGTCAGGTGATGAGTTGGACCGGCGTGCTGTGGCTGAGCTGGATGAGCTGGCAGCTTTTCAGCGCGCCAGCGGCAAATTTATCGACAGGAACACATCGACGGTTTACCGCCCGCGCGGCGGCATTATTGCAGGTGATCAACCCAAAAACATGGATGATGGCGCTGGCGGTTGTAAGCTTGTTTGCACCCGCAGGCGCGAATGCGCTGCACGATGTGGCGTTAATGGCGCTGTTGTTTCTGATGATTTCGATGGCGTGTTTGATGTGCTGGGCTTGGCTGGGAAAAGCGGTGAATCGGGTGTTTCGCACCACCGTGGCGATGGTGCGCTTTCAGCGCCTGATGGCGCTGTGTCTTTTCATCTCCGCGTGGGCGGGAATGCTGGCTTAGGTTAGCGCGCCGCCCATGCGACACTGGGCAAAGCGCAGAATATCTTCTGCCAGACGATGCGCCGTCTCAACGTCAGTCAGGCTACGAGTGATCAGCATGCGGCTCAGGCAGCCCTCCAGCACCAACTCCATCTGTTTGGCGACCATCGCCGGATCGTCGACCTCAAGCTTTGTGAGCAGCTCATGGGTAAAGTCGTGAGCGGCACGTTTTTGCTGATCGGCGAGCTGATGGATCGGGTGGTCCGGATCCGGGTAGAACGTGCAGGCGGCGATAAACAGGCAGCCTGGATAGCGGTTGTTACGCACGCATTCCGCCAGCGCGGTATAGCGCGCCAGTACTTTTTGCTCGGCCGTCAGCTCTTCGTTCAGCATGAGCTGTCTGCGCCAGATATCGACCTGTTGGCTAAGATAGCGGAGCGCGTCGTAGAGCAGCGCTTCTTTATCCGGCCAGAAACGGCGCAGTTCATCCAGAGGATAATCGATGCGTTCGGCGACCATCTCAAGCGTGGTGCTGGCGATCCCTTGTATCTCAAGTAATTGCAGGGCTTGTCCCAGTACGTCTTCACGTTGCACGGTTTTCTCCTCCCAATGCTAACGGTTTATCCCGTTAACAGTGTCGTTTACGGTTGGCGATCGCGCAAATGCGCGCGGAACGCTGTTGCATCCATAAATCCTGTCACCCGCTCGCTCGGCTGCTCTTCTCCCTGCTCATTGAAGAACAGAATAGTCGGCAGGCCGAGCACGCTGAGTTGTTTCAGTAAAGCCTTGTCCTGCGCGTTATTAGCGGTAACGTTCGCCTGCAGCAGGACCGTATCTTTTAACGCATTTTGTACCAGCGGATCGCTAAAGGTGTATTTTTCGAACTCTTTACAGGCGACGCACCAGTCGGCGTACAGATCGAGCATGACGGGTTTACCTTTTGCCTGCGCCAGCGCTTGGTGCAGCTCATCAACGTTGCTGATTTGAATAAAGTTAAGATGAGCCTGATTTTGCGCTGCAGGTGTACCAAATGCCCAATCCTGAAGCGGTCGCACGCTGATCAACGCAGCCACCAGCAGGATGATTTGCACGATGCGCATCCACCCTTTTTGTGCCTGCAGGCTGGTTATAAACGCCCAGCCGAAGAACGCGACGCCAAGAAGCGCCCACAGACGAAGGCCCCATACGTCACCAATCACGCGCTCCAGCAGGAACACCGGCAGCGCCAGGATGACGAAACCGAAGGCGATTTTGACCGTTTCCATCCACGGCCCGCTTTTCGGCAGCAGACGGTTGCCAAACACGGTGACCAGAATCAGCGGCAAACCCATGCCCAGCGCGTATAAATACAAGGTGCCGCCACCCAGCCACATGTTCCCGCTTTGTGCGATGTAGAGCAGGATCGCGCTCAGCGGCGCGGTGGTGCACGGCGAGCAAATCAGCCCGGCAATCGCGCCCATCACAAACACGCCGCCAGCGGAGCCGCCTTGCTGACGGTTGCTCATCAGCGTTAAACGCGTTTGCAGCGATGACGGCAGTTGCAGGGTGAACAGGCCAAACATCGACAGCGCCAACAGGGTAAAGACCACTGACAGGCCGATAAGCACATACGGATGCTGAAGCGCGGCCTGGAACTGAAGTCCGGCGGCGGCGACCACAATCCCGAGCGCGGTGTAGGTGAGCGCCATGCCCTGAACGTAGATGAACGCCAGCAGCAATGCGCGACCGGTGGATAAACGTTGTTTACCGCCGAGCACGATGCCTGAGATGAGCGGATACATCGGCAACACGCACGGCGTAAAGGCGATACCGATACCGATGAGTAGCGCCCACAATGCGGAGAACGGCAGTTCTGCGCTGTCTTCCCCCTTCTCACTGGACGGCGGTACAGCAGGCTGAGCAGCCGCAGCCACCTCACTGAGCGGCACAATTTTGGTTTCGGGCGGATAGCAGAAACCTGCGTCGGCACAGCCCTGATACGTCACGGTGAGCGTCGCGCCTTTATCGGCCTGATTGACGCTAACCGGCACGACAAGCTGGTGGCGGTAGATTTCACTTTTGCCGTAAAACTCGTCTTCGTGCCACTCGCCCGCAGGCAGTTGCGGCTCGCCGATTTTCGCATTGGCTGGCGTGATGCTGACCTGTTTGCGATAGAGGTAGTACCCGTCTTTGACCTGCCAGTTGAGGCTGAGATCGTGCTGGTTTTGCTGGAAGTCGAAGACAAACGCCTGGTCAGCAGGAATAAAATTGGAGCGGCCGGGTGCGTCGAACAACCCGGCAAAAGCTGATGTGCTGCACAGCAGCAGGATCAGCGTAAAGAAGCGTTGAGCCATGAGAGATAGTCGTTATCGCCGTGGGACACTGGGAGCACCAGCAGTTCCGGAGTCTGGTAGGGATGATGAGATTTGAGGCAATCCAGCAGCGCCTGCTGATGCGCTACGGTGGTTTTGAGCAGCATTTGCACTTCGTACTCTTGCTCAAGCTTGCCTTCCCAGTAGTACAGGGAGGTGGCGCCAGGCAGGATCGTGACGCAGGCAGCGAGCTTGTCAGCCAGTACTTTGGCGGCCAGCTCCTGAGCAGTCGCTTCATCGGGAGCAGTACAAAGTACAACAACGGCGTCAGGCGTGTTCACAAGTCGACCTCCTCATCGCGAAAAAATCACTATATCACGGCGGGTCGGAGGTCATTAATGAATCGGGCCGCTGAGCGGCCCGAATTTAACAAATTTTACAACATCGAACGCTTAAAGAATCACGCTACCGATGAGGAAACCGAAGCACACGGCAAACACTACGCCCATCGTGCCTGGAATAAAGAACGGATGGTTAAAGACGAAACGCCCGATGCGCGTAGTCCCGGTATCGTCCATCTGCACGGCTGCGACAAGCGTCGGGTAGGTTGGCAGAATAAACAGGCCAGAAACGGCAGCGAAGGAGGCGACCGCTGTCAGTGGCGACACGTTCAGCGCCAGCGCCATCGGCATCAGCGCTTTCGCCGTCGCGGCCTGAGAGTACAGCAGCGCGGAAGCCACAAAGAAAATCACCGCCAGCAGCCACGGATGGCCCTGAATCACGGTGCCTGCGGTATCTTTAATCCAGTCGATATTGTGGGAGACGAAGGTATCACCCAGCCACGCCACGCCGAGAATACAGATACAGGCGCTCATCCCGGCTTTGAAAGTACTGGAGCTGAGTATGCTGTCCGTTTCCACGCCGCACAGCACGGTGGTCAGGGTCGCGACGCTCAGCATAATAATCAGGATCGCGTTGGTGGTATTCATCAGCGGCGTTGCCACCAGACCCAGGCTTGGGCTGTTGACGATGGCATAAATCACCACGCAGACCACCCCCAGCAGGAACAGCAGCACCGACAGTTTCGCGCGCGGTTTGATCTCAACTTTATTTTCACCGCGCAGTTCGATTAGACCTTCTTCCAGACGTTTCAGGTACACAGGATCGTCAGAAAGTTTGGAGTTAAACAGCGTGGTGACCAGGAATGACATCAGCAGTACGGCCAGCAGCGTCGACGGGATCACCACGGAGAGCAGATGAATATAGCTGACGCCATGGCCTTCCATTACCGATGACATATACACCACCGCGGCAGAAATCGGCGAGGCGGTAATTGCAATCTGCGCAGACACCACGGCAGTCGACAGCGGACGGCACGGCTTAATACCTTGCTCTTTCGCCACTTCGGCAATAACCGGCAGCGTCGCCAGTGAGATGTTGCCCGTACCGGCAAAAATCGTCAGGAAGTAAGTGACGACTGGCGCGAGAATGGTGATGTATTTCGGGTTTTTGCGTAGCAGTTTTTCGGTTTGATTAACCAGATAATCCAGACCCCCTGCAATCTGCATAGCCGAGATGGCCGCAATCACCGCCATGATGATGGAGATCACGTCAAAAGGGATTTTCCCCGGAGCGACACCAATGGCTGCCAGAACCAGTACGCCCAATCCCCCGGCATAGCCGATACCAATTCCTCCTAGCCTGGCGCCGATAAAAATCGCCGCTAAAACGATAATCAGCTCAATGACAATCATAATCGCTTCCTTGAATGTTAGATGTTGGATACATAAATGTTATTTTTGTGATGTCCTATAAAAGCAAAAAGGCACGTCACCGGGTGACGTGCCTTTCGGAAATTTAACCGGAACGGTTACTGTTCGCTTTCATCGGTATACCGTTTCGCTTTATATGCCGGATGCATCAGGTTTTGCGCCGAGAAGATATCATCCAGCTCAGCCTCTGTCAGCAATCCACGCTCAAGTACGACTTCGCGCACGCTCTTACCGGTTTCAGCACAAATCTTACCAACGATATCGCCGTTGTGGTGGCCAATGAACGGGTTCAGATAGGTGACGATGCCGATAGAATTGTAGACGAAGTTTTCACACACGGCTTTATTGGCCGTGATGCCGTTGATGCATTTTTCAAGCAGGTTGTAGCACGCGTTGGTCAGGATGTGGATGGATTCAAACATTGCCTGGCCAATCACGGGCTCCATGACGTTCAGCTGCAGCTGACCGGCTTCGGAAGCCATGGTGACGGTGATGTCGTTACCGATGACTTTGAAGCACACCTGATTCACCACTTCTGGCACTACCGGGTTCACTTTGGCTGGCATGATGGACGAACCGGCCTGCAGCTCTGGCAGGTTGATTTCGTTCAGGCCAGCGCGCGGGCCGGAAGAGAGCAGGCGCAAGTCGTTACAAATTTTGGACAGTTTAACCGCCAGGCGTTTCAGCGCACTGTGCACCATGACGTAAGCGCCGCAGTCGGACGTCGCTTCGATCAGGTCTTCGGCTGGAACAACCGCGAGGTTAGACACTTCTGCCAGCTTCGCGACGGCCAACTGTTGATAACCGTCAGGAGTGTTGAGGCGAGTCCCGATGGCCGTTGCGCCGAGGTTGACTTCAAGCAGCAGTTCGGAGGTACGCAGAATGTTGCGGGTCTCTTCATTCAACAGCACGTTAAACGCGTGGAATTCCTGACCGAGGGTCATCGGCACCGCATCCTGCAACTGGGTACGACCCATTTTCAGAATGTCCTGGAACTCCACCGCTTTGCGCTGGAAGCCGTCGCCCAGTTGGTTAATCGCGTCGATCAGTTTCAAGACAGAAGCGTAAACCGCGATGCGGAAGCCGGTCGGGTAGGCGTCGTTAGTAGACTGGCATTTGTTTACGTGGTCGTTAGGATTGAGGTACTGGTACTCACCTTTCTGGTGACCCATCAGCTCCAGGCCAATGTTTGCCAATACTTCGTTGGTGTTCATGTTCACGGATGTGCCTGCGCCGCCCTGATAGACGTCGACGGGGAACTGGTCCATGCATTTTCCGTTGTTCAACACTTCATCGCAGGCTGCGATGATGGCATTTGCAGCGCTTTTAGGAATGGTTTGCAGCTCTTTGTTTGCCAGCGCTGCCGCTTTCTTCACCATCACCATACCGCGTACAAACTCAGGGATGTCACTGATTTTGTTGTTGCTGATGTAGAAGTTCTCAATCGCTCTCAGAGTGTGAATACCGTAATAGGCATCCGCTGGAACTTCCCTGGTACCCAACAAATCTTCTTCGATACGAATGTTGTTTAACATGTGAACCTTCTTTTAAAGCTGCCGATGGATTGTACTAAACACACAGTAGATATGTGGTTTTGAATATTTGCTGACCGACGATTATTCCCTCAATCAGCCAGATACCCGAGATGATATGCTGATGATAGCGAATTGCCGTAATCTGGATCACTTATTATCGCCCTCGCGGCATGATAATTATTAATCTGTGAAATGAGTCACCGCTTGAATGTTTCCAAAAAAATATCCGTGCAAACCGATTGAATTTTGGCTAACCGTCACCATTTCAAAGAAACGCGAATCGCAAATACATTCAGACAGGGGCCAGACGGCGTCTGCCACACAGGAGAAGCCAGTGCGCTGGATACCTTTTATTGCTATTTTTCTCTACGTTTACATAGAGATTTCCATTTTTATCCAGGTCGCCCATGTGATGGGAGTCCTGCTGACGCTGATCCTGGTCATCTTTACATCAGTAATAGGTATGTCGCTGGTACGTAATCAGGGTTTCAAAAATTTCCTGTTAATGCAGCAAAAGATGGCGGCCGGTGAAAGCCCTGCTGAGGAGATGATCAAAAGCGTGTCGCTGATTCTTGCTGGCCTGCTGCTGATCCTTCCAGGATTTTTCACCGATTTCCTGGGCCTGTTGCTGCTGCTGCCGCCAGTGCAAAAGCTCCTGACGATGCGCCTTTTGCCCCATTTGCGTTTTAACCGGATGCCCGGTGGTGGGTTCAGCACCGGGCCGGGAAATGGAGACACCTTCGAAGGGGAATACCAGCGTAAAGACGATCAGCGTGACCGCCTCGATCATAAAGACGACGACCGCTAAGACAACAACGCCCGGCTTTGCCGGGCGTTTTGCTATCTAATGATGCTGCGCTTGGGCAGTAAGAACCATAGCCCCGCCAGCATAATAATCGCGTAGAGGCTTTTCCAGCCCACCATGGCCAGCAGGAGCAGACACAGCACGCCACCGATGACCGCCAGCACTTTAAAACGCCCCGTCAACAATCGACATCCTGCCAGCATACACAGCAGGTAAATCATGATGAAAATGCCGTTGGCATAGATAATGAGCGCATCCAGATTGATGTTGAGCCAATAAATGCCGAGCGTACTCAACACACAGCAGCTCAGCACCGCGTTTAATGCATTTATCGGCAACTGGCGCTTCGACAGGCGTGACAGACGGCTGTTCGGCTTGTATTGCGCCTGGGACCACATCAGGCGAGCAAAGCTTTGAATGTAGATGTTCAGGCTGGCGAAACAGGCGAGATAGCCAATCACGCAGGCAATCCACAACGCTTTCACTCCAAACAGTTGCACAACGATACCCGGCAGCGATGCGGCCGCAGCCGTGTCTGAGCCGTAGGCATTAAAGTGCAGCACCAGCACGGTACATGCCCAGTAAACCGTCCCGGCCAGCAACAGGCCAATCATCAGCGCGCGCGGAAAATCCCGCTCAGGCTGTTTAAATTCCGAGGCCAGATGCGCAAAAGCTTCCAGCCCGACAAAACACCAGAACATCACCGAAAGCGCGGCGAAGAGTTGTGAATGATTCACGTCCGATATGGCCGGGAACGGAATTTCGCCCACGCGAATGTCACCCGCCCACCAGATCGCCGCGATCAACGCCACAATCAGTACGGCGACCAGCGTTTGCAGATTGGCGCTGGAGCTGGCCCCGCGTGAACCCACCCACCAGACGATCGCCAGCGTGCCCAGCTCAGCAAACAGCAGTTGCTCATCGTGCCAGCCAAACAGCGCCTGGCCGAAACCGGTGGCGATATGCAGGGCGGCGGGTAAGCCAACCGGAATCACCGACAGAAAAAGCCAGCCCGTGACGCGCTCCAGGCGCGGCCCAAACGCCATGCCGACAAAATGCGCCACGCCGCCAGCGCTGGGGAAATGGCGGCCGAGAATTGCGAAGACAATGGCTATCGGAAAGACCAGGGCGATCAACACTGGCCACGCCCACAGGCTGTTGTTTTCGGCCACCAGCGCCGCCAGTGCGGGCACTGCAAACACGCCGGTTCCCAGTAAGGAGGTTGAGAGTAAACCCACGCCCTGCGCAAGTCCCAACTCCTGTTTTAGTCCACTCATTGACCTCGTCCTGCCACTGCTGAAAGAGAAGCGATGGTAACACTTTCGTAAATTTTTTTTCGACAACCCCTTGAAGGGGCAGTTTTCGACCCCCATCTCTCAGGTCACCAGTCGGTAAACCTTTTACGGCCCGGCGTCTTCCATAACTGATAATGACTTTCTCGAAGGAGAGCTATCAATGAGTATTCGTCCGTTACATGATCGTGTGATCGTCAAGCGTAAAGAAGTTGAAACCAAATCTGCGGGCGGCATCGTTCTGACCGGTTCTGCAGCAACCAAATCAACTCGTGGCGAAATCATCGCTGTCGGTAAGGGCCGCATCCTGGAAAACGGTACTGTGCAGCCACTGGACGTTAAAGTGGGCGACATCGTGATTTTCAACGATGGTTACGGCGTGAAATCCGAGAAGATCGACAATGAAGAAGTGTTGATCATGTCCGAAAGCGACATTCTGGCAATTGTTGAAGCGTAATCCGCGAACGACACTGAACATACGAATTTAAGGGAAAGATAAAATGGCAGCTAAAGACGTAAAATTCGGTAACGACGCTCGTGTGAAAATGCTGCGCGGCGTAAACGTACTGGCAGACGCAGTAAAAGTCACCCTCGGCCCGAAAGGCCGTAACGTAGTGCTGGATAAATCCTTCGGCGCTCCAACCATCACGAAAGATGGTGTTTCCGTAGCACGTGAAATCGAACTGGAAGACAAGTTCGAAAACATGGGCGCACAGATGGTGAAAGAAGTTGCCTCTAAAGCGAACGACGCTGCAGGCGACGGCACCACCACCGCAACCGTACTGGCACAGGCTATCATCACTGAAGGTCTGAAAGCGGTCGCTGCGGGCATGAACCCGATGGATCTGAAACGTGGTATCGACAAAGCGGTTATCGCCGCTGTTGAAGAGCTGAAAACTCTATCCGTACCGTGCTCTGATTCTAAAGCTATTGCGCAGGTGGGTACTATCTCCGCTAACTCCGACGAAACCGTAGGTAAATTGATCGCTGAAGCGATGGATAAAGTCGGTAAAGAAGGCGTGATCACCGTTGAAGACGGTACCGGCCTGGAAGACGAACTGGACGTGGTTGAAGGTATGCAGTTCGACCGCGGCTACCTGTCTCCTTACTTCATCAACAAGCCAGAAACTGGCGCTGTTGAACTGGAAAGCCCGTTCATCCTGCTGGCTGACAAAAAAATCTCCAACATCCGCGAAATGCTGCCTGTTCTGGAAGCCGTTGCGAAAGCAGGCAAACCACTGCTGATCATCGCTGAAGATGTTGAAGGCGAAGCGCTGGCGACGCTGGTGGTTAACACCATGCGCGGTATCGTGAAAGTGGCTGCCGTTAAAGCACCTGGCTTCGGCGACCGTCGTAAAGCTATGCTGCAGGACATCGCAACCTTGACTGGCGGTACCGTTATCTCTGAAGAGATCGGTATGGAGCTGGAAAAAGCGACTCTGGAAGATATGGGTCAGGCGAAGCGCGTTATCATCAACAAAGACACCACCACCATCATCGATGGCGTGGGTGAAGAAGCCGCTATTCAGGGCCGCGTTGGTCAGATTCGTAAGCAAATCGAAGAAGCGACCTCTGATTACGACCGTGAAAAACTGCAGGAGCGCGTAGCGAAACTGGCTGGCGGCGTTGCGGTTATCAAAGTCGGTGCAGCGACCGAAGTTGAAATGAAAGAGAAAAAAGCACGCGTTGACGATGCTCTGCACGCGACCCGTGCAGCAGTGGAAGAAGGCGTGGTTGCAGGTGGTGGCGTAGCGCTGATTCGCGTGGCGTCTAAACTGAGCGAACTGCGTGGTCAGAACGAAGATCAAAACGTGGGTATCAAAGTTGCGCTGCGCGCAATGGAAGCGCCACTGCGTCAGATCGTTCTGAACTGCGGCGAAGAGCCTTCAGTAGTGGCTAACACCGTGAAAGCGGGTGACGGTAACTACGGTTACAACGCTGCAACCGAAGAATACGGCAACATGATCGACATGGGTATCCTGGATCCAACTAAAGTGACCCGTTCTGCTCTGCAGTATGCGGCGTCCGTAGCGGGTCTGATGATCACCACCGAATGCATGATTACCGACGTGCCGAAAGGCGACGGTCCTGACTTAGGTGCAGGCGGTATGGGCGGTATGGGTGGTATGGGCGGCATGATGTAATTTGCCCGCGCCCGGCATCCTTCAGGCTGCAGATGCGTTGGCTGCGTTCGCGAACCCCAGTCACTTACTTCAGTAAGCTCCTGGGAATTCACGAACTTGCCGCCTTCCTGCAACCAGAATGATTTGGGCGTACACGTCCCAAAACTGAAAAACCCTCAGGCAGAAATGTCTGGGGGTTTTTCTTTTGGTCATCTTTTTAGTATAAGGTTTAGACAGGGACAACGTTTGTCCAGCTTATTGAAAACGAGGAATAACATGCGCGTAACAGTCTGTGCAGGGATCGTAGGGGCAGCAATGCTGCTGGCGGGTTGTAGCTCCAGTAACGAGCTATCCGCAGGTGGTCAGGGCGTTCGCTTTGTGGAAGATAAGCCGGGCAGCGAATGTCAGCTAGTAGGCACGGCGACCGGTGAACAAAGTAACTGGATGTCAGGCCAACACGGTGACGAGGGCGGTTCAATGCGCGGAGCGGCGAACGCGCTACGCAATCAGGCAGCAGCGATGGGTGGGAACGTGATTTATGGCGTCAGCAGCCCAACCCAGGGCGTGCTGTCGAGCTTTGTCCCGACTGCCAGCACAATGAACGGTCAGGTTTATAAGTGCCCGAATTGATCGATGTTTTCTGATCCCCTCTCCCAAGGGAGAGGGGATTGATCGGCGCAAACACATTCTGTCGAATAGGTACAGGACTCGTCACCCTCTTCCTGCGGAAGAGGACTGGGGAATTAATTCTGCCGCAGCTGTAAATCCAGCGGCGTTTTACTTGGCTCACCGCCGATTTCTCTCGCCAGTTTCGGCACCATATAGCCGGAAACAAGCGTCAACAGCTCCCGCATGATCTGCCGGGCTTCTTCATCGCTCACCATGAAATGCGCCGCACCCTGAACCCTGTCCAGAACGTGCAGGTAATAGGGCATTACCGACGCATCAAACAGCGCGTTGCTCAGGTCAGCAAGCGTCTGAGCATTATCATTCACGCCGCGCAGCAGCACGCTTTGATTCAACAGCGTCACGCCCACGTTACGCAGACGCGTCATTGCAGAGCGGAACGCCTCATCGATTTCATTCGCGTGGTTAATATGATTGACCAACAGGATTTGCAAAGGGGACGTTGCAAACCGGGAAACCAGACCGTCAGTAATGCGCGCTGGGATGACAATCGGCAAACGGCTGTGAATACGTAAACGCTTAATGTGCGGGATCGCTTCCAGCTGCGTGAGCAGCCACTCAAGCTCGTGATCCTTCGCCATGAGCGGATCGCCACCGGAAAAAATAATCTCATCCAGCTCGGGATGGGCCGCAATATAGTCCAGTGCCACCTGCCAGTTGCGCTTATTGCCTGGATTTTCGGCGTACGGGAAGTGACGGCGGAAGCAATAACGACAATTTACCGCGCAGCCTCCTTTCACCAGCAGCAGTGCGCGGTTACGGTATTTGTGCAGTAAACCGGGCACGACGCTGTTCTGTTCTTCTAACGGATCGGTGCTAAAACCGGGTGCGGTAACAAACTCATCTTTCGAAGTAAGTACCTGTTTTAAAAGTGGATCGTTAGGATTGCCTTTCTCCATGCGTGCGACAAATGCCCGTGGCACTCGCAGCGCAAAAAGACGCTTTGCCTCACGGCCAGCCAGCATATTTTCATCAGAGTCTATATTCAACAGACGCAGCAGTTCATCGGGACTGGTGATGACATCGGCAAGTTGCGATAACCAATCTTCTCTGTACGGGGTATTTAGGGTTACAATATGCGCCATTTTGTGGCTTAGCTACCAGTTAACAATTTTCAGAGGGCCTTATGGCGACTTACTATAGCAACGATTTTCGTGCTGGTCTTAAAATCATGATGGATGGCGAACCGTATGCGGTTGAAGCGAGCGAATTCGTTAAACCAGGTAAAGGCCAGGCATTCGCGCGCGTTAAGCTGCGCCGCCTGCTGACCGGTACCCGCGTTGAGAAAACCTTCAAATCTACTGACTCTGCCGAAGGCGCAGACGTAGTCGATATGAACCTGACTTACCTGTACAACGACGGTGAATTCTATCACTTCATGAACAACACGACTTTCGAACAGCTGTCTGCTGATGAGAAAGCCGTGGGTGAGAATGCGAAATGGTTGTTGGATCAGGCAGAGTGCATCGTGACTCTGTGGAACGGTCAGCCAATCTCCGTAACGCCACCAAACTTTGTAGAACTGGAAATCATCGAAACCGATCCAGGCCTGAAGGGTGACACTGCTGGTACTGGCGGTAAGCCAGCCAAACTGTCTACCGGTGCAGTGGTTAAAGTACCGCTGTTCGTACAGACTGGCGAAGTCATCAAAGTCGATACCCGCTCTGGCGAATACGTATCTCGCGTGAAGTAATTCATGTAAAAGACTTAAGGCGCAGCGCTCGCTGCGCCTGTAATATTCAGGCAGGGATGATGAAACGTACGATTAAAATTCTGCTGATGCTGACCCTTTCCAGCGCCATCCTGTCTGGCTGCAATACCGCACGTGGTGTAGGCGAAGACATTAAATCCCTCGGCCATGCCATTTCTCACGCCGCCAGCTAAAACGTCTAATTTTCCTAAAAATCTGTCCTTTTTCGTCGAACGGTTGGATCTTGTCTATCCTTAAGTAGCTATACACAAATAACATTGGCTATAAAAGGAAGATATTATGGTTAAGAAAACAATTGCAGCGATCTTTTCTGTTCTGGTGCTTTCCTCGGTTCTGACCGCCTGTAACACCACGCGTGGTGTAGGTGAGGATATTTCGGACGGTGGTAGCGCAATTTCTGGCGCAGCGACGAAAGCGCAAAACTAAGCAGTGTGATATCCGGACGGTACGGGATACGAACGATCGCCGTACCGTCAGCTTTGTACGTCCTGAAGGGACAAAAACGGTGAAAAACGGGTATCCATATGTAGCTTCACGCGGATATTTCGTTTGTAGGTATACACCGTTTTACTGTTAATGCTGAGCTGCCCGGCTATCTTCTGATTGCTGGCACCTTCCATCCAGAGCGTTAAGACTTTCTCTTCCTGTCTTGTCAGAAGGGGTTGTGTGACGCTCGGCGACGCACAGTGAGCACGAGTGCTCAATGCTTCGTTAATGACTTTCGCCAGCAATTCCAGTCGGGCACTTTTGCAGAGAGTGGCCCACAGCGGGTATTGCTTAATATACCCTGACATATCTGTCTGTTCGCTGGATTGCAGTAATATAAACGGCAGCCTCTCGCTCGCGTTAAGCAGCGAAGATAATTGCTGCGCATCATTCATATCCTGCATAAAACTATTTAAATCAGCGATGACCAGCGTCGGTTTCCAGTGGAGAATATGTTCTCTCGCCAGGAAAAGGTTATTCACACCCGTTATTGTAAAATCGCCGGTGAACAAACCTGAATGATTGAGCCATGCTTCAAGCCCTGAACGGGTGAAGTGACAACGGTCAATCAAAAGAATTTTAAACATGTCGTTTTCGCATCAGGCAAAGGGATAAGCTGACTGTCATCAGAAAGGCCCCTATCTTAAACAAGTCCGATGAGTGATAAAGGAGCGAACTCCGTTACATACCGCGGCTATTTCCGGCTATTACCTGTCTTTTAGAAATGGATTGAAATAAATTCGCTTTCTGCGGAAAATACACACTCTGCTTATGCCTTGCGGGACGACCTGCAAGCGCTTCGAACATCGGGGACGGCCCCATACTGTTATTTAAGTTAAGGAGCCTGATATGTCCTGGATTATTCTTTTGATTGCCGGTTTGCTTGAAGTAGTTTGGGCGATTGGCCTGAAATACACCCACGGTTTTACCCGTTTAACGCCGAGCATCATTACGGTGACGGCGATGATTGTCAGCATTGCGCTGCTCTCGTGGGCGATGCGAACGCTGCCCGTAGGGACCGCTTATGCTGTCTGGACAGGGATCGGTGCGGTTGGCGCGGCGATCACCGGCATTCTGCTGCTGGGTGAGTCCGCGAGCCCGGCGCGTATCGCCAGCCTCGCGTTAATCGTGGCAGGAATCATCGGGTTAAAAATCAGCACGCACTAATGCGGCTGTTCAATCCACATTAATTTCGACACATCAAACCCTTGCCGGGTCGCGACATCAAGCATCTGCTGTTTCATTTCGTCTGAAATGGTCGGGGTGCGAGAGAGTATCCACAAATAGTCGCGATCTGGCCCGCATACCAGCGCATGGCGATATTCTTTGTCCAGCGCGATGACATTATAGCCGCCATAGAATGGCCCGAAGAAAGACACTTTCAGGGCTGCTCTGCTTGGGTCGCCGGTAAAGTAGGCCTGGCCAACCACCTGCTGCCACATTCCGCGTTCAGGGTTATATCCTCGGTTAACCACCTGAATCCCGCCATCATCCATGGAACTGTAGGTAGCCGTGACGCGCTGTAATCCGCGCTCAAAACGGTGATCAAACCGGGCGATTTCATACCATTTGCCAAGATAACGTTGCGAATCGAAAGGGGTGACAACGGTGACGCCCGGAGGTGGCGTCGGGGAGCTACAGGCAACAACGAGAAACGCGGCTGTCACCGCGGCGATAACAGGCAAAATACGCATAGCCATTTCCTTGCTGTTTTTTTGATAAGTGTAGATGACAGCAAGGAAAATGGGGGTAAATCGGTTATTTCAACGTGTCCAGGATACGGTACGCCGCATCGACACGCGCAGGGTTAGGATAGCTTTTGTTCGCCAGCATCACGATGCCGATGTTCTTTTCAGGAATAAAGGCGACGTAGCTCCCAAATCCGCCGGTTGAACCCGTCTTGTGCACCCACGAGGCTTTAACTACGGGCGCGGGAGGATTCACTTCGACTGCCGTCAGCGGTGCCAGTGCGATTTTGTTATCGCTGCCGTCGACGACGGTTTTAGCTTTCACCGGCCAGTTCAGCATTTCCCAGCCTAAGCCCTGATACATCTCCCCGATACGCCAGTAACGTGACTGTGCCAGTTCGATTCCTTGCTTAAGCATTTCATCTTTAACGCCCGCAGGATTCATATTGGCCCGAACCCAGCTCGCCATATCTTCAATGGTCGTTTTGACACCGTAAGATTCCGCATCAAGCATGCCGGGCGAAACGTGCACCGGTTTACCGTCACGATAGCCCCAGGCGTAATGCTTCTCCTCTGCTGCCGGGACGTTAATCCAGGTGTGATTGAGTTCCAGCGGCTGGAACACGCGTGTGGTCATCGCCTGTTCAAAATCCATCCCTGAGGGCTTGACCGCCAGCATGCCGAATAAACCGATACTGGCGTTGGCGTACAGGCGTTTTGCGCCCGGCGTCCACTGCGGTTGCCAGTTTTGGTAGAAATGCAGAAGCGCCGCCTGATCGGTTACCTCATCCGGCACTTGCAGCGGCAAACCGCCTGCGGTGTAGGTAGCCAGATGCAGCAGAGTAATGCCTTTCCATTGTTTACCCGTCAGCGCAGGCCAGTATTTGCTGGCGGGATCGTCAAGCTTGATTTCACCGCGTGCGATGGCTTCGCCGCCCAGAACGCCGGTAAAGGTTTTGCTCACGGAGCCCAGCTCAAACAAGGTGTGCTGAGTGACGGGCTGATTCGCGGCGATATCTGCTTTGCCGTAGACAAAATAGTGCGTCTTTCCCTGATAAATCACGGCGACGGCCATGCCCGGAATCGCCTGTTCTTTCATGAGCGGGGTCATGATGCGATTGACGGTATCAGCGATCTGTTTTTCAGTTTGAGGCGCGGCAAGCGCAGAGCATGAAGCGGTGAGCAGCAGCACGGCGCAAAGGGATTTTTTCATCTGATTCTCTTCCATAAAAAAGCCCGCCGGGAAGGGCGGGCCGGATGAAGAACCACAATATCAGATAGTGACGATAGCCACCAAAGTTACCACGGTCAGGATCGTCGCCAGACCGTAAAATACCCATTTACCATTGGGTACGTGGATTTTTAAATCATGCATGGCGTGATGAATACGGTGCAGTCCCAGCCACAGCGGCAGAACAATCATCAGGAAGATAAACACGCGACCAATAAAACTGCTCGCGAATGCCAGTACACGCTCGTATCCCAGTGCCTCGCCAGGGAACAGCCCCAGCGGCAGCAAAATGGCGACCAGCAGAATAATGACCGGAGCGACGATGGCGCTCCACATTCCGCCTGCACCAAACAGACCCCAGAATACCGGCTCGTCAGAGCGCTTTGGATTTGGATTAATCACTCAGGCCTCCTTACCAGAACAGTGCAATAAACAGAACGACCGCAGTCACGACTGCCGTCACCGCCCAAAGCCCTTTAATGACCGGCTCGGGTCCCATTTTTTCGCCTTTAACAATGATATTCGCGGCTTTTGGTGCCAGCTCAAACCAGGTTTTGGTATGCAGCAGCGCGGCTGCCAGTACGATCAGGTTCAGGATCACCACCACCGGATTTTGCAGGAAACCCACAAAACCCGCCCAGGTTTCCGGACCGTGTTTAAGGGCGAATACCCCATACATCAGCTCAAGGCTGAACCAGACCGCCGGAACCGCAGTGCCTTCGCGCAGCATATAGAAGCGATAAAACGGCAGTTTTTTCCACCAGGTGGACGGCATTGGCCGCACGTAGGCTTTGCGTTTAGTCGTCATCATGCACTCCTTAGCGTGGTTTCAGGGTGGCGATAAGAAAGTCTTTCGAGCTTTCCACTTTACCCTGCTGAATGGCGGCGGCCGGATCGACATGTTTCGGGCACACTTCGGAGCAGTAGCCCACGAAAGTACAGCTCCACACGCCGTTCTGACTGTTCAACTGCGCCATACGTTCTTTCTTACCGTGGTCGCGGCTGTCTTCGTTGTAACGATGCGCCAGCGTAATCGCAGCCGGACCGATAAACTCCGGATTCAGGCCGAACTGTGGGCAGGCCGCGTAGCACAGACCACAGTTGATACAGCCGGAAAACTGATGGTATTTCGCCATCTGCGCAGGCGTCTGGGTGTTTGGACCCTGATCCGGCGTACGCGGGTTACCGATAATATACGGCTTAATCGCTTCCAGACTTTCGATAAAGTGGGTCATATCGACCACCAGATCGCGCTCGATCGGGAAGTTGCCCAGCGCTTCGACCTTCATGCCTTTGGTGTATTCACGCAGGAACGTTTTACACGCCAGCTTCGGCACTTTGTTGACCATCATGCCGCAGGAACCGCAGATTGCCATGCGGCAAGACCAGCGATAGCTCAGGTCCGGGGCCAGGTTATCTTTGATGTACCCAAGCGCATCCAGCAGGGACGTTTGCTCGTCATAAGGTACGTCATAGAAAGCGCTGTGCGGTGCGGCGTCCACTTCCGGGTTGTAGCGCACCACTTCGATTTTCAGCGTTTGCATCTCAGCCATTTGCCGTCTCCTTTTTGTCGGCTGCTTCCGCTTCTCCACCGTAAACACGTTTGGCCGGTGGCAGCGTGGTGATCTTCACATCGCTGTAGCTCAGGCGAGTCGTGCCGTCAGCGTCGCGATAAGCGAGGGTATGCTTGAGGAAATTGACGTCATCACGTTCGGTGCAGCCTTCGTCAAGACGTTGATGCGCGCCGCGCGACTCTTTACGAGCCAGCGCAGAGTGCGCCATACATTCGGCGACGTTCAGGCCGTGGCCCAGTTCGAGGGTGTAGAGCAGATCGGTATTGAACACGCTGGAGGTATCGGTAATACGCACGCGCTTGAAGCGCTCCTGCAGCTCTGCCAGCTTATCAACGGTTTTCTGCATCAGCTCTGGCGTACGGTAGATACCGCAGCCTTCTTCCATGGACAGGCCCATTTCATCGCGGATCTTCGACCAGTTCTCGTTACCTTCCTGATTGACCAGCGCTTTCAGGCGCTTCTCGACATCAGCCACCTGTGCGTCCAGCGCGGCGCTATTGGCCTCACCGGTTGTTGCCGCACGTTCCATCGCTTTTTCACCGGCCATGCGGCCAAAGACGACCAGCTCTGCCAGAGAGTTAGATCCGAGTCGGTTCGCGCCGTGCAGGCCGACAGAAGAACATTCGCCAACGGCAAACAGCCCTTTAATGTGGGTTTCGCACTCCTGGTTGGTTTCGATACCGCCCATGGTGTAGTGCGCGGTTGGACGAACAGGAATCGGCTCTTTTACCGGATCGACGCCGACGTAGGCTTTTGCCAGTTCACAAATGAACGGCAGACGCTCCAGCAATTTCTTCTCGCCAAGATGACGCAGGTCGAGATAGACCACATCGCCGCGCGGCGTCGAAATGGTGTTGCCTTTGCGCCACTCGTGCCAGAACGCCTGGGACACTTTGTCGCGCGGGCCGAGTTCCATATATTTGTTTTTCGGCTCGCCAAGCGGGGTTTCGGGGCCCATGCCGTAATCCTGCAGATAGCGATAGCCATCTTTATTGACCAGAATCCCGCCTTCACCGCGGCAGCCTTCCGTCATCAGAATGCCGGAACCCGGCAGACCGGTTGGGTGATACTGCACAAATTCCATATCGCGTAGCGGAACGCCGTGACGTAACGCCATGCCCATTCCGTCGCCCGTCACAATCCCGCCGTTGGTGTTGTAACGGTAAACACGACCCGCACCGCCGGTTGCCATCACAACGGCGTTCGCGCGGATTTGCATCAAGGTGCCTTCCATCATGTTCATCGCCACCAGACCGCGCGCATGACCGTCATCGACCAGAATATCCAGGACGAAGTGTTCATCGAAGCGTTGAATTTGTGGGAACTGGAGGGATGTCTGGAACAGGGTATGCAGCATGTGGAAGCCGGTTTTGTCGGCGGCAAACCACGTTCGTTCGATTTTCATGCCGCCGAAACGGCGAACGTTGACGCTGCCATCTTCACGGCGGCTCCACGGGCATCCCCACTGTTCCAGTTGCGTCATTTCGGTTGGACAATGATGAACGAAGTAGTCAACGACATCCTGTTCGCACAGCCAGTCGCCACCGGCCACCGTGTCGTGGAAATGGTATTCGAAGCTGTCATGATCCTGCGCGACGGCGGCGGATCCTCCTTCTGCGGCAACCGTGTGGCTGCGCATCGGATAGACTTTTGAAACCAGCGCGATTTTAGCATTCGGATTAGCCTGCGCTGCGGCAATAGCGGCGCGTAATCCCGCACCGCCAGCGCCTATAACGACCAGATCGGCTTGAAAAGTGTGCACGACATTCCTCCAGATTTTTGTTATTCCGCAACGCGAATGCCTTAACGGTGTTCACCTGCCCGAGGGCGATTGCGAAAGAGATTCCACTGCTCCTTTATGGGTAAAACAGTATAACCGTAGGGATGTCGGGGAAATTTGACGTGTTCGATTTTTTTGCTGTTCTGTACGCGGATTTATCATCTTGATTGATGAAATGCGTCACGAAATCACGCGGTCGGCTGAATCGAGAGAATTTAGTGTGCAAAATTTGTCACTCCCGACGCTTACGAGTAGACTTCGTGCCCTTGTCTGAAATCGGAGAAAGTCTCATGAGCGAAACGGCCACCTGGCAGCCGAGCGCATCCATCCCAAACCTGTTAAAACGTGCGGCAATTATGACGGAAATCCGTCGTTTCTTTGCTGACCGTGGCGTACTGGAGGTGGAAACGCCGTGCATGAGCCAGGCGACGGTAACCGATATTCATCTGGTGCCGTTTGAAACCCGTTTCGTGGGGCCTGGCCACTCGCAGGGGATGAACCTCTACATGATGACCAGTCCGGAATATCACATGAAACGCCTGCTGGCGGCGGGCTGTGGGCCGGTTTATCAGCTGTGTCGCAGCTTCCGTAATGAAGAGATGGGGCGTCACCACAATCCGGAATTTACCATGCTGGAGTGGTATCGCCCGCATTACGACATGTATCGTCTGATGAACGAAGTGGACGACTTGCTGCAACAGGTGCTGGATTGCGCTGGAGCAGAAACCCTGTCGTATCAGCAGGTCTTCCAGCGTCATCTGGAAATCGATCCGCTGTCGGCAGATAAAACGCAGCTGCGCGAAGCGGCAGCAAAGCTGGATCTCAGTAACGTCGCGGACACGGAAGAAGATCGCGATACCTTATTGCAGCTGCTGTTTGCTTTTGGCGTTGAACCGCACATTGGCAAAGATCGCCCGACTTTTGTTTATCACTTCCCGGCAAGCCAGGCGTCTCTGGCGCAGATCAGCACCGAAGATCACCGCGTCGCCGAGCGTTTTGAGGTGTATTACAAAGGTATTGAGCTGGCGAATGGTTTCCATGAACTGACGGATGCCCGCGAGCAGCAGCAGCGCTTTGACCAGGATAACCGCAAGCGCGCCGCTCGCGGATTGCCGCAGCAGCCTATTGATACGAATTTACTGGAAGCGCTAAAAGCCGGGCTTCCGGATTGCTCCGGCGTGGCGCTGGGCGTCGATCGTCTGGTGATGCTGGCGCTGGGGGCTGAGCAACTGGCGGACGTGATCGCCTTTACGGTCGATCGCGCCTAGCTAAAAGCAAAACGGCAACTCAGTTGCCGTTTTTAGTGTTTTCTCTCTCTTCCGTGAGAGAGGACCGGTGTGACGGCATCAGACCGCACAAGCTAAAAGCAAAACGGCAGCTCAGTTGCCGTTTTTAGTGTCTTCTCTCTCTTCCATGAGAGAGGACCGGTGTGACGGCATCAGACCGCACAAGCTAAAAGCAAAACGGCAACTCAGTTGCCGTTTTTAGTGTTTTCTCCCTCTCCCGTGGGAGAGGGCTGGGGTGAGGGCATCAGACCGCACCGACCTTCCCGCATCACACCTTACAAACTTCCTGCCGGGCGTTTTCGCGTTGCCGACGACAGTGTTCTACCCGTTTTACGTCCATCAAGAGTTTCCAGACGCATCTGGAACGGTGGGAACGGCATATCAATCCCGTGTTCACGGAAGCCCGCCAGAATAAGCTGATGGATTTCGTGGCGCAGCGGCATACGGTGTCCCATTTCAGCGGCGTAGATACGCAGCTCGAAAATCTGAATCCCCTGCTGTAAATCCACCAGGAACACTTCCGGCGCCGGATTATCAATCACCAGCGAGCAGCGTTCCGCCGCCGTGTACAGAATCTGCGTCACCTCTTCGCTGTTGGCATCCGATGGCGCAGGCACGGTGAGCACCACGCGCGTCACGGAGTCGGAGAGTGACCAGTTGATAAACTGTTCGGTGATAAACGCTTTGTTCGGCACGATGATCTCTTTGCGATCCCAGTCACTGATCGTCGTGGCGCGGGTGTTGATCTTGGTAATGCTGCCGGTCAGATCGCGGATCGTCACGGTGTCGCCAATACGTATTGGTTTCTCGAACAAGATGATCAGACCCGAGATAAAGTTGGCGAAGATCTCCTGTAAGCCGAAGCCTAACCCGACACCCAGCGCGGCGACCAGCCATTGCAGCTTCGACCATTCAATACCTATCATCGAAAAGCCCATCAGCGCGCCAAACAGCAAGATCAGATATTTAGTGATCGTGGTGATGGCGTACCCGGTGCCGGGGGTCAAATCCAGATGCTGCAACAGCGCCAGTTCCAGCAGGGCTGGGAAGTTTCGCACCAGTTGGGTAGTGATAATCAGGACCAGAATCGCGATCAGCACTGCACCGAGGGTTATCGGTTCAATGCTTTCGACACCCTGAACGGTCGAGGTGGCATCCCACAGCGAAATGTTCTCCAGGAAGCCAAACGCCGAGTGGATTTCTGACCACAGAACGATGACCGACAACAGCGCGATCAGCATCAGGATGGATCGCACCAGGCGCAGAGACTGGGTACTGATGGCGTCAAGATCCAGCTCGACTTCATCGACATCCATATTGCCTTCTGTACTGCTGGTGCTATGCGGATCTTCTTCACCGCGCGCACGCTGGGCAAGAATTTCGGCTCGGCGATGCTTGGCGCGATCAAAAGCCAGTCGGCGGCGCTGAATCAGCATCCAACGACGGATAACGTGATACACCACCAACAGCAGGAACCAGATCGCGACCGACGTTTCCAGACGCGCCAGCAGCGCCTGCGCGGTGGCGAGATAGCCCACGGCGGCAGCCAGAATTGCCGCCAGCGGGGCGCTAAGCAGCAGGTTCCACAGCATGCGGTTAACCATGTTGTCGCCGCTGCCGGTCTTGTCGACATACAGCGGAATGCCCGCGCGCTTGAGACTCAGTGTGACCATCGCCAGCGCGCCGCAGATCAGCATAAAGCACAGCCGTCCGAGGGAGCCCGAAAATTCACGGTCGTTCAGATTATCGAACATAATCAGCGCCATAATCAGCGGCACAATCAGTCCAATGCTCATCAGGTAATAGCGCATCGCGCGCGACACACGCTGGCGCGGCCAGGCAAAGTGGGCGATAAACAGGCCATTAGGGCGAGCAAAGGTGGCGCAAATCATCACCACCCATAGCAGCGGAACCGTGGCGGTTACACCATCGCCAATCGCTACGGCGAGCGGATATGGCCACGCTTCTCGCAGGCCATAGCCCAGCGTCATCCACAGAACCGGCAGCGGTGACGCCACCAGAATCGACCAGAAAACGGTGCGCAGCGTGAGCCAGAAGTGGTCCTGCGTCACTTTACCGACGCGGGAGCTGGAACGTTCCAGGAACCGCGTGAAATGCCGGCGCGAGTAAATACTAAATCCAACCAGGATCAGTGCGCCCAACAGCGGGAAGATGGTTTCTTTGCTGGTGAGAATCATGACTCCGGCTTTGCCCACCTGACCAAAGGTATCCAGTGAAATTAAACGACGCAGATCCTGCACGATATCAATTGGCCAGGAGAAGGTCATGGGCCGAACATCGGAGGTCCAGAACAGGTAGCGATGCGTCGCCTCGTTGACTTCTTTCAGCGCGTCTTCAAGCTGGCTATTGGAAACTTTCAGCTTGGTCAGTTCGAGAATGAGCGTATCACCCCCCTGTAACAGCGAGTTCAGCAGTTCGCGTTGGGTACGCAGTTGCGCTTCCAGAATGCGGTTTTGCTCGCTGGTCAACGGCTTACCATCCGCCTGCTTAAGCTGGCGAATTTGCGGCTGTTTGTTGAGCAGATCTTCAAAACGCAGGCGCTGAACGCGCAATTGCGCCATTTCGGTGTCCAGCTGCTGCGGCTTTGGCATTTCCGGCAGACGCGAAACCTGCGCACGTAATGCTTCGCCGAGTAAATTCGATGAGCCGAGCCACTGCGATTGCTCGCGCAACGTGTTCAGGGCCTGTCGGACCTGCAACGTCTGATTGGTGGCCTGGCGCTGCTGAGAAGCCACCAGATCCATACGCTGAGCCTGCTGGTTGAGCGCGGCAGACAGCTCACGGTTAATTTTGAACTGATCGACGATGCCCGCAGGCAGGTTTTCGCTGTTTTCAGCCAGCAGTTCGGTGCTCTCCAGCGCGCGCTCGGCTTCACGCTGGCGTTGACTGTTCAACTGATTACGCAGGGCTTGCAGATAGGCATCAAGCTGCTGGCTCTGCTTTTGCGCCAGTTCTGAACGCATACGCGCCAGTTCCTGACGGTTATTGGCCGACAGCTGGGCGAGTTCGAGCTCATCAACTTGTGCTTTTAGTTTGGCTGATTCTGCCTGCAAACTGAGATTTTGCGGGGTGTTGCCTGGCTGCGCACCGATCCGGCGTTCAATTTCATTTAGCTGGCGACGGGCATCGGTTTGCTGTTGCGGCAGTTGGCTCAGGGAATCCGCAATTTCGCGGGCGCGCTCTTGTTCTTGCTGGGCCTGACGGCTTTTTTCCAGCAGTTGGCTGCTGACCTGCAGGATTTCCTGATTCAGGGCATCGGACGTCATACCCAAAGGGGCGTCACGCGGCTCGTCGCGCAGATTAGTCAGCTGCGAACGCAACGTTTGCGAGAGTTTAGGGAAGTTATCAATAACTTGTTGATACTGCTGCGCACGCTCAAGAGAGCCTTTACGTTCTTCAAGCGCATTCAGGGCGGCCTGGAGCGACTCAACGGTCTCGGGCTGAGCGGGTTTTGCCGCTTTAGCCTGTTCCAGTTCTTGGGTGATTTGTTTGGCATCAGGGGCTGTTGCTGCATACGCCCCCACACTGAGGCACCAGGCCATCAGAAAAATAATTATCAGGCGCACGTCAGCGATTCCTTCATACATTTTTTACTTCAGGCTGCCGATTGGCTCAGGGCAGCCTGAAGGGTATGCGTATGTTTTAGACTGGGTCTTTACTGTCGTCAACCAGCGGGCTGGCGTCGTGTTCAGCGTTGATCTCTTCTTCTGCCAGCGGTGCAGGTTCTGCATCCGGCGTTACGAAGGTTTCGGTAGAGATAGCCAGCGGTTGACCAATCTTAGTCACGGACAGGCTTTTCAGCGACTCCACCAGGTTAACTTTGCCAGGGGCGAACAGGTTAATCACCGTTGAACCGAGTTTGAACCGACCCATTTCCTGGCCTTTCAGCAGAGCTACAGACCCTTCGCTTTCTCCAGCCGGCCAGGTCCAGCGTTTGATGACGCCTTCACGCGGTGGCGTAATCGTGCCAGCCCATACGGTTTCGATGCTGCCCACAATCGTCGCACCTACCAGAATCTGGGCCATCGGACCGAATTCAGTATCAAACAGGCAGATGACGCGCTCGTTACGGGCGAACAGGTTCGGTACATTTTGCGCGGTCAGATGATTGACGGAGAACAGGTCGCCCGGCACATAGATCATCTCGCGCAGGATGCCGTTGCATGGCATATGTACGCGGTGATAGTCACGCGGTGACAAGTAAGTGGTCACAAACGAGCCGTTACGGAACAGATCCGCCATCAGATAGTTTCCTGCCAGCAGGGCTTCCATGCTGTAGTCATGGCCTTTGGCCTGCAGGATTTTATCTTCTTCAATCTTGCCGAGCTGACTGATAACGCCGTCAGCCGGCATCACCAGCACGTTGGGATCGGTATTCAGCGGGCGAACTTCATCACGCAGTGGGCGCACGAAAAAATCGTTAAAGGAGCGATAGCTGGCAGTATCCGGCTTCTGCGCTTCTTTCATATCGACCTTGTAGTATTTAACGAACAGATCGATAACTAGCTTCGTTAACCAACCCGCTCGTTTGCTCGCGCCCCAACCCGCCAGGCGGGTGAGCCATAGTTTCGGCAGAATGTATTGAAGCGAAAGTTTAAATGAGTTTAACAAGGTAGCCTCCAGGCCATTGTTTTGTCGTTCCTGATCCGGCTTAACGCAGCCGGAACCTGAAAAAAGGGGACGATTTTAGCGACGCTTAGCTTAGTTGTCAGTTATCAGAATCAGAAAAGTTTTTACGTGTTTTTACCTGATCCATGCTTTCGAGAATGTGGTGATAGTTGTAAAAGCGTGTCTCCGCAATTTTGCCGTCTTCAACTGCCTGACGAATGGCGCAGCCAGGGTCATTGTCGTGTTTGCAATCGCGGTATTTGCAAGCGCCTAAATATTCATGGAATTCGACAAATCCGTTGAAGATTTGTTCCGGTTCAAGATGCCACAGACCAAACTCACGTACGCCGGGGGAGTCGATCACATCGCCGCCGTGCGGGAAATGATACAGGCGAGAAGCCGTGGTGGTGTGCTGGCCCAGACCCGAGTTGTCCGAAACATCGTTAGTGAGGATCTCTTCCTGTAACCCCAGCAGGTTATTCAGCAGGCTGGATTTACCCACGCCAGACTGGCCCGCAAAAATGCTGATACGATCTGTCAGCGCTTCCTCAAGCGGCTTCAGGCCATCTTTCTTATGGCTCGACACCATTAGCACGCGATAGCCAATCTTACGGTAGATATCCATCTGCTCATTCACAAAACGCATGCCTTCGTCGTCGAGCAGATCGATTTTGTTAAGCACGATCAATGGCTCGACTTCAAGCGTTTCGCAGGCAACGAGATAACGGTCGATAATATTGAGTGAAAGTTCGGGTAAGATCGCCGAAACAATCACGATCTGATTGATGTTGGCGGCGATAGGTTTAACACCGTCGTAAAAATCAGGACGATTGAGCACCGATGTGCGCTCATGAACCGCTTCTACGATCCCTTTTACTCGGACGCCTTCAGCGGCTGCTTTTCCCGGTCGCCAAACGACGCGGTCGCCGGTCACCAGCGATCGGATGGTGCGGCGGATGTTGCAGCGGTGAACGCCACCGTCGGCAGCTTCTACGTCAGCATGCATGCCGAAACGGCTAATGACCATGCCTTCAGTGGGCTCGCCAAACAGATTGTCGTCGTAATCGGGTTTCTCCGAAGTGGTTTTAAGACGGCGTTCATGGTTGGCATTTACGCGGCGCTGTTGCCCTTTGGAGAGTTTATTTTTACTCAATCGTGCTGGCTCCTGGTCGCCCATAACGGGCAAAACCTCTATGATACACACTAATTAATACTAGTTAACCTGCTACAGCCGGTTATGCGAGAAGGGTGGAAAATAACATGAGCGCAGATGAAAACAACCTGATTTGGATCGATCTGGAAATGACCGGCCTTGATCCCGAGCGCGATCGCATCATTGAGATCGCGACGCTGGTGACCGATGCCAACCTGAATATTCTGGCTGAAGGCCCGACGATTGCGGTGCACCAGTCCGACGCGCAGCTGGCGCTGATGGATGACTGGAACGTACGGACTCACACCGGCAGCGGGCTGGTGGAGCGAGTGAAAGCCAGCACCCAGGGCGATCGCGAAGCGGAGCTGGCAACGATTGAGTTCCTGAAGCAGTGGATTCCAGCGGGCAAATCGCCGATTTGCGGTAACAGCATTGGGCAAGACCGCCGCTTCCTGTTTAAGTACATGCCGGAACTGGAAGCGTATTTCCACTACCGTTATCTGGACGTGAGCACGTTGAAAGAGTTGGCGCGTCGCTGGAAGCCGGAAATTTTAGACGGCTTTAAGAAGCAGGGAACGCATCAGGCGATGGACGACATTCGCGAGTCAGTGGCCGAACTGGCGTTTTACCGCGAGAATTTCATTAAGCTTTGATTTTTATGCCCGGTACGCTTGCGCGGCCGGGTATTTGCCGTTAAATTGTCCAGCTTGCCGATTAATTAATCACTTGAACGTGATTTTAAAAAAATCGCTTTCAGGGGGGTTGCAGCTAAAAGGATTTCTCGTATAATGCGCCTCCCGTAACGACAGAGAATTACGCGTTACGACAGCAGCAAAAGCAGTAGCAAATTTGCGGGAATAGCTCAGTTGGTAGAGCACGACCTTGCCAAGGTCGGGGTCGCGAGTTCGAGTCTCGTTTCCCGCTCCAAAATTTGAAAAGTGCTTTTTAAGCACGTACCAACCAATCGAAGAATTTTGAGTCGCTATCATACGGCAGCTTAAAAAACATAGATTATGCGGGAATAGCTCAGTTGGTAGAGCACGACCTTGCCAAGGTCGGGGTCGCGAGTTCGAGTCTCGTTTCCCGCTCCAAAATTTGAAAGTGCTTTCTAAGCACGTACCAACCAATCAAAGAATTTTGAGTCGCTATCATACGGCAGCTTAAAAGACATAGATTAAGCGGGAATAGCTCAGTTGGTAGAGCACGACCTTGCCAAGGTCGGGGTCGCGAGTTCGAGTCTCGTTTCCCGCTCCAAATTCTTCTCCAGTCTCCAGATTATCCACAGCGAATTCCTTCGTTGGGGCATTTTCTATTGTATTTGAAATATTCTTGTAAACAGAGTTATCCACAGTTAATACCGCTTTAGCGAAACGACCAAACGCTTCGCAGGGTGAAGAGTTATTTTTTAACTGCATGAATAATATCAACAAAATTTCATTTCAAAATGTTATCCAGATCACTTGACCTGTTTGCAAAGCCTGATGGTATCTGGCTTGGTAATTTTATTCACAGGCTGTGAATATATCAGGCGTCGCGGATAAGCCCTTTTTCGATCACTCTGACCAGTCGCTGTTTCTTCGGTAATTGCACCTCGACCACGCAGGCATTTCGCTTCTCGATTTGCTGCGCAATCGCCCATTCTATGTGCTCATCGAGAAGTGGGTGCTCACCTCTGCGACTTTCCAGCGCCATAATATTCGCTTCATCCCAGGAGGCGTTTCCTAATGCAACGGCAATATTTCGCAGCCAGCGCAGATGACCAATGCGTCGAATCGCAGACCCTTCCGTTATCCGCAGGAAATAAGCTTCGTCCCAGGCGAATAACTCGATGAGCTTCGGCGCGTGCAGGGCTTTTCGTGGGCTGAAATCGTCTTCATCAGTCAGCTGCGAGTAGCGATTCCACGGGCAAATCAGCTGGCAATCATCGCAGCCGTAAATTCGGTTACCGATAAGAGGTCGAAACGCTTCCGGAATTGCGCCTTCCAGTTCGATAGTGAGATACGAGATGCAGCGACGTGCATCAACGGTGTAAGGCTCAACAATCGCACCTGTCGGGCAAATCGTCATGCAGGCCACGCAACGCCCGCAACCTTCTTCAACCGGGCCATCAACGGGCAGCGGTAAATCGATCAGCAATTCGCCGAGAAAGAAGAATGAACCCGCATCACGGCTGAGGATAAGTGAGTGCTTACCAGTCCATCCGAGGCCTGCTTTTTCGGCGATTGGGCGCTCAAGAATAGGCGCAGAGTCGACAAAGGGTCTAAAATTCAGCGAGCCACAATGCTCCTGGATGGTTTCACCGAGTTTTTTGAGTCGGTTACGCAGAAGTTTGTGGTAGTCACGCCCCAGGGCGTAACGGCTGACGTAACCCAGCGACGGATCTTTTAGCGTGCGGGCAAACGCCGCGTTGGCGGGAAGATAGTTCATGCGAACGCTGATGACGCGCAAGGTACCCGGCAATAGTTCATGAGGGCGCGCGCGCATCATACCGTGGCGCGCCATCCACTCCATTTCGCCGTGGTATTGTTTGTCCAGCCAGGCCTGCAGTTTTGGCTCGCTCGCGGAAAGATCGGTATCGGTGATACCGACTTTCTGGAAGCCAAGCTCTGCGCCCCACTGTTTAATGTTTTGCGCTAACTGATTGAGATCGAGGGGCTGTGACATGACGGACCATACAATGAAGAAAATCCCCATCAGTATACCACATTCCATTTGGCCTGCGGATGACCTCCGTCGCGCTGAAAAAGAGGCCGCAGACAGCCTGGGTATCACGCTGTATGAACTGATGCTCCGTGCCGGCGAGGCGGCGTTTTCCGTGGCGCGAGAGACGTGTCCCGGGGCAAAACATTGGCTGATTCTGTGCGGGCACGGCAACAACGGCGGCGATGGTTATGTGGTCGCGCGTCTGGCCGTTGCCGCTGGTCTGCGCGTCACGCTGCTGGCCATCGAAAGTGAAAAACCGCTGCCGGAAGAGGCGAGCGAAGCTCGTGAGGCGTGGCTGAATGCGGGTGGGGAGATTCATGCCGCCGATATCATCTGGCCAGAAGGGATTGATCTGATTGTTGATGGGTTGCTGGGGACGGGGCTCAGGCAGGCTCCACGCGAAACAATCGCAACGCTCATCGATAAAGCGAATGCCCATCCGGCTCCTGTCATTGCGCTGGATATTCCGTCGGGTCTGATTGCCCAGACGGGTGCCACGCCGGGCGCAGTCATTAACGCAAAGCTTACCGTCACGTTTATTGCGCTCAAGCCTGGATTACTGACCGGCAAAGCCCGCGATGTGGTGGGAAAACTTCATCATCATGCCCTGGGGCTTGAAAGCTGGCTTGCCGGCCAAGAACCGCCCATCTCACGCCTGGATGCGAATCAGCTTGAGGCGTGGCTACCGCCGCGCCGTCCTACGTCGAACAAGGGCGATCACGGCAAGCTGGTGATTATTGGCGGCGATCACGGTACTGCGGGGGCGATTCGTATGACCGGAGAGGCCGCGCTGCGTGCGGGAGCCGGCCTGGTCCGAGTGCTAACGCGTATCGAAAATATCCCTCCCATTATTACCGCTCGCCCTGAACTGATGGCTCATGAACTGACGCCAGAATCTCTTGATGCGAGCCTGGAGTGGGCCGATGTGGTGGTCATTGGCCCTGGATTGGGACAACAAGCGTGGGGCAAGAAAGCGCTACAAAAGGTCGAGAATTGTCGTAAACCGATGCTGTGGGATGCCGACGCGCTTAACCTTCTGGCAATCAATCCTGATAAACGTCACAATCGCATCCTGACGCCACACCCCGGCGAGGCCGCGCGGCTGCTTAGCTGCAGCGTCGCAGAAATTGAAAACGATCGCTTACTTTCTGCGCAGCGTCTGGTAAAACGTTACGGAGGTGTTGCAGTTTTAAAAGGGGCGGGCACGATTGTGGCCTGTGAGTCCGGCGCGCTCAGCATTATTGACGCGGGCAATGCGGGAATGGCGAGTGGCGGAATGGGTGATGTGCTCTCCGGTATTATCGGCGCATTGCTGGGACAACAATTCACTCCTTATGAAGCAGCCAGCGTAGGCTGCGTGGTCCACGGGGCGGCAGCAGATAAGCTCGCTGCTCGCTACGGAACGCGCGGTATGCTGGCCACCGATCTTTTTGACACGCTACGGCGTGTTGTTAACCCAGATGTGATTGACGTAGAAAATGACTAATCGAGTGATGGCTTTACCCGACGAGCAGGCAACTTTGGATCTTGGCAAGCGCCTGGCGCAGGCCTGTGAGGGCGCGACCGTCATTTATTTGTACGGTGATTTGGGGGCGGGTAAAACAACGTTTAGCCGGGGGTTTTTGCAGGCCCTGGGCCACAAAGGGAACGTGAAAAGCCCGACTTACACGCTCGTTGAACCCTATACCCTCGACAATCTGATGGTGTACCACTTCGATCTTTACCGTCTTGCGGACCCTGAGGAGCTGGAATTTATGGGGATCCGTGACTATTTTGCCAACGATGCCATTTGTCTGGTGGAGTGGCCGCAACAAGGTGCGGGTGTGTTGCCTGACCCGGATGTCGAAATTCACTTAGATTACCAGGCTCAAGGGCGTGAGGCACGCATCAGTGCAGTTTCCTCATCAGGTAATTCCTTGCTGGCGCGTTTAGCTGGCTGAACTCAGGGATAACGGGATGATTAATCGCGTTAAAGGTTGGTTGTTAGCTGCAACGGTGCTGCTGTGTGCGCAGGCCGGAGCCGCAAGTTTATCGGATATTCAGGTCTCCAACGGTGATTCGCAGGCGCGGATCACCTTCAGTTTTATGGGCGATCCGGATTATGCGTTTTCACAGGTTGATAAGCGCAGCGTGGCACTGGATATTAAACAAACTGGCGTGATTCAAGGCCTGCCGCTGCAATTTAGCGGTAATAACCTGGTCAAAAGTATTCGTTCCGGCACGGCAAAAGATGCTCAGTCTTTACGCCTGGTGGTCGATCTTACCCAAAACGGTAAAACCCGTGCCGTGAAGCAGCAAAACGGTGCGAATTACACCGTGGTCTTTACGATCAATGCTGATGCTCCGCCGCCTCCACCGCCACCGCCTGTCGTGGCGAAACGCGTTGAAGCGCCGATTGTTGCATCGCGTCCGTCTGAACCCGCGCGTAATCCGTTTAAAGCGGAAAACGATCGCATGACCAGCGTCACCAGCAGCAATACGGTCACGCGCCCTGCGGCTCGCGCTCGTCCTGCCACGAATACCAACGGTGAGAAAGTGATTATCGCCATTGATGCGGGGCACGGCGGGCAAGATCCTGGCGCAATTGGCCCGAGTGGTACGCGTGAGAAAAATGTCACCATCGCGATTGCGCGCAAACTGCGTGAACTCTTGAATGATGACCCGATGTTTAAAGGCGTAATGACCCGCGATGGCGATTACTTTATCTCCGTCATGGGGCGTTCTGACGTTGCACGCAAGCAAAACGCTAACTTCCTGGTGTCAATTCATGCGGATGCTGCGCCAAATCGCAGCGCGACCGGCGCGTCCGTTTGGGTGTTGTCGAATCGCCGCGCGAACAGCGAGATGGCGAACTGGCTGGAGGAGCATGAGAAACAGTCTGAACTGTTGGGTGGCGCAGGTGATGTGCTGGCAAACAGTCAGTCCGACCCGTATCTCAGCCAGGCGGTGCTGGATTTACAATTCGGTCATTCCCAGCGCGTCGGGTATGATGTGGCCACTAATGTGATAAGCCAGTTGCAGCGTGTGGGCGCAATCCACAAACGCCGTCCAGAGCATGCCAGCCTTGGCGTGTTGCGTTCGCCGGATATCCCGTCGATTCTGGTCGAAACCGGTTTTATCAGTAATAACGGCGAAGAGCGCCTGCTGGCGAGCGACAGTTACCAGCAGGAAATCGCCGATGCTATTTACAACGGTCTGCGCAATTACTTTGCGTCACATCCGTTACAGTCAGCGCCGCCAGGGGGCGGGGGACAAACTGCCAGTGCAGCCCTCCCCGGTGAGATGAGCGCGACCCACTAAGGAGAATTCATGCCGATTCAGGTTCTGCCGCCGCAGCTTGCGAACCAAATCGCCGCCGGTGAGGTGGTGGAGCGTCCTGCATCGGTTGTGAAGGAACTCGTCGAAAACAGTCTTGATGCGGGCGCGACCCGCATCGATATCGACATCGAACGCGGCGGCGCAAAGCTTATCCGCATTCGTGACAACGGCTGCGGCATCAAAAAAGACGAACTGGCGCTGGCGCTGGCACGTCATGCCACCAGTAAAATTGCCTCGCTTGACGATCTGGAAGCCATTATTAGCCTCGGTTTTCGCGGCGAGGCGTTGGCCAGTATCAGTTCTGTATCCCGTCTAACGCTCACTTCCCGCACGGCTGAACAGCAGGAAGCCTGGCAGGCTTACGCCGAAGGGCGTGACATGGACGTGACGGTCAAACCCGCTGCCCACCCGGTGGGCACGACGCTGGAGGTGTTGGATCTGTTTTACAACACCCCCGCGCGCCGCAAATTCATGCGCACCGAAAAAACCGAATTCAACCACATCGACGAGATTATTCGCCGCATCGCGCTGGCCCGTTTTGACGTTACGATTAACCTCAGCCATAACGGTAAGGTGATGCGCCAGTATCGCGCGGTAGCGGAGGGCGGGCAGAAAGAGCGCCGTCTGGGCGCGATCTGCGGTACGGCTTTTCTTGAACAGGCGCTGGCGATTGAGTGGCAGCATGGCGATTTAGCGATGCGCGGCTGGGTTGCCGATCCCAAAACGATGAACGCGACGCTGGCTGAGATTCAGTATTGTTATGTGAATGGCCGCATGATGCGCGATCGCCTGATAAATCACGCCATTCGCCAGGCCTGTGAAGACAAACTGGGTGCCGATCAGCAGCCCGCATTTGTGCTTTATCTTGAAATCGATCCGCATCAGGTTGATGTCAACGTGCATCCGGCCAAGCATGAAGTGCGTTTTCATCAGTCGCGACTGGTTCACGATTTTATTTATCAGGGCGTGCTGAGCGTGTTGCAGCAGCAGGCTGAACCGTCGCTACCGCTGACTGAAGATGTTGTCAGCCCACGGCCGATCCCGGAAAACCGTATTGCAGCGGGGCGCAACCAGTTTGCTGAGCCTGCGGTTGCGCGACAGCCTGAAGCGCCGCGCTATTCATCGGGCGCAAGTGCGCCGCGTCCCACCGGGGCGAATTATCCCCACGCACCGGTTTATCAGAAACAGCAGGGTGCGCTTTACAGCAAATTACTGGATACTCCCGCAGTTGAACGTAAAGAGAATGTTGCGCAGTCGGCTCCGGCACTCGATGGGCACAGCCAGAGTTTTGGCCGCGTGCTGACCATTATTGCGCCGGACATGGCTTTACTTGAACGCGATAGCCATCTTGCGTTGCTGGCGTTACCCGTCGCGGAGCGCTGGCTGAAGCAAGTGCAGCTGACGCCGGGAGCAAACGCTGCGTGCGCACAGCCGCTGTTGATTCCCGTCCGGCTTAAAGTGTCGACAGAAGAAGTGGCGGTTTTACAGCGTGCAAAAGCGGTGTTGGTGGAAATGGGCATTGAATTTGTTGTAGAAGCACATCATGTGACCATTCGCGCGGTGCCTTTACCCTTACGCCAACAAAATTTACAAAACTTGATTCCTGAACTGATAGGCTACCTGGCGCAGCAAACAACCTTTGATGCTGCCAATACCGCGCAGTGGATTGCCCGCCATTTAGCGAGTGACCATCCTCTGTGGAGTATGGCCCAGGCCATTACCGTATTGGCGGAAGTTGAACGTCTTTGTCCACAACTGGTCAAAGCTCCGCCGGGTGGTTTATTACAACGTGTTGATTTGCATTCGGCGATGAAAGCCCTGAAAGATGAGTGATGTGAGTAAGGCGAGCCTGCCTAAGGCGATTTTTTTGATGGGGCCTACGGCCTCCGGTAAAACGGCGTTAGCCATTGAGCTACGTAAAGTTTTGCCAGTAGAGTTGATTAGCGTCGATTCCGCCCTTATTTATCAAGGGATGGATGTCGGCACGGCGAAGCCAAATGCAGAAGAACTGCATGCGGCACCGCACCGGTTGCTGGATATTCTCGACCCGGCGCAGGCGTACTCCGCAGCGGATTTCCGTCGCGATGCGCTCGCTGAGATGGCCGAGATAACCGCAGCGGGACGGATACCGTTGTTGGTTGGCGGTACCATGCTTTACTTTAAGGCGCTGTTGGAGGGGTTATCACCTTTGCCATCAGCGGATCCTGAGGTAAGAGCCAAGATTGAGCAGCAGGCGGCAGAGCAGGGATGGGGCGCGTTGCATAAGCAACTGGAAGAGGTTGATCCGGTTGCCGCAGCACGGATTCATCCAAATGATCCGCAAAGGCTTTCCCGAGCACTGGAAGTTTTTTTCATTTCGGGTAAAACTTTAACGGAACTGACGCAAACGTCAGGCGAGGCTCTGCCGTATCAGGTGCATCAGTTCGCCATCGCCCCGGCGAGCCGTGAACTGCTCCATCAGCGAATTGAGCAGCGTTTTCATCAGATGTTAGCTTCAGGTTTTGAAGCAGAAGTGCGGGCGTTATTTGCTCGCGGAGATTTGCATACGGACATGCCTTCCATTCGTTGTGTCGGATATCGCCAGATGTGGTCATACATTGAAGGTGAGATCTCATACGATGAAATGGTTTACCGAGGTGTTTGCGCCACCAGACAGTTGGCGAAGCGGCAGATTACCTGGTTGCGTGGTTGGGAGGGGATTCACTGGTTAGACAGCGAAAAGCCTGAACAGTCATACAACGAAGTTTTACAGGTAGTGGGTGCTATCGCAGACTGAGTGTGTACAATTAAGTCGTACCGTGCGCAATTTTTCAGAATCGCAAGGTTCTAAGTACAAAACAAACATATAAGGAAAAGAGAGAATGGCTAAGGGGCAATCTTTACAAGATCCGTTCTTGAACGCACTGCGTCGTGAACGTGTTCCAGTTTCTATTTATTTGGTGAATGGTATTAAGCTGCAAGGTCAGATTGAATCTTTCGATCAGTTCGTGATCCTGTTGAAAAACACGGTCAGCCAGATGGTTTATAAGCACGCTATCTCTACTGTTGTTCCGTCCCGTCCAGTTTCTCATCACAGCAACAACGCTGGCGGCGGCACCGGTAGTAACTTCCATCATGGCAGCAACGCGCAGGGTTCTTCTGCTCCTGCGCAAGACAGCGACGAAACCGAATAAGGTTGCGGGCTGTTTTTCCACACGGGGAGCCAGGTCTTCTGCGTTCCCCGCTGATTTATACTGAGGATAATACGCTTGTTTGACCGTTATGATGCCGGTGAGCATGCGGTGCTGGTACACATCTATTTTACGCAAGACAAAGATAAAGAAGATCTCGAGGAGTTTGAAGCTCTGGTCTCTTCCGCTGGCGTCGAAGCAATGCAGGTGATTACCGGTAGTCGTAAAGCACCGCACCCGAAGTTTTTTGTAGGCGAAGGTAAAGCAATCGAAATTGCGGAAGCCGTAAAAGCAACCGGCGCGTCAGTCGTGCTGTTTGATCATGCGTTGTCTCCGGCTCAAGAGCGTAACCTGGAAAGTCTGTGCGAATGTCGTGTTATCGACCGTACCGGCCTGATATTAGATATTTTTGCTCAGCGTGCACGTACCCACGAGGGGAAATTGCAGGTTGAGCTGGCGCAATTGCGTCATCTGGCAACGCGCCTTGTGCGGGGCTGGACCCACCTTGAAAGACAAAAAGGCGGTATTGGTTTGCGCGGCCCGGGTGAAACCCAGCTCGAAACTGACCGTCGATTACTGCGTGGTCGTATTACCCAGATCCTCTCGCGGCTGGCAAGAGTCGAGAAACAGCGTGAGCAAGGACGTCGTTCGCGAACCAAAGCTGACATCCCAACGGTGTCGCTGGTGGGGTATACCAATGCCGGTAAATCCACCCTGTTTAACCAGATTACGAATGCTGAAGTCTACGCCGCAGACCAGCTCTTTGCGACGCTCGATCCTACGCTTCGCCGTATTGATGTAGCGGACGTTGGCGAAACCGTGCTGGCGGATACCGTAGGGTTTATTCGTCATTTACCCCACGATTTGGTGGCTGCGTTTAAAGCGACCTTGCAGGAGACGCGTCAGGCGACCCTGCTGCTGCATATTATCGACGCCGCCGATTTCCGCGTGCAGGAAAATATTGATGCGGTGAATACCGTACTCGAAGAGATCGAAGCGGACGAGATCCCAACGCTGTTGGTGATGAATAAAATCGATATGCTCGAAGATTTCGAGCCGCGTATCGACAGAGATGATGAGAACAAACCGATTCGGGTCTGGCTGTCTGCGCAGACCGGGATTGGTGTGCCACTGCTTTTCCAGGCTTTAACAGAACGTCTTTCCGGTGAGGTTGCTCAGCACACGCTGCGTCTGCCACCACAGGAAGGCAAGCTGCGCAGCCGGTTTTATCAACTTCAGGCGATAGAAAAAGAGTGGATGGAGGATGACGGCAGCGTGGGGATGCAGGTGCGTATGCCAATCGTTGACTGGCGTCGCCTCTGTAAACAAGAACCTACGTTGATCGACTACGTAGTCTGATCAGATTAGGGTAGTCCTGAAGATATTCGCCCTTGCATAACAAATATGGAGCATATACATGGCGTGGAATCAGCCCGGTAATAACGGACAAGACCGCGACCCGTGGGGAAGCAGCAATAATCAAGGCGGCAACTCTGGGGGAAATGGCAACAAAGGTGGTCGCGAGCAGGGGCCTCCTGATCTGGACGATATCTTCCGCAAGCTAAGCAAAAAGCTTGGCGGTTTTGGTGGAAAAGGGTCCGGTTCGGGTTCCGGCGGAAATGCCCCACAGGGGCCGCGCCCGCATATTGGTGGCCGCGTAGTGAGCATTGTTGCCGCTGCCGTGGTGATCATTTGGGCCGCCAGCGGTTTCTACACCATTAAAGAAGCGGAGCGCGGTGTCGTCACTCGCTTCGGCAAGTTTAGCCATCTGGTTGAACCGGGTCTGAACTGGAAGCCAACGTTTGTCGATAACGTGACTGCGGTCAACGTAGAATCGGTTCGTGAACTGGCGGCGTCCGGCGTGATGCTGACCTCTGACGAGAACGTGGTTCGCGTCGAGATGAACGTGCAGTATCGCGTAACCGATCCACAGCATTATCTGTTTAGTGTGACCAGCGCGGACGATAGCCTGCGTCAGGCGACGGACAGTGCGCTTCGTGGTGTGATCGGTAAATACACCATGGACCGTATTCTGACTGAAGGTCGTACCGTTATTCGTAGCGATACCCAGCGCGAGCTGGAAGAGACCATTCGTCCATACAACATGGGTATCACCCTGCTGGACGTCAACTTCCAGGCTGCTCGTCCGCCGGAAGAGGTGAAAGCTGCGTTTGATGATGCGATCTCCGCACGTGAAAATGAGCAGCAGTACATCCGTGAAGCAGAAGCCTACACCAACGAAGTTCAGCCTCGTGCTAACGGTCAGGCGCAGCGTATCCTCGAAGAGGCGCGTGCGTATAAGACTCAGACCGTGCTAGAAGCGCAGGGTGAAGTTGCCCGCTTTGCTAAGCTCCTGCCTGAATATAAAGCCGCTCCGGAAATTACCCGTGAACGTCTGTATATCGAAACCATGGAGAAAGTGCTGAGCCATACCCGTAAAGTGCTGGTGAATGACAGCAAAGGTGGCAACCTGATGGTTCTGCCGCTGGACCAGATGCTGAAAGGCGGTAATGCGTCCGGCGCAAAACAGGATAATAGCGGAGCCAACAATTTGCTGCGCCTGCCTCCTGCGTCCGGGAGCAACTCTAACGCCAAAAACACGTCGTCTTCAACCGATGGTGACATCATGGACCAACGTCGCGCTAACGCGCAGCGTAACGACAGCCAGCGTCAGGGGGAATAACGATGCGTAAGTCAGTTATTGCGATTATTATCATCGTGCTGGTAGTGCTTTATGCCTCAATCTTTGTAGTGAAAGAGGGCGAACGCGGTATCACCATGCGCTTCGGCAAAGTTCTGCGTGACGATGAAAACAAACCGCTGGTTTTCGAGCCGGGCCTGCACTTCAAGCTCCCGATGATCGAATCAGTGAAAATGCTCGACGCCCGTATCCAGACCATGGATAACCAGGCCGATCGTTTCGTGACCAAAGAGAAAAAAGACCTGATCGTCGATTCTTATATCAAATGGCGTATCAGCGATTTTAGCCGCTACTATCTGGCTACGGGCGGCGGTGACGTCTCTCAGGCAGAAGTGCTGCTGAAACGTAAGTTCTCTGACCGTCTGCGTTCTGAAATTGGTCGCCTGGATGTAAAAGACATCGTAACCGATTCTCGTGGTCGTCTGACGATTGAAGTCCGTGATGCGCTGAACTCCGGTTCTGCGGGTACGGAAGACGAAGTCGCAACGCCAGCAGCAGATGATGCGATTGCGAAAGCGGCTGAACGTGTTCAGACCGAGACCAACGGCAAAGCGCCGGTAATCAACCCGAACAGTATGGCGGCGTTGGGTATCGAAGTTGTCGACGTGCGGATCAAGCAGATCAACCTGCCTACCGAAGTGTCCGAAGCGATCTACAACCGTATGCGCGCCGAGCGTGAAGCGGTCGCACGCCGCCACCGTTCACAAGGTCAGGAAGAAGCTGAAAAGCTGCGCGCAACAGCCGATTATGAAGTGACGAAAACGCTGGCAGAATCTGAACGTCAGGGCCGCATCTTGCGCGGTGAAGGCGATGCAGAAGCTGCGAAACTGTTTGCTGATGCATTCAGCCAGGATCCGGATTTCTATGCCTTTATCCGTAGCCTGCGTGCGTATGAAAACAGCTTCCAGAGCAACCAGGATGTGATGGTGCTCAGCCCGGATAGCGATTTCTTCCGTTATATGAAGACGCCAGGCAACGCCACGCGATAAACTCAAATCCGTTTGAGTGATCAAACCACCGCTCTCTTCCGAGGCGGTGGTTTTCTTTTATAAGGATCCGAAATGAATTCAACCATCCTGTTGGCACTGGCGTTAGTTTTGGTGCTGGAAGGCCTTGGACCGATGCTTTATCCGCGTGCCTGGCGACGCATGATCGCCACCATGAGTCAGTTGCCGGATACTATTTTGCGTCGTTTTGGTGGAGGTCTTGTGGTTGCCGGTATCGTTATCTACTACATGTTGAGGAAAACGATTGGCTGATCAAAAAGTGGTCGGATTTGCCTTATATTGCAGGCAAAAAGTGCTGTATATCTGAAAAAGCGGTGGTAGAATCCATTTTTAAGCAATCGGTGATTTTTAAAATGGGTAACAACGTTGTCGTACTGGGCACCCAATGGGGTGACGAAGGTAAAGGGAAGATCGTTGATCTTCTGACTGAACGTGCTAAATATGTTGTACGCTATCAGGGTGGCCACAACGCGGGCCATACTCTCGTAATCAACGGTGAAAAAACCGTCCTCCATCTCATTCCATCAGGTATTCTTCGCGACAATGTGACCAGCATCATCGGTAACGGTGTTGTGCTGTCTCCTGCTGCGCTGATGAAAGAGATGAAAGGCCTGGAAGACCGTGGTATCCCGGTTCGTGAGCGTCTGCTGCTCTCAGAAGCTTGCCCGCTGATCCTCGACTATCACGTGGCGCTGGACGTGGCGCGTGAAAAAGCGCGCGGCGCAAAAGCTATCGGCACCACTGGCCGTGGTATCGGCCCTGCTTATGAAGATAAAGTTGCCCGCCGTGGTCTGCGCGTTGGCGATCTGTTCGACAAAGCCACCTTCGCTGACAAACTGAAAGAAGTGATGGAATATCACAACTTCCAGCTGGTGAATTTCTATAAAGCTGACGCTGTTGACTACCAGAAAGTACTGGATGATGTCATGGCGGTAGCGGATATCCTGACCGGTATGGTTGTGGATGTGTCCGATCTGCTGGACCAGGCGCGCAAGCGTGGCGATTTCGTCATGTTCGAAGGTGCACAAGGTACACTGTTGGATATCGACCACGGTACCTATCCGTACGTGACCTCCTCTAACACCACCGCGGGTGGCGTGGCGACCGGCTCTGGCCTGGGTCCGCGCTATGTGGATTACGTTCTGGGTATCATCAAAGCTTACTCCACTCGCGTGGGCGCAGGTCCATTCCCGACTGAACTGTTTGATGACATCGGCGAATTCCTGTGCAAACAAGGTAACGAGTTTGGCGCCACCACCGGTCGTCGTCGTCGTACCGGCTGGCTGGATATCGTTGCGATTCGTCGCGCAGTGCAGATCAACTCCCTGTCTGGCTTCTGCCTGACCAAGCTGGACGTGCTGGACGGCCTGAAAGAAGTGAAACTGTGTATCGGTTACCGTATGCCAGATGGCCGCGAAGTGACAACCACGCCGCTGGCTGCTGACGACTGGGAAGGCATTGAGCCAATCTACGAAACCATGCCTGGCTGGTCAGAAACCACCTTTGGCGTGAAAGAGCGTAGCGGCCTGCCGCAGGCGGCGCTGGACTACATCAAGCGTATTGAAGAACTGACTGAAGTGCCGATTGATATTATTTCTACCGGCCCTGACCGTAGTGAAACGATGATCCTGCGCGACCCGTTCGACGCATAATTTTCGTGAATCCTGGCCTGCGGAGCGATCCGTAGGCCGGATAAACGCCGTTCCATCTGGTTTTTGTCCTCTGTTTCCGCTTTTACCCCTTTCCGTTTAAATAAATTCGCCGTTAACTATCTGGCTGGTTTATCATCATTATTGAATATCTCTGCGGTTACACCGCGTTTTTCCCTTTTCCTGAGGTTGATGTGCAGTTAACGAGTTTCACCGATTACGGCTTACGTGCGCTGATTTACATGGCGTCGTTGCCACAAGGGCAGATGACCAGTATCTCTCAAGTTACAGAGGTCTACGGCGTGTCCCGTAATCATATGGTCAAAATAATCAATCAACTTAGCCGTGCGGGATACGTGACTGCCGTCCGCGGGAAAAACGGGGGAATTCGTCTCGGTAAGCCCGCACAGAGTATTCGTGTAGGGGATGTGGTGCGCGAACTGGAGCCGCTGTCTCTGGTGAATTGCAGCAGCGACTTTTGCCACATCACCCCCGCATGCCGCCTGAAACAGGCACTTTCTAAGGCTGTGCAAAGTTTCCTTATGGAACTGGATAACTACACGCTGGCCGATTTGGTTGAAGAGAATCAACCGCTGTATAAATTATTGCTGGTGGAATGAAGAAAACTTTCGCCGGAGCTGACAACGGAGGAACCGCTATGTCACATGATCCTTTCCAGGACCGCGAAGCAGAAAAGTACGCGAATCCTATCCCAAGCCGCGAGTTCATCATCGAACATTTAACAAAACGCGAAAAACCCGCCAATCGTGAAGAACTTGCCGTTGAATTAAATATAGAAGGTGAAGAGCAAATTGAAGCCCTTCGCCGCCGTCTGCGCGCTATGGAGCGTGACGGTCAGTTGGTCTTTACCCGCCGCCAGTGCTATGCGCTGCCAGAACGTCTCGACCTGCTGAAAGGCGTCGTTATCGGTCACCGCGATGGTTACGGCTTCCTGCGCGTCGAAGGGCGTAAAGACGATCTGTACCTTTCCTCTGAACAGATGAAAATGTGCATCCACGGCGACCAGATTTTGGCTCAGCCGCTGGGGGCCGATCGTAAAGGCCGTCGCGAAGCGCGTGTGGTGCGTGTGCTGGTGCCAAAAAACAGCCAGATTGTCGGTCGTTACTTTACCGATGCCGGTGTGGGCTTTGTGGTGCCGGACGACAGCCGTATGAGCTTCGACATCCTCATCCCACCGGAAGAGGTGATGGGCGCACGAATGGGCTTTGTGGTGGTGGTTGAACTCACCCAGCGCCCAACGCGCCGCACTAAAGCGATCGGTAAAATCGTAGAAGTGCTGGGCGATAACATGGGTACCAGCATGGCCGTTGACATGGCGCTGCGTACGCATGAAATCCCTTACGTCTGGCCGCATGCGGTGGAAGAGCAGGTCAAAGACCTGAAAGAACAGGTGCCAGAAGAGGCCAAAGTCGGCCGCGTGGACTTGCGTGATTTGCCGCTGGTGACCATCGATGGCGAAGACGCGCGTGATTTCGATGACGCCGTGTTCTGCGAGAAGAAACGCGGCGGCGGCTGGCGTTTGTGGGTGGCGATTGCTGACGTCAGCTATTATGTTCGCCCTAACACGCCGCTCGATGCCGAAGCGCGCAGTCGCGGTACGTCGGTGTACTTCCCGTCGCAGGTCGTGCCGATGCTGCCAGAAGTGCTCTCCAATGGCCTGTGTTCTCTGAACCCGCAGGTTGACAGGCTGTGTATGGTCTGCGAAATGACCATCTCCACCAAAGGGCGCTTAACCGGCTACAAATTCTATGAAGCGGTGATGAGCTCTCATGCGCGTCTGACCTACACCAAGGTCTGGCATATGCTGCAGGGCGATCAGGAGTTGCGCGAGCAGTATGCGCCACTGGTCAAACACATCGAAGAGCTGCACAACCTCTACAAAACCCTGGAGCAAGCGCGCGAAGAGCGCGGCGGGATCTCCTTTGAGAGTGAAGAAGCCAAATTCATCTTTAACGCTGAGCGCCGTATCGAACGTATCGAGCAGACCCAGCGTAACGATGCGCACAAGCTTATCGAAGAGTGCATGATTTTAGCCAACATTTCGGCGGCGCGTTTCGTTGAGAAAGCCAAAGAGCCTGCGCTGTTCCGTATCCACGATAAGCCGACGACCGAAGCCATCACCTCTTTCCGTTCAGTGCTGGCAGAGCTGGGTCTTGAGCTGCCGGGTGGTAGCAAGCCAGAGCCGCGCGATTATGCCGAACTCTTGACCGCGATCGCCGATCGTCCTGACGCAGAAATGCTGCAAACCATGCTGCTGCGTTCGATGAAACAGGCGATTTACGATCCGGAAAACCGCGGTCACTTTGGCCTGGCGCTGCAGTCTTACGCGCACTTTACTTCACCGATCCGTCGTTATCCGGATCTGTCGCTGCACCGCGCCCTTAAATATCTGGTGGCGCAAGAGCAGGGGCATAAGGGCAACACCACCGAAACCGGCGGCTACCATTATTCCATGGAAGAGGTGCTGCAATTGGGTCAGCACTGTTCCATGGCGGAACGTCGCGCCGATGAAGCAACGCGTGATGTTGCTGACTGGCTGAAGTGTGACTTTATGCTGGATCAGGTGGGTAACGTCTTTAAAGGCGTGATCGCCAGCGTGACCGGTTTTGGTTTCTTCGTCCGTCTCGATGAGCTGTTCATTGATGGTCTGGTGCATGTCTCCTCGCTGGACAACGATTACTATCGTTACGACCAGGTAGGACAGCGTCTGACCGGTGAGTCCGGCGGTCAAACGTATCGTCTGGGCGATCGCGTCGAAGTGCGCGTTGAAGCCGTCAACATGGACGAACGTAAGATTGATTTCAGCCTGATTTCAAGCGAACGCGCGCCGCGTAATGTGGGTAAAACCGCGCGTGAAAGTGCGAAAAAAGGGTCTGGCGGTAAGAGCAACGGCAAACGTCGTCAGTCCGGCAAAAAGGTGAACTTCGAGCCAGACAGCGCTTTCCGGGGTGACAAAGGCAAAGCGGCACCTAAACAGCCAAAATCTCCGCAAGCACCAAAAGCGAAAGCGGAGAAAGGCGCGAAAAAACCGTCGGCTAAAACGCAAAAAATAGCTGCCGCCACCAAAGCAAAACGCGCAGCGAAGAAAAAAATCGCTGAGTAATTTTTACCCTCACTCCCATGGAAGCATTTCCGCCCTCTCCCTGTGGAAGAGGGCCGGAGTGAGGGGAATCCGTTAACAGAGTGAAAGACGAGTCCATTAATGAGTGAAATGATTTACGGCATCCATGCGGTGCAGGCCCTGCTGGAGCGCGCTCCAGAGCGTTTTCAGGAAGTGTTTATTCTGAAAGGCCGTGAGGACAAACGTCTGCTCCCGCTGATCCATGCGCTTGAAGCTCAGGGCGTAGTGATTCAGCTGGCCAGCCGTCAGTTCCTCGACGAGAAAAGTGAAGGCGCGGTACACCAGGGGATCATTGCCCGTGCGAAACCGGGTCGTCAGTACCAGGAAAACGATCTGCCGGATTTGATTGCCCAGCTGGATAACCCGTTTTTCCTGATCCTCGACGGCGTGACCGATCCGCACAACCTCGGCGCGTGTCTGCGTAGTGCTGATGCAGCAGGTGTGCATGCGGTGATCGTTCCACGAGATCGTGCGGCACAGCTGAATGCGACGGCGAAGAAAGTGGCCTGTGGCGCAGCGGAAAACGTTCCGTTGATCCGCGTGACCAATCTGGCGCGCACCATGCGTCAGCTGCAGGAAGAGAATATCTGGATTGTCGGTACGGCGGGTGAAGCCGATCATACCGTTTATCAGAGTAAAATGACCGGCCGTCTGGCGCTGGTGATGGGTGCAGAAGGCGAAGGTATGCGTCGTCTGACTCGCGAGCATTGCGATGAGCTGATTAGCATTCCGATGGCGGGGAGCGTGTCGTCTCTGAACGTCTCCGTTGCGACAGGTATTTGCCTGTTTGAAGCGGTTCGTCAGCGCACGAAATAAACAGTAAGGCCGTCCTGTGGACGGCCTTACTGTTTTCTCTCTTTCCCACTGGGAAAGAGCCGGAGTGAGGGCCCCAGACGGTGGCAACCTTACTCCTCTAACGACCGCAGATGGTCATCTTTATTGAGCGTCATCAGCGCCGCCATGCTGACCACCGCCGTCGCCATCACGTAGTACGCCGGAATATCGAGATTACCCGTCTGTTTGATCAAGCCTGTTATGATTAAGCCCGCACAGCCTGAGAAAATCGCGTTCGACAGCGAATACGCCAGTCCAAGCCCTGTGTAACGCACGCGCGTCGGGAACATCTCCGAGAGCATTGCAGGCCCTGGCCCTGCCAGCATCCCCACCAAACCGCCAGCAATCAGAACCACAATGGCTTTAATGGCCAGCGTGCTGGATTCTGCCTGCAACACTTTGAGCAGCGGTAGCGCCAGAATCAGTAATAGCCCAGTGGCGATGAGCATCACCGTGCGCCGACCGATTTTGTCGCTCAATATCCCCGATGGAATAATGGTCAGCGCAAATCCGACATTCGAGATCACGGCAATCAGCAACGCCTGGTTAAAGCCAGTATGCAGCGCCGACTGTAAATAGGTGGGCATGATGACCAGATAGGTATAGCCCGCAGCCGACCACACCATCACGCGTCCTATCCCCATCACGATCGCTTTGAGCGTTTCCGCAGTCTGCGCCTTCGCAACGACCGGTTTTTCCTGTTGTTTCACAAAGCTTGGCGTCTCTTCCATGCTCACCCGCAGCCACAGGGCGACCACGCCCATCGGCAGCGCGAGGAAGAACGGAATGCGCCAGCCCCAGTCGTGCAGCGCTTCGGGCGTGAGGACGGCGGAAAGCAGCGCCACGATCCCCGCACCGGCTAGTAGACCCAGTGCCACGGTAAAGGACTGCCACGCACCGTAAAGCCCGCGTTTGCCGCGTGGAGCGAATTCGGTCATCAGCGACACCGCGCCGCCGTATTCACCACCCGCAAACAGCCCCTGTAAAATGCGCAGACCGGTGATAATCAGCGGAGCGGCAATGCCAATACTGGCGTAGACCGGCACGACACCAATCGCCGCCGTCGCGAGGGTCATCAACACCAATACGATGATCAGCGTCGGCTTACGCCCAATGCGGTCGCCTATTCGCCCGAACACCACCGCGCCCAACGGGCGGAAGAAAAACGCAATCGCGAACGAAGCGTAGGTGAGAATCAGGCCGGTTGTTCCCGCTTCACCTTCAAGCTGGAAGAAATTTTTCGCAATAACGGTGGCCATAAAGCCATACACCGCAAACTCATACCATTCGATAAAGTTACCAATAGAGCCTGCAATTAAAGCGCGCTTATGCGCATCCGGCGCACGTTGGGAAGATTGCATAATGATTCTCTTCTGGAAGGTGAGAATAAATTATTCAACAGAATCGCCGGAGTGAAATAGTTTATTCTTATATTGTGTGACCTGTTTCACGAATGATCTCAGCAAGATCGCTGCCTTGTGACCCGACTCCCATGCAGCCTTCGCGCAGGTTGTCCATAATGACCTTCATTGCCATTGAAGGAGGGACGCACCATGCACTGGCAGACTCATACCGTTTTTAATCAGCCGTTACCCCTTTCCAACAGTAATCTGTTTCTTTCCGATTGCGCGCTACGTGACGCCGTCATCCGAGAGGGGGCGGAGTGGGACATGGAGCTGCTCGCCAGCATCGGCCAGCAGCTAGGCACGGCGGAATCACTGGAGCTTGGCAGGCTCGCCAATGCAAATCCCCCTGAACTTTTACGCTACAACGCCGCGGGTGAGCGGCTGGACGATGTACGTTTTCATCCGGCGTGGCATCTGCTCATGCAGGGACTGTGTGCGAATCGGGTCCATAACCTGGCGTGGGAAGATCAGGCTCGCAAGGGATCGTTTGTCGCGCGCGCGGCACGGTTCATTCTCCATGCCCAGGTGGAAGCCGGAACGCTTTGCCCAGTCACCATGACGTTTGCCGCGACGCCGTTGTTACAGCATTCCCTCCCTAAACCTTTTCACGACTGGCTGACGCCGCTGATGAGCGATCGTTACGATCCGCATATCGCGCCTGGCGGGCAAAAACGCGGACTCCTGATCGGGATGGGAATGACCGAAAAACAGGGCGGCTCAGATGTACTGAGCAACACCACGCGTGCCGAAAAATGCAGCGACGGCAGCTATCGGCTAGTGGGGCATAAATGGTTTTACTCAGTGCCTCAAAGCGATGCGCATCTGGTGCTGGCGCAGGCGAAAGGAGGGCTTTCATGCTTTTTCGTCCCGCGCATATTGCCTGACGGGCAGCGCAACGCCGTTCGGCTGGAACGCCTGAAAGATAAGCTCGGCAATCGCTCAAACGCCAGCAGCGAAGCGGAGTTTATGGACGCTTTCGGCTGGATTGTAGGGGAAGAGGGCGAAGGCGTACGTCAGATCCTCAAAATGGGGGGCCTGACGCGCTTTGACTGCGCGCTGGGTAGCCACGGGCTGATGCGCCGTGCGCTCTCTGTTGCGCTGTATCACGCCCACCTGCGCCAGACGTTTGGCAAAAATCTGGTCGATCAGCCGCTGATGCGCGAAGTGCTGAGCCGCATGGCGTTGCAGCTCGAAGGGCAAACCGCGCTGCTGTTCCGTCTGGCGCGTGCCTGGGATCAGCGCGAGGATCAGAAGGAAATAGCCTGGGCGCGGCTCTTTACACCCGCCGCGAAATTCAGCGTCTGCAAAGCGGGGATCCCCTTTGTGGCGGAGGCGATGGAAGTGCTGGGCGGCGCAGGCTATTGCGAAGAGAGTGAATTGCCGCGTCTTTACCGCGAAATGCCGGTGAACAGCATCTGGGAAGGGTCGGGCAACATTATGTGCCTGGATGTTTTGCGCGTGCTGGCGAAGCAGCCTGCCATTCTCGACGTATTACAGGAGGATTTTGCCCAGGTTAAAGGGCAAGACCGACATTTTGATCGCAGCTGGCGACAACTGCAGCAGAAGCTACGTAAGCCGCAGGAGTCACAGGGGCGGGAGATCACCCAGCAAATATTTTTGCTGGGCGCAGGCGCACAAATGCTACGGCACGCATCGCCCCCGGTGGCGCAGGCGTGGTGCCGCATGATGCTGGATGCTCGTGGCAGCCTGGTGCTCAGCGAGCAGGTCAAAAATGACCTGCTGCTGCGCGCCACGGGACGGGTGGTTTAGTGTTTTAAGCGGAAAATGCTGACCACTTCAGCCAGGTGCGATCCCTTCTCACGCAGCGTTTGTGCAGTTTGCTCGCTGCGTGAAACGCGATCGGCGTTGATATGCGACGCTTCGCCAATGTGGGTCATCGCCAGGTTGACCTGATGGATGCCCGCAGATTGCTCATGCGACGCGTGGTTAATCTCGGTCACCAGTTGGTTGATGTTATCGATATGCACAATGATCGACTCCATCGCGTGCTGGGTTTGTTCGGAAAGCTGGTGGCCTTCGCTCACTTTTTTCAGCGTGTCGCCAATCAACTGCTCGATTTCTTTCACCGCATTGGCACTGCGGGCGGCCAGCGCACGCACTTCTTGAGCGACAACGGCAAAACCTTTGCCGTGCTCACCCGCACGCGCGGCTTCCACCGCGGCGTTCAGCGCCAGAATATTGGTCTGAAACGCAATCGATTCGATCACGCGTGTGATGTCTTCAATACGTTTCGATGCGTCGCGAATATCATCCATGGTGGCGACCGCGTTTCCGACGGTTTCGCCACCGTGATGCACGGCGCGTGAGGTCTCGCCTACCAGCTGCTGCGTTTGTTCCATGTTCGCCGCATTTTGCTGCACAGTCGCGGCAAGTTGTTCCATACTCGCCGACGTTTCTTCAACGCTACTCGCCTGTTTATTTATTTGCTCAGAGATTTCTCCGGTATCGGAAGCCAGCGCGTTAGTCCCCTGGTGGATTTCACCTGCCGCTTCACGAACCTGCTGAACGATCTGCTGCAATCCAGCGCCAATGCCGTTAATCGCGCCAATCAACTGGCCGACTTCATCCTGACGGGTGACGGGGAGTTCCGCCCGAAGATCGCCCGCGGCGTATTGACGAGCCAAATCGATGACGTCGCGCAGTGGACGGGTTAACCAGCGACGGATAATCACAACGAACAGTGCGGCAAACAGCGCAGATAGCACGATTCCCGCCAGCAGGAAGCGATCGCGCAAGGCGTTGACGTTGGCCAGCAACACGGATTTATCCACTTCACCGATGATCGTCCAGTTCCAGCCTGGCAACGGGGTATACGCCATTTTAAGGGTACGCCCATCGTCGCTTTGACGTTCCAGGGTGCCGGATTTTCCGCTCAGAAGCTGTTGCTGAATTTCGTTATCCCACTTCGGCAATTTTCCTTCTTCGCTGGAGTGGAACAGATACTGCCCGCGCGTTTTGCCGTTGCCGCGATCTAACACATAGAAATGACCGCTGTCGCCGAGGCGGCGATTCAGGATCTTTTCACGCATCACGTTCCAGGAATTCGTGATATCGACCCCGACAAAAACGATCGCAATGACCTGGCCGCTCGCATCTTTGACCGGCTGATACTGGGTGATGTAGCGCTTACCAAACAGCAAAGCCAGACCGCGATAGACTTCGCCTTTGGTCACGGAGCCAAATGCGGCGCTGGAATTATCCAGCACGGTGCCGATGGCGCGCTCGCCGTTTTCTTTACGCAGCGACGTCGCTACACGAATAAAGTCATTACCGCTGCGGACAAACAGAGTTGAAATCGCACCGGTACGATTCAGGAAATCATCAGAGAAGGCATTGTTTTCGTGGAGTTCGGTGTCACCGCCTTTCAGCAGAGGTGCATTTTGCCCGTTAATGGTACGCATTTGACTGGCATCGCTGCTCAGCGGCTGGGGCAGAAATGTGCCAAAGAGTTTGGTGTAACTCTCGACTTCTTCGCTGAGGCTGGTGTTGAACATCTGGACCATATCCACCACGCCCGTGGACTGATTATGCAGATCTTCCACCGCAAGGGCTTCGAGCTGTTGGCTGGCTTTTTGACTCAGGAGAAAGGTGAATAACAGGAAGAGCGTAGCAACGCTCGTACCGGTAAGCAGCGAAAGCTTGGTGCCCAAACCAGAACGGCGGAAAAAATTGATCATAAATTGCTCATTGTCGAAAAGGTATGGCAGTTCAACGGCAGAGCGGGGATAACATTTACCAAACTTATGTAACAAAATGTTACATTGACGTGATGAATGAGTAACAGTCAGGGTAAACGATTTGTAGAAATAGAAAAGCCACTAATATTAAGTGGCTTTTATGAACGGGCTTCAGGTGTAGAGAATAGCTTGCACTCGCCACTGGTCGGCATGTCGGTCCTCCTGCATCTGGACGATGCGATACCAGGAAGCACCTTGCTCATCCGCTTTTAAGGCAATCACACGTTCAACATCTTGCGGGCTCCCTGAAATGTTAGTCACGGAGATCAGACCCATTTCATTTAAGCCTGTGACGCAATCCGCACTGGCAAATTCCGCTGACTGCGCGGTGGTGCTCATCAGTCCCGCTGAGAGCAGCAGTGAGGTCAAAGCAAGAGATCGTTTCATTGTCAGCTCCATTTCACATGTCTCCGGTATCCGCCGGGCAATCCTTCGCAAATAAACTCACTTCCTATGTCACAGGCATGGAGTTTATTGTGGACAGGAAAACGTCTATGGACGCAAAGCAGTGTAAATGTCGTTTAAATGCTGACAGTTATTTGCGGTACAAAATGGCTTGTGAGTACCACTGTCCCGTTATGATTGTTTCATCAATCATAATGATGACGTAATAATCTGCTTTCGCAGCGACAGCTTTGGCTTTTATTTCATCCTCTGCATCCGCCGGTGAACCGCGAACTAACGCACTGACGGTACCCAGTCGTTGTAATCCTTCGGTCTGATTACGGCGAATTTCCTGAGGATGATCGGTAGCCGCGGGAGCGGGTTGCGGTGTGCCTTGCAACGCGCTACAGCCCATTAATAGCGACACCAGCAATAAAGCAGCGAACCTGCGCATAACCATATCTCGTTTCCTGATAGTCATAGTGTAGATGTCTGCGAATTTCCTTTTGGGGGAATGTTCCCAAACTGTTATCTGTGACGTAAATTTCGAATGAAAATGTCGTGAAAGCGTAATCCAGTTCTCAACATTATGAATCACCCATCAGACAAGAGGATCGACCATGATTGAACTTACAACGCAGCGGCTTGGCGAACACGAAATTCTACACGCTTTTCCGGCGGGAATGCGTGAGCAGCCGTTGCCGGTTGTTATTTTTTATCATGGCTTTACGTCATCAAAACTGGTGTACAGCTATTTTGCCGTGGCATTGGCGCAGGCAGGCTTTCGGGTCGTGATGCCTGATGCTCCCGATCATGGCGCGCGATATTCAGGTGATGAACAGACGCGATTGGGCCAGTTCTGGCCCATTCTTCACGGCAATCTGCTGGAGTTCAGCGGATTACGTGATGCGGTGTATCAGGCGGGGTGGGTCGCTGATGACCGACTTGCCGTTGCCGGAGCATCAATGGGCGGCATGACTGCGTTGGGCATCATGACGCGTTACCCGGAAGTGAAATGCGTCGCGAGCCTGATGGGATCGGGCTTTTTCACCACGCTTGCTCACACGCTTTTTCCGCCGACGGGTGATGTTGACGCGATGGTTTCTCAACTCGCCGACTGGGAGGCCACGCATGCCCTGCCGCGTCTGGCCGATCGCCCACTGCTGCTCTGGCATGGTGAAGCGGATGACGTTGTACCTGCTGGCGAGACGTTCCGTTTGCAGCAAGCCTTGATTCGCGATGGGCTGGATAAAAATCTAACGTGTTTGTGGGAAGCGGGTGTTAAGCATCGCATCACACCCACGGCGCTGGATGCCACGGTTGCGTTCTTCCAAAAGCATCTTTAAAAGCGCGGGTTTGACGCCATGGGCGCAAAAAAAAAGCCCCCGGGCAGGGGGCAAGTCAAACTAGGACTATGTTCTCGTTTTTGGCTTTCCTGGTGCTAACGTTAAGTCTTATCGGTAGATATCTGCGCTTGCATGCATATTGCCGTTGCTACCGGGTTCGCGTGTTAAAACCACATGGTAATACGCCGCACCCTGTGCATCGGACTCTTCATTAAGCGCCTGATCTGCTTCACTTTCAGTGGCGAAATTATGATTAATGTAAATCACGCCTAAGCTGTGCACATCATCCATATTTTTAGCCTGTTGGCTGTCTACTTTGATGGCTGCCATCGCGTTTGTACTCAGCACAAGCGCAGCCAAAATGACTATTGCGATGTTTTTCATGATCTGTACTCCACGACAACATGCTGTTTGCGGTTTTGCCTCTCCTGTCGTGTCTGGATGGGGTCTGATTAAAGTGTAATCGCTTATCTGGCGGGAAATCGCGACCATTTCTGATGCTGTTGTTCAAAAAAATGGCGCTTTCAGATGTGATTAATTTTAAATCATCCACTTAGACTGGCTTTACGCTTTGTGCGAATTAATTGTGCATTCAGCTTGAGTTTATGGGGCGTCGCAATTAGAATGGCGCGTCAATTTTTCAGCCGACCTTTAACAACGTTCCTTGCCTCCATGGGCCTCGGCTGACCCAGACAGGAGGCTGAATAATCCGTAAGGAGCAATTCGATGCGTCATTACGAAATCGTTTTTATGGTCCATCCTGACCAGAGCGAACAGGTTCCGGGTATGATCGAACGCTACACTGGTGCAATCACTGCAGCAGAAGGCACGATCCACCGTCTGGAAGACTGGGGTCGCCGTCAGCTGGCTTATCCGATCAACAAACTGCACAAAGCGCACTACGTTCTGCTGAACGTTGAAGCTCCGCAGGAAGCGATCGATGAGCTGGAAACTAACTTCCGCTTTAACGACGCCGTTATCCGCAGCATGGTAATGCGTACTAAAAACGCAGTTACTGAAGCATCTCCGATGGTTAAAGCGAAAGACGAGCGCCGTGAGCGTCGCGATGATTTCGCAAACGAAACCGCAGATGATTCTGATGCTGGGGATTCTGAAGAGTAATTTCTGATGACCAACCGTCTGG
>Ga0209281_1000418_pt1 | contig 64148 bp, 77 predicted proteins | sample MedtruBG_FD_187514 | JGI IMG/M metagenome (GOLD analysis project Ga0209281, IMG submission 187514) | Root nodule microbial communities of legume samples collected from California, USA - Medicago truncatula BG (SPAdes) (version 2) | ecosystem: Host-associated > Plants > Roots > Nodule | place... | reverse complement strand
GCTAGTAAGACCCCTTGAAGACTACAAGGTTGATAGGTCAGAGGTGTAAGTACGGTAACGTATTTAGCTGACTGATACTAATAGGTCGAGGGCTTGACCAATAAAAATCAAGTTGTAATACATTAAAGACTGTGTGCAATTTTCAAGGAATATAATCTTTGAAATTGAATAGATCTCGTGATGATGGCATAGAGGTAACACTCCTTCCCATTCCGAACAGGAAAGTTAAGGTCTATAGCGCCGATGGTACTGCATGGGAGACTGTGTGGCAGAGTAGGACGTTGCGAGGTAATCATAAAAGATAGTTGTGATGACTATCTTTTTTATTTACGAGTAAAAAACTTCTCATCATTAATATATAAATAACTATTTAGTTAGAGAAAAGATAAAAATAATCCATACTGTATTACAATATGCATGTGGATTATTTTTGAATAGTGTGGATATTTTTAATTTAATATGTTTATATAATAATTAAGTCAACTATTTTCTCTAAATTTCCATCTATTATGGTATAGTTACTTCTAGGTTCAGTTATTATTTTAGGAGATAGATTTGAATCTATATATAAGGAATACTTTATTAACAATTATTTTGATTAATATGTAGTAGATGGTATATTATTTACAAATAGTTATTGAAGTGATATAATTGTAGTAATTTAATAACGAAAACCTAAGGTAGAGGCGCCAGTAATAAAGAGTACTCATCATGAGTTGGCAAACGGTGATTGATGAAGAAAGGTATTATGGCCGAAGATTTAAATTATGCAAAGATTTATTTCTGGTTATGCATAGAATATATGCATAACTGTCACGAAAGTGGAGAGCTACAAGGATTTGATGAAGCTATAAATAATAGTATTACGATGGAAGGTTTAATATTATTATAATTTAGTTTTGTACAAGTTTTATGCGATTAACTCTACCCGTTGGTATAAATTACTAGCGGGTTTTCTTGTTTAACAAAATAATTTTTAGGAGTTGGCAAATCAATGAAAGTAGAAGGGGTACTAGTACCATTAATAACACCATTTAAAGATGGAAAGGTAGATTTTAAATCTTACGAAAGAATGATCAATCATTATATTAAAGAAGGTGTAAATGGGATCATTCCACTAGCAACAACTGGGGAATCACCTACCATTCTTACGTATGAATACGAGGAAGTATTGGCAAGGACGATGGAATATAATAATAATAGGGTGCCGTTGTATGTAGGCTTGGGAGGAAATAATACAAGTGAAGTAATTAAAATGTTGAAGACAGTAGAAAAGCATAATGTGGATGGTATACTATCAGTAGCTCCATATTATTCAAGGCCTGATCAAAGAGGGATTTATGAGCATTTCAAAGCTTTATCAGAATCAACGAATTTAGATATTATACTTTATAATATACCATATAGAACTGGAACTAATATTGAGAATGATACTGTGCAGATATTATCACAGCTAAAGAATATAATCGGTATAAAAGATTGTTGCGGAAACATGAAGCAGACAACAGAATTGCTACTAAATCCACCAAAAGATTTTTCAATTTTGACAGGAGAAGATGCATATTTCTATACAACACTTGCACTTGGTGGACAAGGAGGGATAATGGCTTCTGCTCATTTAAGAACTAAAGAATTTATTGATATATATAGATTAGTAAAAGGAAACAACCATCGAGAAGCATTAGAGAAATGGAAGTTGATACATGGCATGATACCTCTTCTATTTTTAGAACCAAATCCTACACCGCTAAAGTATTGCTTAAATAAAATAGGGTTAATAGATTCTGATGAAGTTAGACTGCCATTAGTAAACATTTCAAAAGAACTTGAAGATAAATTGGATAAGATGTTAGAACAAATAACATTATAATATAGAGATATAATTATTATTGCTGTTTAAAATAGAAGAGCATCAATATAAATATGAAAGACTTAAGGACAAGAAAATATTATTGTGAAGATCATAAAATATATTCTTAATTTTAATCAGAAGTTAGAAAAGAGGAAGTAGTAACTGCGTCCTCTTTTTTTTTATAACTATATGAATAATACCTAGATATGAAAGTAAAAGAATTATATCTGTAAAGATACAGAGAACATAAAAATTGTAGCTATATTTTTTGACTACTGTAAAAATTAGGAGTAATATAAAGAGTGAAAAATTTAACAAGGAAGTGATTTAAAATGATGCCTAGGTTTTTTTCTATGATTAAGAGTAAGGAAATTACAAAAGGGCAAGTTATGAAAGATATCATAGCTGGATTTATTGTTGCTGTAATCGCATTACCATTGTCAATAGCTCTTGGAATATCGTCAGGAGTATCTCCAGAGAAGGGAATTGTAACAGCAATATTAGCAGGGTTCATAATATCATTTTTAGGAGGAAGCAAAGTTCAAATAGGAGGTCCTACAGGGGCATTTGTAATTATAATTTATTCAATTATTCAAGAATACGGCTTGAATGGACTTATTACTGCAACGGTAATGGCAGGAATAATTTTAGTTATAATGGGATTATTAAGATTTGGTTCCTTAATTAAGTACATACCGCAGACAATAACTATAGGCTTTACTGCTGGTATAGCAGTAACACTTATGTCTACACAAATTAAAGATTTTTTTGGGTTACAAATTGAAAATATTCCAGCAGAATTTTTTGATAAATGGCAATGTTATTTTACCAATATGGAATTCATTAATGTTTGGTCACTAATATTAGGGATAGGCGCTGTAGTAATAATGATAATATGGCCTAAGATTAATAGAACAATACCGGGTTCTATGATTGCGTTAATTACAACAACTATTATTGTACAAGCTTTTAATATACCAGTAGAAACGATAGGAAGTAGGTTCCAGGAAATTTCATCAACTATGCCAATGCCTTTATTCCCTAAGATGGATGTATCTATAATAAATAAATTATTTGCATCTGCTATGACAATTGCAATCCTAGCAGCATTGGAGTCATTACTATCAGCAACTGTAGCAGATGGCATGATATCAGATCAGCATGATTCCAATATGGAGCTCGTTGCTCAAGGAATAGCTAATATTACAAGTGGATTATTTGGAGGAATACCAGCGACAGGAGCTATAGCAAGAACTGCAGCAAATGTAAAATCAAATGGGAAAAGCCCAGTAGCAGGAATGGTCCATGCTATTGTATTATTAATAACTATGCTAGTGCTAATGCCACTAGCGAAGATGATACCAATGACTGTGTTAGCAGCTATACTTATAATTGTATCTTATAATATGAGTGAGTGGAGAGCATTCAAAGCACTATTAAAAGCACCCAAAAGTGATGTAATTGTATTATTAGTAACATTCGGATGTACAGTTGTATTTGATTTGGTGGTTGCAATAGGAATTGGTATGATTATGACAATGTTTTTATTCATGAAGAGAGTCTCTGATACAACTGAAATAAGAAATTTAGTTGATGAAGGTGTCTTTGATGAGAATATATCAAACGTATTAGAAAAAGCAGGTGGAAAGATACATGTTTACCAAGTCAATGGTCCTATGTTTTTTGGTGTAGTACAAGAATTTATTTCTAAGATGAAGGAACTTGAAGCTTCTATAGAAGTAGTTATTTTAGACATGCGTCATACTCATGCAGTTGATGCTTCGGCAATAGATGCACTAACTAAATTGCTAAAACATTGTAAACGTATGGACATAAGACTTTGTTTAACACATGTACAAGATCAACCAATGAAAGTTTTGAATAAGATGGGGTTTATAGTTAAGATTGGTGAGATAAATATCTATGAAACTAAGACAGAAGCAATAGAGCAAGCTTTTGACTATGTAAAACATTTAGAAGCATCTTAGAGCTTTAGTTGACATAACTCATTAGATATTACCTAGGAAATAATATAATTAACTATCATTATTTCGTATATATGCTTTTAATTTTAAACACTTAATATTTGCACATATGCAGTAAAAATATATTATAATTAGATTTGATAAAAAAATTAGATGTAGTAGATGAGGTATGTTTATGGAATATGGATGGGAGCGAACATTTCCATTTTTGAAAGTTGATAATATCATAATTGATAAATTGTTTGAAAGTATACTAGAAAATGATTGCATTACTAATGTAATTCCAATAAGTGAAGGCTGCAGAACGACTAACTATATTGTAGATACAAATAGGCCAGGGAAAAAGTATATTCTAAAGATATTTTTTGCTAAGGAGCAAAATTACAAGAAAGAAATTAAATTATTGACTAAGTTAAAGGAAGATAATTTGGTTAATGTATCCACTGTTTATGAGGTTGGGAACCATGAAATTATCGAAAATAGGGAATATGCAATCTATGAGTATATGGAAGGGAAAACAATAGGCAAAGCAATAAGCGAGGGGTATATTTTAGATAATAATTTTATAAAAGATGTTGCAAGGTTTTTAGCACGAATACATAATCATAAATTTGAGAAGGCAGGTTTTTTAGATGAAAATCTAGAAGTAGTAGATGAATTGCCACCTTTAGCACTATGGTATGAAAAATTCATGGGTAGTAAAGCTAGAGAGCGTCTAGGAAAAGAGTTAATTCATAAAATTATACACATAGTAAGTAAAAATAAGAAGAAACTAAGTAAATTAGATAATGATATTAGACTAGTCCATGGAGATTTTCAAGGAACAAATATTTTAATTAAGGATGGTAAACTATGTGGAGTTATAGATTGGGAATTTGCAATGGCGGGACATCCATTAGCTGATATAGGACAGTTTTTTAGGTATGAAGAATATTTTAACGAAGAGATGATAAAAGTTTTTGAAGAAGAATATAATAAAAATTCAAGTTATAAGCTTACAGAGGATTGGTATGAGATAAGCAAACTTCGAGATTTAGCAAATCTGATTCAACTAATAAATGGGGAAGGCAATATGCCAAATAAATATTCAAATATAAAAAATATAATAATCAATAATATAACACTATTATTAGATTAATAGAGCTAAAAATAATATTTGATAACTTATTAGTTTAATTAATAGGAATTGAAAATTTCAATGTAAGATGACTAAAATTACGTCATCGTAAAGCAATGAAAAAAAAATAACAATTCAATATAATTTTTTAAAAATATATTGACAAATTTATATTAAGAGAATATACTAAAAACTATAAACAACGGTGTTTGTGAAACGTACAAAGAAAAGGTATGTTTTACAAGCACCGTTTTTTTATTTTAAATTACGATGTCGTAATAAATCAAGTAAATTAATTTACAAAGATAACTTGTAGAAGTATTAGAGCTCAATTACTTCTTTATTACAATTATTTGAATAATTCGGAGAAATTTTAAAAAATGGTTATTATTATTCAAAAAGTTATTGATTTTAAGGGGGATTTTTTATGGAAATTAATTTTGGCGATAGCAGTTTCTTATTAATATGTTCAGCACTTGTACTTTTAATGACACCAGGGCTTGCATTCTTCTATGGTGGAATGGTTCGTAGGAAAAATGTTTTAAATACTCTAATGTCATCATTCTTTATTTGTGGATTAGCATCAATAATGTGGGTTCTAGTAGGTTATTCATTATCATTTGGAGATGATATTGGTGGAGTATTAGGCGGACTTAATTTCGCCCTATTCAATGGAGTAGGTGCAGATCCTTCAGCACTTGCGCCAACTATACCACATGAACTTTTTGCAGCGTTCCAAATGATGTTCGCAATTATTACTCCAGCACTTATAACTGGATCTTTAGTAGGAAGAATGAAATTTTCTGCACTATTCATATTTATAGGATTATGGTCACTTTTAGTATACTATCCATTAGCTCATATGGTATGGGGTGGCGGAATAATTGGTTCTTTAGGAGCAGTAGACTTTGCCGGTGGAGACGTAGTTCATATAAGTTCAGGAGTCTCAGGACTTGTAGCTTGTATAATATTAGGTAAGAGACGTGGTTATGGAATGATGTCATATAAACCACACAATATTCCTTTCGTAGTTCTTGGAGCAGCATTACTTTGGTTTGGATGGTTTGGATTTAATGCTGGTAGCGCATTAAATGCTGGTCCACTTGCTGTACATGCTTTCATGACAACAAATACTGCAGCAGCGGCAGCATTACTTTCATGGATGTTAATTGAAAAGATTAAACATGGTAAGCCAACAATACTTGGAGCAGCGACAGGTGCAGTTGTAGGACTAGTTGCAATTACTCCAGCAGCAGGATTTGTTCCACTTTGGTCATCAATTATAATAGGTGCAATAGTTTCTCCAATATGTTTCTTCTTTATGAGTGTAGTAAAAGCAAAATTTGGATATGATGATGCATTAGATGCCTTTGGATGTCACGGAATTGGTGGAATCTGGGGAGGTATTGCGACAGGATTATTTGGACAAACAGCAATTAACTCTGTAGCAAAATGGGATGGTCTTTTCTTTGGAGATGTTAATCTTTTAATTGCTCAAATAGAAGGTATAGTAATAACAGTAGTTTTTGCAGCAGTTATGACATTTATTATCTTAAAAGTTATGAAGTTATTTATGACTATTAGAGTTGAAGGTTCAGAAGAGGCTGATGGTCTTGATGTAGCTGAACATGGTGAAACTGCTTATCCAGCGTTCAATGGATTAGACTAAGGTATAAATGTTATAATAGGACTAAATAATACTGCGTAAATATATTAATAGATAACTAGATTGAAGAGATTTATGGTATAATTTCAGATATACATTTCTTAAAATATATATTATGTAGATAATTAGGGAGGAAATAATATGAAAAGAGTAGAGGCAATTATAAGACCTTCAAAACTTGAAGAGATTAAAGATGCATTGAAGAATAACAATATAAATGGTGTAACCATCAGTCAAGTTATGGGATGTGGACAACAACGTGGTTGGAAAGAGTATCATAGAGGTACAGAAATAACAACTAATGTATTGCCTAAAATAGAAGTTAAAATAGCAGTTGAAGATGACAAAGTAGAAGATGTTATTGAATTAATTACATCAATAGCTAGAACAGGTGAAGTTGGAGACGGAAAAATATTTGTTGTTGATATTGCAGAATGTGTAAGAATCAGAACTGGTGAAAGAGGAAATACAGCGCTATAATAATATTATAAGCGAAGAATTTGTACTTTCGGAAATTTAATAATATATTAATGGAGAGCAACTTATTGTTATAATAACTAATAATTATTTAATTAGTTTAATTTAACAATAGGTTGTTCTCTATTTTACTATAAATATGATACAATACTTAGCTTAAGATTTTATAAAAATCATATTAAATTAGTTTATATATAGTATAGAATTAAATATCAGAGTATATGTAGAATTTTTAAATGTTTAATTCTTAAAATAATAGATATACTAATAATAAATTAAAATTTATTATAACATTAAATTAAGATTAAATAGGAGTGTACTATGAATGATAAAGAGACTTTTTTGGAGATAGAAAAGCATTTGCTTAATGATGATAAGCCCTCTAATTATATAAAGGAGGCATTGAAGACTAAACTACTTGATAAATATCCATTTTCAATGATAAAAGAGCTACAAGATGTTGATCAAAATCCTAAATTTCACCCAGAGGGAAATGTATTTATTCATACAATGATGGTAATAGATGAGGGAGCTAAAAATAGAGAAAGAAGCATGAACAAAAGGGTATTTATGTGGGCGCTTTTACTACATGACATTGGAAAGAAACCTACTACAAAGCTTAGAAAAGGCCGACTAACTTCATATAATCATGATATTGTGGGAGCTGATATGGCTAAAAAGTTTCTAGATTATTTTAACGAAGATTATGATTTCATAAATGAAGTAAGAGGACTAGTACGATGGCATATGCAAAGTTTATTTGTAACTAAAGACATGAAATTTCAAAATATAGGTGAGATGCTAAATGATGTAGATATTGATGAGATTGTTTTAGTATCACTTTCTGATAGACTGGGCAGAGGTGGATTAGACAGTGAAGAAATTAATAATACATTTATTCAAATTGAAAGGTTTAAAGAAAAGATAAGTAAATTCAATTTACAAACTGTATAAATTTTTATAATAAAAAGAGACTATCTAAAATGATTCGAAAAGATAGTCTCTTTAAATATATACATGTTAGTTTAATACTATAAGTTTTATTTATCTTTGTTTATTTCTTAGATGTTATGCTAACCATCCTAACCAGTAGAATAGAATACCAAAAACGAATATTCCAAATATAATCCAAACTGCGCTTACTTTATTTCTAAGTAATTTCATACAAATGAAAGTAAATATTAATGGAAGTAATCCTGGTAATAATGAATCTAAGATATTTTGAACAGTTGTTACAGCTGTTGTTCCATCTGCTTTAGTAATAGTAGATACAACTAAAGGAACATTAATTGAAGTCCATCTGTTAACAAGAGCACCCATTATGAATAGTCCAAGGATTGAAGCTCCTTCAGTTAACTTTTGAAGTCTACCGCCAGCCATATCTGCAACGATAGTAGTTCCTTTGCTATAACCATAGCTAACACCGATCCATCTTATTGCAAGACGAACTGCATTGAATATTAGGAAGAATAATATTGGTCCAAGTATGCTACCTGTTAGAGCTATTGAAGCACCTAAAGCAGCAGCAACTGGTCTTAATGTTCCCCAGAATATTGGATCACCAACACCTGCAAGAGGTCCCATTAAACCTATTTTAAGACCATTGATAGCACCATCATCAATTTCAGCACCATTAGCTTTTTGTTCTTCCATTGCTGCTGTAACACCTAAAATTGGAGCAGTAACGAATGGTTGTGTATTAAAGAACTCAAGATGTCTTTTAAGGGCTTGCTTTCTTTCTTCACCAGTATATAATCTTTTAATTATTGGAACCATTGCAAAGCAGTATCCTAAAGCTTGCATTCTTTCGTAGTTCCAAGAACCTTGGTGAAAGTTTGAACGAATAAACATACTATTTAAATCACTTTTTGTAAGCTTTTTTGTTTCTTTACTCATATTATATTGCCTCCTTCTTTAGTCTAACTCATCGTCTGCACCACTACTACTTGAAGTAGGTTGAGCAGCAACAGCAGTTTGATTGAATTTAGGGCTTAATTGGATATAGATTATAGCAGCTACAGTTCCAATTACACCTAAAGCAACTAAGTTTAAGTTTGCGATAGCAGCAACAACGAATCCTAAGAAGAAGAAAGGCATTAAGTGTTTTGCTTCCATCATGTTGATAACCATTGCGTATCCAACTACAACTACAACACCACCACCAACTCTAAGTCCTCCTGTTACAACATCAGGAATAGATGCTAACATGTTTTGAACAACAGAAGTACCAACGAACATAGCAACAATTACAGCAGGAATAGCAACACGTAGAGCCTGAACTAATAGTGCTCCAATATGACAAAAGTCAATTATTTTAAGATCTCCATTTTGAACAGCTCTATCTGCTTGGTGTTGGAAGAAAACAGTAAGTGTTCTAGCAAGTATAGTTAATACTTGACCGGCAGCAGCGATAGGAATTGCAAGAGCAATACCAGCGCTTACGTCTTGCTTTCCAGCAATTACGACAATAGTAGAAATGATACTAGCTAAAGCTGCATCTGGAGCCATTGCAGCACCGATGTTCATCCAGCCTAATGCCATCATTTCAAGTGTACCACCAATTATAATTCCAGTCTTTAAATCTCCTAAAACAAGTCCGATTAATGTACATGCGATTAATGGTCTATGAGTTTGAAATTCATCAAGAACGCTACCCATACCAGCAATACATGCGATTATGAAAATAAGAACAATTTGAAATGCATTAATTTCCATAATAAGTATCCTCCTTAATTAAAATTATTTATATTTAAATCAATAAATATACAAAACTTAGTGTAAATGTTTAACCGTGAGTTTTTAAAAATGTAGTTAAACTACATTTTCATTTATATAGATTAATTTAGAAAAATTACATTTTTTCGATTAAAGGCATAATGAAAGATTTTGAATCAGAAGCAACTTTTCTTATTTCTAATTCTATATTTTTATCATTTAATACTTTAAAAGATTTTATGTCTTGATCGTTTACTGAAACAGCGCCAGTTACTTGAGTTTTACCTTCTTTGAAAGACATTCCACCTATATTAACAGATTTAATATCTATTCCAGCTTCAACTAATCTAAGAACGTCTGTTGGATTAGTGAAAAGAAGCATAACAATATCATTTTCATATTTAGGATTATTGATAACTCTAACTGCCTTTTCAATATCAACTACGTGAGATTGAACCCCTGGAGGTGCAACTTGAGTTAATAAAGTTTTTCTTATTTCATCTTTTGCTACATCATCGTTACATACGATAATTCTTTGACATTTTGTTTCCTTTGACCAAACTGTAGCTACTTGCCCGTGTATTAATCTGTCATCAATTCTTGCTAATGCGATTTTCATTATAAATCATCCTCCTCTGAATTTGTGTTTGTTTGTTTTATTAATTTTTTTATAGCATCTTTACCAGCGTTTTGTGCGATTGATACTAATTCAGAAAGACTTGAAAAGTCTCTGCTACCAAATACCTCTAACAACATTGGAAGGTTTACACCTGATACAATTTCCATATTGTCATTTTTCAATGCAAGAACACTAGCTGCATTGAATGGACTTCCACCGAAAAGGTCTACCATAAATAAAACTCCGTCTTTACAATCTAACTCATTATCTATAAGGTTGTTGTATTTTTCTATTAAGTTATCTGTACCTTCACCAGGTTTAAATGTAACAACACCTACATTTGTTTGAGAACCAAAAATCATTTCGGATGACTTAACGAGTTCTTCTGAGAATTTACCATGAGTGCTTATAATTAATGCGATCACTACTTTATCACCCTTTCTATTTATTATTTAGATACTAATATACATAGCAATTAGCGTGCCAACAAAGTGTATCAAAAAATACAAAGTATTATTAAGATACAGTTTTAGTAGTATTAAATAGATTTTCATATTTATAATTAATACACTATAAATATGGATTAATACACTATGCGAAGAAAACGATATACTTTTAATTGATATAATACATAACTTGATACTAAATCAGAGCCGTATTAAGATTTAATATTCATTTAGTATATCAACCATGTAATACAGTTCATCATTAGTTAGTCTTATAGACAATGAATTTTTAAATATTGAGCTAGCTTTTTCTAGAGCAGATAAAATATTCTGATCTAGTGTATCAGGAGACTCTCTATACACTAGCCCATCATTTAAAATCATTCTCTCTAAAGCACAAGCAACATGTAGCATAATTCTTAGTTTTGCAGGATTTTCATAATTTATGCATAGGGATTTCTCAATGCTTATAACAAAGCCTTCTAATAATGAACATATTTTTTCGGGATTTAAGAATGTTATAAGTTCTCTAAGACTTTGTTTACAAAGATTTTTAAGAACTATTTGATTTTCTGTTTTGTTATTAGTATCAATAATAGTCTTTCCTTCGATTAAACTTTTTAGTACTTTTTCACCTGAACCATCAATCAAATTTTCTAATGATATAAATGGAATTCCCATATTGGGGTTTGCTATTCCAATTAATGCAATAATTTTATTATTTTTTGATATATGAGTAATAGATTTACTTAAATTTTTCAAACCAATAGGGATAATATTAATATCACTCGAAGTAATATTATCAACTATATCTTGGACTAGTTCCTTAAGCTTAATAGCAGCACCTTTACCTGTGGAACAAATTGTAACGATAACACCATCAGTGCTTGGGTTTTCGTCTGTTACTACCTTATTTGTATATCCTCTAAAATCAGTAATTAAATATGAGTACACGGAATTTAAATCTGTATCACATAATGAACATTTTCTAACAGCCTCTAAAACTAATGGAGTTGAAACCATATCCACACTTTTAGTATTAATATTAGTTCTTTCTGTAATAACATCACCAAAACTATTTAATGAACCCATATCCACTAAAAGTAATACCCCCTTGCCTTCATCGACAATCTTAACTTTTTCAATTACAGTTTCTAAAATATCTGAAGGAGTCATTTCAAGAGGCATATCAACAGCTAAAATATTATCTGCGTCAAAAAGTTTTCGAGCAACAGCAACCATACTAGTGGCAGTACTTGAACCGTGAGCTGCAACTACAATCCCAACTCTTTCTTGATGGGATGACTCTTGAATTGATGTTAAGAGTAGTGCAAGATATTCAATTTCAATAGGCGGAATAGTTAAGTTATAACGTTGTTCTATTAAGGCATGAATTTCAGTTGCGACTTCATATTCTCTACTATTAATAGACAACTGTAGTTCAATATGCGATGAAAAGGAAACGGTCTTTTTCTTTATACGGTTAAATAATGCACTGAAATGAAGACTTGTAGCATAAATAAACCTTTCGTTTAATTTTCTATTTAATTTAGATTCGGCCAAAGCCTTGATTTCCTCAGCAAAGTCAACAATATCTTTATCAACTATTTTTAGTAAGCCTTCTCGTCTATGTGTATCATTCTTAAATTTTGCATAGAATTGCTTTAAATGAATGTTGATATCTGTAGTTATGAAATTTTTAATATCTTCATCATGCATTCCTTCTTCCTGGAGCGCAGATGTTTTATCCTCAATAATGTTATAAATATTAAATGGGGGTTCATAAGCATCTGTCTCTAAGAATGTTTTATTACCATCAGGTTTGATAGTAATTGTATTAGGAATTATATTCCATGCCGTTGCATTATCTTTTATTTTATTACCAAATGTAAGAATTCCATTTTTTATATTTGGTGGCAGTAGTTTTAAATTTATATCAATACACTCATCTGTATTGTCTGTATTAATAGTATTTAAGAAGCCTTTTGCGCAAGCTAATTGAATATTAGATTTAAGCTGTCCAACATTTCCGTAGGAAGTGCTTCCAATAAGAGCTTTAATTGCTTCGGCAGATATTTTAATTGTTTTATTAACCCTTTGTGCTTCTTTTGATATTAAGTAATGTATTAATTGAATTTGATCATCAATAGGTCGCTCATCAAAACTTGGAATTGCTATAGTTATTGGAATTCTTCTTATAAATGTATTTAATAAGGTGGAATTTGGATCTTCTGTAGTTGCTCCTATTAATAATACATTGGCTTTACGAGTTCGATCGGTTTCACCGAGTTTGTTGTATGTTCCAGTATCCATAAAGTAGAAGACCATTTCTTGTCCTTCTGGTGGTAATCTATGTATTTCATCAAGGAATAAGATACCGCCATTAGCTTTCTCAACTATACCTTCTTTCTCTTTATCAGCACCTGTAAAAGCACCTTTGATGTGCCCAAATATATAAGAGAGTAAAAGTTGTGGGTTATTAGCGTAATCAGCACAATTGAAAACTACAAAAGGTGCATCTTCAGGTAAATTCTTTATGTATTTAGAGTATTCATACATTATATTAGCAAACAAACTCTTACCAACACCTGTACCACCGATTATTAAAGTATGTAGACCGTTAGGGGGATACATTAGAGCCGCTTTAGCTTGTTCAATTTGATTCTTTAATCCTGTATTAGCACCAATTAGGTAGTTAAAAGGCGATTGGTCTTCGGTAACAGTCTTGTGTGGCGTGGAAACTAGAGAATTAATATCGGAGATTTCCTCTAAATTATCAGGTAACTTTATTGCTAATAAATCCTCAAGATGCTTTCTATCAAAATACATAACAGGTCTATTTTTTATTTTTACAATTTTCTTATCTCTACAAAGAGTGTTAAGCTCTTTTGAAACATTGTTTCTTAATATATCTAGTGTTTCTCCAATTTCTTGAGCACTGAATCCTTTTTGGTCTAAAAATGTATCTTTATCAAAGTTTTTAGAATTTTGCAAAATGTAATTATAAATTTTATCAATACGCTTCATGATACACTCCTCCTTCATAAATACTATTGTAAGGTTTAAAAAGAAAATATTCAATAGTGTATTGATACAGTTCTAGCTTTAAAGTATTGATAAAGTGGAAATGTATTAAAAATTTATCAGGAAGGTATTAATAATTGAGTTGGTTTATCAAGTGAAATTAATACACTAATTTTAATAATTAATAAGAATATCAAGAAAGATAAATACTTTAAACAAATTGGAAGTTTATAAATATTATATAGGTGTTAAGAAATATATTATGGAGATAGTATGCTTAAGATTTTTTCTTTTGGAATTGGAGATCTTTTTACTTTAGAGAATATAGAGAGAATAGGTGGAGTAATGCAATCTTTTTTAGATAACATCGATATTGAGGAGTTTACAAAGGAAAAGGAATACTCTGAATATAGCGCTGAGGATAATAATAGTAGTTTCATTAGAATGGAAGAATATGATGATATGTACCTGCTAACGATTAATTTATATGGAATTAATATTAGAGAATTGAGCATAAGATATGATCCAGGCATAATAGAAATAAATTTAAATAGATCAGAAGTACAAAAATCTGGTTTTGGAATTCTATCTAGAGATGTGATTGTTAAGAAATTTTACAATAAAAAGTTTGAGAATATTGAAGATATTGAGATAAGTCGTGTTTTTAAGAGTATTGATGATGGAATTCTTAGCATGAGAATGCCAAAGAAATATTTATTGGAAAATGAATGCAATATAATAGAAATAGATTCTTATGAAGATAATGTGGACAACTAAGTAATACTTGTTGATAATAAAATTTGGATTGAGGATAATTATAGAAATTTTTTATGTTATTGCTAAAAATTATAAAATAAAAAGGGAGGATAAGCTCTAGGTGCATACCTAAAAATAAATCTTCCCTTAAATTAAGAGTATTAAATAAAATATTTACTATCTCTTACGCTTGTTAGCAACTTCAACATTAACTTTTTTCCTATTAATTTTTCCGCCAGGACATTTATCCAATATTTTAGCAGATACAGTTTCATCAACCGTTACAAATGAGAAGTTTTCCATAAGGTCTATTTGACCAATTACTGAAGCATTAATTCTTGTCATATCTTTAATATAATTAATTAAGACTTTTGGAGTTAAACCATCTCTTTTGCCGACAGAGAAAAATAAACGAACATCTTCTTTTTTACTAGGTGAATCTAATTTATTTGAGCTATAATCAAATACACTTTCGTTTTCAAATTTAATTTTCATTAATGCTGCAATTATTGTCATTGGATCATGAGATTCAGCTAATTCAATTGCACTTGGTATGAACTTAGTAAGCTCTCCAGCTTTAATAGCATCTTCAACTTCTGAAATCATATCTTTAAATTTCTTGTTATTGATTTCTTCAGCAGTTGGAACTGGTTTTTGTGTAATTGAACTTTTAGTAACATTTTGAATTTGTTTAAGCATTGAGAAATCCTTTGGCGTTACTAGAGAATAAGCTGTACCGCTTTTGTCTGCTCTACCAGTTCTACCAATTCTATGAACATAAGATTCAACATCTTGAGGTAAATCGTAGTTAAATACGTGAGTTACTCCTTCAACATCTATACCTCTAGCTGCAACGTCAGTAGCAATTAATAAACTTAAAGTACCTTCTTTGAACTTATTTAGGGTAGTTAATCTATGAGCTTGAGTCATATCTCCATGCATTCCTTCAACCATGTAACCTTTTGATTGTAATTCTTGCACAAGTTCATCAACACCTCTTTTGGTTCTACAGAAAATTATAGCTGAACTTGGATTATCTAAGTCCAATAATCTGCAAAGAGCTTCTAATCTATGCTTATTATTAATCATAAAATAGTTTTGTTCAATTTTAGATACAGTTAATGAGCTTTTCTTTATACTAACAAGTTTAGCATCAGGCTTCATGTATCTTTTAGCAAGTTTTGCTATTGGATCAGGCATTGTTGCTGAAAATAATAAAGTTTGTCTTTCAGAAGGTGTATGACTAAGAATTTCCTCTATGTCATCAATGAATCCCATATTAAGCATTTCATCAGCTTCATCTAATACTAAAAACTCTATAGTTTCTAAATGAAGATATTTTCTTTTTATAAGATCTAAAATTCTACCAGGAGTTCCAACAACTATATCTACAGTACCTTTTCTTAAAGCTCTGATTTGTCTATCAATAGAATCTCCACCATAGACAGATAATACTTCAATCTTTTCATATTTAGAAAGCCTTTCTATTTCATCTTTAACTTGAACAGCGAGCTCTCTTGTTGGTGCTAAAATAAGAGACTTTATTCCTTTTTTATCACTCATTTTAGTTATAATTGGAAGGCTATAAGCAGCAGTCTTTCCAGTACCAGTTTGTGCTTGACCTATTAAATCAGCACCGCTAAGTGTTACAGGAATACTTTGTTCTTGTATTTGAGATGGTTTCGTAAAACCAAGGTCTGATATTGCTCTCACAATACTCTCTTTAAGACCTAGTGTAGCAAATTGATTATCATTCATTAAATATCCTCGCTTCTTAATTTTAAAATTGATTAATTTTTGTTTTTTATAACTATATAGTAAAGCTTTATCTATAAGTCAAATGAATTCATTATAACACAGTACATAAAACTATGTCAAAAATATTATTTTGTTTATTGAAAAATATTATTCAAGAATAAATATGTTAAGAATAGATAAAATGAGCTGCCTTTAAAATTTTTGGCAGCTCATCTTAAATATTATTAATCTGTACATGCTTCCATTATAATAGATTGTACAGTTTTAGGTAAGTTTTCTAGTTCATCTTTATTTAGATTGACAACATCTATCGGAGGATGTATCAATAATTCAACAGTAGCGCCCTTAACTCTATTGTTGTTTTCCTCCATAAGCTTATATGTTCCATTTATAGTTATTGGAACTATTGGGCATTTGGATTTTGTAGCAAGTTTAAAACTACCGCCCTTAAATTCATCTGTAGATTTTCCTTTACTTCTTGTCCCAGATGGGAAGATTACCATTGAATAACCTGATTTTAATAAATTAATGCCGTCAACAATTGATGCAGCAGATTTTCTTAAATTATCCCTGTCCATAAAAATACAATTAATGTATTTCATCCAAGTACTAATAAGAGGCCATTTTTCAAGTTCTTTTTTTGCAATAAATCCTTTTGGAACATCGATTACACTTAGTAGTAGTGGTATATCAAAATTACTTTGATGATTAGAAACAAATAATACCGTTTGATCTTTTGGAATGTTTTCTAGCCCTTTAATATTAATTTTTGCACCAGCTGCCTTCATTATAAATTTAGCCCATGTATATGTTATTTTATGGATGTACTCTATCCTTCTTATATCATTTTTATTAGTTAAAATTTTTATTTTAACTCTATAAATAGAAGCAAATATTAGACTTAATCCAAGGCAGAGATAAAAATATATAGTCCGTATCATTAAAAATTACACATCCTTAATAAATTAATTTTTACACTAATCAGTATAATACAAAAATTAGCAGATTAAAAGATTAAATAGAATATGGGGAAGTTAAATTAGGATAAAATTAATTTTAAATTAAGTAATTACATAGGGAAAAATTATATTAAAAAAGGTATAATATATATTATAATGATTATTCTATGAAATAGTATATGGATAGAATTTATGCAGTCAGGAGAAGTTTAATGAATTCAAATAATAAACAGGATATGCAGGAGAAGAACGAAGAACAAATAATAGGATTAACAGCGATAGAAGTTAAGCAAAGAGTTAAGGAAGGTAAAGTAAACCATATACCTAAAACACCTTCAAGAACTTTACCACAAATAATTAGAGCTAATTTGTTTACAAGGTTCAATGCAATAAATTTTGCACTTGCAGCTGTAATTATATTAGCAGGATCACCTAAAAATGCTATCTTTGTAGGGGTAATAATAGTTAATACACTAATTGGAGTAATTCAAGAAGTAAAAGCAAAACGTACATTAGAAAAACTATCTGTTATAAGTGCAGCTCACGCTAAAGTTCTTAGAGATTGTGAGATAAAAGATATTCCTGTTGATGAAATCGTGCTAGATGACATAGTTTACCTAGAAACCGGGATTCAGATATTAGCCGATGGAGAAGTAATAAGCAGTAATGGATTAGAAGTTGATGAGTCTATGTTAACAGGAGAAGCGGATGCTATATCTAAGCATTCAGGGGAAAAATTAATGTCTGGTAGTTTTGTTGTATCTGGAGACGGCTATGCATTAGTAACAAAGGTTGGTAAGGAAACTTATTCATCAACGCTTGCTGAAGAGGCCAGGCAATTTAAAATAATAAATTCAGAATTACAAGCAGCTATAGATAAGATATTTAGAGTTATTATATGGATTGTACCACCGCTGTCATTGTTATTAATATTAACTCAGCTAAGAATTCCGGGATATACATGGCAGGATGCATCGATAGGTGCGGTGTCAGGTATTGTTGGGATGATACCTGAAGGACTTGTTTTGCTTACAAGTGCAACGTTTATAGTTTCAATTGTAAAATTATCCAAGTATGATACTTTAGTACAGGAATTATGTGCTACAGAAGTTTTGGCAAGAGTAGATGTTCTTTGTTTAGATAAAACGGGCACGTTAACACAAGGAGATTTACGATTATCTGAAGTAAAAAGTATTGGTTCTAGAAGTAAAGAGGAGATAGATCGTGTACTAGCGGCGCTAATTAATAATCTTCCAAGCAATAATCCAACGCAAAAAGCTATATTAGCAAAGTATGAAAAATATGATAATAGTATGAAGCCTATAGAGAAAATTGCATTTTCATCTAAAAGGAAATGGAGCGGAATTACTTTTGAAAATGTTGGAACATGGATTCTTGGTGCGCCTGAAATAATATTAAATAAAGAATATCACTTCATAGAAAGTATAGTCAAAGAAGAAGCTAAGAAAGGAAAGAGAGTATTATTATTAGCAAATCTTCAGAATAATTTAAATGAAAAGTTAGAAGGGAAAATAGAAAGTGTTGCATTAATACTAATTGAGGATATTATAAGAGAAGCAGCTCCAGATGTGTTAAAATATTTTGATAGTCAGGGAGTAGGAGTAAAAATAATTTCTGGTGATAGTCCTGTTACAGTTTCTGAAGTTGCAAGACGAGCTGGAGTAAGCAATTGGGATAAGTACGTTGATGCAAGAGAGTTGCCAGAAGATAATGAAAAGCTAAAAGAGCTAATCAGAAATATAACTGTTTTTGGAAGAGTAACTCCACATCAAAAGAAAAGAATTGTTTTAGCGCTTCAGGATATGGGGCATACTGTAGCAATGACAGGAGATGGCGTAAACGACGTGCTTGCATTAAAATCATCTGATTGTGGAATAGCAATGGCAAATGGATCAGATGCAACGAAGGCTGTAGCACAGTTAGTATTAATGAAGTCAGATTTTTCTGCGCTCCCTAAAGTTCTTGAAGAAGGAAGAAAACAAATTAACAATTTAGAAAGAGTTTCGGAATTATTTCTATCAAAAACTGTATTTTGTATTATTTTATCCTTTGTGTGCTCAATATTATTTATTGAATACCCAATACTTCCGATACAATTATCATTAGTAGGAAGCTGCGCTATAGGAATTCCATCATTCTTTTTAGCATTATTACCTAGTACGGGTGGTGTAAAGAAAGGCTTTTTAACTAGGATACTGACAGTAAGTGTACCAAATGGAATATTAATTGCTTTGTTTACGCTTATTACATTCATACTATCAATTCAATTTAGATTACCAATGGATTATAGTAGAACTTTAGCGGTGCTAATGTTTGCAGGGATCAGCATGGTAGTTTTATTTAGAGTTGCAAGACCGTTAACTAATTTTAAAACAGTATTGTGCGTTGTTATGTTTGGTATCATAGTGCTTGCTTTTTTAACTCCAATTGGAAGGTATATATTTAGTTTATCAAAAATACGACTTGAACATTGGCTAATATCATTAGCTGTAATAGTGCTATCAAGTCCGTTGATAACTAAAATTGTAGACATATTTAGGATCAAGGTTAACAAGAAATATAAGGTTAAAACAACTTAAAGGTTGCAGATATTATAGGAATTACCTGTTTTATGTGAATTTTAAGTATCGTTTTAGCAGTACTTTCATTGCAAAAGATGATATGAGATAGAGGGATAAAATCTATTTTATATCATCTTACTTTTTTATTGTGATTTTTCAATAATTAGAGTATAATTAAATTAATATTTTATTAAGGAGGGTAGATTATGGCAAATGTAATTGGTACTATTGAGTTTAGTTTTAATAAACTATGGATATCTAGCAGCTGTGTTTCAAAAACAGCAATTTCACTTTCTAACGGGAGAAGTGCGTCCATTTTTAGAATAAGTACTGATTATAGTATAAATCCATGGTCTATATCTTTAAATTAGTTGAATTTACTTTAGTTGAATTTAAATACTAATAAATAAGGATTTTTATAGGATTCGAGGGTTGTACTTGAGTCCTTTTTATATTGTGCTTATCTAAGATTACAATTTTAAATTTATCAATAAGATTAAGCTTATATATGAAGTTTGACTTTTGATAGGTTTTAAATGTAAAATCTCAGGATTCAGTTCTCCATAAGTCTTTTACGATTAGTTTTTTAGCGTCTTGTGCTAAAAGACTAAATAAGAGGCTTATTTTTGTTTGTAAAAAATAAGTATTTACAATCTAGGAGGATTTTGAAATGAATGTTAATGAAAAATTAAAACGAAATATATCACTAAGTTACTTATATAATTTTTTATTCCAATTGAATATTACTTCAGCCATATGGGTTTTATATCTGAGTTTTAAAGGGATGTCTTTAATTGAGATAGGACTTCTAGAATCAATTTATCATATAACGGGTGTACTTTTTGAGTTACCTACAGGTGCTATTGCAGATGTGTATGGGAAAAAATTTAGCATAGTCACAGGAAGAATTGTAAGTCTGATATCTAGTATTTTAATGATTGTTTCAAATAGCTTTTGGGGATTTGGATTAGCTTTCGTTTTAAGTGCCGCATCTATGAATTTAAATTCGGGAGCAGGAGAAGCGTTAATTTATGACAGTTTAAAAGAATTAGGAGAGGAGGAGAGATATAAAAAAATATGGGGTAATTTAGCCTTTATTATGTCCATTGGCCAAGGAATTGCAGTTTTACTTGGAGGAATTTTATCAGATATAAAATTTTTATATGCCTATATATTAGGAATGATTATACACACAGTAGCTCTTATAGTTGCTTGCAAATTTAATGAGCCGACAGTGCGAAAAAATCAAGAAGAAAAAAAGCAAGAAAACTTAATATTATATCAGGTATTAATAAGTGCGAAGGTACTTAAAACAAGGAAAGTAGTGTTGTATCTAATATTGTTCTCTGCATTAGTAGGAAGTCTACAAACTACTGTATTCTTCTATAGTCAGCAATATTTTTCTAACATGAGCTATTCAAAAACTGCAATTGCAATAATATGTGCAATGAGTAGTTTTATTGAAGCTGTAAGTTCTAAGTATGCGTATAAACTTGAAAACTTATTAAAACTAAAAGGGACATTAATTAGTGTATCACTAATTAATATATTTTCTCTAATAGGCTTAGCTTTAGCTAAAGAATTGGCTGTAGTATTTTTTATGTCAGCATCCATAACAGGTGGTTTAGCTTATACAATATTTAGTGATTATATAAATTCAAGAATTCCATCGAAATATAGAGCTACAATATTGTCTTTTGATAGTTTTTGTTTCAGCATGTTTATGATAAGTGTATTCCCTGTATTTGGTTTCTTAGCTGAGAAAATAGGATTCACTATGACATTTGGGATTATGGCATTATCATATATTCCGGCAATGACATTCTTGTTATTAAAACTTAGAAAATATAAAAGTAGGGAAAAGGTTAGGGGGATTGAAAATGATAGAATTAGCTTTGAATAAATTACAAAAGTATTATGGAGCAAATATAATTTTAGAAGATATTACTTTTGAAGCACAAACTTCTGAAAAGATAGGTATTGTAGGAGATAACGGATGTGGAAAAAGTACATTGCTAAAGATAATCATGGGAATTGAAAGTTATGATAAAGGAACCATATCATTAAGAAAAAATGCCACAGTAGGGTATCTTGAGCAAATGCCAATTTACCCCAATAATTTCAAGGTGATAGATGTACTAAATGTAGCATTTGAAAGATTGAATGAATTACAAAAAGAGCTAGAATTGTTGGAACAGCAATTATCGAATGCTAACGAAACTAATATGGAGAAACTTTTGAGCTGTTATTCTAAAGTTCAATCTGTCTATGAGAGTTTAGGTGGATATGAAAGAGAGGAAAAATTGAGCAAAGTTTGTAATGGGCTTAAGATGAATACTGAATTTAAAAATAAATTATTTAATGAATTGAGTGGAGGAGAAAAGACTACTGTTATTCTAGGAAAAATACTGCTTCAGAATCCAGATATTTTGCTATTAGATGAACCATCTAATCACTTGGATTTAGATACAATGGAGTGGCTGGAAATTTATTTGAAAGAGTATAGAGGCATAGTCATAATAGTATCTCACGACAGATATTTTTTGGATAATGTAGTTACAAAAATAATTGAAATAGAAGATATGAAAGCAAAGAGTTATAGTGGAAATTATACAAATTTTGTTAGGGAAAAAGAAAAGCAGCTCAACCTTCAAATGGAAGCTTTTTTAGAACAGCAGAAGAAAATTAAAGCTATGGAAAACTCAATTAATCAATTAAGAGATTGGGGGATGAGAGGGGATAATGGCAAGTTTTTCAGAAGAGCAGCAAGCATGCAAAAGATTTTATCTAAGCTTGAAAGAATTAATAAACCTGTTATTGAAAAACAAAGTATTAGCATGAATGCTAATTCAGGAACAAGATCTGGCAATGAGGTAGTTATAATTAAGAAATTAAGCAAAAGGTATAATGAAAAAATTCTCTTTAATAAGATTGATTTATTAATTAGAAACAAAGAAAGTGTAGCGCTAATAGGGCTAAATGGATGTGGAAAATCAACATTAATTAAGATTTTACTTGGAATAATCAAAGAAGATAGTGGAATTGCGCTTCTAGGAAGTTCTATAAAGCTTGGCTATTTGCCACAAAATATACTATTTAAAGATGAAAATAAGACAATATTGGAATGCTTTAGAGAGGATATAGTAATAACTGATGGAAAAGCTAGAGAGTATCTGGCAAAATACATGTTTTTTGGTGAAATGGTGTTTAAAAAAGTCGGATCTCTTTCAGGCGGTGAACGAAGTAAACTTAAATTAGCTATTCTGATATATGATGAAGTTAACTTCTTAGTTTTAGATGAACCAACAAATCATTTGGATATAGAATCAAGGGAGGAACTAGAAGGTTTCTTAAAAGAATTTAAAGGCACTCTTTTATTTGTATCTCATGATAGGTATTTTATAAACAATATAGCAAATAGAGTTGTAGAATTATCAGGAGGCTCATTAATTTCGTACGAAGGTAACTATGATTATTATAAAGAAAAATTAAATCAGCAGAAAGGTTCAGTACTAATTGAAAGACATGATCAGGGAAATGATGGAATTATTAAATCAAAGAAAGAGAAGACGAATAAAGCAACAAAATCAAATAATAATGAGTTCAAGAAGCTTAGGTTAGAAAAACAAATAGAAGAATTAGAAGATAAGTTAAAGGAGATAGAAGAACAAATCCAGGAATTTTCTCATGATTATAAAAAATTAAATATTCTATATAATGATAAGTTAGTTTTTCAACAAGAGTTAGAAGAATTAATGGATGATTATTTTAAGTAAAAGTTTTGAAGTATACTTAAAAATAATGAAATATATAGTATAAGTTTAATTATATGAATAATATAGAGTCAGTCAGATTATGCAATCTGACTGACTTGCTTTAAATTTTCACCCACAATGGTATAATTAAGAATTATACCTAAAAAAATGAATTGAATATATATTATTAATTTGACAATACTTAATAATTATAATAAAATTTATTAGGTAGAATTAAAGAGAGCTTTAATTCCTTAATATATGCTCCTATAGTTAAATGGATAGAATAGTCCCCTCCTAAGGGATAGATGTGGGTTCGATTCCCGCTGGGAGTACCAAGTTGCATAAGAAAACGGCTCAACCATGCGGGTTGAGCCGTTTTTAATTTTGATAAAAGGGACAAAAAGGGGACAGTTTGATGTAAAAAAATTTTGACGATCATTTAAGTTAAAACATATCGTCGAGTAAATCAGCAGTATTATTTTTCATATCCTCCATTATGTGAGTGTATGTATCTAGTGTTTCAGTTATACTTTTATGCCCTAGTCGTTCAGATACTACCTTTATATTTTCACCTTTAAATATTAATAAAGTTGCGTGTGTATGTCTAAGAGCATGAAATGTTATTTGTTGAAGTTGCATATAATTTATTGTGTCCCCGTTGTCCCCTTTTTTGAAATCCTCCAAAGGTAGTTTATATTTTGAAACTTTTTTTGTGAAATTCATTGATAAATTACGAGGGTTACACATTTCACCCTCACGAGGTAATATAATAAAATCAGTATCTAGTGCTTTACCTTTGATATTTTTCAGATGATTAATCAATATTTTTGGTATTGTAATTTTTCTATAGCTAGTTAAAGTTTTTAATTTATCGGTGAATAATAAAGATTTATTTGTTTTATCATTTAGAACCTGGTGTCGAACACTTAAGTATTTATTATCAAAGTCAATATCGCACCATCTTAAACCACATAATTCTCCTAATCGTAAACCCGTTAATACTGCAATAAGTATTGGGGTATATAAATAATCGTCTTTAATTTCATTTAAGAAAAAATCAACTTCATGTTTATGCCAAAACTCAACTTTTGGTTTCTCAATCGCAACCCTTTCAATATCCACAGGAACTGTATATATTAATTTGTTTTTTTGTGCGTACCTAAGACAATTCCCCAAAGTTTCAAGAACCTTTTTAGCACTAGAGGGCTTTTGACCGTCATTTATAAGGCTATTATAAAAGTCTTGTACTATTTCATTAGTAATTTTATTTAGCTTGTATGAGCCTAATTTCGGTATTATATGAGTATCAATTCTGGAATTATAATTCGAAACTGTATTGGTGGATAAGGTATTTATTTTATATTCATTAAACCACTTATTGATATATTCTTTTAAAGTTATATTGCTTTCAGTTGGTGCAACATAACCTTTATGTTTTTGGGAAGTAATTTCAGTCGCCCATTTTTCAGCGTCCTTTTTGGTTTTAAATCCTTGCTTTTTTTGTCGTATTCGCTTTCCCAGGTTATCAAAACCAAGTGAAACGATAGCTTTCCAATTGCCTTTTGATATTTGTTCATAACTTGCCATTTCCACACCCTCATTTCTAAATCTTTAGTTTATTAAAATCTTAATTCATATTATCGCTTATTTAATTTAAAATTTCCACAGTAAAATAATAGAGTTAAAGGTATAAAATTTTTCGAATACGAAAATATAAGATTTTGTATACAAAAATAAAGGTATTTAAAGGTAGTCATATGTAAATCATAATGCTAGGAATATACAAGGTTTTAATTAAATTCAATAAGTTGTTATTATATCAATAAAAGTAAAAGAAACTAAGGGGGATATAAAATGAGTAAAACAAATGAAAAAACAATTTTAAAATTAAAAGAGATTTCAGAAAAGTATGATATTCCAGTAAACAGACTTACATCAGCAATAAGACAGGGAAAGTTAAAGGCGGTAAAGTCGGGGAATGAATATGTAGTAACATTAAGTGAAATACATAAATACTTAGGGATCGAAACAACTAGCGAAAGTCTAGAAAGAGAAATATATATTAAAGAACTTGAAAGCAGAATTAAAAATTATGAAATTCTAATGGAATCAATAAAAAATTGTGTGACCATGATAGATAATGTAGTGGCGTGTAAAATATAGGTTATGATAATAATTGTAAGTGTAAAAATAAATATACTTACAATTATTTTTTTATTCACATTATCCACAGAGTTACGCTTTTAGTAACACTCTTTTTTGTGGAGAGGTACGCTTTTAGTAATAGGGTGTTACGCTTTTAGTACCGTAACAGGTACGCTTTTAGTAATAGAGTGTTACGCTTTCCGATACCATATATATATTATATATATTTATTATTTATATATATTATCTATAAACGGCTAAGTATTAAAATTGAGTAATTTTCGTTTATAGTTAAATATATTTTCGAATACAAAAAATATTTTGGGTATACTATTGACACTTATAGACGTCTATAGTATACTTGCATTGTAAGGTGAACGAAAGGAGGTGAGCTAATGGCACTCGAGCGATTTACTTGCAGACTAGAACCCGAGGTATACGATACTTTATATCGTATGAAACATGAAAGCATGATTGACGCCAGTAAGATCACGAATAAAGCGGTTAAAGAATTTTTAATTGCTAATGGCTACGACATAAGGCTAAATACCGAGGAAGAAAACGACGTTATATTCAAGGACGTAAGGAACAAGAAACAAAGGAAGTAAAGGGGGGAAAGATAGTGATAAAAGATTTACTAAAGACAATGTTAGAGATTGACCATGATACCAACCTAAAGCCAAGCGAAAAAATCCTACTTAGCAGCTTAATTTTATATCATAATCACACACAAGGATATTCTTATCCTAATTATGAAAATTTAATGATTACATTATCAACAAATAGAAAAGCAACTGTTTTTGATAATCTCAAAGCATTGGAAGAAAAAAAGTATATCACTATCAAAAAAGGTAAAGCAAATAAGAATTTATATTTTATACATAAATATTTATTCTATGTTGGTGAAGAAAAGCAACAATCTAAACCAACTGAGCAACCGAGAGAATTACCAGTTGATAGCAACGGTAAAGAACCCCTTGAAAATCAAATACACATTGACGAAGTGATCCAGGAAGATCACAAAGTAATTGAAATTAAAAATCATACTGGTTTTAGCACAGATCAAGCGAAAGAGTTGCTAGAAGATAGCGGGAATGATTCAGCGAAAGTTATTAGGGCTTTCGATATTATCAGACTTAAAAAGAATGTTGGTAATGAATTTAAGTATACGAAATGGGCGATTAAGAATGAAAAGAAGATTGAAATTGAATATAAACCCGCTATTGGTGAAAGTAAAACAGTTTCAAAATTCAATAATTTTCAGCCTAGGGAGTATGATTATGACGCCTTAGAAAAGAGGTTATTAGGTTGGGAAGATCGGTCAGAAGATGAAGAACCGAAAAACCTATACCAGTATATGAAATAAAATTAAATAAAAAAGGCAGTAACTTTCGTTACTACCCAATCTCGCAAATTGATTGTAACATAAAGTAAGTAGCCTTGTAAATAAGGGGAATATTACAAATGAATATTGAATTAATAAAAATGATCGCTACAGTATTTATAAAAAAATAAAGTGGTGATAATCTTCACCACTTTTTTTTATCGGCTCGGTATTGGTAAATTATCAATTAGTACCGTACTAATACAAAGAAAAGCTAATGCAAAAACTATAACTGATACTACCGCCATAATTATTAAAAATATTTTGGTTCGCCTTTCGTCCCTATAGTTGTATTCTCTAACTTGAAATAGAGGGCGGAAGATCACCAGTAAAAGAGTTTCGATCGATTCACCTACATTTTTAGGATCAGCTATATAATGTTTATTTCCCTCATGCACGAACTTAATTAATTTTACGTTAGCTGATCCCAGGTCGCTAATTTTTTGGAGTTTAAAAACCACCCGCCCCGAGAGGCAGGACATTATAATCATGCCTAAAAAAAGTCCTGACAGAAATACCATAGTATCCTCAAAATGTACCACAAATCTATAACCAAAAATCATTTCTAAATATTCTTCAAAGGACAAAAATAACTTAACCATGTATTTTACCCCTCCTTATTAATTAACTGGGTTGCGATCTCATACACTCTTTTTGCAAAAGCCTCCTTTTCGTCGGCTGATAGTTTTTCGTCAATACTAATTTCAGTCATGATTTTTCGTAATGAGGGAACGGCGTTAAGTTGCTCATTTGTTGGTGGGACTACTTTATCATATAATTTAAAAAGTTCTGACGGATCAACCTCGTAAAATTCAGCTAGATTAAATAGTATTTGATCGTTAGGGCAATAAACACCCCTTTCGATCATTGACATATAATTTCCGCTAATATGTATTCTTTTGGCTACTTTGAAAATTGACGGTTTTGGTTTCATATTGCACCTTAGTTCCCTTAATTTAATTCCCGAAGTTTCCCACTTGTTACCCATAATATATTCTCCTTTATTTTATGTAAATTTTTTCTTTGTATATGAGGAAATTTATCACGTTCTACCCATTAATTACATAAAGCTTTTATATGTAAACCTATGTATTTTTATAATTATCCATGTTAATATCTTAACATGATGAATCATTAATAAAAAAAGTGGATCACAGAAGTGAACCACTTTATCTCATACGATTGTAACGAATTGCATTTAGTACGGTTTTAATGTTGATACTGATTAACTGTTTTTCGTCGTCGCTCAACTCAACGTCGTCTAACGTTATCCCGTCAGCATAGTTTATAATATTTAAAACGTCTACTATATCATTCGTTTCAAATTTTACAGTATCAGAATCGCCAAGAAGATCGTCAACAGTTACCCCAAGAGTTGAGGCGATTTTATTTAAAGTGTCACCTTGTAAAGTTGCTCGTTTACCAGTTTCGATTTGGCTTATAGTTGCATTACTTACGCCCGATCTTTGAGAAAGTTCCGAGGCACTTAGTCCCTTATGTGTACGTATTTTCTTTATATTTTCACCTATAACACTAATGTTACTCATTTTAAATTATCCCCCTATATACTACTATTGTATATAATTTATTAATCTTTTATACTATTCGATTTTCGAGAACGGAAATTTTTCGGTTAATCCCATTATACTACGTAGTAAAAAATATGCAATACTAATAAGTGTCAAGACTCGACTAAAAATATAAAAAAAGCTAACAAAGGGTTATTATGGTAAGAATATTTTTTGAATACGAAAAAAGTTAAAAAAATAATTTGCGAAAACGAAAAGTATAATTGAGGATTTTAAAGAATCATTTAGCTAAACTTTAAATTTCGACTAAATTCGGAAATTGTGGGGAACGTAAAATTCCCCTATAATAAGGTTATGGGTTTCACAAAACGAAAAACGGGAGGGAACAAAAGAGAATGATTCCAGTAATAACATATGATAAAAAAACTAAAAAAATAGTTTCGATACAATATACAGAAAAAAAAGGAACTAATCAAGATAAACAATAAAATAACATTATTTCCCCACCAAGTGAAAGCCCTTGAACTTACGAGAGGGCAAAACAAAGTTGCCTATTATCTCGATATGGGACTGGGTAAAACTTTTGTAGCAACCGAAAAGGCGGAGCAATTAGGGACAAACATTATTATATTAGTTTGTCAAAAATCAAAGATTGACGACTGGGCGGATCATTACAAAGAGTTTTATCCCAGGTATAAAGTTATAAAGTACAACAAACCATTAACCAAGATCGAGCCATACACGGTAATAATTATTAATTATGATCTTACATGGCGACGGGCTGAATTAAAGAAATTTAAGGGATTCACGCTGATATTAGATGAAAGCAGTTATATAAAAGGCGAGAGCAGTAAGAGAACCAAGTTTATTTTAAGATTAAAGCCTGAGAATATTATCTTACTTAGTGGGACGCCAACAGGCGGGAAGTATGAGGAATTATATTCACAACTTAGCATGTTAGGGTGGAAGATCACAAAGAAAATGTACTGGAAAACATATATTAAAACTATTGATATTGACGTGGGAGGGTTTACCCGTCCAAAGGTCACAGGTTACAAGCACGTTGATCGATTAAAAAGAAAACTGCGGGAGCATGGGGCGGTATTTATGAAAACCAAGGAAGTTATCACCCTACCCGATACGATCGATTATGAGGTCAACGTCAAGAACATTCCAGAGTATGCAAAATTTAAGAAAGATCGGTTAATTGAAATCGGTGGAATTGAATTAGTTGGCGATAACTCGTTGACCGCTAGATTATATTTAAGGCAACTTGCGGGAATGTATAACAAGCATAAATATGAAAAGATAACCGAGTTAATAGAATCGACCGACGACCGCTTAATTATATTCTATAACTTTAAACATGAATATGACGAATTGGTCAAGATATGCAAGAAATTAAACAAGCCCGTAAGCATGGTTAACGGTGATTCTAAGGACTTAAAGAACTACGACAACTATTCGGATTCTGTCACCCTGGTACAATACCAGGCGGGGGCAATGGGGCTAAATTTACAGAAATGCAATAAGATCATATATTTTAGCTTAACTCAATCTAGCGATCTATTTGAGCAATCGAAAAAGAGAACTCACAGGCTGGGACAGAATCGAACGTGTCTATATTATTACTTAATTACAGATCAGAGCATTGAACAAAATATATTTAAAACTTTGAAAATGCGTAAGGACTACACGGACGAACTATTTAAGGAGGATCACAAATGATAAATGTAGGTAAAAATATAAAAATTCATAGAAAATCAATGCACCTAACACAAAAGGAACTTGCAGAAAAATTAGACGTGCAAACTATCACGGTTAGAAAATGGGAAAGCGGAGAGCATGAACCGAGTATTGCGAAATTACATGAATTATCCCATATAGTACAGGCTACAATCGAAGAATTAATATATGGCGAAAGTTATAACGACGATCAAGGCGACGACATGATCGCAGAAATTGAACTTTCAATACTGTTAAGAGAAAAAGTATTCTTAGAGCCGTCCGAAAAACCCGCAAATATTGTTTATGAAAAAGGTGTACTTGACGGCTTAAAAAAGGCGTTGGATTTAATGTATGATATCCAATCTTAGGAGGCTATAAAATGACGATTGCGGAGGCTATAAAAGAATATAGAAAATTACATGGACTAACGCAGTCAGATTTGGCGATCCGAATTAATAGAACTATTCGTTGCGTTAGAATGTACGAAACTGGCTTTATAACGCCAAGCATTAGCGTATTAGAGCAAATATTTAATATACCATTTGATGAACTGATAACAAAAGCACTAACAGAAAAAGGGGTAGTATAAACATGAGTAATTCGGCTTATAAATTAGAGTATGTAACAAGTAAACAACAATATGAAATAAAAAGAATAACTGCAAATAGTAGCCTAGATATAACAAAAGTATCTGACACAGTACAACAAATAGGACAAACTATATGGGTATGTAGTAACAAAAATTCATTGATCGATTATGTACCTATAATAAAAGAGAACATGATCCAGGGACTAGAAAAGAAAAAACAAGCTATCTTAGGGCGTGGGGTGGTAGTGAATTAATGGCAGAAGAAAAACAGTTTGAAAATAAGATCAAAGATTTTCTTAAAAGCTATCCAACCGATATTTGGTTCTTTAAACATTGGGCGGGAGCATATAGCCAAAAGGGAATACCCGATATAATAGCAAGCGTTAAAGGGCGATTCGTAGGAATAGAAGTCAAAGCAAGTAACGGAAAACCGTCGTCCTTGCAGATCAGAACTATTGATTTAATAAATAAATCGGGCGGTTATGGTGTAATACTATACCCCAAAGATTTTGATAAATTCAAAGAAGAAATACAAAAGATAATTAAGGAGTGTTAAAAATGCAAGAAGATCAAATTAAACAAGCTATTATGGTGAAAGAAATTTTCGAGGAAAGAAAAACATCTTTAGAAATAACCCTGGAACATTTCAAAACATTGAAAGAGGTTGCTAGAAGTGAAAAAAATAAATTAAAATATGATATTTTAGTCGCTGAATGTGAATTATCATTAGAGTTCGTAAAAGATCGATTAGAAAAAACAACTAAAGTTTTAGATATTCATAGCAGAATAACAAGCGACGATATATCATTCGCTGAAAAAATGGAATGTGTATTGGAAATGATCGAGATCATAAGCGATCTATAAACAGATATTTTTATAGTCTTATACTTGACTATTTTGATAAATTTAATCAGATATAAAGGAGCACAAAAGATGGCAATTAAAACGTTAATACTAGGAGAATCGGGGACGGGGAAGTCAACCTCATTGAGGAACTTTGATCCTGGGAAAGTATGTTATATTAACCCCGCTAAAAAGCCCCTACCATTTAAGGGAAAGTTTCAATCAATAACAGGAACTACAGACATAAGAAAGATCAGTAAATTTATAAGAGAATCAAATAAAAAAATAGTGGTTGTTGATGATGGTCAATATATTATGTCATTCCCATATATGCAAAGACTTAAAGAAACAGGGTGGGACAAGTACAACGATATTCAAAGCGATTACTTTCAATTAATCGATCTAGCGGACAACCTACCCGACGACGTTACGGTGTATTTCTTAAGTCATTTACAAGTCATGGACGACGGCAGACAAAAGATTAAAACTATCGGTAAAATGTTGGACGAAAAAATCACAATAGAGGGTATGTTTACAACAGTTCTTAAGACTTACGTTTCAGACGGAAAGTATTACTTTGTAACTCAAAATAGTGGAAATGATACAGTCAAAAGCCCTATGGGTATGTTTCCAACATTCGCTATTGACAACGATCTCAACTATGTTGACGAAAAGATCAGAAATTATTATGAGATCGGGGACGATTTCAAGAGCGACGAGGAAATGGCACAGGCTGACGAACTTGTCAAAAATGAAGAAATCGAAAAGCCTACAGAGGGCAAAAAGAGGCGAAATAAGACTGGGGAAGAATCCACCCGAAGAAGTACAAGGGACAAGGGAAACAAGCCAGAAAAAGAGGCGATAGAGCCACAAAAAGAGGACGATAAAATCGAAGTCGTAGAGGGTGAGCCGATCCCATTTGATGAAGTACCCGAAAGCGAGTTTAACCCGCCAGTAGAGAAAGTTAAAAAAGAAAGAAAGTCAAGAAAAAAATCAGAGGAAGTTTGAACACCAACCGACGAAGATTTTCCATTCTAAATAAAAAATAAACAAAAGAAAAGTGAGGAATTTAAACAATGAGTATATTTAGTAAATTTGCAAACGGAATCGATCAAAACGCAATCAATGAGGCTATTAATGAGGCTAAAGAAAACGGGGGCGGAAGCTATAAAGAAGTACCCGAGGGAACTTATGAGGTATCAGTCGAAAAGCTAGAGATCAAACAGACTAAAAAAGGCGACGATATGATCTCAACATGGTTCACGATCTTAGACGGTGAATTTAAAGGATCAAAGTTATTTAAAAACCAGGTTGTAAAGGAAAACTGGCAGTTAGGTCAAGCGTTCGATTTTATATTCGCTTTAGGAACTGGAATCCAACCAACTAAGAAGATCAGCAGTAGCGAAGATTTTCAAGAGTATTTGGACGAGGTAATGGACGAAATCGAAGATAAAGGGCTTGAATATGAGGTTAAATATTCAATCAATAATAAAGGATTCTCAAACGTAGAAATTACCGAAGTATTTGAGGCGTAAACATGAAATATAAAACCCGAATAATATGCCCGATCGGTAACAATGGGTTTGTAGTAAATCCCCAGGATCGGAACGAGCACGTAAAATTTATTGGTGATGTTTATCCGAAGATCATACACCACCCGCCACATTGTAATTCATGCGGTAGAGTTTTCGACATAACGTTCAATTATGAAACTTTTGAAATAGAGATTATATCACATTAAGACACCAGGGGGAGCAATCCCCCACCAATAAAACAGGGGGTAAACAAAAGATGTTATTTTATGACTTTGAGGTTTTTAAAAAAGACTGGTTAGTCGTGATTAAAGATACTGATACACAAGAAACTCACAAGATCGTAAATAACCCGAGAGCACTTAAGAGAGTTTACAAAAAGAATATAAATAACATTTGGATCGGGTACAACTCGAAACACTATGACCAGTATATTTTAAAATCGATCTTATTGGATTTATCGCCCCAGGAGGTTAACGAGTTCATTATCGAAAGGGGTAAGCCAGGTTATAAGTTCACGAGCCTATTTAATAAGGTGCAGTTATTTAACTATGACACCATGATAAATTCACTTTATAGCTTAAAACAACTCGAGGGCTTTATGGGTAATGATATTCGGGAAACTAGCGTTGATTTTAGGATCAATCGAAAGTTAACAGATAAAGAGATCGAGGAAGTTATTTTTTATTGTAATCACGACGTTGAGCAGACAATGGAAGTATTTTTAAACACCTATAGCGAGTTTGAAAGTCATATATCATTAATTACCGCTTTTAAATTGCCCCTTTCATATGTCAGCAAAACAAAAGCCCAACTTTCAGCGATCATTTTAAAGGCCACTAAGAGGGATCACAACGACGAGTTTAATATTTCGATAGTTGACACCTTAAAGGTTAGAAAATATCGCCACATAGTCGAATGGTACAAAAATAAAAGCAACCTGGACTATGACAAAGAATTAAAAATAAATGTTGCAGGTGTAGAGCATATTTTCGCCTGGGGCGGGTTACATGGAGCACGTAAAAATTATTACGGTGAGGGGATTTTTATTAATAGTGACGTAGGATCATATTACCCCGCATTAATGATAGAATACGGATTCTTATCTCGAAATGTTATGAACCCCGAAGAATTTAGAAAAATACGTGATATGAGGCTTGTATTTAAGAAAGAAAAGAACCCATTACAACAACCTTACAAGATCGTTTTAAACAGTACATACGGGGCAAGTAAAGACAAATACAACCCATTATATGATCCACTTATGGCGAACAATGTTTGTATTAACGGGCAACTTTTATTATTGGACTTAATAGAGCATTTAGAACCACATTTCGAGTTGATCCAATCAAATACCGACGGGGTTATGTTTAAGTTAACAAGTGAGGCAGATATCCCGCTTTATATGGAAATATGCAAAGAGTGGGAAGAAAGAACCCGCATGAGCCTTGAACATGATCGAATCACAAAGGTTATTCAAAAGGACGTTAATAATTACATGGTAGTTATGGAGGACGGAGAGGTCAAGTCAAAAGGGGCTTACGTTAAGAAATTAAATACCCTTGACTATGATTTACCGATCGTCAATAAAGCGATCAAAGAATACTTTATAAAAGGCGTTCCAGTAGCCCAAACGATTTGGGAATGTAACGAACTTAAGGAGTTTCAAAAGATCGTAAAAATATCAAGTAAATTCGCTTACGCTATGTATGACGGGGAAGTAATAGACGGGAAAGTCTTTAGGGTTTTCGCAAGTCGGAGCCGACGTGACGGTCAGTTATGGAAAGTAAAACAATGTAACCCGTTTAAAATAGCTAATACACCCGATAAATGTTTCATTGTAAATGAAAATATTAACGTAGCAGCAATGCCAAGAAAATTAAATAAACAATGGTATATAGATATGGCAAACAAAAGAATAAATGATTTTAAAGGAGTTAAAACCGCATGAAAATTAATTTAGATAACCAAAAGATAAAATATGAAGATATAAAGATCGGTGACGTTTTAATAACTGCAATTGGTACGGCGTGGCTTGTCGTATGCGATAGTGATTATGATTATATTCCAGTTAATTTGACGGATAGTTCAATCGGATATCCTGGTACTTATTTCGAAACTATACACGGCTTATATGATTATATCGAGGACAGGGAAGAATCAAAAATAATCAAACATATTCTAGGCGATAAATTGAAATTATCACTATTGGAGGGCTAGAAATGAAAAAAGATGAATACTGGTTAAAGGATTCTAATAATATTCATTCAGTATGTGAGAAAGCAATCTTTACATATGGAGCAGAACATCAAAAAATTAAAGCCCAGGAAGAAATCGGGGAACTGATCGAGGCACTTTCTAACAGTTTATTAAGTAGAGATCATAACGTCGAGGAAGAAATGGCGGACGTGTTTATCATGTTATGTCAGCTTAAAAAAATGTATCAAGTGGATTCAGAAGTCAAAGCATATAGACCGTTACCCGTAGCCCTTGAAGATTTATTAATCGCTATAAATATATTGAGTAAATTAAGTCAAGCGATCTCGAGGCAGTTAATAGGGGACGAGCACGACGTGGAAAAGCAGATCATAAACGCTGAAACAATTTTATTAAGGATCATGGACGGTTGGAACGCCGAAAAGATAGATCAATTTATATATGCAAAACTCGAAAGACTAGCGGGGATAATATGGTAAAAAGAATAATTGTAGATTTATTAATTAATTCGGGATCATTCGCATGGCTCGGGGTACTAAGAAAATTATTATTTGATTATCTTAATATTTATATTCCACTTACATGGTGGTCATTGATCCCCGCAATAGGGTTAGTTATAGCGATCAGCCTTAAAGTTGATGAATGGATCGAAAAGGGGGAGATTAAATGGCGTTAACTGGTTTGGACATTCTAGTAATAGCTTTAATAGTTTTAATATTAGGGTAAGGGGTGAATAGGTTGGAAGAAATAAAGAAGATCGCCCAGGAGATAGCGGACTTAGTAGAAAGAAAAAATCGAGATTATGGCAATAGTTTTGATAAGACAATGGACGAGTATGGAATGACTGCGTATTTCTTAAGGATCGAGGACAAGATCAGCAGACTAAAGAGCCTTAATAAAAGCAATACCCAGTTAGTAGCTGACGAGAGCAAAGAGGACACATTGAAAGATATTATCGGATATACGTTATTAATGATTAATTATTTAAAAAATCAGTAAACCAAAGATTAAAAGGAGTGTAACAAATGTTTAAAGGTTATGTAGGAATGAAAGGCAAACGCCCGATTGAAAGTATTAAAAATAGAAGTGAGTTTTCGAGCCAGGATCAAGTTAAGGGCTTAGAGGAATACGGCGGTGTTTTGGATGATGAATTTATCTTAATCGATATTGATTCCAAAGAGGAATCGGAAGTCTTAAAGAAGATCATAGCCGATAAGGGGATCAACTGCACCAGTATAAAAACAACCCGAGGTATGCACTTTTATTTTAAGAATACTGGGGTTAAAGCTAACGTTATACATAAACCTTGTTCCCTGGGGTTAATAGTAGATATTAAACTCGGTTCAAAAAACGCAGTTATACCCCTTAAGATCAAAGGGAAAGTACGACCAATGACAACCACGGGAACTATTGACGAGTTGCCGAAGTGGTTAACTGTAATACCTAAGTGTCCCGACTTTAATAATTTGGAAGAGGGCGACGGCAGAAATCAAACATTATTTAATTACATTCTTTTATTACAACGATACGGCTTTAATAAGCAAGAGATCAGAGAAACTTTAAATATAATTAATGATTATGTATTAAAAGATAAATTACCCGATTCAGAGTTAAACACGATCTTAAGGGACGAATCTTTTCAAAAAGAATCATTCTTTGACGAGGGCGGAAAGTGGTCACATGATCTATTCGGTACGTTCCTACAACGTGAATATAATATCGTAAAGATCAACGGGGAATTACATTATTACGATAGTGGGGTATATGTAAATAATTTATTAGGTATTGAAAAGCTGATAATTAAGCATATACCAAGCCTTAACAGGGCTAAAAGATCGGAGGTACTTACATACTTAAATATTATTGCTGAAGAACTTCCATTAAGCCCACCCAATAAGATAGTCGTTAATAATGGGTTATTAGATATTGAAACCCTGGAACTAGAGCCTTTTGATCCGAACTATATCGCAGTTAATAAGTTACCGATCAATTACAATCCAGGAGCAAAAGCCCCAGTTGTTGACCAGGTATTAAATAAGATCGGTTGCAATGATCCATCATTAAGAGCACTACTTGAAGAAATGGCGGGTTATCCATTATTACGCCGTCCCGAACTAGGAAGGTGTTTTATATTAACGGGTAGGGGTTCAAATGGTAAGAGTACCTTACTTGATATGATAAAGGGAATGTTAGGCGAAAAGAACGTGTCAGCCATTGGAATGGAAGAACTAGAGCAAAGATTTAAAACGGCTGACATAGTTGGAAAACTTGCAAATATCGGGGACGATATCAGTAATAATTATATGCCCGATAATGCTAAATTTAAAAAGTTAGTTACTGGGGAATCGCTGATAGTTGAAAGAAAAGGGAAAGACCCTTTCGAGATCAGGAATTTTGGAAAGCTGATCTTTTCAGCGAATGAAATCCCGAGGGTAAATGATACATCAAACGGATTAAGTAGAAGATTGATAATTGTTCCATTCAATGCAAAATTCAGTTCTAATGATCCCGATTATGATCCATTTATTAAAGATAAGCTAATGAAAGAAGAATCACTCGAGTATTTATTACTTTTAGGATTACAAGGGCTTAAGAGAATGTTAAAGAATTACGAGTTTACGCAAGTAGAAAGCGTTAAAAAAGAGTTGGAAGAATACGAGAGAACAAACAACCCGATTATTATGTTTATTGAGGAAAATAAGATCATTAACGAACCGATTCAAAGAGTATATAACAATTATGTTGCCTGGTGTCATAATGGCGGTATGAAACCAGTTAATAAGAATAAATTCACTAGAGAGATCAACGACCGAGGATTTAGCACAAAGCAAATAAGAGTATGTAAAAATGTTGAGATCAGAGGATATAAAACAGGGGACAGAATAAGGGTATTTGCTAAAAATTAAAAATGTGACATTTTCGGGGTATAGCGTGACACACTCAAACGCCCACCCCGTAAGGGTTACGCCGTAGTTGTCTTACTTGTCTTACTTTTTATTATTTCTTTTATCTTTTATTATACGGTAACTATATATATTAATATAAAGAAAATAAGTATATTATTACGTGACAAAATTCACTATTGAAATGCGGTCAAGCCATTGAAAACACTAAGAAAAAACGAAAAAATTTTGTCACACGAACAAAGGAAAAAAGGGGTTTACAAATGAAAAATAATCTATTTAAAAAGACTGAAAAAACACTTTATAATTATAAAAATTTAGGGCTTGAAATAGAAAGCTTAGATATTCATATAAATTCTATTCTAAATGATGTTACTATTGCGGGGGTATCATATGAAGAAAAATTCCCGACCAACGCTTTTAATAGTTCAGTTGAGAATGAAGTTATTAAAAGAGAAGAGCACCAAGCAGAATTAATAGAGAAGTTAAGAAAAAAGAAAAAAGGACTTATTGAATTAGATAAATTAGTAAAGGTTGCGTTAAATAGTTTGGAACCCGAGGAATTAAGATTAGTTGAATTAAGATATTTTACAAAGCCAAAAAAATCATGGGTTGAAATATGGCTAACACTCGGAATTGATAAAACTACATGTCACAGAATCAAAAATAAGATAATCAACCAGTTATCTAATTACATTTATCCCAATAATGATACTTTTTAGATACTTTTATGAAACTTTTTAGCTACTTTTTTGCCACTAAGTTGCGACTTTTCAAGGGTTAAAAGGTGTTAATATAGTATTATAGGATAGCAGTTAAGGGGGCAGAAAAAAGCCCCGAAAGATATTTGATAATTCGATATAAGTACCCGAGGTTTTTGTCATTTGTATTATACTCCTTTCATTTAAAAGACACCTCCTTTTAATAGATAATTTTTTGGTTTAAATTTTTTACTCGGGGACTTATATGGGATTATCCCAAGATCAACAAACATTAATTGATAGAGCACTTATGAAAAATTATAGAAAGTTATATTGATTCATTATTTAAAAGTTAGAATTTTATTTTGCTTAATAACAGAAGAAAAAAATAATATATTGAGGCACAATATATAGATTTAAATAAATTAAAATAAGGTATCATCAACTAACGATTAAATCTTTTGGATCAGCTTAATGATTAGTATAAACATGGTGGCATAGTATGAGGTATTAAGATGTTAAAAAGTTGTAGTAAATGTGGGAGAATCCATGATAAAAAATTCATTTGCCAGGCTAATAAAGTGGCAAGAGTTAAACCCGATAGCCTGGCGAATAAATTCAGAAAGACTAGAAAATGGACTAAAAAAAGAAATCAGATATTACAGAGAGATAAAGGGTTGTGTCAGTTATGTATCAGAAATTTATATGATACTTTTGGCAGACCATATAATCATAAATTAATTGAGGTTCACCATATCGAGCCGATCAATGAAAATTTTGATCTAAGGCTCGAAGATGTGAACCTCATTTCATTATGTACTTATCATCACAAAAGAGCAGATCGGGGAGAAATCCCGAGGGAAGAACTAAGGAGGATAGTATCAAATGAAAGTTAAATTTCTAGGTACTCGAGGCAGTTGGAAAGATGTTGTTAATTCAGCACGAACCACGATCAATATGGAGCATGGAGAAAAAGAACCGTCGAGCAGTTGGAAAAGAAGAATGTTACTTGCAGAGCATTCACCTATTAGGCAGTTAACTATTAAGTGGAAATGGTTTGATCTTAAGTATTGGGTATCAACTCACTTTGTACGCCATTGGTTAGGTATAGTTCATTATGTAAGAACACAAAGGACTGACCGCACAGGAATAGAAAGGGACGATCTAGGTCAAGGCTCATTAGTAGAGCATGAGGCAGTAGCTAACGCACAGGCTATTATTAATATAAGTCGTAAGCGTTTATGTAATTGTGCAAGTGTAGAAACACGCCAGGCATGGGAAGAAGTCTTATTATCTATTAGAGATAAAGAACCCGAGTTATATTCTGCATGTGTACCCGATTGTATATATAGAGGTCATTGTTATGAACATAAATCGTGTGGATATTATAGAACGCATGAATATCAAAAGGAATTAAAAGCATATAGGGACGGGATTAATTAATTTAAGTGTGGCAATACTTTCAATAATCGGAGGTGTTGCAGATGTTAAGCATTATATTATTAATTTCATTAATGGGAATATGTTTATTTTATTTATTGTTTATGTTGTTTATATACTTACAACTTTCAAAGATAATTTAGTCCCCCCTATATTGGGAGATTTTTTATTGAGTGGACGGAGACCACACAGCCCCCATTTAGACACATAATTTTCCCTAAATGAATTTTTAAGAACACTCACTTACAAAATATGTCATACTTGATGCATAATAGTAAATAATTATTAACTAATAATTGCCTATAATACCAATAAGTTCGAATTTATAAGGAAAGTTATATTTTTGCATTGTATCGGTTGTATCCCTTAACCCCTACAGTTAATTGGGTTTGGAAGATATACCAAGGTAGTTTTAATTTTTGCTTTTTAATTTCTCATATGCTTCAAACATTGCATTGAGATCATCAGGAGTTTCGGTAAAATCATTGTCAATCATTGCCCTAATAAAGCTGTAAACGGAATATGCTACAACATAGGAAAAGTATTTTTCGGCACCAGAAACATCTTTTGGAATAAGTACTTTTCTAAACAACTCTTCAACTAAGTATATCTGCCCTTGTTGTTTTATAGCTCGAACAAACTCACGTTCAGAATAAAAGTATTTAATGAGGTGACTACCAACATCATTGGAAATCTCGGATTCAGTACCAGCATTTTCACAATAATTTGCCCATTTCAGAATAAGATAATAAATAATTATTTCATCGACTGACTCAAAATTCCTGTAATAGGCATTCCTTGATACACCTGCTTTTTCACAAATCTTTTTGATTGAAACATCTTCTTTTTGCATTAATAATTCATAATATGCCAATGAGAGGCTTTCTTTAGTTAGATTATTAAGCTCTTCATTTCGCTTGTTTTTCATTTTATATCTCCTATGGTGTCACAAATGCATACCATTTGTGACTTTATTCATGTTTGATTATGCTGTATATTATATGGTGTAACATATGATACGTCAAGGAGGTTGCAATGAAAAAAGTGTTAAAGATTATGGGGATCGTTGTTTTAGTACCGATTGTATTGATTATTATATTGTTGATTTGTTTATCATTAAAACAATCAAGTCCAAGTAAATACTGGGAAAAGGTTGAAACAGATGGTGCAATAGAAGAAAAGTATTCAAAGTTGGGTGAGTATGAAGTTGATTCAAAAAGATACGATGCTCCAGAAGCAGCAGAAGAACCTGGTAAGGAAAAGTTTTTTGAAGTGTGGTATCCAAAAGAAAAAGGTACATATCCTTTGATAGTTATGATTAACGGAACAGGTGTGCCATGTGATAAATATGAAGATGTATTCAAGCATATTGCAAGTTTCGGATATGTTGTTATTGGAAATAATTATGGGACAAACTGGGACGGAAAATACCCTTCAGAAACATTGGATTTCGCATTAAATACTGAAGAAATAGCCAACATGATTGACAGAGGAAAAATAGCTGTGGGAGGTCATTCTCAAGGCGGTATGGGAACATTTAACGCAATTACTCAATATGAAAATGGAGCTATGTATGATGTGGCATTCTCAATCAGTCCTACAAATAAGGAACTGGGGATTGCATTAAAATGGGGATTTGAATTAAATACAGAAAACGCCTACGCATATCACTTGAATGAAATAAACATACCTATGATGATTATGTCAGGAACTGGCCAATTTGATTCCGATACTGTTATACCATTTGATAAAATGCAAGAATATTACCGTGAATTACATGCTGATAAGGTAATGTTTAGAAAAAGCAATGTTGACCATGCTGATATGTTATATGATGCAAATGCATATGTTATTGCTTGGCTGGATTATTATTTGAAGGATATTTCTGAAAACAGAGAGGCTTTCTTTGGAGATAGTCCCGAAATTAAATCCAATTCACATTATCAAGACTTTTGTAGCGAGGAAAAATGACATATACACAAATTCCAATTTGTAGTGTAACTATTGTGTATAATTCTCAAATTGTGTAGCATTAAAAATAAATAATAAATTGAAATACCTCATTATTTCTAGATAATGAGGTATTTTTTTGCGAAAAATTATACAAGATTAAGAAAGGAGGGCGGAGCAGTTGGCACGACCAAGTATGAGCGTTTCTACAACTAGCAAGCATTTGACTAAGGAAGAACGCCAGGCAAGACAAGAAACTGAACAAAGATTAAAAGGTAAGGCGGATAAGTTAAAGCCACCCGCCCACCTTAATGCAAACCAAAAAAAGCTATTCAAGTACATAATAAAAGAACTTGAACAGGCTGATATATTAGGAAACTTAGATATTTATATTTTGGAAACTTGCGTTATTGCTATAGATCGAAAGCGTGAAATAGATCAGTTAATTAATGACGATATTAACATGGCTTTTGATCCCCAGGTAATAGGGGCAAAGAAAAAATATACAGATGAGTTCTTTCGTTGTTGCAATGAATTGAGCCTATCGCCTGGGGCTCGGGCGAAATTAGGCAACATTAATTTAGAGGCTCAAAAGAATAATAGTGATCCACTTTTAAAAGTTCTACAGGGTAGGCGGGAATCGTGACCATCCTAGATCACCCAAGTTATTTATATACATTGGACGTATTGAGCGGGAGAATAAAAGCCCCTAAATATGTTATTTTACAATGTAACCAATTCCGCTTAATGGCGGAGGGCAAAAGTAAAAAGTATATTATTGATTATGAAAAAGTCGAAATGATCGACGATATTTTGAATATGTTAATTATGCCTAAAGGATTGAAAGCAGGACAACCGATTTTAAATTGTGTTGCAGGTTTTCAGTTCTTTTTTATTGTCGCCGTTTTATGTGCGGTTCATAGGGATAATTTAGCCCGCCGAAGATATGAAACCGCAGTATTAGAGATATGCAGAAAGAACGGAAAGACTTTCTTAGTTGGTTTAATATTCATACTTTTATTTTTGCTAGAGCCTAAATATAGTAAATTCTATTCAGTAGCACCAGACGGATCACTATCGAGAGAAGTAAAGGAGGCGATCCAAGAGATCATTGGATCAAGCCCCGTACTAGAGAACAAATTTAAGATAAGGCGTGACGATATTTTTTGTAAGATCACAGATAACAAATATGTACCGCTTAACTATTCAAATTCAAGGCTTGACGGTAAGCTACCTAGTGTATTTCTAGTTGATGAAGTTGGAGCCTTGCCGAATCCCTACGCTGTCGAGGCTATGAGATCGGGGCAATTAACTATATTAAATAAACTAGGTTGTATTATTTCAACTAAATATCCAACAGTCAACAACCCTTTCGAGGACGAAGTGGGATATTGTAAAAAGGTATTGGATCAGTTAGTTAATGACGATACTGTTTTCGCTTTATTGTATGAACCCGACGACACGATCCATTGGTCAACTAATGACGAAATATTAGAGCATGGGAACCCGTTAGCGTTAGAAGTACCCGAGATCATGGAGGACTTAAAGAAAAAAAGAAATGTAGTAATCGAGGTACCTAGTAAAAGAGAAAACTTTATAACTAAACATTGTAATATCATTTATCAAGGTTTGGGGACTGAATCATATATCGACGTTAATAAACTACGTGAGGGAGTTATCCCAAAAATTAATTGGTTTGGTCGTAACGTTTGGATCGGGCTTGACTTGGCATTGACTAATGATAATTGCTCCGTGGGTATGGTCAGCGAAGAAGACGGGGACATATTAGCGGAGGCGATCGCGTTTATTCCTGAAGATCGTATCGAAGAAAAAAGCAAGTTTGAAAAGATCGACTATCACGAATTTGTCAGAACTATGAAAGCAATAGCGTGTGGAGATATGACCGTCGATTATGCAGTCATTGAGGACTTTATATTAAATATAGAGGCTGAATATGGCGTTACTGTTATGGGTATAGGTTACGATCGATATAATTGTTTGAGTACCGCTCAAAAGCTCAAAGAGGGCGGTTATAAGGTTGTTGAGGTTAGACAACATTCAAGTGTATTACACCCACCCACAAAGCTAATTAAGGAGTGTATCGAAAGTAATAAATTCAAGTATGAAAGTAACTTACTTTTAGAAATAAACTTTCAAAATGCAAGGGTCACAGAAGATACGAACCTTAATAAATACGTTAATAAAAAGAAATCTAACGGTAAGGTGGATATGGTAGTCAGCTTAATTAATGCGGTTTATCTTATGCAACAGGACGTTATTTTCAATATTGGCGGTGACTTTGTGATCCAAACAGTGTAGAAAGGGGGTGATTAATATTAGTATATTTGGAAACATGATAAAAGCAGTTAGGGACATAGTAGACCCAGGAGAAACGCTCACGTTAGATCAATTAATCGGTCAATTATCAGCCGAAGAAGTAGAAAAAAATATGTTTTTAAACATTCCGTCGGTAAGTGGTTGCGTTAATCTTATTAGTAGCACGATCGCAAGTTTACCCGTTAAACTTTACAAAAAAGAGGGCGGGAAAGTAACCCCGATCGACAATGATCCGAGGGTTAGTTTATTGAATGGAAACACAGGGGACACCCTAGACGGCTTTCAGTTTAAACAAGCTATGGTAAATGATTATTTACTCTATGGCGAGGGTTACGGCTACATTAACAGGCGAGTAAACCAAGTTTCGAGCCTACATTATATCGAAAATGTAAGGGTCAGCGTTCAGAATGATAATGACCCGATCTTTAAATATTCGACGATCTTAGTTAATGGTGTAACTTTTCAGCTTTATGAGTTCTTAAGATTACTTAGAAAGTCAAAGAACGGGGCGGAGGGTATCGGAATCCTAACCGAAAATTATGAGCCGTTAAAAGTTATTTTTAACGCAATGAGATACGAGGGGCTTTTGGTTGCAAGTGGTGGAAATAAAAAGGGTTTTATTAAGTCAGAAAATAGGCTTTCGCCCGAGGCAGTCACAGAACTTAAGAAACAATGGAACGATATGTATAGAAATAATAATTCAAATTGTGTCGTTTTAAATAATGGATTACAGTTCCAGGAATCAGCAAATACAAGCGTTGAAATGCAGTTAAATGAGAATAAGAAAACTAATGCGATCGAAGTTTGTAAGATGTTTAATATTCCTGAAAATATCCTGAATGGATCATGTAGCGAAGAAGAATATCAAACTTTCATCAAACTGACTATATTGCCTATTTTGGCACAGTTTGAAACTGCCTTGGATAATACGTTGCTTTCAAATAAAGAAAGTGGCATTTTTTATTTTAGATTTGATACTAAGCAATTATTAAAAGGTGATCTATTAAAGAGAATCACGGCGTTTGGTATGGCTGTTAAATATGGAATAATGCAGATTGACGAGGCAAGAAAAGAAGAAGATTTAGAGCCGTTGGGCTTAGATTTCATTAAGTTAGGCTTACAAGATGTATTATACGATCCAGTTAGTAAACAAGTTTACACGCCTAACACAAACCAAACTACAGAGATAAACGCACCGAAAGGGGGTGAGGTAAAAAATGAGGATAGAAATTCGAGCGGATCAAGTAATAATTGACGGTTACGTGAACGCCATTTGTAGAGATTCCAAACCACTTTTAAGCCCACAAGGTTTATTTGTGGAGCAGATCAAGGAGGGCGTTTTTCAAAGGGCACTTAATAAAGCCCAGGACGTAAGATTATTATTTAATCATTTGGAAAATAGGGAACTAGGATCAATTAAAAACGGTAATTTACAGTTATTTGAGGATTCAATCGGCTTAAGGGCAATTTGTTCAATAAGTGATCCCGAAGTTATGCAGAAAGCAAAAGATAATCAACTAAAGGGTTGGTCATTTGGATTTTACACTAATAAAGACGATTGGCAACCCGCCGAACCGTATCAGCGAAGATTTATCGAAGATATGGACTTATTAGAGGTTAGTATTTTGGATAAAACACCCGCTTACAATGGTACATCAATAGAGGCTAGGGACGATAAAACCGTCCTAAATGAAACCAGGGGCGACGAGTTCCAGGCAGTAATTGAGGATTTAAGCGAAGTTGTTGAAAGTTCTGCAACTTGTCAAATTACTTGCAGTCGTGGGGCTGATAAGTGCACAAATCCCGAATGTAATAAATGTTGCGAGGGTTGTGTCAATATGGATTGTGATAAATGCACTAATAAAGGCGATCACATGGAAGAAATGAGAAAATATGAACTCGAAATATTGAAATTAAAAATATTCAGCTAAGGGGCTGATTTTTTTTATGCCCTTTTTCAGCTAAAGACAAAATTTAAATTGAATTACAAAGGAGAAATATACGATATGTTAAGAGTTAAAACTGAGAAAATCAAGGAAACAAGAGCGTTACCGCCACTTTTAGAAAAGAGAAATGATCTTATTGAAGAAATGGAAGCTTTAACTAATAAAGCTAACGAGGAAACAAGATCATTAAACACGGAAGAGATCGCAAGATTTACCGCGATCAAGGAAGAAATAAGAGCAATCGACGAAACTTTAAAAGCAGAAGAAGAAACAAGACAATATATTATGACACCTGGAAAGAAAAAAGAAGTTGAGGAAACAAGATCAATCGAGGAAACTAATTTCTTAAAGTATGTTAAGGGTGAAGAAAGAGCATTGACAGTTGGTGACAATGGCGGAGTGATCCCGCAATCAATAGTTAATAAAATAATCGTAAAAGTTAAGGAATTAAGCCCGATCTATGCGTTAACTACAATATACAATGTTAACGGTGATCTTGTATTCCCAGTTTACGACGAAGAAACAACGGCAATTGTTGCTGATTACGTCGAAGATTTAACAGAATTAACAGAACAAACTGGAAAGTTTACGACTGTTAAATTAACAAATTATATTGTTGGTTGTCTTGCAAAAGTTTCTAAGTCATTAGTTAATAGATCAGACTTTGACTTGTTAAGTTTCATAGTTGATAGAGTGTCAATCGCAATTTCAAGATTTATCGAAAAAGAGTTAATAACTGGTGAAACTAAAATGAAGGGACTTGCTTCATGTACAAATGAGATTGAAACGTCAACAGTAGGGAAAGTAGTTGCGGACGATCTTATCGACTTACAAATGGAAGTTCCAGAAGTTTATCAAACCGGGGCGGTTTGGATCATGCACAAAACTACATTAAAAGCTATCAGAAAGTTAAAAGATAATCAAGGCGAATATCTTTTAAATAAAGATATTACAACGGCTTTTGGTTGGACACTATTAGGAAAGCCAGTTTATATAACTGAATCATGCAACGTGGTTACACCTGGTGAACATGCGGTATATTACGGGGATATGAGCGGACTTTATACGAAGTTAACTAAGAATGTTGAGTTACAAATACTTAACGAAAAATATGCAACTCAACATGCAGTCGGTTGTGTAGGTTATGTCGAGTTAGATTCTAAGATCGTAGAACCTCAAAAGATCGTCGCTTTATCTATTAAAGTATCTTAGTTCAAATAATGGGGCGATATGCCCCTTATTTTTTGAGGTGATTAGATGAAATATAGTGAGATTACGTTAGCAGATGTAAAAGAGTATATAAGAATTGACGACGACAGCGAGGATAGAATCATAACTATTATGTTTATGGCCAGTAAATCATTTGTAAAAGGTTATACGGGCTTAAGCCTGGATCAATTAGATCAATATGAAGATATTACAATGGTTATTTTATGTTTATGTGCTGAAATGTACGATAATAGGCAATTTACCGTTGATAAGTCTAATGTAAACCCCGCCATGAAAATAATACTAGACTTATACAGTATTAATTTACTTTAGGGGTGATTTTATGCAAGGATTAACGAGCAGATTAAGGACAAAATTAGCCTTACATGGTAAAGGAATCCCGTTCATTAATGAACTGGGAGAGGACGACTTTACAGACGGCTTTATCAAGTATGTATATTGTGAAATAATTCCCACGGGTGGGGTTAATACTAGCACCCAGGGAGAAAGTACCCAGGCAACAACAAGCCATAAGATCACGATAAGAAGTAAATCAATAGATCAATTAACTGACGATATGTATTTTATATATAAGAATCAGCGATATGACATTGAATACTTTAACCCGAATTATAAATTTAAGGATTCAATCGAGATCGTGGCGAAATTGATCGGAGGGGTTTACAATGAGTGATTTTGGTTTTGACTTTAAAGAGTTGGCAAATTACGAAAAAAAGTTACTTGAAACCGCAACCGAAAAAATGCCCCGAGAAACTAGGAAGTTTGTAAATGGTGAGGGAACAAAGTTAAGGCGAATCACCGTAGCAAATGCCAGGGCAAAGGTTAAAAAGAAAACAGGGAATTATTTTAAGTCAATAAAGAAAGGGAAACCGTATATTTATCGAGGAAACGGCGGGTATTCCGTGAGGGTATATAATAGCAAAAAAATTGCACCACACGCCCACTTAATCGAAGATGGGCACAGGGTTTTGGATAAAGACGGGAACGAGGTTAAATATGTCCCAGGCTTGAAAGTGGTTGATAATTCACGCCGACAGTTTGAAAATCAATTCTATCAAGATATAGAAAACTTTATTGACGATATGTTAGGAAAGGGGCTTTAATATGCTTTCATTGGTGCAGATCAATAAAGCCGTAGCGGATCAGCTACGAGGGGCGTTAATTGGTACACCTTTTGAAAGTGTTCCAATATCCCCTGGTGATCTTTCAGAGATCAAAAGACCGTCATTAAAAATAGAAATGGACGGGGGCAAACTTGAAAATATAACCGCTAGTTTTAAGGGGAGAACTTTAACAACTAGGGTTTATTTTTTTGCAAGTGATTTAAAAAAATACAAGCTAGAGAATTTACAAGTTCAAGAGATAATTGAGGATTCATTTATCAAAGGTATTTGGATCGACAGTTATTACATTCCAATAAATGAGGTAAACGCCGAAGTTAACGACACGATTTTACAAGTTGATTTCGATATTTCAATTACTGCGTTACATACCGATTACGATCCATATGGTGAGGGATCGGGCGAACTTATGGAAGATTTGGACTTTGATATTAAAGAGAACTAAGGAGGAATTTAAAGAATGGCTAATGTTACATTACCAGTATTAGAGATCAATTTTAAACAGTTGGCAACGACGTTTATTGAGAGATCAGAAAGAGGCGTTGCGATATTAATAATTAAGGACGACACCGAAAAGTCGTTTAATTATAAAGAGTATACAGAACAAGAGGACTTAGACAAGGACAAAGCTTTATATACTGCGGATAATTTCACATATTTAAGTGATATTTTATCGTTTGGGGTTGCTCAATTATCAGTTATAAGAATAGATGTGGCGGACGATATGACCGACGGGTTAGATATAATATCAACTAAGTTAAAAACTGGGTGGATAAGTACAGTCGGAACTACAGAAGATTACGTAACAATCAATACATGGATCAAGGCAAGAACTAATGAGGGTAAGACTTATAAGGCATTGACTTATAAATCGACTGCACCCGATCACCAAAATATAAGTAATTTCACTATTCCAAGTGTTACATTTTTGGACGAGGCAAGAGGAAAGCAAAACGGCGTTGAGTATATCCCGTCATTACTTGCGATCGCTTGTGTTTGTAATGTTACTAGGGGAATGACTTACTTTGTTTGTAAGAACCTTAAGGAAGTCGAACCAGTCGCAGACGTTACAACCTCATTAAATAATGGTGAGCTGATATTAATTAATGATTTTGATTGTGTAAGGGTTGGAACTGCGATAAATTCATTAGTTACTATCAAAGAAAATAGCGGGCTATTCGACGATATGCGTTATATCGAGATCATGGAGGCAACCGACATGATTAAGGACGATATAAGAGATATATATAAAACTAAGTATGTGGGGGCTTGTAAAAATAGTACAGATAATCAAATGATATTTATTTCAGCAGTTAACACATATTTCGAGAGGTTATCAGATAGCGAAATACTCGACAACGCTTACGATAATTACGCTTATATAAACGTAGCTAAACAACGTAAGGCGTGGGAAACAGTTAAGCCCGAGGCGAAAACCTGGGACGATACAAAAGTTAAAAATATGTCATTTAAAAGAAGTACCTTTTTAGGTGCTGACATTAAAGTCCTAGGCTCAATGATGAATTTAGACTTTGACGTATTTATGGCATAGTAGGGGGTTAAATAATGAGCGATATAGTAAATAAAATCTTAACTGGTAATAGCGGTAAAGCATGGCTTAACGGTCAGCTATTGGCACAGTTAAAAAGTATTGAATTAAAAGTAACTGGTAAGTTTGAAGATATAAACTTTTGTGGTGACAGTTCCACACATTCAAAATACACGGGTTGGAGCGGTGAGGGATCAGTTACCCTTTATAAAATAGATTCAACTTTAATAAAGCTGATAGCAAAGGCGTATCAAACGGGAGTTATGCCCGACATTAAGATCATAACAAAGCTAACGGACGAGAGCACAGGCAAAAGCGAAAGAGTTGCAGTAAGTGGAATTACTATCACAGAATTTACATTAGCTAAGTTCGAGGCTAGGTCAAACGTTGAAGAAGAATTACCGCTTAAGTTCTCAAAATATGAAATATTAGACACCATTTAAGGGGTGCTTTTTTTATGTTTAAAAATAGGTTTGATCTGTGGTCAAGCCTATTTTATTTATAATTTTGGAGGTTGAAAAATGAGTAAAAAAGCAATTCAAAAAGCTACTTTTAAAGATTTATTAGCAAGAAAGATTCAAAAAGAACAGGATCAATTTAAGTCAAAGGAAATCGAGATCACTTCACTAGATAAAAGCTTAACTTTCATTAAGCCGAAAGATAACGTATTAATTGACGTTATCGACGAAATGGGCGAGGGTAAGTCAACGGGCGATATGGTACAAGCATTTAAAACACTCATATATAATACGTGCCCTATGTTACAAGATCCCGAATTTCATAAGGAATTAGAAATACAAGATCCCGACGAGGTTGTTTCGGCTATTTTCGATCTATCCGACATTATGGAGATCGGGCAAGAATTAATGGAACTTGTAAACATTAATGCGAAAGTAGATGAAATAAAAAACTAATCGAGCACGATTCAGAATTTAATATGTATTCATTCTATGCGGTTCGGGGTTGGTCATTGGATCAGTTGGCGAACCTGGATCAATTAGAAAGGATTTTTCTGCATTGTGCCAGGGAAGAGTATTACAAAGAAGAAACCGCAAAATATAAAGCAATATTCGGCGGTAAACAATAGGGGGTGGAGGTTTGGCAAAGACCATTCAAGCCATATTAAATTTAAAAGATAATTTTTCCAACACCTTAAAAAATACCACCAGTCAAACCCAAAAGTTTCAACGGCAAATGCAACACACTAATAACACCATTAAGGAAATGCAATCCGCAGTTATTGGATCAATCGGAAGACTTGCGGGAGGATTGGGGTTACTCGAGATCGGAAAACAATCGGTCATGTTAGCCTCAAATTTGGCAGAAGTTCAGAACGTCGTTGACGTTACTTTCGGAGGATCAGCCGACACGATAAATAATTGGTCAAAGAGTGCTTTAAAAGGATTCGGGTTAAGTGAATTACAAGCGAAAAAGTTTAACGGTACAATGGGGGCTTTAATAAAATCGTCGGGTATATCAGGTGATAAGATGGTCGAAATGTCAACGAGTTTGACGGGGCTATCGGCTGATTTTGCTTCATTCTATAACCTGGATTCCGCGGAGGCTTTCGACAAGATCAAGTCGGGTATAAGTGGAGAAACCGAACCGCTTAAAAGTTTGGGTATTAATATGTCAGTTGCAAACTTAGAGGCGTTCGCTTTAACCCAGGGTATCAATAAACAATGGAAAGAAATGAGCCAGGCGGAGCAAGTGCAATTACGATATAACTATTTAATGATGGCTTCAAAAGATGCCCAGGGAGATTTCGCAAGGACTAGCAAAGGATTTGCGAACCAATTAAGAATAGCCCAAGAAAACTTAAAGCAATTAGGGGCAACCCTGGGGGCTTATGTATTACCGTTTCTTAATACATTATTAATTAACTTTAATAACATAATGGATGTTGTACCAAACGTTATAAGTGGTTTTCAAAATATGTTTTCATCATTAACAAGCGGGGGCGATCCTGGGGAAGTATTCACATTATTAGAAGAAAATTTGACCGACTTTTTATATAACAATTTACCCGAAAAAGTTGCGACTTTCTTTGATGGTGCAACGTATATGGTTAACAGTTTTGTATATGAAACAATTACGAATCTAATGAGAATCGGATCGGATTTAATCGGACCATTTCAAAGCACATTTAATTCAATTTATAATTTTGTGTTGACCGTGGGAAATGCTATAGGTCAAACATTTATCGATATTGGATCAAAGATCGATTTAACAACCCCTTTTAATATCGTCCGTGGTGTAATTGCGGGATTCCTTTCAGATATTACGGGGGTTTTTGATTTCTTTAGTAATAATTGGTCAACGATAGCCCCGATCATTATGGGGGTTGCGGGTGCAGTACTTTTCTTTAATGGAGCATTAAAGGCAATCGCAATTACAACGCAAGTTGTTAAAGCAGTTCAAGAGGCGTGGGCGATTGTAACGGGCGTGTGTAATGTTGCAATGATGTTACTTAATGGAACGTTAACCCTTTCACCGCTCGGGTGGATAGCCCTATTAATTGGTGGGCTTATTGCGATCGGTGTTGCACTTTATGAAAATTGGGATTTTATTTGTGCGAAAGCTTCAGAACTATGGGCGTTCTTAAGTAGTGTATTTACTGGGGTTGGTCAAGCCATAACAGGGGCTTTTAATAGTGTGGGCGAATCGATCACAGGCGTAATTAATTACTGTATAGATGGAATTAACAAGCTAATCGAGGGCTTTAATGGTTTAATGAATATTCAAGTTCCCGACTGGTTGGGCGGTGGATCGGTTGGGGTAAGTATTCCGACGATTCCACATTTTGCAACAGGTACGCAGTATTTCAATGGTGGACTAGCAGAGATCGGAGAGCATGGCGGGGAAATAGTAAACTTACCAAATGGATCGCAAGTTATACCCGCAGATAAAACCGATAAGATTCTAAACGGATCGGGAGGCACGATCGTAAATGTAACGGTTCAAGGTAATGTTATTGGAAATCATCAATTTGTAAATGAAATGGGTGAGATCATAACGGGAAAATTAAAATTAGCATTAGCAAATAACTAAGGAGGGATCAAATGTATTATACGGTGTTTATATCAAAAAAAGATAAATCAAAAATATTGCAATTTCCGATCCCGCTTGAAGATTTACCCGCAGTTAAGAGCGGTCAAAATACCGAGAGTTTTACCGATTTTTTCGGGACTGAATTTACTTTCATAACAGGAAGTAAACCCCTGGAATTTTCTATTAAAACATGGATTCCTAAAGAGGGTACTTTGTACCCTTTTCAATTGGTCAAAAACCCTAATAAGTCAGATTATACCGCAGTATTAAATTGGGCGTTAGAGAAAAAAGAACCTATATATTTGATTGTTGCTAATAGTACAGGCTTAACGATCATTCAAGGGCTTTTTTCGATAAACTTTGAAGAAAGTAAAAATACTTTTGGTGATACAACCCTTTCGATAGACTGTAAACAATGGAGAGATTACACAGTATGATATATAAGCTAGTTACAAAGGGCACAGATATATTAATAAAATCTAATAATTTATCATGGGGTAGTGATTCGCAGTCGCTAGGCTCGAGCCTTTCATTTGATAGCTTACACAGTTTATCAATGGGGCAAGTGGTCAGCTTTTTTATTGATAATTACGAGGTATTTCGGGGCACGGTTGTAAAGTGTACAGAAAATAAGTTCAGTTATTCATATACTTGTTTTGACTATTCATTTTATTTAAAAAGTGAAGTGGTCAAGCAGTTCAATGATATTGACGTTACGAGCGGGTTAAGTTCTCTTTTATTAGAGTTTGGAATCGAGCATATCATAATTAATATTCCAACTAAGATAAATAAATTTTATAAAGGGGATTCAATCGACAAGATAATCGACGACTTTTTGGAGCAAGCGGGAAAAGATCAAGCGGTTAACTATTTCAAGGAAATGCAAGGGGCTAAACTTGTAATTGATCGCCTGGATAGTAAGTATATTTACCCTAAATTCATATATGAGAAAGATATCAAGATCGATTATTCAATCGAGAATATGAAAAATAAAATCCAGGTCGTGAGTAATTCCGAAGAAAGTTCGCCGATCCAGGCGGAGAGTGAGGACAAAAATTCTCAATGGTATTACGGTTTATTACAACACGTCGAGAAAGTGGAAGATAAGGACATATCACAGGCAAAAAATATAGCTGATAACTTATTAAAATCACTTAACAGGATCGAGCACAGTACCACAGTTCCGTTATTGGTTTTAGATCGTGCCGAAACGATCCAGGCTAACCGATTGATTTACTTAAGTAATGATAAGTTAAAGCCTGGTTGGTACAAGATCAAGTCAGCTAACCACACGGTAACGAGTGGGGTTCATAAAGTTAATATAAGTGTGGAGTGGTAAAAATGAATTGGGAAAATGAACTGGCAAGAGAATTTAAGAAAAGAGATAACGAAAGCCCATTAGGTGCAGTCGTGGGAACTGTAATTGCAGTCGATCCGATTAAGATATCGATTTTAGGGGATCGGGTTTTTTTAACTGCCGATAAAGTTTATATGTGTAGTAATTTACTTAACGGGATCGATCGATCTGCAACTATACAGATAAACGGCGGGACTGCAACAGATGGGGAAATAACATTTAAGGACGTTTTAAAAGTTCAAGATCAAGTCTTATGTTTACCCGCAGAGGGAGGACAAACGTTCTTTATAATCGATAAGGTGGTGTAAGATGTTTTTTCCATTGAATCAGGATCAAAACGAAAATATTAATGTAGCAGCAAGCGAAAAAAATAATTTTGGAAAGTCTTTCTTATTCGATTTCGAGTTAGGGGACTTTATTTTATTTGACGGAAAAACTCAAATAATTGAGGGGGAAAAAGCCCTTAGAGTTTGGATCAAGAAAGCATTAAGGACAGAAAAATATAAATATACAATTTATGAAATTATAGACGATACTTACGGGATCGAATTAAATGAGTTTTTATATTCAGACTATCCAACAGGCGTAATTTATGCGGGAATTCAATCGAGCATTATAGAAATGTTATTAACTCACCCCGACATTACTGCCGTGACCAGTTTTGAATTTATAAGAGATAAACAAAATTTAAGCGTATCTTTTATTGTATCGTCAACTTATGGAGCAATTACCGAGGGGGTGACTTTATAGAATGTCAGACAGTTCACAAGTAATTTTAAATAGAATGTTGAGTAATGTTGATCCGAAGTATGACACGTCTAACGGATCATTTTTTTATGACTTTAACGCCCCTATGTCAATCGAGCTAAGTGAGGCTTATAAATTAGTCGAGGACATAATCACCCGCCGAAATATAGCCACGTCAACGGCTGATTATTTAACGGAACTTTGTTCGGAGGAAGGAAACGACCGCCATTTGGCAACTTATTCAGTCGGGCAAGTAGTTTTAAACGGACTACTAGGGGCAACCGTATCACCTGGGGATTTGGTATCAAGTGGGCTAATAAATTTCGAGATATTGGAATCCGCAACGATCCCCGAAAATGGTCAAATATCCGTTAATATTCGATCTAAAACTTTAGGATCGATCGGAAACGTACCAGTGGGATCAATAAACAGTTTTCCAAAGACATTAACAGGAGTTACCGCCGTAACAAACCCGACTGCAACGACGGGCGGATATGACCAGGAGAGCGACGACAGTTTGAAAGAGCGATATTATATCAAGGTTCGTACACCTGGAACGTCGGGGAATCCTTATCATTACTTACAATGGGCGAGGGACGTTGTAGGCGTAGGCTCGGCGAAAGTATTTGATACATGGAACGGGGCGGGATCGGTTAAGGTTGTAATCGCTGATTCAAATAAAAGAGGGGCTAGTCAAGATTTAATTACCAGTACTTTTAATTATATTGAAACTCAACGCCCGATCGGTGCTAATGTGACCGTAATATCAGCTATCGAAAAGCCTTTAAATGTTACGGCAAGTATAACCCTACAACCTGGGGGCGATCTTGACACGGTTAAGGCTCAATTTTCGAGTGCCTTAGATACTTACTTAAAAAGTGTTGCTTTTAATACTACTTATGTCAGTATCGCTTTTGTTGGAAATTTACTTTTAGATACTGGAATCAGAGATTATACAAATTTACAGATCAACGGAATAGCTGAACCCGTGACATTAACCGAGGAAGAAATCGCAGTCATTGGATCAGTAACATTCAGTTAAGGGGGCTTATAAATGGAATTTACAAAAGATCAGATCATGACCAAAGCTCCCGATCTAATGAAAGATATGCCCGAATACTATCAAAATTCAGAGGTTGCAAAGAATCAACTTTATGTGGAATCATACGAGGTCGGGCGGTTAATGGTTACGATCCAGGACGTAGAGGATCAATTATATATTGATCGGGCAACCTGGGGGCTAGATATTTACGAAAAGGCTTATAATATCACCCCGAAGCCTGGGGCGAGTTATGAGGAAAGGCGAGAAGTTATAAAAGCCAAAAAGAGAGGGAGAGGGACAACCACAAAAGCTATGATTAAAAACACCGCCGAAGCTTTTTCGGGTGGTGAGGTTGATATCATAGAGAACCCCGCCGATTTCTCTTTCAAAATTAAATTTGTAGGTACTAAAGGAATCCCGCAGAATATGGCGGGATTTCTTAATATGATCCGAGAGATTAAACCCGCTCATTTGGTTTGTGATGTTGAATACTCATACAACGTATGGAATGTAATTCAAGCTAATCAAATGACATGGAATACCGCAGAGGCTAAGACATGGGAAGAAATGAAAATAGTTTAACAGGAGGCTAACAAATGAAGATAACACCGAATTACGGATTAAAAAAGCCCGAGGGCACGGACGTTGTTAATGTTGACGATTTTAACGCAAATGCTGACATTATCGACGGGAAATTAAAAGAGTTAGAAACTAACGAAATATTTTACGCAGTTGCTACAGGATCAGCGAATAATTATATAGTTTCAATACCTGCATTAAGTTCGCTTACTGGATATTATGACGGGCTTGCGGTATGTGTAAAGATCAATGTATTAAGCACTGGTGCAAGTACATTAAATGTTAATGGTTGGGGTATTAAATCAATTCTTGATAGCTTAGGGAATCAAGTTACTAACGGCGGACTGAAGGTGAATACGCCTTATACATTGAGGTATAACGGCGTAAATTTTATATTACAGGGTAAGGGGGGCGGTGGAAATTTAACCGCAGATAAGTTATTGACTGGATATAATGCAACAGGCGACACGGGCTTAGTTGAGGGAACAATGGTCGATAATGGAGGAATAACCCTTTATCCTGGAGCAGTAGTCCAAACGATCCCGCAAGGCTATCACAACGGACAAGGTAAAGTCGCAACAGATGTTAACTTGATCCCTGGAAATATAAAAGCGGGTGCGACGGTTTTCGGAGTTCAAGGAAGTTCGAGCGTTGTTGATACTGCCGACAGTACTGCGACGGCTGATAAAATTCTTACTGGGTCAAATGCATACATTAACGGCTCAAAGGTTGCGGGGACTATGGTTAATAATGGAGCGGTTACAATTACCCCAGGAGCAACCGCAAAGACAATACCACCTGGATATCATAATGGATCGGGAACAGTTGCCACAGATGTAAACCTAATAAGTGCCAATATTAAAGCGGGTAAAACTGTTTTTGGAGTTGCGGGAAGTTCGACAGTCGTGGACACGGCGGACGCGGTACTCGATCCACAATATTTACTTACTGGCTATAGCGGTTATGATGATGGAGTTAAAAAGGCGGGAACTATGACCAATCTAACAGGAGTAAGAAACGCAACAGGCGTTGCACAATGGGGTGACGGTGGACTTGCAGTATATCCCGAAAAAGGGTATCAAAAAGGCGGAGCGGGTGACGGTGAAATAAAAGTTTCAGTTGCTCAACTTCAATCGGCTGACGGTGATTTGAACGCGAATAATATCCTAAATGGTATTACTATATTCGGAATTACTGGAAATGTAACGTTAGCAAGTTTAGGGGGTAAAAGGACGGCGTTCGGTGTTACTACAACCGCAACATTAAATCTTAGTTTTACGCCCGACGTTGTAATTATATATTTAATCAATCAATCAGATGTTACAAACTATTCAACGGGTACAGTTTTAAAATTAGCAGTATACGAGGGATCAACAGGACTTAATTACCAAATTAAGGATGCCGCGGGTAATGCTAACGCCTACATCCAATGGGGAAGTGGTATCGCCGTAAGTGGTGGGACGGTTACAATTTCCAACCTAGCGACTGGTGTATCATGGCGATATGTATGTATCGGATATTAAAAGGGGGCTTAATGAATGAATCAAGTTAAAGCAAAAGTTTGTTATGATATTGCAACAGGGGAAACGCTACTTATTACACCCGAGGGATCGGGCGGGATCGCTCAAACTACTAAATCAGAAGATTTAAAAATATATCCTGAATTAAAAAATAAAAATGAAAATGATATTGATTTTGTAGAATTGGAATTTGGCACATTAGAAGCCATTTTTAATAATTCAAAGGGCTATCGTGTAGATACCACCAAGAGAAAATTTATAGTTGATTATTACACGCCCGAAGAATTACAAGCTATCAAGGATCAGCATGAGGCAACACAAAACTTAAATTATAGGGTTTCGGACATATCAGACTATTTAAATCAACAGTCACCCGAAACAATCGCAGACTTTGAAAATTATATATTACAAAATGAATTAAATAAAATTATGGAGGGAATGAACTAATATGACAGCAACTCAAAAATTATTAGGAAACATATTAAAAAATAGAATAATTACAGAACTTGCAAAGCCCGAAGATCAAAGGGACTTTACAAGTATAACCGATTCAATGGACATACTATTGGCGGGTGGAAAGATTACGGCGGAGCAATACGCAGAATTAGAAAATTTAATAACAACAGTTTAATAATGCGGGTAATATGTGAGGACTTGAAAGAAGTCTTTTTTTATTGCCCTAAATGGGAGGTTTAAAGCGTGGATAATATCAATGTATTAATTACTTTAGGGTGTACAGTTGTAGGGGCTTACGTGGGAGTTATGGCGTATAAAAACGCAGTTAAAAAAGAACTTAAAGCCGATACAGTTCAGCAAACTAAAATCGAGGTTCAATTATCTTACATATCACAGGGGATAATTGATATTCAAGCGAAACTAAATAGCCAGGATAAATTTAATAATAGTATGTTGGTTAGGGTTGCCAAGTTGGAGGAATCCACAAAGTCAGCCCACCACAGGATCGACGAAATTATACAGTAAAAAGGAGCGTATTAAACATGAATAAAATAGATTTAAAATCAAGATTAAAAAATAAAGCTTTTTGGGTGTACATAGTGAGTACACTTGTAACATTAACACAACTTTTCGGGGTTAAAGTATTCCCCGATAATTGGAGCGATATACTTAACACAGTTTTAGGGTTATTGGTAGTTATGGGGGTAATCGTTGATAATAGTACCCCAGGGGTGAGCGATAATAAATCGAATAATAGTGAGGTGTTACAATAATGAAAATAGGTTTAAGAGCAGGTCATAGCGATAATTATATCGGAGCAGTTGGAATCGTAAATGAACATGATGAAATGAAAAAATATTATTCAGCAGTTAAGAAAGTTTTAGAGGATTACGGGCACGTAGTAGTTGATTGCAATTCTAATGGATCAACTGCGGGGGTTGAACTTTCAGAGGGTGCAAATAAATCAAATAATGCAAATGTTGATCTATTTATTTCTTTACATATGAACGCAAGTGATGGACAAGGGCACGGCGTAGAGGCGTTAGTCAGTTCGGTAAATAGTGGGGCGTATAAGTACGCCTTAAACCTATGTAATAATTTTGGAGCATTGGGGTTTACCAATAGGGGCGTTAAGTTTGAAAGGCTTTACGAAATGAACCACATACAAGCCCCCAATATAATATTTGAGGTTTGTTTCTGCGATAGTGAAACAGATATATCAATATATAATAAGTATTCATGGGATAAGTTAGCTTATAGGTTCGCAAATGCGATTGATAGTAATATCCCGATCGAACCGCCTACAGATAATCAAAAAGGCTATGTCGTTACAAGCTATTTACCGCCCGATTCTGCGACTTATGACGGGGTTAATATAAACACAGTCTTAAAGCATTTCCCTGGGGTTACGTGCTACGTGAGGGGTAATAATAAAGGCGTATGGATAGAAACTCAATACTTACCATTAAGCAAGTGCCAAGAGTTAAAGAATACTTTAGGATCATGGTTTTATAGCATAGAAAAATAGGAAAATTGTGGTGGTATGTTAATCATTTATTTATATTTACATTGAAAATCATTTGAATATAATTTTGTAAGAACAATAAATATACTTTATTCGAAGTATCTGATAACTTATTAGTATTATACTTACTTTAAAAGTTATTTATATCATGATAAAAGAAGGAATAGAATTCAATTAATACAAAATAATTAAATTTATTACATTTTTTATATTAGTAGTGTTATTTTGACATTTTTTTCATAAATCATGTGCTATGATTATATTGAAACAAATTAAAAGGGGGATATAAATCTTATGAAACATAAAATTGTAAAAACATTAAGTCTATTATTAACTGCTTCAGTATTAAGTGGAATGCCAGTGTTTGCTGCTACTAATGCAAAAACTTCAGAACCAGCAACATCATCTGTTGCAATTTCAAAACCAGGTACAATAACACCACAAGCTATGGTAACCTACTATAGAGAAAGAACAAAAGTATATACAAGCGCTTCTCAAATTAAAGACTATCTTTATCTCTCAGAATATGTTGGTGGAGTTAAATGTACTGGAAATTTACATCTAGACTCTACAAAATACAATTCAGATACTGGATATTATACTGCTATATATACTGGTTATATTTCTGGTAGTGTATAATATTTCATTATTGCTTTATAAAAAAAGAATGCTTAAGAGCATTCTTTTTTTTATAAAGCATCTCCTAACATTCTTATGCAATATGTCCATTAGAATCAACAGTATATCCATCTGGTGTAGTTGTACCAGTTAAAAGTTCCCCTGTTTCAGAAAAGTAATACCACTCATTCTTAATCATATGCCAGCCTATCTTTAAACCCAATTCATCACAATAATACCTTTTATTATTATCTTCTATCCACCCAATCTTATGAGCGCCCTTTTCAAAGTAATGCCATCCGTCTTCTAATTTAAACCAGCCATTTAAAGGAATTTCATGCTCAGTTTTTACTTGAGATACTTCTACATCTTGTTTTTCAACATTGTCTACTTTAGCTTCTTGTTTTTCAGATTCATATTTCACATTGTTATTAGAATTACATCCAATTAATAATAAAGTAACAAAACTAACTACCATGATATTAATAACTCTATATTTCCTCAATAAATTTAACATTTTCATATTGCTTATTCTCACTGCCTTTCTTCAAAATTATGTTATATACATTATTATACCATATATTCCACATACTACAAATATAAAAATTATGTTAATATTAGCTATACTTATTGTAATTGAGGTAGTTGAATATGTATTTTCGTTAAGAATTGCGAATATAAATGATGTTATATTTGGATTCTTTGGAAGCTTAATTGGCATGTCAATGAACCCAGATAAGCTTCAAAGTGCAAGCGCTAGTAGTAAATAAAATATTAATTAAACTTTCAGTTATAAATTTTAAATTACTGTTAGATATTATAAAAATAAAGGGACACAGGGGATACTTTGAAAATTTGAGAGTAAAATTAAGTTAGTTTCAAGATATATAATTATGAGCTGAAATGCAGTGAAATAGAGAGTTTTAGAATATAACAAAATTTAAACAAGGATTCTCTCTGAGAGTGCCATCTTATAAAAGAATGGCTTAACTATAAAGGTTAAGTCACTTTTTACTTATAGGATATTTATTCTTATAAATAGATAGTCTAATAAATCAGTTATACCATATCATAAAAATAAGCCAGTAGGTAACTTAATTGTTACTTAGGGTTATTTTGGGTTTTGTTATATATATATATGAATTAAATTTTAGTCGGTTACAGTTGTAAAAACACATATAGTCGTCATATTCATCATGTACCCTATATCCAGCACTTTTTAATAACTCAATTTCTTTTTTAAAATCTTCGATCGAAGAATCTTCTCTAAATATTTCTATGGCTTCCCTAATTACCACCTTGCTCACCTACTATTCATTATTTATATTAAGTTCTTGTTTATATGCATCAACAATTAATTTATCTAATTTTTGACTTAATTCTACTATATTGACACTGCATAATTCTTCATTAGTATTTATTTCATCATATAATACCTGTCTTAGTATATCTATTTTATACTCTATATTCTCCATACGTTTATTCGTCTCCTCATAGGCTTAAGAACGCTTGTACATATTAATGGAAGTTTTTATATATAAAATATTATATGTAAAAATATTTAAATAAGCCTATTTTATGTATTTTATTATATTCAAAGTATAAGGGATTTTTTTTAGGAGGTCAATAATTTTAGGTTATATAGTGCATATATAACCTAAAAATTATGCACTATATAACATTGAAAATCATTGCGGTAAACGATATTTTTATCATGGAGGATATTTGCATTATGAATGATATTAAAATACTTGTGGGTCGAAGAGTACAAGAATTAAGATTTAAACAAGGGTTGAGCCAGGAAGCTTTAGCATTAAAAGCGGGCGTAAGTACGTCTCATGTTGGAAAGCTAGAGCGAGGGGAAAGAAACGCAACAATTGAAAGTTTAGCAAAAGTAATTGAGGCGTTGGACGTAACATTTGTAGATGTATTTAGGTTTACTGATAATGATAACCGTGTACTTAACGATATAATAGATAAACTAAGCAAAAGAAGCATTAAAGATCAAGAGATTATATTAAAGCTTATTGACGTATTACCGCCTTGGGAAAGCAATAATAACCCATAGATACTTAGACGTATTTGTGGGTTTATTTTTTGAGTATAATTTCAAGAGGACAAAGGGGACACTGAGGGGACACTTTGCAAATATGAGGGTAAATTTAGATAATATAAAATCAATATTAAAATGGGATTAAACTAAGTGAATATCACATATAGAACAATATAGATGAATACAGATGAATATAGTAAAATATGCTTGACGTATCCCGCTGGGAGTACCATATAAAAGCTACAACTTAGTTATATAAACAGTTGTAGCTTTTATTACGTTTGGGATTCCGACATTTTCAAGTAAGAAAATTTATAGATCGTTAAAGATATTACTTAATAG